>Ga0179593_1393481_pt1 | contig 34398 bp, 38 predicted proteins | sample CZODoug2_1_08_16_FD_185931 | JGI IMG/M metagenome (GOLD analysis project Ga0179593, IMG submission 185931) | Vadose zone soil fungal communities from Angelo Coast Range Reserve, California, USA - CZODoug2_1_08_16fungal (PacBio error correction) | ecosystem: Environmental > Terrestrial > Soil >... | reverse complement strand
TCTCTTGCTCGCGGCCCCAATTTTACCAAGAATCTTTTCGAGCATCCCTCAAGGTTTTATTTTTTCTCCTCCCTCTCCCTGTCCAGCTCCCGTCCCGGCTCCGGATATCGGTCCAAGATTTCCGGTTTGCCGTAGATTAACCTGTGTAGATCGTCGGGTTCTTCTTTATTTGTCGGTCCGAATCCTTTTACTCCATTCTCTTTACACCCCAGCTCGCCCCCAGAGACCGTATTCCACCTGGTCTCATAATAAAGCTTGGGTTTAGTCAAGTTTTTTCGACCTTTCCTTCGTCCCCTTTACTGCCCCCGCCGCCATGGGTTCATGGTTCTCGACCCGCGGCCCGTCACACGACAAACACCCAAGTTCGAACCCCCCCAGAATTCTGCGTCCCAACCCCCCCCCCACTAGCCACGTAATTTCACAATAGGACTTTACTTTCCTTGATGCTTCCATGGGAACAAAAACTAACAACTTCTGTAGTCAGGCATCTCCCTATAACCCATCTTACGGGAACCACCCCACCCTCTGAAAGTTTTGCCCCCCAGCCTCCGTCTGACGAGCAAGACGTAGGTTTTATTCATTCCTCCACAGGATGAGGGTTGCTATGAGGTCATAGGGGATTTCAAACCTCACTACCCCCGTTTCCATTCCCCCAAGATCTGGCTTATTTTAACAAACATCAGGGAGAGATCCCCCACCCTTCCTTGTGATCGAAGGTCCGCTTTCCCACTTTGATCCCGACCTTCCCTTATTTGCTAGCGGGATGCCGATGGTGTGCGCTTTTTTAATCAAGAATTGCCGATCTTCCTGATTATGAGTTGAACTTTCGGAGTTCAGGTGTCTTCTCCTGTCAGCCTTATTGAATTTTCCTTTTCTTCCCCTTACCGCCCAAATTCGCCCCCTAAGGAGAGACTCATCGGCGTGTCGCGCCCTCGCGGATCCCCTGCTATGCAATTGCCAAGTTTCCTCTATTGTCGCCCCTTTCCGGCGCTTCCGGTACAACCCATCTTGTGGCCGGCCCATTTTTTTGAGCAGTCCTTTCTATTAAGTTTTGTTGATATGACTTTCTCCTTGAGTTGCCCCCACCAACGGATGCAAACTATCTCTCGGGTCCTCCATCTGCAGGTCCTGGTCCCTTTCGCCATTTCACCCGATCCCCTTTGCAATGCGATCCAGTAGATTCTTTCTTCTCATCACTAAAGCCTTCAACTTTTATTTCCGGATATCTTAGATTGTAAGAAGAGTTTCTCCTGCGACTTCGGTCTTCCTGCACCCCACTACCTCAACTAGTGGTCACTCCTTGCTGCAAATTCTTCGGACCATTCTCTCCTTTGCGCAACACCTTCGCTTCTGGACCGTTCGGCGCCTAGGCCCCATGAATTCCTTTCCTTCCTTTATGCCAAGGACACTATTCACATTTGCAGGTGGCCTCTCTTCTTGTCTTTTTGATACCCCTCGCCCAGGAGAGTGGTACTTTGTTCCTCTTCTTTTGAGGTTTGGATTCCTAATCCAAGACATATACTGAGAATCGGTTTGACGACAATACTTGAATCAGCCCCCTACTTTTTCTCCTTCTCACCCTTGTATCTTAGTAGGCGTTTGAGCTACTCCGGCCTCCAGTTTTTAGGGTGGTCCATTGAACTTCCTATTTTTCGCTGCGGCATATTCTCCGTGAGAGTGGGTTTTCCGCGCTGGGAGGGTCGCCTTGTGGCGGGCTTGCCGACTTCTTTTTTCCGAGTCGATTAGCCACTACGGCTCCCCCATGCCAGCATGGCGGCGTTTTTTCCCCCTTTTTCAGTAAAAGGGTCCCTAGCCTTCTTTCCTTTATTCCGGCTGTTTTATTTTTTCCTTTTCTGCGTTTTGTCACTGTGCCTTCCTTTTTAGTTTTTTCCCGTAATGGGCTGACCCCTCACCCTTCTACACGCCGATATCAACAGTTTTACTTCCCCTAAGGCACTGATCTTTCATCCCTCTATCTTTTTTACAGACGGTCCTTCTTTCTCGGGGCCCTTTGAATGGCACGTGCTCCCCCCCCCTTGATCCATTAGGGAAGATTGCCGTCTACAGCATAGTATTTTGGTATCGTGACTTCTCGTTTTCTGCCCCGTGTACCCATCTTGGACCTTTCAAATTGTTTTGCGTTTTTGATGAACAATGGTCCGCGGAAGAATACATGCCCATCTCTCCTCTCTCTGTCAGCCTTGTCTATTTCTTTTTTCCTTCTGGTTCCCCTGTCACGAGCCGTGTCTTTTTTTCAGGGGAGGAAACGCCTTTTTCCTTTAAGCGAAAAGACTATACCCCTTACATTCGAATCCTCCCCCCCACATCCTCTCATTGCTATTTGGAACAAAGAAGCGTACGGAGCTCTCCTGTTTTTCCCTATCTATTTCCTCTTTTTTTTTTTGAGAGATATTTTTGGATGCTAAGCGTCGTGGTAGTGCATTCTTGGTGAGCGAGTTCTTCCGGCAGCTCTGGTTATTCGCAACTCGAGACCTGCTTTCCAAAATTCACGTTTCTTGTTTCGACTCCACGACATCCCTCAAATTTGACCTCCCTTCTTCTTCTTTCGCATCATTTTCTTTTCCTTTTCCGAGCTCGGGCTGCGTGTTCTCTGCCCTGTTTCAGTGCCCAAACCCCCAGACGTCGCTTTTAAACGTCGCAACCCCCCCACACCTCCTCAGAGATGTCAGGGAGCAATGTTTACAGGAGGTTTTTCTTGTACATTTAGCAAAATCCCTTTTTTCGCTTCCGACTCCACCCGCGATCAGGTTTCCCATCAAGGATTCCCCTGTTTCCCTTTCCCGAGAAAGGTAGCCCCATGCGCCCGGCTGCTCACACCCAACTCGTCCCTCTTGCCAAGAGCGCCCCCTGGATTTGCCTTTTACTGTGATCTGCTCGTCGTGTTCCATGACTTTCTGTACGATGTCAGGCCCTTTACGTCCCAGTTTTCGGGAACACCCCCTCCAAATCTCGCCCCTCCCCGAGTAACGGTTTACACCCTAAGCGTTGTTTTCCCTTATTCTAAATGTCGTGCCTTTTCCTGAATCCGATGCGACTCCCTTTCTCATGGCTTCGTAGTTTTACATACTTCTCCGCGCACTCCAGCCAACAAGCTTCCAACACGCCACTTCAGCGCACACAACCCCCCCCATCTAACATGCTCCTGCCGCCCCCCCTGTGAATTCATTATTATGCCCCAACACCTCCAACGTTTGGCTATCGCCGGTTTTAGATCAGCTCCCAGCTCAACGAATTGCCCACAAGGTCGTGAACTTTCCCCTTATGAGGACTGGACATTGCAATTCTTTTCCCGTGGGAGTGTTATTTCCTCTGTCCACAGTTTATTCTAATTCTTCTCGCTGCCGGGTCACGAACCACCTACACTTAAACCTTCCCCCCGCCCCCTCTCCTGGTCTTTCCTTTTTATCAACACCAAATCCATCTGAGTCGACCACCCGTTTGCTAGAAGGAAGTCGGGGTTTCCATCTGAAGAATTCCTTTCCCTCCACTTTCTCCCCTCTTCGTTTCAGTTATCAGCGTATGTTTTCTTTTCCCCTCAAGAATGATCCGCCCTAGTCATGATTTTCCGCATCGCTTGAAGTTCGAGTCTGTAGTTGTACATATCCCCCTGGTTACTGTTCAATGGTAAACGGATCGATGAGGACCCCCATTCCCCTCCCCTCTCTTCCAGCTCCTCTGTCGTGCTTCTCAGCGTTGCCGACCTGCCTGCAACTTTACTGGTCCTTTTTTTGTCGCCTGTCGCCTCTCGGCATGACCCCCTCATCCAAATCTTGCCCCGTGCCACGTTTTGTTTGCCCGCCTTATGAAGATCTCTACCCCCTCCCTTTTTGTTGAGCTTATGTGCCGGCCCCTGTGTACAAACGTGCTGTCCTGATGCTCTGGGTATTCCTTTCTTCGGATGACCCTGCGACAATTCCCGTTGACCTTGCCTCCCATAAATGGTTGGTATCGGTAACCCGGTTCAGCATTCACCTACCATGCGTTCTCGACGGGATTTTTTTGTTGCTCCGAGAAGAAAGTTTCCCGTGCTTCCCTTACTCCGGGCCTGCACTCCACGCCTGCGACTTTTTTTTTCAACTTTGAACCCCTTCTCTTTGGCTCATTCTTGATTCCCCCCTCCCCATCACCCCCCCTTCGGCTCTGAGCCGGAGCTGGAGAAAAACTTCTGAATTACCGATCCCGAGTTCCCAGGACTCTTCCCCGTTCTCCTGCGGTGTTTGGATGTTGGATAACCCCCCCTCCCAATTGAGAAGATGTATTGGCATTCTTTTTTTGAGTTTTTTTTCCCGGCGCGGACCAATCCCCTCCAAACATTTTCATCGGGGCCATTCCCTTGATCCATGTCCACTTCTTCCCTTTTAGCTTTTTTCCAGTTACTTTTTCTGGACGATATTTCTGATCTCCCGGCGCTAGAGTGTTGGGTTTGGTTGGACTCTGACCTTTCTCTGTCTTCTCTTCGGCATGCATCATCGGTTTTGTTCTCCCGCCTTTGGGTTGAAGCTAGTGGGTGTTGCGAGTGTGATACCCAATACGGAAGCAATTTCTCCTTTGGCACGTTCTTCCCCCTCCCTGAAAAGTTCCCCTCACACCCCCCACTTCCTTCATTCAGTTCTTTTCCATGTGCTCCTGGGTAGGATTCTCCTTTTTCGTATTGCAAAGATACTTTTTAAATTTTTTGGACTTCGACACCACAGTAATTTACCGCTCTCCTATCCTCCACAGTTACAAGGCCTCCTTGCGCCCCATCTTATTTTCTTTTCGCCTCTTTTGCATGTGCTACCTTGCCGGTCTGATCTGAGGCCTTTTTCCCGCCCCCATCAGCTGGTTGAGTTTTCCGGGTTCAGCGACTGCTCGGCTCTCTCAATCTCCCTGCTTAAATACCCATTCTAGGGCTAGTACTTCTGGGCCCCCCAAACTTATGAGCATTTTCGCCTTTTCGACGGAGGTCCTTTTTCCAAACTTACTGGTTTGTCGGGCCCCCCTTCGCTGCCTATCCCTTTCCCCTCGCTTCGTTTTTTGACGCCGGAACTACGATCCTTCTTGGATGCGTCTTTTTTAAATTTTTCATTTTATCCTGAACCGTCTTTTTGCTCATCACCATCGCTACCTTCCCTTTCCCTCCCCAAAAGTCCTTCTCTATTGCCACGACGCTTTACTTAGCGTCTTCCCCCACCTCTCTCTCGGCCTCCGTTTGTTGAGAGAGTCTGTGGTACTTTCCCTTTCCTTTTTTTGATGATCTCGTTTTTCCCCCCCTGGCCACGCTCCGCAGTTCTATGTTTGAGTTCTTTTCTGAGCGACCCTGGGCCTTTCCTCCTGTGAAAAATCACGGCCCTTTGGTCTCCCGACCACTGCGACAAAGCAAGTCCTGTCTTTCCCGGCCAGACTCGAGGCCATGGGCTTTCCTAACGCTCATCCACAAAGTATTTTTACCTTCCCTCCCTTCCCCAACGTGCACCACCGGTTTCAGATCAAAGGGTAGGTAGAAGGAGGTTTTCCCTGCAGGGTTCAGAGTGATGCAGCTACCCCAATCCTCCTCATCTCCCCCCCTTAATCTCTCCTGTTGGCTGTTCTCCCATTTGAGACCCTGTCTTCATCTCACGAGCAAGGGTGATCACCTCCTGCCCTTCTTCGCCACTTCCGATTGCAGTATGTTCTTTCTTTTTTAAAGTTGAGTATAGCCCGTTCGTGGAGACTTTTTTTCCTGCATCCGAACCCACATTTACTGACCCTGATTTCAATCCCTACAACCCCCCCCCCCCCCCCCCCCCCCCCTACAATGATGACCTCCCACCGGATCCACGCGCACCAGTTTGATAGAGAGTGCACTTTTCGAATGCGTCTTTTTCCTTTTTTACTAACTTCCTTGCCGCCGCCCCGGCTATGGCTGGCCCGCGCCCCTCTCCTCGACTTGATCAGCAACCCTCCCCCCAAACCGCCCGAATGCGCGTCAAAAATACCAACCATGACTCCTGCCTTCCCCTTTTGCAAATAAAAAGCGAACCTCTTTCCCTCCTCTCTTTTTCACCAACAACTTTCGGATATCTTCTTGCGATAAGTTCAGATACAAAAATGGTAACCACACCCTCTCTTTGCGCCCCACCATTACCTTGCATGGAACCCCATTAATCACTTCTTTCTCCGATGCACAGGCTCTTTTTTCTGGGAGAATGGTGACCTCAACACCCCTTTCCCCCTATCCCCCCTCACATAATGGTTGTCTGGTACACTTTTCCCTTCTAGCTCCACGGCCTTTTTCCCGATGTCAGGTGAGACGGAATTCATTCCTATTTATACGCCTTTCTTTTTTCCCCCCCCGTCTCTCGTGTGTGGACGTCACCTCAAGAATGATAAGAACCCTCCTGCTTTCTATGTTACTTTTGGCCCGCGTGCGGTTGCTATATGACTCCCCCCCCTTAAATTAAAACCGCTGCGGCCCCGCCCACATTCGTTACCTGGCAGCGTTATTGTCGGGATTCCCTTCAGGACCGTCTTCTTCTGACCATTGCCCAGGTCATCTTTTCGAAATTGTCGCCCTTGACGGTTTCCTCCCGATACTCCCCTCTTCTGTTGTTCCACGTTTTTCCAGAAGAGAAATTCTTCTCTCCTTTTTGAGAGATCTGCCTGCCGGCCCCCGAAAACAAACCTTCCCACACGTCGTGTCTTCCTGTTTCCCGTGCCGAAGTAGTTCCTCCCCTCTGTTCCCCCCTTTCTCGTTGACTTGCATGAACAGGTTATTTGCTTTTATTACGCCCCGCCCCCCGAAACTGTTCAGCTGCCTTTGTTATCGATTGGGCGCCGCTCAGCAGTGAAGCTTTCTTGGCTATATAGCCCCCCGCCTTAGAACTGGACCGCTGCTGCAAATAATGAGTGTGATGGACTCTCTTCTTTTTAAAGACTCCCCAGAGTACCTCGCTCTTGCTGATGACCACACAATAGGACGACTTCCCTCTTATTTCAAGTCATGCAGCGAGCACCTCTGTCGCTCTCGGCAAATAAACCCACAGGAGAGTGGTCTTTGTTCTTTCTGGTCTTTTGTAGTCTTCGGCTTCATCCCCCCTCCCCCTCATACTGTTACATCTTTTAGCCACTGGTACATTATTCAGTCCATTCACTTTTTTTCCTTTGGAGTCAAACTTCTCGGTTTGAAAGGATCATTTGTATGTAGGCGATCCTTCTATATCCGGCCTCTTTCTCGCAGCGTTGTTTTCATGCACCGCGTCCAAGTTTCAGACCCTTTGTTGCTGCCAGAGTTTCATTGTTTTCTTTTTTCGCGCGCCAGTTTTGCGGGTGCGGCCTCCTTTTGGATGTTGTGACCTGAAAACTAAGGACGCCTTTCTCGCCTTTGGGTCCTCGATTTTTTTTCTCGAGGACCCACTCCTTTGGAGAAAAGTCCAGCTTAATTTCAAGGTTTACTCCTTTTTCGTCTGCGTTTTTCTCTTGTTTCTGTAGTTCTTTTTCCTCCACTTTTCTTTCCTTGTGCGTCGAATACCAGTAGAAAAAAGATTACATTTCGAAGGTCCCCATCCATGCCTCCTCATCCTTTTTTATATTTGGCTCCCCTGGCGAGAGGTATGAACTGCTTCCTTGAATGGAACGTCGCAACTGCAGTTTTTCTCTTGTGGTTTTGATTTTGAGAGGTCTTCTCTTTTCCTATCGACTGCCATCCATTCTCCTTGTCGCTGACCAATTTGCCTCCCCCTTGTTTTTTTTCCTCCCTTAGAAGGATCCGTCCAAATACGTTTTTGTTCTGCCCAGGTCTCCTTCGGTAGTCGTGCTTATTCCTCTCGCGGAAGCGATTTATTTCTTTTTCTTCCCTTATACTTTACCCCCCCCCCCGAGCCGTGTATTTCCTAAGTTGACCTGCCAGTTTTTCGTGCTCCTCCCCCCGCGAAGGCACTTTCCACTTCCTCACAAAGCGATGCTTCCCCTATCATTTGCCCGATCGAGCCATCCTTTCTCTTTCCTCTACTGTTGAGTGGTGGAATCCCCCTGCTGTTTGCTGCGAATCCCTTTTTTCAAATCTTCTTTCCCCCAATGAAGTTCTCCTATCGGTCGATCTGTTCTGGTTCCCCTCTTGCCTTTTTTCCGATTCCCTCTGACAATCCTGCGTTTGATACGCCGCAGGCCAGAAGAAAGCCCCTTCGTATTCGGCGAATAGTCACCGCCCCCACGCTGTCCCGGTGCGTGGCAGTCGATGAGTTTTACAGGCCCCAACCCTAATTTTGCCCCTTTTCCTCCGGCTTTTAACCAACCAATTTTGACCTATGCAGACCCCTCTGGTTCCCGATTTTTTCGCGATATGCCAACACCCATAGTCCATACTTCACTTTAACCCTCTTTGTTGGCGACTGCACGTTTCCCCTATACCTGTTCCGCATCCGGGATTCAAGGGAGTTCCCCTCCTAAGCGGTTCCCCAAGAACGATATCGTCTCTTTTTTTTTCCCATCTTTCTTAGGATGATTCCCTTAGCTTACCCGTTTAGTATCTTTGTCATGACTTTCTTTTTTTCCCTCACGCAATGCCCTTAAGTCCCAGTTGCACCCCCTCCCGATAGACACCGCGCCGCGACCCTTTGATTCCCTTTTGCAGCCGTAAGCTACTTTAAAGTTTTTCCCCCCCAGACATTCCTTTAGCACGAATCTTCCCGAAGCCATGTCCCCTTTTGCCCCCGTTTATTATCCAACTTCGGCCCCAACAAGTCACTTTCGCGTCTCAACCACTATTTTCACATTGACTTCTGCCGCCCTTCCCCGCTTGACTAGTTCCTTCGACCCCCCTTGAAACCAACCCCCCAACGGCGGCTTCTGGTTTTTTCCTTCCCCCCCTCTTAAGCAAAGTCTCCGTTCCCCAGAAAGGCGCCTCTCCCTTTCTACATGTCCCCCCTTCCCATTTTAACATGGCTGATGCTCACAGGGGGATGGACAGCGAATGTTTCCCCCAACTCCCACAAGCCATAAAGACCAACTTTTCCTTCCTGTTCTTTTCACACATCCTAATTTCCCTGTCAGTGCTCTGTTCCTGGAATCGATTCATCCCCGTCCCCCCCCTTTTTTTTCCCCTTCGAGGGGATCCTGATTGTCCACGGTTGTGCGCTGGCCCTCATCAACATGACCTGTCACTTTCAAATTGACCTCAGAGTCCCCGACTCTTTTGGGATCTCCATGTCCCTCCCCTCGGAAGTATTAACGGAAATTATGCTCTTCGCTCTCTCGGCGAGCTCCATTTTTTTTTTTTTATGAAGGATTAAGCTTTTACCGGTAGTGCAAGGTTCAATGTTTTTTTCCTTTCACCTTTCAGGGCGCTTCTCCCGCTCGGCACGACCCGGGCGACACTTTTTTTTTTAGGACCTGATCTCTCTTCTTCTTTCACAATCTTTTTTTTGGGAGAGATTCTTAAGGAGCCAAACCAAAGGTTGGCCCACGAGTTGTCGAGTTGTACGCTATCGGCCTTCGTCCCTTGGCAGACCCAATCGTTCAAGTGGATTATTTTTGCGATCCAGTTAGCTTTCCCTCTTCACGAGCCCGGACCTGGAGTTGGCTTTCGATTTGTCGAAGAGCGTTCCACTTTCCGGGGCTTCCTTACAGAAAGCTGAGTCAACTGCGTTTCCCCCCTTTTCCATGTCCACCTCTTGGATCATTCTTTATTTGAACTCGCCAACCTACCCTCTAGCGGAGCCACCCTTACTGATCCCCCTTTAAAGCGTGACCCGTCTTGCGTCGTCCCTGACGGGCCTTTTTGATGGGTGTGACTCACAATCTTCCCATTCTCTTTTGGTGTTGTATTCCCCCTTTGATTTGAGTCGGCGCGTTAAGACATATCTGTGGATCCGTTCAAAAGCGTCAACCTTTACCTTTGCAAATGCATTCATGGCGCCCTTCGCTTTTTTTTTGTCGGAGATAGTGCCGTGTCTTTGGCGCTTTCAATTAGTTTTGCTGTTTTTGTGGCCATTTAATCACCCTAAGGAGCCGTCGCTTAGGGCTTGCCTGCACGTCGTTGGTGATTTTGTTTTTTTTTCGGAAGTTCTTTGTTAGAGTGTTTGGATTGGCAGCTCGTTTCCTCTTATTCCCTTTTCCTAAGGACGCCATATTTTTCTTGTCCTGAAAGTCAAAAGGCTCTCCCTTCAGTCCCTTTTTATTACCTCGTGCGGTGGACTTGGAGTAGGCGGCCCGCCCTATTGGTGCGGCGTTGTGGTTTTCCCCCAGATACTTTGGCCCTTCATGCGCCGTCATTGACACCGCCTTTTTCTAGACTCCCCCCGGGGATCGAATTCCTAATTCCCCGTCCTTTACATAGTCTTTGGCGCTCATGGGCACCTTCTCTGGTCTGACCATGTATCCCTTTTTTTGAAAGCCCACCCCCCTTCACTGATCCTATGTTATTAGGTAAGCCGATGTCGAGTCCTGTTTGACTCCGCACACTGCACAGCCAGTTCTGCTGGCATTCGTCTCCTCCTTATGACTAAGTTTTGCGATCCGGCACTTCCCCCCCTTTTTTTGTCCATGGAACCTTTTTCTGCCACTCCCGTTAGTCGAACTATGTTCCATTTCCTTTCCCTCTCTTTTCCGGCGGAAACAAACTTTTCCTCGTTTAATCCTTTTCCCGGCAGTTTTAGTCCTCCGTCACGCACAGTCCCGTCGAATATTCCCAGAGATGAATTCTGACAAAGAGTAATTTCGTACCCATATCTTATTCCCTAAGGTATCTCTTTGGATTAGTTGAGACTTGGTAATCTCCCCGATGAGCTGATTCTCAATGGTCACTATGGTTATGAGCGACTGCATATTCCTTTCCCCTTCATGCCACTCCCGGCTCGTTATTTCCCTCCTTCCACACCTCAATTTGTGGCATTAGGTAGTCACTTTGCTCGTGCCCGGATGCTTGCCGCTCCCTTTTGCACAACCCGTTTTTCATTCCGGCTGCAAACCCCCAATTTGCTCAGCCAGCACTGCCTCCGTCCCCGATCATGGTCTGTAGAGTTGCTAGAGATTCTCTTAGACACCCTCTCCTGACAGAAAATCCCCCAGCTTTTTTTGGGATTGCGTTCAATCCTATTTGTTAGAATCTACCTGATCCTTTAGAAAATGCCTGGTCCCGGCGTCCAGTCACCTCTATCGACATGACGGCTTGCCCAATGTGGGATGTTTTCGGATGGTTGTCCTTTATTAGACTCATCCCCCTTCCCCATGTACTCGGCATCCTAACACCTGTTTTTTTCCACCAAACAAATCCTTCCTACGCCCCGGATTCCCCCACCCTTTTCCAAAAGTCCCGCTAATGGTCTATTGCCCTTTTTCCTTTCGTCTGTACCCTCTTCCCCTCACTGCTACTCTTGCCCCTTAGTTTCGAACTTCTCTGCCCAAGAAACCCCCAGTTCCGAACCCGACCAGCACTTTTCTTGAACCCACACTCTCAACCGGACATGCCGCCCTCCCCCGAGTGGCCGCTTCCTTGTCTCCCCCCCACTGCCACCAAAACCACCCCCCAACGTCTGCGGCTATTTCATCCTCAAAGATCGATACATTTCCTTCCTTTCAACCCCGCTCCAAGTGTGCCCCTTACGTGTCATTCCCCCTTCATTTCTTTCCACCCGGCCTGGTCCGATCCACATTATGAGATTTGCCCTCTCCTTTTTTCAAAATTGGACAAAAAACACCCCCCACAACCCTTATCTTCCCCAAAGATTTTTCTGTAACCCCTCATTTCGAGAGCCACCTTCAGTCTTTACGGCATGTCCTTGTGGCCGCGGACTCCTTATTTTTCTACCCTCTAGATTTTCAGTCATTCCTGTCCACACTGTTGTGCGCGGCGTTCCATATTTCTCACTCATGATTTGACATTTCGTTCATCAGTTACGTCCTGTTGGCCCCGTGGCGACATGTTCCCCTTTTTTTTTCCTTTCAAACGTTCCAAATCGCTCGAGCTCAGTTCTTTTTTGAGTTTTGAATGCGCTTGCCACTTTCCCATCAATCCTCGGTCCCCGAACTTTGCAATGTTTGCACTACCCCCCCTCTTTTGTTCCGGCCCCTTTTGGCCCTCCCTTCCTTCGATATTCATATTTTACCTTCCGGGGTTTTTTCTTTTGCCTATGCCTGCCTTTGACAACCCCAATGCCTTCCACATGGTTCCTGTCCGTGCCCGATAGATATGCACTCCCTTTTCCATGGGACTTTTCGTCCCTCTGACCTTCTATACTTCTTAGCTCCCCCTGTCGCATTTTTATCCCCCTGGATGTTCTGTGCGATTTCGCATTGAGCAGTCCCCTTCGTTTACCGTGTTACCCTACTTCCTCCGTTTTCTTTTCCTCTGCACCGCCCTCGCTTTCCCGCTATGCCATTTAAGTCGGCGGATCATTTCCCGATTCCCGGCCAGCGAACCCTACGCTGAACCGCGCGCGTGAGAAAACTCTTGATTCCCCCCCTCCTTTTTACCGGAACTCCCTTCTGAACTGCCCCCTTTCCCATGAGCCTGTGTTTTTCTTTTACCCCCCCTACGAGAGTTTTTGTCGTGACCCGGTTGAGTGGATTTTTAATTGAGCATTATAATCCAAGCTGTGTCGCATCGGAACGCAGCTCTTTCTTTCCTTTCCTGCGGAGTAATTCGCAATTCTTTGTTTGACAGTGACCGACGTCTTTCCTTATTCTCCTCACTACGGGCTATCTCCCCTTCGTTGGTGTTGCCTTGCATCTACAGGACAATTCGTTTCTTTCGGGCCCTCGCAATTCGTAATGGAGAGTGTTTTTCGCGCGAAGTTTAGGTTGACCTTTTTTCCATTGTTGGTCTTTTGCCCCCCTGGTGCGTTTATATACTAATATGCCATGCGGTCTCCCCGATTCTTCTCCCAAAGTAAAGAACACATCCCCGTTTCGTTCTGGTTTCCCTGTGGACTCCTTTTCTTGCGAGATTGTCTCTCTTTTAGTATGATTCCTTTTAGACATGTGACAATAACCCTCTTTCACGACTTTTCGCGTCCACCTGGTAAGACGACATTCCTTCCAGGGACCATCCGCCCTATATATTTCTTCCCTGGGGTGCTGCTCTGGAGGTCTTTATAGAACCCTCATTGAATGGAACGTGATCCCACTCATTTTTTTTTGGGATTTCAGGTTGTCTTACCTTCTTCTTACTTGTTTGATTGACTCCTCGCTGTCCCTCCCTCACCTTATGGCCCGTCAAACCTTCTTTTCAATTGTTTTGCCTTTTCCCGGTTCCAAAATTCCGTTTTGTCTCCTCGCGCACGCCCCTGGCTCGAGTTCGTTTTTTCCCTTTCCGGACGCTTCTTCCGGCCTGTTCCCCCAGAGCCGTGTCTTCCCTTTCCCGGGAATCGGCACGAGGCCTCCCTTATAAAGTCCCCGACTCCCCCCCCCAGCGATGCATTCCTTCTCTTTACTGAAGCTTCAGGCTCAGACATTCTTTCATTCATTTCCCGTGTTTTGTTGCGCGAGTTATGTTAGCCTCTGATTCCGTCTTTCTTCTCTTCAATATCAGCCGCAGGCAGTTCGATTAGCTCGTGCTCTTCTTCCAAATTTGGTCCCCCTTTTTCCCCCTTCGAACATCACGGTCTTTTGTTCTCCCGCATCCAGACCGAACTCGTCTTTTTTCTGCAGATTCCGAGTGCCCCATGTTTCTCACCTGGTGGCCCAACCCACTTTTTTTTACGCCTTTTTACTTTACAAAAAAGCTCCTGGCGACGAAGGCATCTAGGTATGCGTAAGGGTTTCTCTGATGAGTCTGATCGCCAATCTATCCCCTTGCCAATTCTCCCTTTTTTTCAGTCTTGAGCTTACATTCACCAGTGCCCACATGGCCCGCCTCCACTTTTAGCCACATGCATTCCTGCCCCTATATCGTAGATCGACGAGCAGGCCCTTTAGATCACGGCGTATCCTTTTGTGTAATGACTCTTTTTCCGCCCTCGGCCCATTCGAAAGGTCCCCCTCTCCTTAACAAGCTATTTTTTCCGAGGACCACCTTTTGCACCTGTTAATAAGCGATTGTCCCCCTGGTATGTCGTCCCCGACTGCAGCTTTCTCCTCTGGCTAATTGGCCGTTCTTTTTTTTTTTTCTTCCTCCCCCTCAGCGGACACCCTCACCGCAAAGCAATAACGCACCGTAACTTTCTTTTATTTTTAAAACACCCCCACCGACTCGCATGGCCCTACCAGTCCCTGCTCTTTATTCTGTTTCCCACCATACAACGCCCTTCTTCGCGGAGATCCTTCCCAGCGCCCACTGACCCACACCCCGCTCCGTTTTATCGGTGGAGACCATTCCCTTTTTTTGTTGGTTGATGCTCACTTTTTGGGTGTATACCCCCCGTTGATATGCTGTCTTGATCAACACTCCCAAACTCCGATTCCCCAGCTTCTTGTTCTTCTTTTTCTTCCCCCGGCTTCCGAAGGCAGTCCTTTGGGATTATTTCAATTTAATTCATCCCCCTCTGTTTCTTCGTACGGTTGTCTCTCTTCCACCCCATCCTGATCCTTCCCCCTTTCTTTGAATTCTCGTTCCCTCCGTGCGAATTTGGTGGTCGATCTTCCTCCCGGAGGAAGGTCTTCACGGTTAAATTCGCCTGCCAAACATTCTTTAAATCGCGGATCCTTTTGTGTCGTGTGCCTCTTTTTCTTTCCGACCCTGGATTTCCATTGCCTTTCTAGATTTTCGCATGGACGGCTGACTATCCGGCACGCCCCCTGACCATCACCTTCTTTCGTGCCCCTTCCGCTCTCTCTTTCCCTCCTCCGTGTTGTTTTCAGTTTTCCTGACTCTGCATGTCAAAACGTGGCGCACCTTTTGGATTCTTTTTTTTTGCCCGAGCGACTACGTCCATTTGCGACTTTTCCCTCTACCTTGCACATTGTGTAGATGTCTAGGTCACGGACCACCCCGCCATTTCGCCCGTGGAGAAGACTGTGTGTTTTAACGAATCTCCTGTTACTTGAAGATCCTCCTTGACCGCCTGCAACTGCGGTCCCACGCTCTTCTGCACTTAGAGTTCATTATTTAGTGTTTTGCGGCTCTGACCCCCCCGTACGAGATTACCTGCCCCGCAGATTTCTAGAAAAAATAGTGCCTTGTCCTTCGATAAGTCCCCTTCCATTCCTGTCTCACCTCCCCTTCTGAGGGGGTTTAATTTCAGGAGAGTTGGTCTTTTGTTTCCGGCGGTTAGTTTAGCCGTATATATCAACATAAGGATGCACTAAACAGCCACCGTGGCACCTCAATCTCATGTCCATTGCCCCTTCCGGTTTCAACTTTCGGGTTGCAAGTTTCTATCGTTGATGTAGGCGACTATTCGTTAGCCGCTTAGCAGCGTGATGGTTTGGTGTTGCCATTTCTTCCAGATCACGTCGCGCTGGTGATTGCTAGCCTTTGTTGACCTGTTTTTTTTTTAGCGCCTCATTTGCGGGTCTTCCTCTTGGTTTGATTGCAGAGAGTTAGATCGATATTTTCCCCTCCCGTTTGCCCGTGGACGAGGATTCTTTGTGAGCCCTATTGAGACTTCCGTTCAATCTTCTTTCCTTTTGGTGCCCATTGTTGCCTTCCGGGTAGCCCGATTTTCGAGCTTTGTAGTTGTTTTCCACCCTTGGTCTTATGCTTTCTCACCCCGACTTTCCCGTACTCCCACTTTAAGCGACGAACTTCTTAAGTTTCTTCTAGTCTATATTCTTGGCGCGCGTGATCCTTCCTTTCTTCTCCTTCACATGCCCCTGCGAACTGTGAGCCTGTCCAGCTGAGGATCATTTTTGGAAAGATTGGTCTCTTGATCTGATCATCCCCTTTCCAACACATACCTTCCCCTCTCTTGTTCTTCCAAATTATGCTCCATTGTTTTTTTTCGAGGCGGAATTTTAAAATATGTGCTTTTTGACGGTCGCCCGGCGCCTACATGGCCTCGCTCGTTTCCCCCCCCCCCCTCCCCCCCCCCCCCCCCCCCCCACCCCCCCCCCCCCCCCCCCCCCCCCCCCCCCCCCTTCTGACCTTCTTCTCCGGAGATTTCTTTTGCCTTCTTTTTTCTCTTCAACCGAGTTGTTCATTCAGGTATTTTCCCAAGCCGTTTTATCTCCGACTCACGGCACAATTTCTCTCCGTCTCCAAAGAGGAATTTCCTGCTTTTTGTGCCACGACTCTGACGCGACATTTTCCCCTCTTCCCATCTCTATGTTCTCCCTCTCTTTTTCTCGAGTTTTCCTGACTCTTGTGCCCCCTTTGAAGCTTAGTGGTCAATCTTTCATGAATCGTCCTTTTTTAGAGTCGAATGTTACCCCGTTGTGATCTGGCCGGTAACACTTTCCGTTTTTTGAGAATCACGGCTTTTTATTCCTGATACCGCCTCTTTCCAAGAAAATTCTTCCTTTAATATTAAGTCGCCTACCTCTGGCATTTCTTTGTCCTATGTATTCCCCCCCCAAAACATACACGTCACGCGTCTCCCCCCGTTTGTCCAACACACAATTGCGCATTTTTTCCCGAGAAGAGCTGGTCCCGTGCCAAGCTATTGCGTCCGATAGTCCCCTTACATCCCTCTCATCTTTAAGACAGTAAACCTCCAAGCTTTCTCATGTAGAGAAAGTACATTCGTGATACCGTTCGAATCCCTACCCCGTCCTGGGCTTCCAGAAAAACTATTTTCGATCCAAGTTAGTCGCCTTCACCCCGTGGTAGTCTCTTTCATTTTCTTAGACGTCCCAGAAGGACTTCCGAAAATTGACTTCTTTACATAATAACACAAGTCTTCAAGATGACCGCCCCGTCACTGGACGCCGGAATCTTCTTTTCCCACTGGAAGTTCTCCAAGTCCCTTTTTTTTCCTTTGAGACTAAGCTGACCCCCGCCTAGTTTGGATAATTAGGCCGCTCATGCGGCCCAACCCCAATCTTCCCCCCGCCCCCCCCTTCTTTCCTTGAACTTCCCCAACCCCAAACCATTTCAATCTTCATCCCCCTCCCCAACCTACCAGCGACTTTACTCATTATTCACTGCCCCCCCAAACCCTCCAATCTGGGCTATAGACGAATATCCGTTACATCCAGCTTATTTGGCCAACATGACTGCCATTACTCTTTTCCCATGATCAATTTCCTGTTCAGGATGGTTTTCTGCTCCACATTTTGCTTCTACTGTTTTCCGCTTCTTTAACCCAAACATCCATCCCCCGTACAGATGCCCAAACTCCCCCTCTCAGTGGTGTATTGGTATCACACCCTCGGGAGAGAGCCACCGGAAGGGCCTCCCTTTCTTGGGGCACGTTCGTTGACTCCTTCAGTTCCTATTTTTCTCGTCTTTGTCGGATTCCCTATTTGATAAGGGTGTGGATCCGTTCCCCTGCCCTCGAATTTTTTCCCCAGCAGCCCTCCTTTTTTTTCCGTTAGGCGGGATTTTCTAGCATGGAATCCCGCTTCCTTTTTACAAGGCTGGCGGCAACTCGTCCCCCCCCGTCCGGATTGATAAAGTTTCTGTGCGTCTTACGCGGTTTTCTTTTGACCTGTTCTCTGCAATTGCCGGTTACCCCCCTTAAGACATTCTGGGACGCTCTCGATTACGATCCCAATCGTGTGGCCGGTCTTTTGCCGCCGCCAGGTCTCCTTCTCTCTTTTAATACCTTTGTGTTTTCTAGATCTCTTCTTTCGGAAACCAAACCCGTCTTCCCCCAGTTGGATGCAGGTCCGCAGCCGTTTCCAATTCTTCACCGGTATTGAAATTTTATCACGGTAGAGTTCCCCGCCCCTCCTCCATAACTTTCCCATTTGATTTTTTTCCGTGCAAGCGACTTTAGGACATTTTGGGCTTCATCCCTGATACGGCCCTCGCTTCTTGCAAATCACTCATTCTATCCACTCTAGCCAAAAAGTACGAGTCTTGGTCCCCGACGATGGTTTTTCCCCCACCCCCCTTCGTGACTTTCCCCCTTAAGATAACGAGTCAAAGGCATTTGCACGCCCGTTTTCCATTTTAGTGTTTCCCCTTTTCCTTTTGGAGAGTTTTTCTTCTTGAAGGTATTAGTGTTGTCCATGCCTCTTGCCACTTACAGAAACTGTGATCATCGTGTTGAGACCCTCCTGTGTCAAAGTACTTCTGACTGAGTAATGGCGTTTCCCTTTCGCGTTTGCAAGGACCAGTAGTTTTCCGGCTATTGAGTGATCTCTTTCGCGATGCGTTGGTTTGCCCATTGTACGTATGTATTATGTCCGTCGATGTTTCGGGACGGAATGACTTCTCGGGAAGTGACCTTTTTCTAGCGAGTAGGGAGGGTTCTGAATGTTTTTTTGAAGAGATAATATCCCAAACTACTTCCCCAATTACTCCATTGGAGTTTCCTGCAAGGCCCCCAAGCACACACCCCCCACAACCCAAGCCGGAAATGTGTCTCCTCCCCCTTTCAATGCTTATTAAGTTTATTTTGTTTCCCGGGTTCTTCCCCTTTCCCCTTAGAGTTGCGATCTTCTCTTGGGTGCATCTTCTTTTAAATGGTCGTCCCCACCCAGTCATGACCTCCGAGCGTAATAAACATTCGTACGGAAATCCTGCGTTCCTATTGCCCTGACGAATCGTTATGGCGCATTTCTTTTCCCCTTTTGTTGCTTAGGCTCTGTTCCCTTAAGGAACGTGCTTCCTCCCCTCTCAGCGTGTGATTTGCGTGAGTAAGAGTTATCTGTTTGGGAGGATTGATTTGGCGCTGGTCAGTAAGTTTGCTGACTTCTTCCCCATCGAACCTTTTTTCCTTTTTAGCCTTCGGATTCCCCAAATTTCGTTTGTGACTGTCTTAGCGGACCAAAATGGACCCCGATTCTCCTTCCCTCTTTTCCTTCCATTCCTTCGTCAACACGCCCACCACCTCTGCAGTCTTTTTATCAGGGGAATTTTCAACAGGACAAGTTTTTAGCTAGATCACCAGAGCTCCGTCCGACTCGATACAACATGCCTTTCCTTTATTGGTTTTTGACCATTTTGCATGAGTCCCCCCTCTTTTCCCCTCTCCCTTGTTTTTTTTTTTGCTCTTTCTCTTTTTTCCCCCTGATCTGATTCGTCTTGGTTCAATATCAGGGTCCTGTTTTCTTTTTTGAGCGAGTCGACTTTTCGGTGTGCTGCTCCCTTGCCCTTCCATTCAACAAATCAAGGCTGTTTTCGCTCCCTCCGAAGGCACTCAAAACTATTCGGCTTCCAGGTCCCAAGGAGCTCCCCCGATGGTATGTGCCGCCCCCCTGGTCCGCCCTTATTAAGTCCTTTCTTTTCTTCCCCTGCGAAGGTGGCGTTCCCCCAGGCGAGACCCGGCCAGACTTGGTTGTATGGCAGGGTCACAAGACTGAGCGCTATCCTCCTTTCTCCTTTATCCCTTCAAAATATTGGGGCGAGCAGTCCCCCCCCGGATACCGCAGAATCTTCCAGAGCCCAGTTTATGAGCCCGGACATAACTCATCTCTTCTAGGATCTCGCGAACCCGTTTATTTGCTCGATCTCCCTTTGAGTATAGATCGTTTTACTTTTCCTTGTCGACGCCTCCGGACACCCTTCCTGACTTTGTAAACATCCCACTCTCTCCCCCGCGATGCCCCTACTTGAAACGGCCAACTGGCCCTTTAATTCCCTTTAAGTTCCCAATGTCTACGTGACGACTCGCTTGCTTGCCTTTCTCATTCGGCCGTTCTTATTTCTCTTATCTCCACTTCCGTTCCCGCCAAGAACCCCGTTCCTTTTAACCCGCAAATTACGCCCCACCCCTCTTTTCTGCCGCCCTTTTGTTGTCCCCCCTCGATTGACGTACTCCCTTTCTTTGGCCCCCCACCCCCCCCTCCACCCGTCTGGGTCCTCAAGTATTTCCCTCATCTGGCACCAAGCGAAAGTTGGCAATACTCGTTCTGACCTAGTCCCTTCACACTTTCTTTTTTCTCCATTTTTATTTCATGTCTTTATTTCTTTGTCGACGTGGGCAACCTCAACGACACCGTCCAGTGTATAAAGAACACATGTCTTGGCTCACACCCTCCCCGGATTAGGTGGGACTTTTTTTTCCTTTTTGATAGCAAGGCTCGTTTTCCGATTAGTAAGCTCGATTTTTCACACGGGCGACGTCCTGGTGCTCTTTGCAGTTATCACGGAATGATAAGCTCACCTTCCTTGTCGTGCATTTTCAGGTAGCGGCGTGCTTTTGAGCCTTTACTCCCTGTCTAGAGGTATACCGTGATCCTCCCCCGGCCAACCATCTAACTCGCCAACATACAGTTTCTTTCTTTCTTGGACCCCATTACTTTTTGCTCTCCATTCAAGAATTTCCCTCAATTGTCGCTTCCCCTTAATTTCCTTCTCGGCCACCACCCCGAAGTGTGGCCCCTTTTCCGCCTTCTAATCCCTCTTGTTTTTTCGGCCTTCCCTCCTGCAACCCCCCACTTTGTCCCCACTTTGGCCTGTTTTGCGGCGAGAGCATTGACTTCCCGACATTTCGAACGAGTGACCCGCCTCTTCCGTTCGCGTTCCGACTTCTTCTCCCTCGTTTCCTTGCAACCGCGCGCGCGCGTACCCACCGCACACCCTTTCCCTGCCTCATTCCACACGCGTCCCTTGCTCGCCACCCCCCACACGAGAGAAACGGAGGCGCTTTGTCTCTTGAGTGCTGGTCTCCTTTTCCCTTTACCCCTCCCAACCAGTACGCGTCTTTTCACCGCGCTGCGTTGAAAATTTTTTTGAATGCTCTCACGAGTGCAGGACCCGACCTGCTGGTTTTTCTCTCCCTGGATTACCACATACAGACCCCCTTCTGTTGTCTTTGGGACTCCATGTGTAGTTTTGTTTTTCCCGGAGAGGCCACCATATCAAAGACATATAGAATGGTAAACGCCCACTTCACTTTTGCACTTTGTCCCGAATTTTTTCTTTCAGCCTTAGTTCCAACGGTTCACTTGAAGATCTTGCAGTAGATTCTGATCGGCTTGATTAGCGTCTCTTTTGAGGGTTTGTTGGGCCATTGACGCCTGAATTTCCCCTTTCGATTGGCCTTTGAGTCCATTGAGCTTTTTTTGCGCGTTACTTGCTGGGCGGAAGTGGTTTGGCTGGTGCGAGTTAGGTCTACAAAAATACGGCCCGGCCTTTAGCCATTTACGGCCCTTATTAGTCGTGGGAACAATGGGGACGACTTGACTCCTCCCCCCTTTTTCCCCCATCGTCTTATTTGGTAAATTTCTTTTCAATACGGGTGAGGGCATGATTTTCGAGTTCTTTGTCGTCCAGCCCTTTAGTCATTTTTCCTGATGCTAGCAATCGACCCCCTCCCTAGCGTATACTAAAAGAAGAAGGATCTCCTTTTTTGTTCTTCTTAGTTCTTGGCGCAGTCTTTTTTTTTTTCTTTGCTCCTGGAATCGGGTCGTTTCACCGTCTCCCACTTGTGGTCCGACGTTTTTACCATTTCAGCTGGTGAGATTTTAAGGCATGATGGTCTATCGGCTTTTTACCCTGCCGCCCTTCCCCCATTCTTCTGCCTCGCCGCCCCCCCCGAAATTTTGTGCGACGTTAAGCTTTTTCGGATTTTAACCACTGTTTTTTTTGACTGGAAATTGAGCCTTCCCCTAGCATCGGTCTCCTATTCCCTATGGCCTGGTACTACGTCTTTCTTCTTGCTGGTATGTCATAAACGTCTGTTCTTATCAGGGAATCGGCCGCTTTTTCGGCTCCTATTTACCTGTCCATTCGTTCAAAAGAGAGGCATTTTTTCCTTCCCTCGCCCTTATGACGAGCACCGTCGACACTCTTTCTTTTCCTTTCCCCCGGGTTCTCTCCCTTTTTTGTCAGGGTACCGCTGATGTGAGAAGGTCAACCATAGCAAATGCTCTCTTGTGAGCCCTAGTTCTATGTTTCCTTCCTGCCTCCCCTTCCTTTTTCTATGAAACATACGGCCTTTTTATTTAGATCTTTTCCTCCTCCAAGAAGAAGAATTGTGCTCGGTCATATTAGCTCTCGTCCATTACCGAGACATGAGTTCCCTTGCAAAGTATTTTTACGCCCACCGCCGGAACTTATCCAAAACAATTTTGCGCATCTCGTCAATGCTCGTCACCGTTGCATCATTGTTTTCCTAGGTTCCGGTCCATGCACAATACTTACCTTCACTGTCCCACCCCTTCTTCCCATGGCTTTCTCGGTGGCGAGACTTTATCAAGGGATCCACCCTCGAAAGGAGCACAGATCTTTCCGGCAAAAATTACCTGATTTTTTATTCCCTTTATCGCCTTTCGTAGATCCCTTTTGATCTGCTATTCATCAACTTTTCTGTTACGGCCTCGCCCCATGTTACGAAACCGTTACTCACCCACCCCCCTGCTCTACCCCAGTGACCTACTACCTGACCAGTTCCACGGCACCAGCGGGACTATCTTTCCGGTTTTCCCCTTTGTTCCCTTTACCCTTTCGACGAATCGTTGACGGATATTTCCTTCTTAGTTTTCTATCTAAATAGCGGCCCCGCCCAGCCAGACACGCCCCCCCTCCCCTTCGCGCGCAACAAAAATCTTCCCTTCCTAGCATGCCCCTCCTCCCCAGCGCAGCAGTCCCTCACTGGCCCAAACTCCAACGTGCGGTCCTCTCCGTGTTAGATAGATAAAGATTTCAAACAGATTATTCATGCCCAAAGTCCCCGACCCAAGTGCGCATTACGAATGGACTTGTAGCACTTTTTCCTTTCCTACCTGGCTTTCCCCCATTTTTCCTGCTGTGTATTGGACCCTTTCGTCGAGCCTGGAAAAAACACATCCCCTGACACTTTGTTTCCCCACCCTTCATGTCAAACCCCCCCTTCTCTCATCAACCGCAGTTACGACGGCCGGGAACTAGTGCTTTTCCCTTAATATCCTTTTCTCCGCTCGCTGCTTCCTCGGACATTTTTGTCCGTTTTCCACCCGACTATCATTTTTTTTTTTACGCCATCGCTTTGAAATATGTCGGTTGCCGGTTTTTCTTTCCTCCCGGATGCAGTCTTCGGGAAATGCTGAGGGTCCCCCACCATCCGCTATGCAGCCCTCGTTTTTTTCGTGGGAACGGACAGCCAACGGTACCTGAAATTTTTTCCCCCACGTTCAATCGTTCGAATCGTTATGCTTCGTTCCGACCCCTCCCTCACACCTCGTTTTTCCTTTTTTTGTTGCCGCCTCTCCCGCAGATTATTCCCATACATGTGTTTTTGAGAGGACTTGATTCCCGTTTAACACAACGGGGATACCACAAGAGGTGTTTTGGATCTATCTCTTCTCCGCTATTCCTTTCCATTTACCCGATTGTCCCGCATTTCCATCTCCAGGTAGCTTTCGGCAGAACGACTCCAGAACTGGAGCCGTCCGGGCGAGATGCAGATTCATCCTTTTCCAACTCCTCCTTGGAACGACGCCTGCGACTTCTTTTTTCCCCGAGCTGCTGGCAATATGTGATCTCTTTTTTCCCGTCCGCGCACAACCATACCCTAGCAAGGCGCTTTTTTCTACACCCTGCCTCCTTAATTCGATACCAACTTCCTCTCCCTTCACCTGCGGTGGCTATCCCTCTTCTTTTTTTATTACCCAATACAGCAGGAGATTTGGGGGGGAATCGGGCTTTTCTTTTTTTCCCCGTCTCTACCCCCTCCATCCTCCTTTGTCGCCTTAGAAACGCGTGTGCCCCTTTTTCACACTCATGTGCATGAGTTGCTTTTTTTTTGCTATTTGATTCTTTAGTTCCTCTTTTTCTCCGGATAGCTTTTCGTTTAGGGTTTGTTTCAACGAATACCTTTTCATTACGTCCTTCTGGTGGGTACTGGCATGCATTCCCTTTTATTTGTTTTTTGCGGTCCCCTCAGTTAGGGCGGGGTTCGGATGTTGGCGGTGCCCGAGAGTCCGCGTCGATAGAAAAACCCGTCATCCCTTTTCCCCGTCGCAAATTTTTCACCATTCAGTCCTTGAGAAACTTCCTAAATAGCTTTTCGTTTTGGTGCCAGTTTCCGGGTCGAGGCGGTAATGTCGTTAGTTTTTTCCAGACCATAATGGTCCAGGTTATGCGTAGACATCCTTCCAAACCTCTGGCGATCCTTCCCCAGGGTAAGCTACGCAATACTGCGTCTCTCTTCCTCGCAGGTTATTCGAAGATGGTCTCCCTGTGCTCCTGATCGAGATTTGAAACGCTCCCTTGTGGAACGTTTTCCAACCCTGCTTGGCTTTTTTTTTTTTTCTTACTCGTCTGATTGATGGGTTTTTATCGGACTCATCTTTCACCTGCAGTAGCCACCATTCCATTTTCTGCCTCTGTGACAACTCTTGCTCATGTTTTGAGTAGCTTGTACGTTCATTTGTGAAACCCCCTTTCCTCCTTCCGAATACCCCTGGCCTCTGATGTTTCCCCTTCCAGACCGAATCACGATTCTTCTTTGCCTGCGGCGCTACGAAAAAACGGCTCCCTTTTTTAATTGACCTCGGCTCATCTCCCCTCTCTCCCAGGCACATGCACTCACCAGTTTCTTCTTTCCTCCTCCCCCCACTTTTCAGCTTCTATCTCATCAGGTCTTCCACATCTCTATTGTTGTTGGTGGAGCTCTCTGTGGCATCATGTTGCTCGCTTGTCGTTTCTCACCTTACCCCTCCTTTTTGTGCGTCTATTGACGGTTCCTCTGTTTTACCCTTCTGCTCCGAAAACTGCCGTTCCGCCCGTTTGCCCCCCCCTCCGGGTTTTCGTGGTCTTCCTCAAGTCATCGTTATTCCGGGATAGGTCACGATCTCGTTCCGGGTCGGCGTGCCGCGACCTGTCCGGACACAAAACCCCCTCTTTTGTCGTTTCTAACGTCCCCCCTCCCCCCAATTGCGCAGAAAGTTGGTCAGGTCTCCGGCCAGCACCTTTTTTCTTACTGGCTGCCCAGCTCTAGGGAGACCAAGAATCCTCCTTGTACGCCAGTTTTCCCTTTTTAGTCCCGTTACATTCAAGTGATTAGTCCGAATAATCCAGAGGTCCCCCACTTTTTCCCCTGCCCGGCGCCAAGAAACTATATCGTGAAAGATGAGTCCTTTTTTCTTTTCCTTCTTTAGCGGCTGCGGATCTAGTAGTTTTAGGAATTTTCGTAGACTCCTACTGGTACCATTACCTCAAATTTGTCAAACAACAAACTCGCCCCCCGCCCTCTGACATCGACCCGGCCAATCCAACGAGGACCGCCCCCTTCACCTTTACGTTTCTCATGTAGGACACTTTTCCTTCCCCCAGTCTGCAAGACTCCCATTTTTGATCATGGAGGCCGTTTTTTTTTCTATCTACCTCGACCCTAGAGGCCCACACTCCCCCCTCCACTCCGAACCCGCCGAACTTAGACGCTCCCCCCCCCCACCTTTACCAATCATTTCCGCCCCCCCCCCAGGACCATCCCTTTTCCTCTCCATTTCCCAACCAAAACTCTGGGCCTAGCTTTCTCTTTCTCCCTCTCGCCCACCATCCACCGATTTACTTGCAACCCCCCTCAAATTTGCGCCATTCCTCCGTATGTCCATGGTACAATTTTCCATTTTCAGGACGATGCTCAGTTCTTTTTCTTTCTTATCGGCCACCCCCCCTACCAATACACGCCATGGTCCCAAAGCCCCAGGTTTTATGTATTGGTCTCCACCCATCCTCCATGGAGGAGAGCCACCAGGTGTACTTTTTTTTTTTCTGTTGCCTCTTCATCAAGCCTCTTTTTTCCTTTCCCCCTGAGTTTTTCTTTCCAGAGGCGTCTTTTTTCGCCGGCCGTGCCATCACCTGTCATTTCACGCCCCGCTCATGATGAGGAGAGTTGCCTCTCCTTGTAGTTCGTTTCGAAGCCTAGTACGTTTCCCCTGTCAACCGGCTCGCTGCGACAACCAAATCGTAAATAGCGCCGTTCCACCCTTCGTGAATGCTTCGCGGACCCTTCCCCTGGTATCTGCAAATTTCCTTAAATAGTTTACGCATTGCGCCTGGACTTCCATTCCTATCTCTCTTACTACCCCGATCACCACCCCTCTGTGGCCGGTTCAAAGTTGTTGCGCCCTTCTTCTTCTATTCCATCTTTGTTTTTTCGATCGATCTTGGATTAAACAAATGGCCCCTTCCCCCCCCCCTCTTTTCTATGTCGGTGTCGCAGGCGCTAGAATGCCCATGGCGACATCGCCTCTTTCCCCTTTTTTCACTGCTCATTTTTCAGAGGAATCAATCACGACCCCTCCCTACACTTGATCGAACTGTACCCTCCGTTGTGGACCACTGCTTTGTCACGCCCTTCCCCCCCGGTCTCATGCTCGCACGCCGTAGACTGTCTCCCTCTCTTCTTGAAAATTCTGTTGGTTCCCCCCTTTTTTTCTTCCCTTGCCGTTACAACCAGTACTGGCCTCCCGCGAGCGATTGAAAGAGGCCTTCCTTCTTCCTCTTTTCACGTTTCCGGACATGACGTCGAGCACTGCCGGTGGCGCTCCCATGAGGTCTTTTGTAAACCTCGAGAAGTGGTCCCTGTCCTCTTCACTTTTGTAGTGGAGTTTTTCACGAGCGGCCATTATACACAGCCCCTTCCTACATTTCCTTTCGGGAGGACAACCTCGTCCCCTGGAAACCGACCTTGTTCATGCAATGCCTGATTTAATTCGAAACTTTCGTTGGGACTCTTTTTTTCTTCGGAGCTTTCCTTTCTTTTCATCCGGCGATATGAGCGTTGGTGTTTGTCTTTTTCATGAAGCATCCTTACATTCCGTCTTTGTTGCCTGGCTGATTCCGCCTTTGGAGTGTGGTTTGCTCGAGTTAGGGCTGGGTTCGGGAATCTTTTTTTTTTTCTTGCCTCGTTAGAGTAGAGGGTTGCCGCAGCTCTCCCTGTTTTTCGCTCGTCAGACCCTGGCCCCCGTGGCGACATTAGAACATTACAGCGGATTCGGGGTCTGTGGATGTCGTGGTCCTTTTTCCTGCTGCCTTTTTTATTCTGTTATGCCCCATCCCTTTCTTAATGGTCCAGGCGTCGACCCTCAACTTCCTGACCCCCGACGAGCGATAAACTGTAGCGACTCCCTTCCACTCCTAGTCCTAGGGCCCCCTTTCTTTATAGTTCTTGTTCCTTTGGAAAGGGCCATGTTACTTCTTGAGTTTCGAACATGTCCCCTTTCCTGAGATTCTTCTCCCACTGAAAGGGAGCTTTGTTTTGCGCCTCCTTTTCAGAGTATTGTTTTTTCTCGTTTCATCTCTGTCCTTACTTCCGCCCTTATGTTTCCTCAGCTTCCCCCAAATTATGAGCCCTGTTTGCTACTTTCTCAGGCGGAAGTTACAGGTTTTTTTTTCCTTTAGTGCCCCCCCTTACATTCATCGTAGCTTCGGATGAATGAGCCGTTCATTTTCGATTTATTTACTGTCGTCGGTATTCCCGTACACTCCACGATCCGTGATTTTAAGGGAAAGGCTTGACCTTCCCTTTTTATGCCAGATTCCCCGTCACCCTTCGAAGTAAAAATCCCGTGCATCCGATATTCCCCTCCTCTATAGAGAATTCAGCGCTCAATCTCCTCTGTAATCACCCCCCTTTTTTTTCGAGACTTTCCTTTCAGCGCTTTGCTCGGTAAGATTACTTTGGTTTTTTACCCATGCCCCACTATTTGTGTCTCCTCTGACTTTGCCCGTTGACCCCCCCTTGACGCTTTTTGTCTGAAGAAACGGCGTTTTCCTCCCTGATGTTTGACATACTGGCTAGTTTTTCTTTCCCCTTTTATCCCTCCTCCGGACCGCTTTAATTCTGCCCTCCCTTCTACCTCGTTTCCGTAAGGCCCATGTATGGTGCGCCGACCTTGGACATGCACCAACCACGATTTTCCCCGTCTGTCGTCACCCCCCCCCCCCTTTCTCACGCGTTTTTCTTTCCTACTTCCCAGCTAATGGTCTCGGCAGGTGCAAGACTATTCCGATACTACCCATCAATCCTTCTTCCTCTCTTACGCTTACCCCCCTTTATAAGTGTTGGCTCCCTACTTCCATTCAAGGCCCATTTTCCGATCCTCACGAGCAGCACAATGCCCCCCGTGGCACCCCGCCCCCAAGAATTTCGTCGCTGGAGATGATGTCGAAGGACTTTTCCTTTTCCCAACGTTTGTATCGCTTTTCCTTTCTTTTATTTTCGGGGCCCGCATCGAACACTTAACAAAGGATCAGTGGACATACAAAGCTCGCACAAGCGATGAGCCTACAGAAGGGGATAACCCCCCCAGTTGACCCTTCCTTCTCCCTCCTTTACCTTTTTTCCCTTTTTATTTCGGCCCGCGGAATCTCATCCCCCCCATGGGAGATCATTGGCCCGTTCCATTTTCCCGAAACTTCCGTTCCCTCACAGCAAAAGAACCAGAATCCCCCTTCCTTGAAAACCTCTCTGCATGTGACGCCCCCAGGAAGGCCGTACGGACTTCTTTTCAATGTCCCCCCAAAAATTTTTTAGCGCTTTTTTCCGATCCCCCTCTTCTCCCATCCCGATTCTTTTCAACCCACAAAGCTAAAAGTCCTCCCTCCGTTGCCATTCCATGCCAATTATCAATCCTTTTCCCTAACAAGAGACCCCCTTCTTTATTGTATATGATGGAAATGAGGTAACAACACACTCCACCCCAGTCCAAGATTCCCACATCCCCCACTAATGGTATGTATTGGTCCCCTACTCCTTTTAGAGACAGGCATTTCTACGGCATGCAGGTGAGAGCTCAGGGCCTTCAGTAATTTTCTTCTCGGGTACGGTCGCTTACTGGTTGTGTCCCCCCGGCCGTTAATTACTCTCATTTGAGCGTGTCTCCATCTCAGTCGTGCGGTGGCGAGATTTTTCACAAGGGTGTTTGGGCCCCCCCCGTCGGCAGTCTTCCCTCAAAGGATCGCTGCGGCCAACACTCTAATTGCGCCCTTCTGACTTCAGTGAGTAGTGAATGCTCGGACCGCACGATCTGAACTTGAACGCGTCAATCGTTCCGTCATTGTCTCCCGGAATGCATTTTCTCGTTCCTCCACCCACTCCCTCGGCCTGCCCCGTTTGTTTCCCTCCCGGCAGGGCAAATCTCTCTCTTCCCCGAGTTGTGGTGTGCGACGGTGCCTTTTTTCGAAACCCGTGTTTTCGTTCCACACTTTTGGATTATTTTTCGTGCCTTCCTTTCTACTGCATTCCTTGTAAATTTTCTCCCTGATTGTACTTGCACAGACAGTTAGCGGTCCGCGGATGCATTCCTCCACGCATGCCTTGGAGCTCGCTTTCTCGTTCCCGATTTTTTATCATCTCTCCCCGTTTACCCCCTTGCATACGTATCTTTCCTTCCCGCACGTCCTGCGAAAGGGGAACTAGCTTTGCTTCATGTTTTCTTTCGGTCATTTCTTCGGTTTCCGGCGATCCCCCCCCCCCCCATTACCCCTAATCCCTCGGGTAGGCATAATGAATTACGTCGAAACTGAAGTACATGCGTTTTCGTCTTAATTGATTTTCCTTCTTCTTGTTTGATACCAATACACTGTTGGTCCTCTGTACGGTGTAGTGGAGTTCTGCTCTTCCCCAGAATTTACAATCATTTCTGTGGATCTCGCCAGACTGTCTTTCCCAATAAATGCAAGGCATGTCCACTTCACTTACTGCGCAAAAATTTAGCTGGGTTTTGCGGCATATTTTGATTTTCTGATTTTTGATCTCCCTGCGCTTCTTCCCGACATTGGGTGTTTTGTTTTCCCCCCCCTTGATACGACTTCCGTCGCTGTTCATTCGCCTGGGCCGTCATGGGAGAGTGTGGTTTGGCCTCTGAATTAGGGAGGTTCGGCATCTGTTTTTTTTGCCGCTTCTCTCTCTGGAAACCTTTCTCTAGCCTTGTCCCCTGCCGCGTCTCCCCCCCCCCTGGACCCCGGTGCAACTGAGAACTTCAAGGTCACTCGCTTATTCCGGCTGGGCCTTTTGACGGGCGTATGCGGTCAGCGCTTTTTCGGTTTTTGGGGGTAACCTTCTTTTTACCTCAGGCTGCGGCGAACATAAATTTCTGCCACCCTAGAAACCCCCGGGTAAGCTACCTCCTTTCCATGCGATAATCCCCCCCCCTCCCGTAATTCTCCTCCCCCCCTTATTCTCCTGGCTCGTTGATCTGAACAGTTATCTCAAGTGCTGCACCCCACAAGATCTCTTTTGCTGCTTTTTGGGTAATCTATTCGAGTACTTTATTTTTTTTAAGAATATCCTCACATTAAAGCCTCCGGGGGTGGGGAGGTTGTTGTTTTGGTGGGGGGGTTGTGGGTGTTTTTGGTCCCCCCCCCCCCCCCCACCCCCCCCCCCCCCCCCCCCCCCCCCCCCCCCCCCCCCCCGGTGTGGCCTTTTAGTAGCTGCCAAAACTTATGAGCACCCGTTTGAAGTTATGCGGAGGAATTGTCTGGTTGTGGACCATGTCCCCGGACGATAAAATGATAGATATTTTATTTTCTGCGCCTTCCTATGATTTATGATTCCTGCCTTCTTTATCGCCGCGCCTTTATTCTTTCAGGGGAATACAAACTTCCTGTCAGTTCGACCCCTCTTCCCGTAATTCTAGCTTACCCCCCAAAGAGCTTCCTTTTTTCTTTATTGAGCTTAAGCGCTCGCGTCCTTCCCATCTACATTTTTCAACCTCCTTTTTTTGGTGGGATTCTCTCATTTTCCTCTTTTTCTCTAGTTCTTCTTCACCCCTCCTTCCCATGCCCGCGGTCATCTCCTCCCTTTTAGCTTGGTGATTTTCTTAAAACTGCCGTTTGTTTTACGATTGACAAACGGTTTTTATTTAGATAGCGCAGGTCCCCTCCTCCCTCTCCTTCCTGCGCTTTTTCCCCTTTCGACCACTTTGGCCCGACCTGGTCGGCCAACAAACTTTTTTCCCGTTCCTACCTTGCCCGCAAAAACCCAATTTTGATTTTTAAGTTGTCCTCCGCTGAAGGCAGCGGGCACCCGGTTCATGTACTGGAAGTTTCAACGCTTGCTTCTCTCATCTCCCCCATCACATATATAATATGATTAATCCCATCTTCCCCCTTTCTATTCCGGTGTTCTCTCGTTTAAAGGGATACCTGTTTCATCATTCAGAGAAATGCTCACTTCCTGCTTGAGACCCCCTACTTCCCACCCTACTGGTCAGATGGCCCACAAGATTGATTTCACTTTTACCCCTTATTCTCCTCCCTGTGAGTATCGGATTTTGGGTGTATGACTTTATTTGACCTTTACGAAAAAGGATCTCCCACAATACAAAGCTAACAAGCCCCTCTTCCGATGCCTTCCCCGTCACCCCACGGACTTTCCCGTTTCCTTTTTTTCTGGAGTTCCCCTCGACCGAATACTTTTGAACCTCCATGGATAGACACGGCTTTCCCCCTTTTCCGTAGTTATATTACCTCTAACCTCTGTTTCAAGCCCTGCCCCCAAGTCTGAACCGCTTTCGCCGCACACCACACTCTAACCCCAGTCTTTATGTTCACGAAATCTCGCTTCCCCGTACCTTCAACCCAATGGACCACCCCCCCCCCCCCAAACCCAAAATGACGGCCTAGCCGGGATCTATCGCCACATCAACGCCTCTTTTGCAAACAACAGCGCCCTTGCTTTCTACTCTTGCAGGGACCTTCCTTTTTTTCAAGGTCTGCTGTTTTTAGTAGATGCTTGGATATTGTTGTTTCGAGCGTTAAAAACCTCCACCCCTCCCCCATTTTTCCTTTAAACCTAACTTTTTCTCTGGTATTTATTACCACCCCCATGTGAGGCCACCTCCGTTATCGAAGTCCCCCGCACTATCCCATTCCTCAGTCCTCTACGTAGGGGCACAGATTGTAATTGTGGTGGCGTGCCTTCCATCCATTGATCAGCACTTCTTTCCCTTTGAAAGCGATTTTGATACCTTAACCGGTCCGGTTGGAGTAGGAGGAAGTATTTAAACCGGATCGCTGCGCCAACACCTCATCTCCTTTGAGGCCCCAATTCTTGAGGTGTTTTAATTTCGCGGACCCTACCTTTTATCCTTCCAGGTTCTAGCAATGTAGAACTTTAGCCTCCCTGCCCCCCGGCAGACCATCCTTTAGGGGCCGGCCGTTGTGTTTCTGGAGGCATTATACTCTTCTTTCCTCTCAGCCTGGTTGAGAGTGCCGGCGCAATGGCCGGCCCGTATTATGGTGTTCCGTACGGGCCTTCCGTCCATGGCTCCCCTTCCCACTCATGTTACCTCATTTAGATCGTATCAGTTGAGAATTCACCCCCTCCCCCAGCACGGAGCTCTCCGGGCCGCGATTTTCATTTGTGTTTTCTTTTTTTTTTTGTAACTTCCTGGGATTCATCCGGGATTCCCTCCCCCCGCATTCTGCGAAATGCTCCCGCGCCCCAATCCTGAGAGTATCATTCTGTCATGACTCCAACCACCTCGCTTGGCAAGCCACCTGCCTTTTTCTTGGGAAAAAGGCTGAATTCTCACGAGTGACCTCCTCACTTTTTGATCTATTTCTTTTGTTGCTACAAATACAGCCCGGAAGTGGTTTTGGGCCCTTTTTCTACGGTGTAGTGGAGTCCCGTCTCGCCCTATATCCCTTCCACCTTTTGGTCTCATAGGTCTAGTCCCAACAGACATTTTTCGTTTCCAATGTAAATTGTTCTTCCTTCCCCGGTTCCGCACCCTTTCTTTGCCAGTCTTGTCTCTTGAGCTCTCCGATAGCCTGCCGTTGGATGGTTGTTTTTTCCCCCTTGAAGAACGGTCCTTCGTCCGTGGTGAGCGTCCATGGTTGTCTGAGTTTTGCGCGCTCTTCGTTTTTTCATCTTTTTGGCTTTTGCCAGAGATAGCCAACTACGGCCGCCTTCCTCCCTGTCCGGCCCCGCCTTCGTGAAAGGAAAAATTGTGAGAACTTCCAGTATGCCGGTGGGCCCAGGTCTCCGGTTTTGTAATAGATTTTTTCTATTTTCTTCGTTTGCCCACGATCCTGTTTCGTAGGTATGCGTTTCGACACTCCGTCTGGTAACCCTACGAGCCGCAGCCTACGTGCGCTCTTTTCCCCCTATCTAGTTTGGCGCCGACGGGGTGTGACGGCTCGGGAGGATTTTTTGAAATGTATAACTTTCAAGTGCTCGCACCCTGATCCTTTCAGGCTTAGTTATGAGGTTCTGGTCGTTCTACCCTTGCCCCCTTGAAGTAAAGCATTATTTTTCCCCCCCCTTTCCTGTTGAGGAAAACACTTTTCTGCGCACAATGTTGCGTTTCCTCCAGAGTAAATAATTTTTTTTGTTCCTTTTCCCTTTTTCAGGGAACTGTCCCTCTCTATTAGTTCTTCCTGGCGCAGTACTTAAGATTGATTTTGCCTGCGGCGGTCTGACCTCCTTTCTTTTGCAGGAACCGGCCTTTTCGGCTTCCTCTCACGTTTCAAGTTCCCCCCCTTTCCTCCTCCCGTCAATGCCCTGATCTTTTTTGACCCGACTCTTCGCTTTTTCAGTCATTATTCCACCTACCTTTTTTTCCCGTTGTTTTGTTCAGTCGATGTTCCTCTTTCTGATCTCGTAAGTCACTAGGAAATGCCGAGCGAGTCGACGTTTCCCCCTTGTTCTCTCTCCGTCTGAAAACTGGGGTTCTCTTACCCTTATGTGACCAAATCACTTATCGGGTATTGATACTCCCTCCCTGAAAAGTCCTCTGTTTCCTTCGCATTTTTCCTCGAGCCGTGAACGTCACTTTTCTTTTCCCCACCCCCCCCCCCCCAAGGTATTTTAATTAGCGGCTAACGTCGCACAATTCTCAGGAGACGTTGGTACCGGGTTCGAATTCCCCCCTCTTACTTGTTCACTTTCCGGCCCTTTACAGCCCGAGGAGTCCGATAGCACAAATCTATCATCGCTTACGCCCGTCCAAATCTTTCCCCCGCTGTCCTGGAGAGTCCCTCGGTTTACAACTTTCAGCTCCCTTCCCTTCCTCCCCTTGTCTTTACATGCTCCCCATTTTTTTCCGAAAAACTATATCTTCGATGTCGATGTAAGCGCTTGACCTTAGTAGCTTACCAGGTGTTTATTTTTTGGTAAGGCTCTCGCATGTCCACCCCTCACCCTTCTCTTTTCCCCAACCCCTACAATGAAAAGCGATGACTCCTTTCCTGTTAAACCTGCCCAAGGTTCCGGATAAGCTTTCTTTTAATTCTAATGTCGTTGCCTGTCCTTTCTCCTAATTCCTTCTTGACCTAAATGGCTATCCTTGGCACGGTTTCCTCGAACTCGAAAGCCCCAACAAGCTTACGAACACGTCCGAATTTCCTCTCCAAACAATATCCCTTCCTCTGACCATTAGACTCACTCGTTTTTTCGTCCCCGTTTTCATTTTTTTTTTTTTTTTCTTTTGTTTTTTTTCCAATGGGCACCAAAACCCCCCCCCCCGTGAGCCCCGATTTTTATTCTAAGATCCTTC
>Ga0179593_1732588_pt1 | contig 34403 bp, 36 predicted proteins | sample CZODoug2_1_08_16_FD_185931 | JGI IMG/M metagenome (GOLD analysis project Ga0179593, IMG submission 185931) | Vadose zone soil fungal communities from Angelo Coast Range Reserve, California, USA - CZODoug2_1_08_16fungal (PacBio error correction) | ecosystem: Environmental > Terrestrial > Soil >... | reverse complement strand
CAGCTCCCTCGCCAGCCCGGCCATTTTGAAAACCTTTTTCTTTTTTGGTGTCCTCGGGTTCAGGGCGGCGCAGTGGGGGCGTGGACAAGAAGAATCTTTTTTTTCCCCCTGGGTAGGCCCTTTTCCGACTTTTTACTTTAGCCTTGACTCCTCCCCCCCAAATGGCGGCCCCTCTACTCTGCCGGCGATCGATTTCCCGGTGACTGGCTTTTAGTTCTAGCCCCTCTCCTGCACCCAAAATAGCTTCTTGAGCAGGATCAGATGTGACCCCCCCGGATCGTGTCGCCTTGGACATTTTTTTTCCGGATTTTTCTTCGTAGATCCCCTTCTTTTTTTTTGTAAATCGCGTTTTTTCTTCTACGGACGGATCTGCTTCCCCTCGGGTATCAAGACTTCCGATTTTTTTTTTCACCCCCGTTCCCTTCTCTGATGTTTCTCCTACGGGAATATAGCTTCCTCCCTGCAGCAGTTTTCGGTTTGGTCGGCAGATTATCGGCTTATTTGGCGTCTTTTTCTTGTTATTGATGATCTGCCGGGATTCCCCACCCCATCCCCTTTTAAATCGTGACCCCCCGTTAGGTTTTTAGGATTCTTCTTGACTCCCCTCCTTTTTTCTTTGAGCAAACGTTTTTCCTCCTCAAGATTCCCGGAGGACCCAATTTCTGAGCAAACTTTTTCCCCTTCCGTGAGAGGGACGCCTCCCCCTTTTTTTTTTTTTTTTTTGGTACCCCTGCCTCGCATAAGTACTAAATTTCTTTTTGTAATAGACCCGTTCCAGCTTGAACCCTCCCTTGGATCAACATTTTGGGTAGACTTCTCCGACCTGCTCCCCTTTTCGGTAGGAATTTATCAGGCCACCCCTCCGGTTTTCTTCCGACTTGAGAACTTCCTTTCCGGGCTGGCAGAGCCATTCTTTTTCCTCCCTCTAACGAAAATCGTTTTTCCAAGTGCGCCTTAACAGCGCCTTTTCTTTAGTCGAACTTTCGGACACATCGCTCGTCTGCCCCTTCCGGTTCTATTCTTGGTTTTCACTTTTTCCTCCCTCCAAGCGCGAGTCATGGATCTCCTCCCCGCAGAGGTGTTGACGTTGCTCCACGGTGATCACGACCTTCTCGGGTGTTCTGCCAGAGATTCTAGCGTCGATTTGATGCGCTTTGGCTGTATTCCTACCCCCTTTTTTTCTGCCACAGTCGAGGATATTACCTCCCCCTTTTTTCTTTTAATCGACACAAAAAACCAACCGCGTTCTTGAATACGTAGAGGCCCAGTTTCAGACGTGCCGAGTTCGTCTCCTTTTGGTTGGTTTTTTTTTGGAAACGCAGGCGCGTCCCCTTTCATGACCGAGGTAATAGCTCTTTTTTCCGGCGGCTTTTGATTTCTCTGCCGTTCGCCGAACATCGACCAAATCATTTGAATACCCCTTTTTTCTTCTTTTTTCGCGAGCCCCTCTCGCACGAAAGGCTTGTGTTCCTTCCTCCCCGGAGCCAGTCTTTTGATAATGTACTTCCTTCTGCCGGGCCCTGCCTCTTGATCATGGTTTTTCCTTCCTTTCTTCTCCTACAAGGAAAGCTCTATTTGTCCCCCCTTCCGGACCGAGATCGACATTTTGGTCTGGCCCTCTCCGCATGAGGGCCTTTTCTGTTGCGATTCTCCTTTTCGGACAGCGGCTACCCCCTTCGACGTTTTGCACCAGTTTCCCCCCCCTTTTCCTCTTCCGCGGAAGCTCTGTCTCCCCCGAGAAGGTCGTGATCACCGTGGACTCCCCGGAAAACAACTACCTTTTCCTTACTGTGGGTCGACGTCGAAGCCTTTCCCCGGGCATTCGATTTCTTCCTCTTCCTTCTTGAGTCCCTGGGGGGCCTTGCTCTTCTTCGGTAGGGAGAAGGGGTTCCCCCTCTTTTTTCGTGAGCTTTCCCATGAGAGGTCCCCCCTTTTTTTTCCTTTTTTCTTCGATAAACTGTGCGCTAACCCTCTTAATTACGACCTTAAAAGGATTCCTTTTCCCATTGACATTAATGATCCCCCCCCCTTTTTGTCTAAACCAACATTTCTTTTCTTTAAATATGGCGTGATGTTGCCTGGGAGATGACCTTTCCCGAAAGTACACGGGCGGACTTTCTTTTCCCCCGGTATGTCGCGCACCTGACCCCGTTTTGAATTGGTGCTCACCCTCCTTTTCTGCCTCGAGATCCTTGAGATGTCTCTGTAGTGAGTGAGACAAGTCAGTGTGACTGCCCTTTTTGGACACTTGCTTCCGATTGGCCGCGCCGGGGATTTTTTTTTTTCTTCCTACTTTTTTTCCTTCAACGAAGACGGCAACTGAAGCCCACTTCCCTGGCCTGTCCCCCCGGCCGCAACCAACTACGGCGTTTTCTGAGACCTCATCGTGTAAAAGTTTCCGTTTTAGAATACCTCCCCTTTCCCCGGACGCACTCAGGAAGCGAAGTCCCGATTCTGGTAGACCCCCAAGATTCATTCCAGGCCGCAGCCCATCTCCCACGTTGCTTGCATCGGCCAATTATATATGGCGAATACGATACGGTGTAGGCTGACCCGAGCTCCTCGCTTTTTTGCCTCTTTTTTCTTCCTCAGCGCGCCGACCCCCCCGGTAGCGGCCCCACCGAGGAATCCGAGGCTTTTCGATTTCCCGGACTTTTCCTGGCCGGATACAGACCCGGTCTTTCTTCTCCATCGTCCGGCTAATGCCTACCCCTTTCTTCGAATAGGAGATGGGCAACGACCCCCAGGCGCTGAGAAGCCTTCCCCCCCGAGGGATGCTGACCGATGGCAGAGTAGGCTTGCTTTCCATTCCATACCCCCCCTTTAGTTGTTGTTCTTTCAGAAGCAGTGTGAAATCGGTCCCTTTTCAAAGAGTTTCCACCCAAGCCTTTTTTGTGTTCATCGGCGAAGCGTGTTCTCCCTTTTTTGGGGGGCAGGTGTCCCCTTATATGAGGAAAATTTGTCTTCCTTTCTTTACGATCGTCGTCAATCTAGCCCCCCCTCACCTCTCCCAAACTCACTCCGAGCTGGGTTCCTATTTTCCTAAAGCCCCCCCTTCCGGTTGCTTGCCGGACTTACTCCGATGCAACCACCTTTCCCCCGTGTCCTCCCTGATCCAGCTGTTCAGGCTTTCTCAATAGAGAATATCGGATGAAGCGCCTCTGGATCCACGTAGTACCTCGCCCTGGACTTATTCTTTTGTCCACTTTTTTGGAAGTTGATGCGGTGTGTTCCTCCGCGACCCCTCTTCTTTAAAGGTAGGGAAGCCTTCACTCATAGCCTAGTTCTTTTTTCCCGGAAGCCCTTTTTAAGTCTCTTCTTTACCTGTCTTTGCCATGCACCCGTCCCCTGATGAGATGATTGAGGAGGGCCCGGTTCTTTGAAACCACCATCACAGCGGCTCCTTCCCTCGTACCTTTCCCTTTGCATTGTCCTCCTCCACACTCACCTCCAGGACTTACCTCCTCTTCCCCTGTGATCTGAGAACCCCCCCCACCCCCTTGGAAGACACTGCTGCCCCCGACATGCTGGTACCCCTTGCATAAGTCCGCCCGTTTGTGCTTCATTCGCCATAACGCAAAGTAGCTTTCCCCCTTTGGTTACTCTTGGTAACAGTTTCTATAATTAATGGACCAATTCAGTTCCGGCCATGTCAGCCGGTAAGGCTTTTGGTTAATCGAGAGCCTCTCCCGACTTGCGACTTTCCCGAATATTCGCCGGGTCCCTTTTTTCAACCCTGCGCCCCTACCATCGCCAGAAGAGTTCCTTTTTTGAAGAAGACCCCCCCTTTCCTTCGAGCAGATCAGTATCGACCTCTCCCGTTTACGCCAGCGATCTCACGACGCCGCGATTTTTGGCCTTGCTGTCCACGGTGATCCCCTCGGGCGCCCTCCACGAGGAAGGTCGCTTCTTTCACCGAATCCTCCCCCCCTTGTGTAGCGCTTTCCAGAACAGTCGAGGATTACCCCTTTGTGATCATCGCAACCCTTTTAATTACGTCTCCCTTTCGACCGTGCCGTCGAGGCTTTTTCCTCTCCTTTCCCCTTGAAGCCTTCAAACAGGATGCTCCCTGGTCCCGTGAAAGGCAGACTGACCCCATGATCACGGCGCCGGCGACCGTTCCTCCCTCCCCGCACACCAACACCCCCCCCTCTTTTTCCCCCATACTTCCTCAGATATCTTTAGCCCCCCCCTTCGCGGCACGTGCGTGCTGTTCTTTCTTGCTCTTCTCCCCGTGATAAGGTCCTCAGTTTTTGCTGGAACGGTCATCTTCCCCCGGGATCCTACACCCTTTTTTCCGCCGGCGGCCCTTTCTTTCTTCTTTCAAGGTAGGCCATTTTCCTCGGTCATGGAGGGCCCTCCCATGAAAGAGTCATACGTTTCTCTTTTGTCCTCGGAAATTCTGGCAGCCCCCACAAGCGATCATTCGCCCCCTTGCTCCCGTGAAGTCGGCATACTTGTATAATGTATATTCTCCCCGGAAAACACCAGGCCCGGTTCCTCGACCTGTAGAGCCTCCCCTTTTCATAAAGAAGGGCGATCTTTTCCCCCGGGCATCTATGGGAGGCTCACGGGGGTGGCGATTCTCTTGTATCTTGACACGGGCTTTTTTTTTTGGATCACCATCTCCGATTTCCCCTTCGAAAGTCGGCCAAGAGAAACCGGGCTTGTGCAAGATGACCCTTCCCCGGGCCGGATGCCTTCCATTAATGATCTAACACCCCTGTTTTTCCCTTACTAGTTTTTTCAGGCTTTTTTTTTTTTTTTCGAGGACCGGAAAGACAGTCAGGGCGGACTTATGGATGCCGTTCCCGCAATTTTCTTCGCAAAACCGATTCTCGCCCTGGCATTGTCTCCCTGCTCTTTTCCCCGATTGACTCGAGCGTCTTGGCGTTTCTCCCCGAAAGGCCAGGCTTGTAATCCCACTAGGGTCCTCTTTTTTGATGGTTTTTCCTCCCCTCGGCCAGTACCTCCAGCTTTCGCATCAAAACGCCAGCCTAACCAGGCCCACCGTACCCCTTTCTCCGTTCCGAGACAAACGAGGTATTCGTTTTAAAGGCCCCGAAGCCTCCCCTTTCTTAAGCCCTTCCACAGAACGTGCATTCAGTGTCCACATCTTTCTTTCCCCCTTCGGCGGGCCGCAGCTATTTCCCCTTCCCTTACGACGTGGATCTCATGGAGAATACCCCCCTTCCTTGGCAGGCTAACCTCTTTTTTTCGTCCAAGCTCTTTCCGGAAAGCCCGCTTTTTTTTCCTTTCCCTGTAACACCTACGAGTTCTCCTCTATGAATCACCGAGGGTCCTTCTCTCGGCCGATTCGGCTTTGCCCTCCATGGGGGGGGCGCCTGAAGAAGGCTTTTACCCGAATAGTCTGCCACCCCGCCCTGAATTTCCCCTGAGGCTGAGACCAGACTCGAAAAGAGGGAAACCCCCCCCCCCCCTTTTTGAAATGAAGCTCCTTCTGGGACTCCCCCCCATGATGATGGCCCCTTTGTTTTTTTTTGTATTCTCAGAATTTTGACCTCCTGCCACGAAGGGAAGCTTCATGAGAACCTTTTCATGAGGGGAGTATCGGTGAGAATAAGCAGCTCTCTTTCTTCCGAACGGCGATTCTTCTTTTCAAGATAGTATGTAATAGAGGCATCCCATAATGAGCCCCCATGTGTGCCCCCCCTGACTATGCAATACCATAGGTGAAGCTCCAATATGGTTCTTCCTTTTTCTGAAGACCGCCCCCCCCTCGATTCCTCGAAGTATCCCCTGAAGAAACGGATCTAGTTCCTTCGAAATACTGTTGAAGGATTTGTTTTTTAGTTCAAAGTAGTCCTTCCGAGACATCCCCCTCCCCTCCCTCCCTTACGGATCTGGAAAAACCTTATAACAGAATAGAAGGCCCTTCTTTCGGAAAGTCCACAGATTTTTATTAGGGAGACTTTTCCGTTTCTCTTTCGTCTTCCCCCTTTCAGAAGTAGTTGTTTTCCCGATATTTAACGGTTTATTTGGCCGGTGCGCTGTCTTTTTTTCTTCGGATGTCCCTCTTTTCCATCAAGAGGAGCGGGTCGCTTCCACCCGTACGGTTAGGTCTCCTCTCTTTGAATTATTGAGAAACACGTCCCTCTCCTGACGGAGAAAGCTCCTGTCTCTCCTCGCTCGAGGCAATCCCAATTTTAAACCACCCCTCGCGTGAGCGTCCAGTACCGACCCAACATGATTTTTTCTGACCTTTACCCGAACAGGACCACTCACTCCCCCTTTTTTCCCGCTTGAAAATAACGATATTTGTTTACTCTTGGTCAACAGGGGGTTTCTTGCGAAGATGGTATGCATCATACGGAGAACCCTCCTTCTCATGTTTGCGAATTTTTCCCTCTCTTTCTTTTATAGAAGATAAAGACCCTCCATTTCCAAAAAATGAGCCCACAGCGCAGTCAGAGTTAGAACCCATCAGAGCTCTTCTTAGAAATTTGTACTGTCATCCAAGCCCTCTCCCCCCCCTATCGACGACTCCCTGTCGGTTTTTCAGTGATTGTAAACTGGTTTCACGACCTTCTCGGGAGAGATGACTGATTCGTAGTTTCTCTTTCCAGGCACCCTAATGTTTCCGCACGTGTCGACGACACCCTCTTCTTTTCTTAAGTACGGGAGAATCGTCCCAACCCTCTTCCTCATACGTTCGCAGGCCCCTTTTCCCTGACCCCTTTTTCTAGTCGACATCGATTCGACTTAGGAACCCCTCCCCTTCTAAACCAGGATGACCCTCCTTTTGAAGCTTTTTCGGCAGAGTGATGCTCTCCTCGCAGGCGACCCCCAGAAAGAAAGTTCCCCTCGCTATTTATTCCTTTTTTTGAGAGGATCGGGAGCTCGTGAGTGTTTTTCCCTGTCGTTTCCGTCTTTCCTGAGCAGTTCTCATGGAGCGAAGCCCCTCTTCCGGGCAACCTCTCCCCTGGTTTATCCCGGCCGCTACCTGGACCCTCTCCGGCGTGCAAGCTCAGGCCTTCCTCTTACCTCTTTTGAAGCGAAGTATTCAATCCGCGGTTGGCGATGACTCCACTCTCCGTTAGGAGCCTTTTTTCCGCCATGCACGTCCAAAGGACCCCCCCCCCCCCCTTCCTCCGATTCCGCCGTGAGTTCCCTGCCCGAGAGTTCGTTCCCGGGGACATCACGGCCCCCTTTCTTCGATTCCGTTCTCCGGGCGCCTCCCCTTCCGCGACGTATGTTTTTTCCCCTGGGGGGCGACGCTGCTGCCTTTTTTGGCAGGGGTGAACACTTCCTTTTTCCGGATAGGCGACTTTCTGCGATTCTTTTTAAGCAAGTCTTCTTCCCCTTGCGCCCGCATTGAATTTTTCCCTTCGGCGGCGCCTCATACACTCATAAACCCTGTGACAAATATTCCTTCCCGAACATATTCCGTGATTTAAGCCGTTTGTTTTTCTGCGGCTCCCTCTGGAGTACTTTTATTCTAGTTGCAGTTGGGTTGCCTAGTCCCCCCCCTCCCTTTTTTTTGAATTGGTGAATCAATTATGCTCCGATTGAATCGAGATTCGAGCGGTGCTTCCCATTCTCTTTTTTTTGTGACGCAATACCCCGGACTCAAATACCCCCTAGGTTAGCTTCGGGTCCCCCCTCAGAGTGATGTGTTTCCCAGCCCTTCTTCCCTCAAGCAGCCCCCCCCCTCCTAGGAACCTACTCCCCCCCAGACAATCTCCAGTCCTCCCCCTTCCGCGAAGCGGCCCTCTCCAAAAAGAGGATATTCGTGGGCCACTTGCAGACTTTAGCAACATTTTCTCTACAGTCCCGTTGCACGTCATGCTCTGTTCTGTTGCTACCGTTTCTTCCTATAAGTAAGATGCAGTCAGCGTTCAAGAAGATATTAACGTCCTTCCCGCCTTTGGGATCTCCTGAGAGGAATCCTATGGAGATTCCCCTGGCGTCCATGTGTCTCATAAGGCCCCTAGTTCTTTCCCTTCTTCCAGGAAGGAGCGCCCTCACAGAGGTAGTTCACAGATTGAATACCCGTTTGCGGAACGCATTGGGGGCGAAGTTGCAGGACTTTCTGTGACTCTGAATAGTACGGACTTCTCCAAGGTGAAGAATATGCGTCCCCCCCCCAAGGCGGTTTTGTGCTAGACCCCCCCAGAGGTTGAGCCTTCTGGAAAGTCCCCCCAAGGATGCTTCCATCCTTTTTTTCTAATACATACGTGGTTTTTTTCTCTATATCAGAAGCCCCCCCGGCCAGACCTTAGGTTCTCTTTTAATTTGGGGTAATCGGGCCTTCAGGCGACGCAAGTCGCATTTGGGGCGGGCCAAATCCTCACTGGTAGGTCGGGGCCTTGCCCCGTAAGGACGTCTTCCCCGTCTCTTCCTTCCCCCATGGAGTCCTTCCCGAATATTCTTTTTAGGGGGATGGTGACGCGCCGCCCGGCTTCAGGCATCCGCCTCTCCCCTGCACACCATGGTCGTGCTCGCGCAGTTCCCTGCTGGCCGCCACCGGCTTTTCCTGGCTGAAGGTTTCCTTACCCTCTGTTTTCTATGGCCGACCTCCTCGGAAGGCATCTGGTCCCGGTCCCCAGAATAGAAGACCCGTTTACCCGGCCACGTAAAGTTCCTCTGTCGACTTTCCTTAGCCTTTTTTTTTTTTCCTGCCGTCGGTGGTTTCCCTTCCCCTTACCGGCTTATTTGGTGGTGCGCTTTTTTTCGGATGGCCTTCTTTTCCCATCACGCGGGCGCGTTCCCATAGGTTAACGGTCCGGTTAGGGGATTGCTCCCGACGAGCTGTGTTTTTCCCCACATCTCCTCATGGACTACCCGTGCTTTCATTCTTCCCCCTTTCTCCTTGAGCACCCCCCCAATTCCACCAACGCGGCCCCCCTCCTTTTCGCGCCCTGGCACAGACACTTTCTTCCTCTCTCAGTCTGTGTTTCTTCGGTTTTCCCTCCAATCCAACGCCAGAGTTCTTGAAAAACAACGATATGTGCGGGTATTTTTCAAATGGGGGTACCAATGTGCCCGGTCCCCAGTACTTCTTTAGATTCCTCTCTCCCGAAGGTTGCGATCTTGACTTGGCCTTCCCGTGGCTTCCGAACGATTCCCTCCCTTTGACCCAGCGCCACCCCAGAGCAGCAAGAGTTTTCCCAGCCCCCGGTGAAGGCAGGAAGAACCCGGTCAGGGATCATTATTTCTGTCTCCCTTCTAAGGAGTCTAAAATTTACGGACTGGGACAGCTTTTCTTTCCCTTTCCGTTCGGGTAAAACGTCCCTTTGCGAGTGCTCTTTTCCACGAAGTTATATTATGTGGTGCGGCACCCCCTCGATTGTAATAGGAGGTTTTGTAGCCGTAAAACCGGATTAAGTCGTTGTCTCACCCCCGTTTTTAATTACGAGCTCCCTCTTTCTCCAGTGGTGTTTGTGTTGTGTGGGGCCGGTAGAGATATTTCCCTTCCGTTTCGACATAGTCTTTCTCCGGCGTCCTTAAGTCTCCCCCCAACAGGATTGCCGCGGTCATTAGAGACATTCATCAAGGAGAAGGATCCCCCTTGACGAACAGAAAGCAAGTTTTTTTGCGATCGTAAATATATATCCCTCTCCTTTTTGTTTGAGAGAGACGTCGGAAAGTGCGGAGAACGAGAGACGGGACCCCAATGTTCTTCCCCAAATCGTACTCCGGGAAAGCGCTCTATGAAAGAGGACTTTCCTTTTTCTCTCCTTGCGTTAAGTACTCCCCAAAAGCTTTTTTCCGAGCTCGACCTGTCCCTTTTTCAAGCGGGCGCGATCTTCCTCTCTGATAAAAGAAGTACTCCCTTCGTTTAGTCGACAGAGGATAAACCGAGGCCCCCCCCCCCTCCAAGGCCACCTCCCCCCCGATCCGAATTGCAATCGATCAGTGATCCAGTGAACCTCCCTTCCCCCTAGGATGTTCTGATTCTTTCTGTTTATCCTTTGGGAGCATCAACTCAGGGTCCCAAACGGGGTCCCTTTTTGGGGGGCGAAGCGGGCTGTCGCTGGTATTTGCGCATTGGGTGAAACCTTACGGCTATTCCCGATTCCAGCGGTCGCAAGTCGGCTTTTCAACCGGCGGGTTGCGCCTCCCCATTCCGGAAATCCAGATGGTTGGCAGTCCTCCCCATTTCCTTGATAAAAACCCAGTTGCCCGGCTGCTTGATTTTCCAAAGCGGTCCTCTTCTCTGGCGGGCCTCTGCCCCGACAGTAAAACGGAGGAACGTTTCCCTGCGGTCGGTCTGGTTTTTTTTCCTTTTCCGCGGTGGTGTTGTGAATTGCTCAATGCCCCCGATGTGTCCCCTCTTCGAAGATTTCTGTCGTCCTTCGGCTATTCTTGCGCAAGGTGAAAGGACCAGGCTTCAAAAGGTTCTCTTTTCTCCGAGCCGCTTTGTTTTTTCCCCCCCCAAGACAGCCTCCACGCGGGCACTCAAATTAAAGAGGTAAATATCGGCCGACCCCCCCCCTGACGGCTGCAGGCCTCCCCATGGATTCGTGGTGTCCTCCCCCATCAGCTATCCTGGTACTGTGAAGTTCATTTCCCCGTTTTTTTTCTTTCCTGTTTCACAGATCCGTCCAGATTAAGTCTCGGCGGCCGAAGCTATTACCTTACGACGTGTATCCGGCCTCCCCCCCCCCTTCAGAAGGACTAACACAGTCTGGCGGGGAAGGGGCTCTCCCTCTTTCAGGCCCTTTTCTTTCCTTCTTTCGCCGCAACAGAACGTTTCTTCTCACACCCGAGGACATGAGGCCCGATCCCGATTCGGCCTTTTTTCACATTTTGTCTCCGCAGGAAGAAGAGGCCCTTATTACCCCTTCTAATTTAAGGCTCAGGTTCCCTCTTTCGGTGGGAACGTACCCCGCGGGCCGCTCCCCCAGAGGAAAAAAACCCCTGGTTGAGCATGACGTCGCCCTGTCTGTGGAGACCCCCTTTTTTTGATATTTCCGGTTTTTTGTTGATCTGCTTTAAGCCGTCTTTAAATCCTTCCCCTTTACAGAGGAATGAGCATCTTTGTCATAGTTCTCATGCAAGGGCCCTCATGTGGGTCTTTTACATGCAGTTAATTTTTCCCTTTTCTGGAAGATCCGTAATAGCAGAATCTGTCTCTTCCGGATCCTCTTTCCAAAAGTCCTTTTCCTGGACGAGCTCTCTCGGTTTTTGCGCTTTCAAGGCAACGGTTTGAGGTGTGCGCCTTCCGCCAGACCGCCCACATCGCTTCTGCGAAGGATCCGCTGTACTCCCTTTCTCGCCTTAGAGGTTTTCTTTTGGTTTCGACGGCTAGGAGATCCAAGTAGTACTTCGAGGCAGGCTTTCATCGCCCTCAAACCGGGTCTCATCTAAGTCCGTCGCGTTACCTCCCCTTTTCTAAGGATCTTTCGCATTTCCCCCCTTCCTCGTTTTTTCTAGGCCGCGGCCTGCCTTCCCGTTTTTCCTGCAGAATTTCCTTCCCGCTGTCTTCTTTTCTTTCCTTTTTTTTTGGTCGAGGGCTTGCCCACCCCGGCTTTTTTTAAATTCCGAACCCCCCCCTGTCCGGTTTCGGGCTTTTCTTCCTGGACTGTCTGGCGAAAAACGAAATATTTAAGACTACCAGCTTCACCCTTTTCGCTTCCCTACTATACTTGAGACCACCCCCCCCGGGCATCCTTTCCCAGACGAAATTCGTGTCCACGGAATCGCAGTCGACCGGGTCCCCGTGTCCTCGCCACTACCCTCTTTTCAGCTGAACACCTCTTGGATTCTATGGAAACCCCCCTTTTTTCTTCTTCCTTAATGGAAATGAGGTCCTCCTGTAAGCCACCGGTCCGGGATGAGGTGCCTTTTTGCAAAACGCGGCCGTGGAATTCCTTCTTCAACTGGCTTGCCCCCTTTTTCTTTATAGAAGATAACGTCCGTCCCCCAATAGTTAAAAAAAGGGAGCCCCCCTTCTCCCCATCCCTCCCCCACAAGGTGCTTCCTCCCCTTTCAGAGCAGGATAGATCTCCCCTTTCTGTGGAGCCGTACCTCTCTATCTTAGCCGCAGAAGTTGTTTTTTATCCCCTCTCTTTTTCAAGGCGTAATGCGTCTTTCTGCCTGGGTAGCCCTCCCCCCCCTTTCTTCCCGGTGTAGAAGCTTGTAGAAGAACAGTAGAGGCCTTCCTTTTTTATAATCTCCTACGTAGCGGGCCCTTCCGACCGTGCGGCTGAGCTTTTGTCGCTAGACTACTTCTCCTTCCTTTCCTCAGGCGCGACCCCCCCCTTCTTTCCGCGGTCATCCGAGCGTGACACGCTTCGCTTCAATGATCAGGGGTCCCAGCAAGCCCCTCTTCTCTCTTTCCTCATCCTTCCCTTTTTTTTCTCTATCTGTCCGGGTTTTTTTCCTTCGGTGATCATGGATCGCTGCCGGGCACGCGACGAGACAGCATTGGTTCGGTTCCTTGTTCCGAACGTTTCCCCCTGCTCTAGGTAGTCTTCCTCTGAACGGTCGGGCCATACCCCCTTTCGCTTAATCAGACTTGTCTTATTTCCCTCAGAGAATGTTTAGTAGACACCCCCCGCCGATTTCCCCCTCTTTTCGTGACCCCTTTTGGACATAATCGATCCCTCTAGACCGGAGAAGGTTCGTTCCTTACACCTCGGCTGTCTTCGACCCCTCCCTGATTAGGTAGAAGTCGAAGGGAGCATCCAGGGCGATCGAGACTGATCGCCCTGCCGTGCTTTTTTTTTTTACGATGATTGAGCTGGTCATTTTTCATTCCCCCTTTGGGCCCTCCGGGGAAAGCTCTTCCTTTCTGCACGTCGTTGCTCTCAACGGAGGGTGCCCCGAAAAGCCAGGGCGCGACTCATCCCCCCCCCTACCCCTGTCCAACTATGACCCCCCTGTTTAAAGAGGGAACTTCTTTTTTTTGGGCTGGGGCTGATGAAAGGGAAATAATCAAACGTCTTCTGCGCCAGACAGTCGGTCTTTTTCGGAGACCTCTTTTTTTCCACCCTTTTTTTTTTTTGGAAATACCTGAGCTTCCCATTGCCTAGATTCTTTTGTAAGAGTTCGTTTTTTACTTGTTTCAACCCCCACCCCCAGTATTTTCTTCCCTAAGAAAAACGTTCTCTGTTAAGATTTCGAAGGCGACGTCTTTTGCAAGCCCTCGCAGCCCCCCCTCGGCACACTGCCACCAGGTTCACTACTCCTCCCCTCCTTTTTCGGCCGAGGCCAGATCCAAAACGAGGCTATTTTTCGTTTCCATTTTCCTCCCCCGAAGCCTTAGAAATGATCTTCGAGGACGCCTTCTTTTTCACGTGCTGCACGATTTGGGAAGCAATTTTCCCTAATTTGACGATTCCTTTGATATTACAGGACGAAGTGGATATCTCTTTTCGGAATCCCCTTACTATATGTTCCTTCCGATCCTGGTAGTTTCCCCCCTCTCCCGAGTAATCCCTATTTGTCATCCGGTTGAAGGAAGTCGAAGCAAACCGCAGGTCACCTAGGAACCCTTCTGGGCTGAGCGCGGTCAGACCGGACGTGCAACGCCATTTTTTCCTCGAAGGAAGAAGGCGGCTTTCTGCCGACGAATCGTAACCTTGAAAAGTTTCCCCCGCTTGTGGAAAGCACACACCTTTTCTAAGGCGAAATCTGTTTGAAGAATGCAGCTCCGTATGGCTACAGGCTGATTATTTCCTACACGTTGTGTTTAGCTCCCCTAATTGTGAAACTTTCGTCCGAAGGGAAATTCGTCATGGCGTTCTTTAGGTGGCCGTATGTCAGGACCTTTTTTTTGAAAAGCCTGTCTGCGGAAAATGCTGTTCCCCCGGAGCCGGAATCCCTTGTTTTTAATCTCCTCCCCCACTTCTGACGGCTTTGTTTTTCCCTTTAAAAGCCGAATTTAGAAATCTGTTTTCTCCCTGCCCCTTTTTCTTGCCGACACGTCCCTGTTCAAGAACTCCCTTCCCCTGGTACCGTGGATAGAGTCAGTCCCCCCTCTCTTCCTTCGAACTTTCCTTTTGGCAAGGAGATCCACGTCGTAAGGCCCGGTAATAGAGGGGCCTCTCTCCCGCTTCATAGGGAAGGATTTTCTCCCAGAATAGCCTGTCGGTCCGACGACCTTATATCTGATGTTCGACTCCCCCCTCGTTTTTTAGGACCTCTGAAGGCAGAAGTAGTTTTTCCTCTTCCTACCGGCATTTACCTGTGAACACCTTTCGCCCGGTCTTTTTTTGCTTGAAACACCCCCTGAGAGGAGAAAGACGGCCCCCTCGTTTTTTTAGGCTTTTTTTTACGAGCTTTTTTCTAAACCGAACCTAAGGACGACCATCCTGAAACGTATAGGAACTCTGTTTGGGGGTCTTCTTTTGGCTTCTTTATATAATTGGGCACACATCCCCTTGACTACTCTGCGAAAGGAAAGAAATTTCCTTCCCGGTAATAGGAACCGCAGGTCCCTTTTTTTTTAGGGTCACTCGACCCCTCAAATTTTGTACACTTTTCCCACCTTCCATGTGCTTGGCTCCTACTTGGTCAAAAGGGGTCCTCATTACATGTTGTCCAATTAGGGAGACCCTTTCTTTTTTTTACTGGGGCCGTACCTATAGTCCCCCTTTTGATCGTGCCGACTTTCTTAATCTTTGAAGAGCTTTCTCGCCGATCCTCTCTTTTTTCAAAAACCTGCTACCTACTTTCCTAAAAACCATGGTGAACCGCCCTCGAACCCATCTATGAGAGCTGCCTATCTCCCCTTGCCAATGATTATTTCGTCTTCTGTAAGGCTAGAGGACTTCCTTCTCAGAGGTTTTTGTACCCTTTCTAAAGAAATTTATCCGCGATGCCGAGCTTCCCGCGGCTGTCTGACTTTGTGAGGCACTCCCCACCCCGCCTGCGGGGGTTCTTTCTCCTTCTTTCCCACAGTAGAGGGTTAAGTCGTTGATAATAGTGACCACTTTTCTGACTTCCGTCGTCCGGCCCCCGGACGTTTTTTTTCTTTTTTTCTTTCTTGAAGAGTTTCCCTCTCTTCCCGGACCTCTTGAAGGCGCGAAACCCAGGGTACTGGCCTGGGTCATCGCAGCGTGAACGGCAGGCTGTATGCGATTAAATATCTTCCGAAAATTTCCCCCCTCCCCCTTGAAGCGATATCTCCACCCTCCTCTCCCCTTTGTTGTTTTTGGAAGGCTCCCTCCCTCCCGTCCCTTGCTTTTTGAACGGCGACGGACATTGAGCATTGCAGAAGAGATGCAGGACAAGCGCCCTCTCCCTCTTTTCTAGAGCCGGAGCCATGAGCTAGGTCTCCTTTTTGGCAACGGTCGGCAATCTCCGCATGGGGTTTTCCCCTGCCTTAAAGGCAAGATTGAGACCTTTCCCCCCGCAGAATGTTTAGTCGACAGCCCCAACCGAACGAGACACCTTTTTGTTTTTTTTGCCGAACAGCTCCCCCCTTCATCTTTCCTCGAAGTCTTTTCCGCTAAGCATCGTCTCCCTCTTCTTTCCGTGAAAGTCCTTGCAAACCCTCCTAAGATAGAGCTGTTCTTCGAAGGTAGAAGCACTTTTCTCACCAGAAGGGCAGATTCTTCCGCGATGGTTTTTTTTTTTTCCCCTTGGGGCGAGAGCTGATTTTTTTTTTTCGGTTTTTCAACCTTGGGCGCGGGAATCCTGCTGACATGCGATTCCCTTCTCTTCCCCCCCAGATTTGGTCGCAACCGGCGGGGTGCGCGGATTTGTTTTTACTCCCGCCCTTCGGAGGCCCTACACATTTCTGATATAAAAAAATGTTGGTCCCTCTCATCCGCCCACCCTTCAACTCTGGCTTTCTTTTTTCCCGGAACGGACTCCCCGGAATATGCAGATTTCTCCTAAGAGTAGGTCTGTGCGCCAGTAGTCCCCTTTTTTTTTTGGAATTTTTTTTGCTTTTTTTTTCATGACTCCTTGATTGAATCGAGCGCGGCCCTCTTTTTTTCCTCTTCTTCATCCCCCAGCCCCAAGAAATGCTCTGTTCCAGCATCCCCCTCTTGTTAAGATTTCCCTCCTCTCCCGGATGGTGTTCAAGCTTCCCCCCTCCAGCAGAGTACAGATCCCCCAAAGCCGGTAATATGTTTCCCCCCTCCAGTGATCAGCCTTAGACCCGAGGATATTCGTGGGGGACCAGGTCGCCGAAGCCTCAGAGTTTTTTTTCTTTTGAAACTGGACCGTGAATCGTCCTTCTCCTTTACCTGTGTAACATATCTTCAGATGACCCGTTTCTTTTTCGGACGAAGCTTGACTGTCCCTTGCATCCTGCCCCCCCCTCATCTCCTTCTTCCCTTTTTCCCACGAGGGGAGTCCCGGATACTGAGAGGCGGCCCCGTACCGCGATTTGGTCCCTTTGAATTTTTTCCCCCCCTTTCCTTTTTCTTCCCAACCGCCGTCCTTCTTTTCGGACACCCTATGCTTGATGGCGAGGCGGAAGATTTTTTGGCCGACATTCCTTTTAGAAGTCCTCTTTTTCCCGAAGGACAGACGATCGCTCCGACTACCACCGCATATCATTCTTCGGCCCGCCCCCACGTCTCGTCCGTCCCGGTTAAGGGACCCCCATCTTCATGAAGATGGACTTCCCGAGTGCAAAAGGCTGTTCTCTATCCCCCCTTACTTTTTTTTTTGAGAGATACCTCCCCTTGCAATATGCAACTTTCCAGCTCATGAGCACTGAGGGGTGTCTTTCCGAGATCATGCCGAATTTTTTTTTTCTTTTTTTTCCTTTTCCCAGAAGAATATGCTAATGTTTAGAGTATGCCTTTCTTCTTGAATAGAAGAATCCTGAAGGATGAATTGGCGCCCATGGATTTTACCCCCTGAGATATGAACTCTTTTTACGGGTTTGACTCTTACGGAAAGGAGTTTCTTCGCGCCTTCATGGCCAAGACCTCTGGCCCAAATACTTCTGCCTTCTTTTCTATGGAAGTCCCCGTCGCCCATATCCTTTTTCCTCCAGAGACGGTGTGGTTTTTGATAAAAGTAGTACTTTTTTCCTTCAGCGGCGGAAGAAGTTCTCTGGGTGGCCCCCTTTTCCTTCTGAAGAACGTGGAGGCCTCCCCTCAGTACTCTCTTGATTCTTCCCCCAGGCTTAGGGCTCCACGAATAGCTAGTTTTTATAGCCGGAGGCCGTCAGCCCCGTCTTTCCCCCTGGCTTATTGTTTTTTGTCCGCGGCATCCTTCCAGAGATTTTCATCAAGCGGCGTCGGAGCCACCTGGTCCCGGTTTTAGGATTGCGTCTTGCCCTTTATTGAGCACTCCTGGGAAGATTCCACTTTTTCGAGGGCAATCGGTGATCTCCTTTCCCCCCTTTCAACCCCCGGCCCCTCCCTATGACCCTCCCTTATGGTCCACTATAAGTAAGAAAGTGTGACTTTCGTCTGGTCATTCCTCAGAAAAAATCCTTGAAAATCAACTCATTTCTTTTTCCCAAGGGGGTTAATCATTCATTTCCCTTTTCCTTTGAGATTTTTTCGGAATTAACTCGCTCACCCAGGTGGGGAGAGGCCATCCTTGACAGACTGCCCAGACGTTTTTTTTCCTCTATCGAAGATGAAAGCTCCCTCCCCTCCCCAATTCCCCTTTTCTCAGTCTTCAGACCCGCCGAACCCCATTTCTCTCTCCGGATCAGAATCGACCTTTTTCCGTAGGAGAAGTGGTCTCCAGAGAGTTGCCCTTGGAATCGCCGTCCGCCGATTTTTCTTGTCCACGGTTCATCACCCTCCTTCCCCGATGCTTGAGTTCATTTTTGATGATGAGCTTGTTTGGCCTTAGGAAAGAACCCCTTTTCCGGTCGGTGTAGTTCTCGACCCTTTTTTTTTCTATAATCGCAAAGCTCTCCCTTTCAATTGGGGACTACTTCCTTCTTCGAAGTAGAATAGATCTGTCCCCCTGTAGCGGCCGTAGGAAAGAAGTCCGACCTCGCCTCGGTCATCGCTTCGGGGTTTTTTCTGATGAGATTCATGACACGGAGCCTTTCCGGCGGCTCAAGTTCCTCGGATCGGCCTGTTTAATAATAATAAGTTGTTGTTGTTTAGCTTTCCTCTTTGAGAGATCGCGGAAGTGAGTGCTTCTCTACTTCGCCAAGGGAGACCCCACAGTCTCGTTGCCAAAGGTGGGTTTTCCCTGGCAAAACTTTCTTTGGTTCCTTTTTTGTGTTTTTTAGGGTGGGGTTGACTGTGTTTTGGGGGGGGGGGGGGTGGGGGTTTGGGTTTTCTTGGGGTGGGGGGGGGTCCCTGGTCTGAACCGGCTATTTTTTTTCCCTCTCCCTCTTTTCTGAAAGGTGACAATCTAGCGAAGGAGGACCGCGGTCCCACGTGTTCGGCAATATCCTTTCACGTATTTCCCTTCCCCTCCCTTTTATCACCGACGTAATCGCTTCCCTTCTTTTGTTTTTAAAAAGCCGCTTTCTTTGTTTCGGTGAATAACCATGCCCCCACGAGAATACAAAGGAAGATTAGCCGTTCCTCCCTCATCGCTTCCGAGAATCCCGGCCCTTTCCCCCTCTTCGTCGATTTTTCTGTCTGCCGGTCCTCAGAAGGGAGACTGATTCCTTGAAGCGATGGGAGGAGGATTCATTTTTCTTTTACTGCTGACATGAACGTCGCCGGGTTTTTTTTCCCTCCCGGATAGGCAGCCCCACCCTTAGGGACCGCGTTCAACTTCTCCCTGGAAGAGCAAAGGCGGGTGAGCGATTATTTCCTGTCCCCCGGACTGGGGCCTAATTTCCCCCCTCCTCTTCCCCCCCTGTTACCAAGAGTCATCCCCCCCTTTCAGGAATCTTTTCTTTGCTTTTTTTTTTATGAACGGAAAGAAAGGAACCCTTTGGTCCTTATGGAGATGGTTACCAGTAAGGTCGGCTTTTCACTTCTTCCGGCCCCTTGGTGGAATTTTGTTGCCCCTTTTCCAAAAGTTCCTCCATCTAGAGACGGTTTTGTCGTAATCGGTTCCCTTTTGTTCTGCAAGAAAGGGCCTTTTTACGACCCCGCTTAAGAGGTTCCTGATCTTTCGCGCCGCGTGATTGTTTTTTCATCTCCCTAATAAAGCAGTGTCATCCACGACGCAGGCAAGACAGACCCAGTCCCCCCCCCCTTTTCCCCAACCAATGGCTTCCGGTCCGTCTTTTCTCTTAGAAAACAAGCGGCTATTAGTGTTTTTTTTAGCACTAAGCCACCATAAGAGCATTCTGGAGGACTGGATTGCAGAAGCCTTTTTTTTATTGGGGAGACGTTTTCCAAGATGACCCGATGCAGCGTCGGAGGCTAGTCCCCTTTCTCCCTTCCTGGGATCTCATGAGACGTCCCCCCAATTTTCTACTTACAAATAGTGGTCCTTTCCTTGAAAGAGATTTGTGCAGCGCTCTGGCAGGAATCCTCCCCGAAACGACCCTAGTCTTCCCCCTCTCCTCTGAGAGGCGATCTGGAGGGGCTGAAGACGCTGGCGGGAGTTGGAAGAATAATATCGACCCATTTGACCTCCTTTTTTTCCCCTAATGCAGGGATGAGCACGCCCTTTTTTTTTTTTCTGGGACCCAGACTGTTTTCGATTTTTTAAAGTAGGACTGAGTGAACCCCCGCTGTGATCTATATTTAAATCCCCGTTTTTGTTGTGGAGGAGAGATAAGGCAGAGTCCCCCTTTTTTATGCGCCAACCTCTTTTCCCCTGACCGGGAGCGCATCCTTTTGGGCAGGGAACAGCCTTGAGGAAAATTGGTAGTAGGAGGGCGTTCTCCCTATTCGCGTCCCCCTCCCCCCTCCACAGTCTTAACGTTCATCCCCTGCCAACTGGCGGGCCCTTTTTCATAGACGCGACTCCCCCCTGGGGGGGGAGGGGTATTTTTGCCGACAGGCCCGGTTGCCTTTCCCTCTTAATGAAAGGCTTTTCTTCCTCGGGGTCATGCCGAGAGGATCAGCTGGAAGAACCCATCGTGTAGGCCTTCGCAAATAGCGCCCTTCTTTCCATTTCTCCCCCCTTTCCGGACGCGAGTCGGTTCGAACCGCTTCATCTGGAACGGATCTTCAACGGGGTACCAACAGACCCTTGCTTCTTTTCTTCCCCCAGTTAGTCCGCTTTCCCTTTTCAGACTGAGGCGCCTTTCCCAATAGACCTAGTTTTTCCTTGCCGCAGGAAGTGCATTCTTTGTCCCTCGGACCTTCGTACTTTTCTCCCCCCGCCCCTTCCCCCTTCCGATGCATCGGGATTTCAAAAACCATCTGTCTGTTCCCGGTAAAGGTTTTTCTGTTTTCCCCGAAGGAGATGGACATTTATGCTTTCCTCCATAGCGAGGACTCGCCAGATGCTTTCTAGTCACTCTCTAAATGAGAACCCCCTCAAGATCTTCAAGACTCCGGTGCCTTTACCTTCGGTTCCCTTTGAGCATAAGTACCCTGTGAATGGTCTTTCCTTTAATAGAAAAGCACACAATCACGCAGACTTCCTCTTTTGAAAACTAATCTTTTTTCCCCTCTTCTAATTAATGGCCCTTCCTTTCTCATTAGGTTTTCTAGGAATATCCCTCCCGGAAGGTTCAGCAGGAACTTTATTTTTCGATTTCCCTGAATATTGATCGTCCTTTTCCCTTCCCCTCAATAGGTTAACCCCCTTTTTTCCCTTTCGCACTCTTCGTAAGAGAAGACATCGCTGTAGAAGGATCGTTTCGCCCCCCCTTTTTTTTGATTCGAACTCCCTCCCTAGCTCTCTTCATAGACTCCAGCTCTGTTTTCCCCTTCGTGATCAAGACATTATCGGGGTTGATGAATGAGACTTAAAGGAGGGTTCCACCTGTAGATGATCCCTTTTGAGTCCCTCACCTTTTCAGTAGGCGGTTCGCCCGTCGAAAGTCGTGGGGATTCTCTCAAAAGAGTGCTTGACTCCTTTCGGCGTGCCCTCCATGAGGAGATGGTCCTTCCCGTGCGTTCTGAGATAGGGACCTTCTTGTAGAGGCTTCCTGAAAAAGGATGAAGAGGCCCTCCCTTCTTTAATCTTCACGCTTCCATTTATCCCTTTTTTTTTCGAAGAAAAGAAAGAAAGTACACCCTCCCTCCCTCATAATCTATTTACCTCATATTTTGTTGATTGAGAGACTCGTTTCCCTTCCTTCCCGACGGAGCAGGCTTCCTGAGAAATTTCATCAGGGTCCTTTTTTCACCTGGTTGATCGCTGCCGTTCCGGCCGCTTCCAGGAAAAGCCACTTACCTGGGGCTTCCCTAGCTCTGGACGGAAAGGTACATTGTCTGTGTCAGAGCCTTACCCCGCAGGTTTCGTGATTCTTTCCTCAGAATTTTCTCTTCGGACATTGCGGCTACCCTCCCCCTTGGAACGGAATGGTTTGCCCCCTGACACTTCCCATCATCAGGACTTTCTTTCCTTTTGATCGGAATAGCGCCCTAGAATTTCCCTTCCAAGCCTGAAACACCTTGCCTTTCTTTTATTCCTGTGGTTTGTAGTGAGAAGTACCTGTACGGGCGCCTTTTAAACTTTCCTGGATCTCATTCATTTCCGGCGGCTCCCCCCTCCTGTGCGGTTGTTTTTTCGTGAGAAAGATTTAGGGCGGCTTCTATCACATAGGAGAGGCTCCTATTCGCGCCCCTTCTTTTTCGATGAATTACGACCCTTTCCCTTGGAGGCCCCCTAATTGACATTAACCACCCTGTTGACAAGAGTAATCTCCCCCCTTTTTTCTCACGCGGGCTTCTGGCTTCTTTCCTTCTTCCTTTTCACAAGGCGAGACTTCTTTCTTCCCAATAAGGTCGTCTGGTCTCTGCCCTCTGTTGGTGGCATTGTTTGTGAGATAACGATGGACCTCTTCCCCTCCTCCCCTTTTTGAAGCTGTAGCCCTCCCCACGGACAGGCTTCTTTTCCCTCTCCCCTCAAACCGGGACGAGTTACGATTTTTTCTTTTCTTTTCCCAAGACTTAGGAATCCCACCGGTTTTCCCCACAGCGGCAACGAAGCACATAACCTTTGTAAATACTCCGGAAGAACTCCCGCGGCCTCTTTCCCCTTCTAGTGGAAAAGGAGCACTCTTCCCTTCAGACGATTGTGCGGTACGACCCGTGCCGCAAGAACGTGGAGAGTTATGGAGAAAATGCCCTCCCTCCGATGAAGCGCGGCCTTTTTGCCTGAAGACTTTCCTTTCTTATAAGGAACCTTCTCTCCTTCTCCTTCTTGGGCGTCCCGAATCTTGCGCTGTCTCCGTTATTTGTGAGGAGGTTTGGAAGGGAAGGCTTCTCCTCCCACCTCGGGTAGGAAGACCCTACTCCCTCTGGGCGAGTCCCTTTTTTTTGTCAACCCCTTTTGCCTTGAGAAGGAAGACTTCCTTTCTTGGGAAGCCCTAAGTCGGCCTCTACGACACCTTTTGCAATGCGCTGGGCCCTCCCCCCCCCCCTCCCTTTGAGCTCCCCGAGGACCCCCTTTTGAATGACGCTGGACCTTCTTTTTTTTCACAAGCTGACTCTCTTCTTTGTGTTGAGAGAGATCAGCAGTCCTTTTTCCATACGGAAAGGACCGTCTCTTCAGCGAAAACGTTCCTCCGGGCCCTTATCCCTGCTTTCTTCCGCCGCCTTTGGTTCTTACGAAGCAGGAAAATTTCTTCTGTAAGCCGACGATTCGTGTCCGTCATCGACGCCGCCTGGCTCATGAGCACCTCCCCTCCCGAGGACCGCGATAGACCTCTTTTCCCCTGGTAGCGTCTTTTTTTTCGAGGTTGCGGCGAATCCTTCCAATACCCGCCTCGAAAAAATCCTCTCCTTCTCTCTTGGACGCCCTCCATAGAACGTTCCCCTTCCTATAGGAGTCTTCCAATGGCCTTAGGCTGCTTCTGGATTCATAGAGGATCTTTTTTCCCTGGTATACCGGAATCGCTCCCTTTCCATTTCTTCCGCCTCCCCCTTCTTGCCCTGATTAGGGTCTTTCATTAGCCGGTCTATGCCTTCCTTTCCTCCGTTGGTTTAGGCCAGATATTACCGGTCTTTTTTCTTTCGTGCCGCTTCTTATTTTCTGCTCGTTTAGGATGGTCCCCCCCCTTACGACGGTCTTCTCCCCTCGGTCCCGGTTTTAGGATGGTCTTCCCTTTTGTCCCCTTTTCTTACGCCCCGCAAGGAAGAAAGATTTAACCGTTCTCGATCGACGACCTCGGTATCCCCAACCCCCCCCCCTTCTCATCGGTGCGACGACAGTCTTTTTTCCTTATAACCGTTTCTTTTTCCCTTTTTTGTCAGCGACAGACCCAATCACGCCCTCCCGAATGAACATCAAAGATATGTTTTTTTCTCTCTGGTTTTAAACTCCCTGGTTCCCCTCTTCCTCTCTAAGAAGGTACGGATGGTAGGCCCTTTTGAGACCCCCAGCCGGTTGGCTCTTTACAGAATTTGCGCATCTTGAAGAGATGGCCCCCTTCCCCCTTTGATCGAATCCCTCCTCAACTTTGTTACCCCTCCACCCCCTCCCACCCTCTCCAGAAGCGTAGTGCCCCCGCCCCTCCCACATCCCATTCTTTTCTCTCTCCCGATAAGATCGCCCTCTTCGCCGTACGTGCCTTCCTACAGAACAGCTTTTTGACCCCCCCCCCCTTCTAGAAGATTGTTTGGCTCCCCTTATACCCGAACTTTTCTCGGTGTGCGGCGCCTTGTCTGATTAGGAGGAAGAGTCGATGATGTTGGAATTCTGGTGTTCACCTCCCAAGTAGATTTTCTTTCTCTCAAAAGTTAGCGATTCCTCGTCTTCTGACCCGCTTAAGTAGCGGCCATTAGGAGATGGAAGACAGTGCTTTCCCGTGATCCTTCCCTTCCCCGCGAACGAAGGAGGCTCCAACTTCCATAGCCGGACGTCAGCGGGGTGGTTGTTTTTTGCTGCGCTTCATGATCCGGTTTGCTCCTTTTTCGCCGAAACAGAAAGCAGTTTCCTCTCCTCCCCTTCTTCTTTTAACTCCTTCCTTTTCTCTCTTTTGAGCCCGATCTCCCCCCTTCCCTCTCGGCGACGGCGCCGGAGCCGTTTCTCACCTCTTCCGGGACGCGCGCTTTCCCGTTTTTTTGTTTAGAGCCTGAGCCTGTCCTCTTCAAAAGGAAAAGCTCCCCTTTTTCTTTCTTCTTCCCCCCCCCCGAGCTCTCTTTCCTCATGTTCTTTCCTCCTCTCCTCCCGCGGTTGAGATGATACACCCTTCTGTTTCAGACGGTCTACACCTCCTTTGATCGACGGTTAGTGAAGCACCATGCCACCCCGAATCATCCTCCAGATTAGACGGTGAAGCTCCCTTTTCCCTCTCCTGTCGTCTTCCCTTGCCAAACACCCTTCCCCCCCCCCTTTCCTCTTCCGATCGCGCTGGTCGGTCGGCCGTTTCCTCTGGCAAGACATTCTCCGCTCTCCTCCGTCTTTTTTTGTTAAAAAACCCCCCCCACCCACTGGGGTTCTTTTTCTTTTCTGTCTGTTCGCCCTTCTCTTCTCTTGACTTCTCTTTCTCTTTTCCTTGCGAGGACAGGCCCATTTCCAATGGTCCTTTCTTTTCAATTTTCTCTCTGAATTAAGACCAACCAAGGCTGAAAGGCAGGAGACTCCTTTCCCCCACCCAATGTTGTATTTCCCCGTTACGTTGATTTTTTCCTTTTTTATGGGCTGGGAGATGACCCGTTCCACCTTAGGTACCTATGAGCGGCCGTGTACCTTTCCCTGTCTGTAGAGACCGGTCGTCCTTTGGTGGATTGGTGATAAATTTCTTTTCACCTCTTTTCCTCTTTTTCCCGTGAAGCTGTTCCTTTTCCCCCCCTTCTTTTTAGTGGTGAGAAAAGAAAGCCTTCTCCCTTCCCATCTGCCCACCCCCCACTTCCTTTTCCGATTTAGAAGCGAAGCGTTTTTTTTGTTAAAGAAATCCAGGAAATTCCTCCCTTCCATCAAGTACAGCCCCCCCCCAAGACGGAACTTCCTTCCTTCCACAAAGAAGGCTTCGGTACCTGCCCCACTGATACGTGGACCCTTTTCCCTCTCAACCACTTACAGCGCGGTAGAGGTCCCCTTTCTTTGCCGAATTCTCTTCTCTTCTTCTCCCCGATCCGTACGATTCCTCTTCCGCATCTATCGGCCGTCCTCTGTTCGCGGCATAAGGTCCCCTTTTAGGATATGAGAAAGGATACCCCTTTTTTTTTTTCAGCGTTATAATGCCCCTTCCTGGTTTTTGCTTTTATGAAGGAATTCAGAACCCCTCCCCCTTTCGGCAGCGGCAGGACCGAGGGTCTCTCCAGATTGTTCCAGTGGTGGAGCATTTAGCCGGCACCTCCCTCTGAGAGGACCTTTAGTCCTAGTAAGGATTAAGACTCCCCCTTTCTCTATCTTTGCCCCCCCCCCCCCTACCCTTCTCTCCCTCCGCAAGGGATAGGACAGAGGCAACGGTGAGATGCTCCTTAAGTTATGGGAAGAGTTGCCAAGATTTCTGATATAATTCTTCCCCTCCCCCCTTTTTGTTGAGATTTCCCTTTTCCCGAACTCTTCCTCCTTCCATCGCCCTTTTTTCCTTTTCCAGAGAAGGGAGTCCCTCCGCCATTGGGGGGTCTTCCTTTTAAACTTTTTTTTCTTTTTCAGAAGGAAGATCCGCCTCCGACCGGTCTCCTTCTCCCCCTCCAAAAGAAGAATTCCTAGATAGAACTCGGGGGCACCTTTTCCTGTTCCTCCCTGGTTGCATTCTCCTCCCAAGGCAGCCTGCACAAATTCGCGGTCCTCTTTCCAGTCTTACACGTGGGACTTTTTTCTTTCGTGTCTGATCCTTCCTTATTTTCCCCCGTAAGGGAAGGTAATAGCTTCACGGCCGTCCTGACGGACTATGGGAACCCCTTTTTTCAGAATCGCTCAAGTTCTTGTCTCTATCCCCGCTGTCCCTTTTTACCTTATTTTCCTTTCTCTAGAATAGTTGTTGATATTTTCCCCCCAGCCAGTCTTCCTCCCCGATTTATTTTTTTTCCGCGGTGAAAGATGTCCAGTATTTCTCCTCTTCTTTTTCCGATCGAGAACACCATCACTTCTTCTCTTCTTAAATAGCGTAACGGTTTTCGGATTTCTCCTCTATGGAAGTTCATTGGCACTCCTCTCCTAAGGAACCTCCTTTACGCTCTCTTCGGTTGATATCCTTGCCCTCCCAACGGACGACTAGGGCGCGGACTCCCTCCCTTTGGTCCCTTCCCTTCACGTGTGCTTTTATTTTTTTTCCCGCCCTCACGCCCCTCTTTTGAAAATCAACGATATGTTCGGCTCTTTGGTTTTTTAGTTATCCCTTCCCTCTTAATTAGTTGCCTTCCCTTCAAGAAGGTCCGGTGTTTTAATTCACGTCGCAACCGGCTTTCCCCGAGGTCCCTTCTTGCACTCTTGGCCTCTCTCCGATCACGGCCAGAAATGTTTTCCCCTTCCCCCTTGAACGAATTATCTTTTCGCCCCCCTTTTCTTTGAAGACGCACAATAGCTTCCTCTGATCAGATAGCAATGATTGATTCTCTTTTACTCGATCCTCAGCGGAATCTCCTTTTTTTTGAAGTGTTTTCCGTTTATCCCCCCTTCCTTTTCTTCCCCTGCGAGGATTAAAGAGGAGCGCCCCTCTTGCTTGTTGGTCTGGTACTGAAAGCCACTTTCCTCTTCTCCTTCCTTTTCTGCCGTTCCGTAGCTTATTTTATTTCTAATAGCAAAAAGAGTTCTGGATCGATTCGCTTATCTTCCCTCCTTTTTTAGAGGATCGGCGACGTCGCCCTGCTTTTCTTTTTAGCGGGAAGTAGTGCCCCCTTCTGAGGTAACTCTCGTTAGCTTCCCTTTCTCACTTCCTTTTTTTAAGAAAGAAAGAACGTCCCCGCTCCTCATCTTCGTTAATTCCCTTTTTGTTTTCTACTCTTTCTTTCTCAGGAAAGTGAGTTGCTGTCTTCCTCCCTTCCTCCTTGAATCAGTGATCATGGCCCTCCTTTTCAGTCGCGATGATTATGAGTTTCCGACTTCCTCCCCTTCCCACAAGATTATCTGGAGACTTCCCTTGAAATGCTTCCATTCCTTTTCAGAGCGTCTCTTTTCAAGAAGAGGTTTCTTTCCCCCTCCTCCCCTTACTGTTTTCCTCTCCAGACGAGGACATCTCTTTCGTGACGCCAAAAGTAAACAGCTCCTCATCGACCCCGCCCCTCCCCCGCTCGGCATAGCGAATCTTTTTGATCAACGTGGACCAGAAAGGCACCCTTTCCCTCTTAGCTTCCTCCTCGAGCCGACCTTGTCTCATTTCTTTGCGATATGATTCTGCCTCGACTCTCTCCCAAGGGCGACTCTCTTCTTTCTGCGCAGGGGTGTGCCCGCTTCGGGAGCGGGCTCTTCCCCCCAATAGGTCTTCAAGATTTCTCTTCCTGCGCAACAGGCGGGTGACGCTCTTCCGACCGTTTTGAAAGGCGCGCCTCATTTCCACTTCACACACTGGTGACAAAGAGAATCCCTTATCTTTCAGCGGGAACTTTTTCTTTTTTCTTTTCCTATGAACAGGTTTCGGATTTCTTTCCCTCTTACCGAAGGTAGGTATGTAGCGCACCGCTTTCTTTTTGTGTGTTTAACTTCTCTTTCCCCCCTCTTAGAGCGAGGAGAGACGTTCCTCCCTTTCTCTCCCTTCTTGTATATTTAGTGGTTCCCCTCCCTTCCCCTCTGCGTAGCCCGGTCCGAGGTTTCCCTCGTGATGGGGTTAAGCCCTCCGTCTCCTATCTAACCGACCCCCTCCCTCCCTTCCAAATAACATCCGGAACTATCCCCCTCCCCTCCCCCACGACGGGATTCCTGAAAAAACCTTTTAAAGGCGACCGAAATGCACCATCGAGGCTGGTTCCTAACTGGACGGGAAGCAGCCTCCCCCTCCCTCTTCTTTATCTCCTTCCCCGATTCAGAGCTGCTCTTCTTCTCTACGACGGGATCTCCTGCGCGTGTGTTCCTTCTCTATGGGAAGATCAACGATTTGCGCCTCGCTTTCCGCGTTCTCCCTTTCGATTTGTGCAGGCCCCCTTTTTTCTTCCTTCTGCAAGAAACTCCTTTCTCACACCAAACGATGAACCTGGCGAGCGCGGCACCCTCGTCTGTGGCACCCCGCTTTTCTTAGCTCTTTCGGCGGGAGGAATACCGTAGGATACCTTCCGCATCTTCCTTTTTCTCCCCCCCCCCCCCCCAAAGTCGGGTGGCTCCTCTGGTCGGAAAGAGGCACCAAGCTTCCCTTACGTATGGAGTGGAGTTGGCCCTTGTTTCCTCTTTACTAATCCTAAGTGTTGTTGTTCTTTTAGATCACAGCAGAATTTTGCTTTTGTCCCCTGGTACTCCTTTGTTTTTTAAGCGGGGCGCGGGGGCCCTTTTGCGAAGAAGAAATTGTGTTGGGCTATGATGAAAAGGTAGTTTCTCTTCTTTAGTAGTAATAGACCTCCTTTTTTTCAGTATTACTTTCCCCCCAATGGTCATCGGGCCGGCGTCTTCTTGGGAGTATCTCTTTAAGGGCCTCGCGGTGAGGATCTTTCTCCCCCCGCCCCGCCTGACACTTTGATCGCGCAGGATCCTCCGCAAAGGATAGTGGTATCCTTAGCCATCTCCTTTGCCTCGGCTGCCTCATCCCCGATTCCAAGTCAGTAATCACGGTACTAGCGGAGGTCTATTAACTTCCTCCCCCCTTTGAAAACCGGGTATCCTCATAGAGAAAGTGATGCTGCTCTTGTACGGAAACTCCTGATGTTCCTCACTTCTTGCCTTTTCCAAGAATAGCCTCGTTTTTTTTTCCTTGTCCCCGTCGTTGGTTGACGTTCTTGGGGTTCCTTTGCTTGAGGATGGCGCCGTCTTTCCCTAAAGAGGAGAGTAGTAAATCGGACCCGGGGTTTTTCCGAGATGGCATTTATTGAGAATTTCCCTTTTTTCCTTTTTCTCCATATTAACCTTCCCCCTTTCTGAGTCCTTCCCCCTTGAGCACCAATTCCACCCCTTTTCCGACTAGGTGCGCGCCCAGTCCTTAACGGAACTTTCGCATAATTCCCTGTGAATGTCTTCCGTTTTTTTCCCCTCCCAGCCCCCCAATTTAAAGAAGCGCCTATGTGTGGCTCTCTTGGGAGATCAATTAATGGTTTCTTCCCCTCACGGACCTCACTGTAATCAAAAACCCCTCCCCCCTTTTTCCCCAGAATTGAGACTCTTCCTAGCTCTGACTCCCTTACCGTCAAGCCTCACACCCCTGCGCCTTTCTGGAAGGACAGCGTCGCCCCTTTCCCCTCCACTTCCCCCGATTGAGCAGGATTCCCTCTTTCTCTTATGAGCCCGCGGCGACAGTCTTTTCCCCCGACCCCCAGAGCTGAGCTGAACCCCTCTCGTGTTGCCGTTGATTGTCCACTTCCGACATTCTTTAGGGAGCGTCCCCTCCGCGTCTCGCGATGATGCGCTTGTGTTTCCGAAAAGTCGAGTATAGGACGGTTTCTCTGTCACGAAACTCCTTCCTCGCCCCCCCTTTTATCGTCAGCGGCCCTCCTGCGTTTCACGTGAGGTAGAGTTTTTTTTGGCGATCGTAGAGCTTGTCCTTTTTTCGGGAACGAGGCGAGACCCCTTTCCGGTCAGGTATCTTTTTTTCGCATTCTGCCTCCGATCACGGAGCGGCGCCGTCTTTTCCACGAAGTGAAGACGATAGCTCCAGCTCCTCGGTTGTTTGTTGAGAGAGATGGAGGCCCTGTGCAGTGTGTTCGGCAGAAGGAGAAGTCTCCTGAATGGTCTCAGCAGTGACGGGTCTACCTCTTCTTTTTTTACGAGCGCTACAAGGTTCCCCTCTGTAGAAGGCGGAACGAGACCTTCACCGGTAGGACCTCCGCCGGATTTCCTGAGACTTTAATCCGCGGTTGCGATGATAACCCGTCCCGAATGTTAGTCGACCCTTTCCCTTCCAGAACCAGGCCAACAAGTTTTCAGCTCTCGCCTTCCTTTCCCTTCTTTCTAGCCCTTTGAGAAGGTCGTGATCACCGTGTTTAAAGGAAAAACATCGGAGGCGGGTTACGGATACTTCCTTTCGGAAGATTTTTTCTGAGATATGATCATGCCTTCCTGATGGAGGAGGACCTTAAACTTTGTTGCTTTGCTGCTGGGTTGAAGGGGGTTTAACCCTCCTTTGGCGCGGGGATCGCGCCCCGCGCGGACAGTGGATTCTCAAGGACTTTTTTTTTTTTAGGAGGGTTCTCTTCTGAATTCAGACACCCTTCCCGGATGCCCAGGGCGACTCTAAGTGCCCTTAACCCCCCCCTGTTGACCAAGAGTAATCCCGCACCCCTAGCGGTTGATTTTCAACCTCTCTTTGGGCTGTTTCCCCCCCCTTTCTTCCCGACCGTCAATTTTAATTATGAGAGACGCCCACCCGTAACAGAATGGTCGTTCCTTTTTTTCGCACCGACGTCGGCGTTGGGAATTGCCCTCCCGGGGCTCCCCTATTTCTGCTCCGACGAGACGTGAAGCCCTCTCCGGCTCTTTCGGGGTGAGCAAGACTCCCCCCGGGGGGCCTGGTGGACGGGGGTTTCGGACGTCCTCCCCTTTTTTAACCGGGACGAGGTTAAGATTTCGCGGTTTACAAGCCCCTAGAATCCCCCCCTCCCGTCTCAGACGCCAAATCCGGTAAATATCGGACGAACACCTCCGGATGCCCTGCGCTCCGAGAAAACCGAGTTCCCTCTGAAAAGGCGCCGAAGCATTTCGCCCCTCAGAGACCGCAATTTTCTTTTCTGCAAGTGATGTCTTCTGGGAGACCCTGGCTCCCCTCTCAGTCTCCCGACTGAGCGTCGTTTTTCTCCTTATTACCGGAAGGACCCCTTGCGCGGCACTTCGAGACTTTTACCTTTCCTTGGCGTCCAGAGGACCCCCCTTCCTCACGGACCGCGATTTGGGAAGCGTCTTTTTCCTTCTCTGACTTAACGCCCGGTCGGCCGCGGGGCCCTTTCATCCCCGAGGAAGCTTCCGGACTTAATGTGGAACCTTCTGTGAGGCCCCCCCCCCTTTTTCCTTTCAGGTAATCTTTTTTACGCCTGATCGTAAGGCTTCGACGAGGTTACGGCATATGCGGCTGGTTTCCGGCCACACACCTCCATTTCCTCCCCCCCTCTCAAGAGGGTGGGATGGGCCGCCTTCTTGCCGGGCAAAAGGTTCTTTCCTTTTTTCCCCTCTTTTCCATCCCTCTGTGTGTTGAGTTCTTTTCAGCAGCCTTTTGCCATCTGTCCAGAGTACTTTCCCAAATTCTTTTTCCCTCTTTTCTCCCAGGAGCGAAGAAGCCTTTGAGGGCCACAGACGAATTCCTTCCACTCTGTGGAAGCCGATTTCTACCCCCCTCCGTCTTCTTTTCAACCCTTCTTGGAAGAGAAGAGACTCGAACTAGTTTCTCATTTGCCGCCCGCCGACCGGAGGTTGAGGCCTGGCGACCCTCCTGAAAAGGTCGTTCTCCTCTTCCCTTCCCAGCACCGGAATCGTTTTTAGCCTTCTCTCCCCGGTTGCGGATGAACGATAGGAAGATCCACTCGTCCAGGTATAGTCGGCGGCTTCTCGCTTCATCGGAAGGATCTGGACCTTGGGTTATCCAAGCTCTCGGAGGACCCCTTTCCTCCATAGATGATGGTGCGAAATCTTCTTTCTTCCTTTTTCCACTAATAGACCTCGTTTTTTTCCTCCTTCCTCCAGACTCTTGGTCGGCCGATATTTACCGTCCATTTTTGTGCCGATGGCGTTTTGATGCGCTGCTGGTTTTTGACCCAAAATTCCCTTCCCTAAACGGCCCCCTTCCCCCCCCGGTGTTTTTTTCGGATTGAGTACAACTCCCCTTTGTCCCCCTTTATCAGCAAAATCAAAGAGAAGAAGGCCCGGACTCGGTCTCTAAGACGATCATACTACGGTGGACCCCTTCCCAAAAAAACTTAGAAAGGTTTCTCCCCCCCAGAAAGAAATATGGTCCCTTAATAGTCAGCCCTTCCCGTGTGAATGTCTTTCTCAGACCCTCCCCCAATCAAGACTCCCCTCTTCACCCCGATATGTGCTGTCACCCCTTTCCCCCAGGGGTTTCTCTTCATTTATCGCAGAAGAAATGGTCAGACACGGGGATGGTAGTTTTTTCTCTGCGCCACTGACTTTTTTTGAGGCGGCCCTGCGAAACCTTCCTCTCTTTCCCCTAGACTCTCCCTTCCGAATCGGTTCACCCCTCCTCAAGCGAGCAGCGTAGCCCCCAGTTTGCTTCCTCCCCGTTTAGAGAAGGACTCCTTCTTTCTGCGAAGGAGGACGGCGAACTTCTCCGATCGGACCTTCTAGACGACCTCCGGTGTTGAAGATGATGTCCAAGTTTCTCCCTTTCTCGCTGCATTCTTTCTGAGGCTGCTGTTTTCTTTTCAAGAAAGTAGATTGTCCTCTTGTTGTATCCGATGTCGAAGAACCCTCGGATTTACGTAGTCACCCATTTCGCAAACTCGTGCTTGTACCCTTTTCCCCCCCTCTGGACCAGGTAGAGCTCTGTCCTCCTTTCTGGTAATTTGTAGAGAGTAGAGACCGCAGGCGCAAGGCCATTTTCTGATCGGTCATCGCGGTGCACCCTCTATTCTTTCGCTTCCAGGATAAACTTTTTCCTTCTCTCCCAGCACGCAAGTGTTTCTTTAAAATCCTCCGTTGTTTTTTTTTTGAGCGATCGCGGCAAGGTGCGTGCTGTTCTTTCGATCCTTCCCCCGGCGCGTGATCATGGCGCGCAGCCTCTGGCCAAGGCGATGGACCGCGGCATCCCTCTCCCCCTCCCCTTTTTCGACGCCGATACTTTCTTCGACTTTCCACGGTAGGCATCTCCGCATGTGTCCGCTATTAAAGCACGCTTCCATTCACCGGACGTAATCCTTGACTGTTTCGGACAGTACACCGACGTTCTTCCTCTTTCTTTTTTTCGTGCCGAACCCTTCCTGCATCATCGCCCCTCCCTCCCTCTCAGCATCGCGCCCTGTAGTGATAAAGTGGAAAAGCCCTCCCCCACTCGGCGGCGTCGATCCGCTAGCTGCCTGTCGCCGTCGCCGACGGGGTCCCTCCTTGCTAATCTGATCTTTCCCTTCGGGCTTAAATTTTGTAGGGCGAATTGTAACCGATTTCGGGGCCGCTTCTTCGGCGATCAAATATGCGAGGCCAGCTCTAAAACTTCGCAGCGTCCTCTCTTTTTTCGACGATGCCTCGGACCTTTTTTTTCCCCTTTTCTGCCATTAATGATCTACCCCTAACAAAGAGTAATACAGCCCCTTTTTCTTTTTCTTCCCTTCGGGAACTCTGGCGTTTTTGGGGCTGGCCCTGCCTAAAAGACAGTCACCCCTCTTCCTCTTGAGGAATTTCGTCGCTGCGTCTTTTGGAATTGGTGCTTCTGATCACCGCTTGCCTCGTCTGGCGAGACGGGAAGCTGTCGTCCCCTTCGTTTGTTGCGCAGAACCAAGTCCGCCTTTGGACAGAGGTTCCCCCCTCGGACGCGTGATGGCCCCCTCCTTCCTCATCCTCAAGCAGCGCATCAATACGACGGACCCCGACTCCAAATAAGACGGTAAATATCGGCCGAACCCCCTCTTTTCCGGCCGACTACGATTCCTTTCAACTTCTCCCCCCCCTCCCTCAGCGAGGTCGCGGCTCGTGCAGAAGCACGTGACTTTGGGTAGACCCGGTTTTCCCCATCCGTACGATGTCAAGCGCGGCGCCGCAGCTATTAACGGCCTTCCTTGATCCTATTACATTACTCCCGCCTAAAACGATCGTTAAAGCGGATCATGAGCGGTTTTTCCCCTTTATTTGTGCAGGCGGTTTAATGGGACAAGGAGAGAATCACCGCGGTAGGTTCAATACCTTTCTTTTAGGAGCGGAAGATTTGCGGGAACCGCAAATTGGAGCCGGTTTCAAGGACGTGGGGCAGGTTCGAAGACCACTACCATCCTTCCCTCCCACCCTCTGGATGGACTTTGGATAGGCACCCGAGGAAAACCCTTTTTTTTTTCGCTGACTGTCGGAAAGTATGTTTGGAGTCAAAAGGTGCTGATCTCTCTCCCCCCTTCTTGTTCTTTTCCTTCTTAAGTCATCCTTCCCCTTCCCGGTAACAGCTTCATCATGAGCCCCCTTTTCCTCGGGCCCCAGTCCCTTCGGCGCAGACTTTTTTCTTCTTTTTTCTTCGGTAACTTTTTTTCTTAGACGACGATTAGTCGTCCCTTCGCCGCCGCGTATTCCGGCTCCTTCGTTGCCACAGGGAAGATCGCCCGTTTCTCGCCATCGGGGGCTTTTCGACAGTCCGGCGTTTTTTGGGCTCCCTTATGAAAGACCGCTTCCCAAATCGCGTTACCCTCCTCCCCCTTTTCCGATGGACCCCCGGATCGTTGAGTTCGCATAGAGAAGGTTGTCCTTTTTTTCTATCACACCTCGGCCCGACGCAGCTTTCTCCGGATATGGGAAAAACCGGC
>Ga0179593_1470969_pt1 | contig 34408 bp, 45 predicted proteins | sample CZODoug2_1_08_16_FD_185931 | JGI IMG/M metagenome (GOLD analysis project Ga0179593, IMG submission 185931) | Vadose zone soil fungal communities from Angelo Coast Range Reserve, California, USA - CZODoug2_1_08_16fungal (PacBio error correction) | ecosystem: Environmental > Terrestrial > Soil >... | reverse complement strand
AGTTTTCCACTATTTTCCCAACGCAATCCTGATGACTGTCCGGCTTCGATATTATTACCAGCTTTCTTCCCTTTTTCGCTCGCATGAAAAGGACCCATTCCGACGGTTGCCCGATCTCGTTTACCCCCTCTTTGCCCCCAGCTTCCTCTCTTCTCTCAGGCTCTTTCTTCGCTGTAATACGTTCTAAAAGTTTTCTTGTTCGATGATTCTGACACACTTTCCGCCTTTTGACCCAACAAATGGCCTCTCCATTCCCTTTGCAGAGTGCATAGCCCAATAAGTTCCCAACTCCTCTTTGTTTTTACCCCCTTTCATGATGGACTTTGAGGGTCCCCCGCGCCCCTTCCCCCGGGGTTCGCGCGGATGGATGGAAGAACCCACTACTCCCCCCTTTCTTGCTATATGGCCCCAGATTGGTCGATTCCGGCGAGTTTTTAGCTTCCCCTGGGAGCCGTTTCCTTTTCCCCCTTATCCCTTTACCATATTTGGCTCCTTCTAGGGTGCTTTTGCGCAAGCACAACCCTTCCCTTCTTGGACGACAGTCATTAGCCGCTTCTCGGCTGAGACAGTATGCCCACCTGTTTTTTGGAGTGCTTTCCCGCTTCGATCCGACCAACTCTTTCGCTCTGGTCATTGAATGAACCTTGCTCCAGAGTTGAACTATGTCCACCCTTGTTCTTCCCGGCTTAAGGTAACCTTCTCCCCTTTATCGTCGACTTTCTCCTGAGCCAACAACTACTCCACCTCCACAATCCAAATAGATTATCTCACCCCACCCCTTCCCCTTTTTCAGTCCCTTTTGGGTGGTCTTTTACTCCTTTTTCCCCCCAGGACCTGCTTGACTCCCCCGGTGTGGAACTCCCAAATTTCCCCCCCTTCCCTTCGATTTAGACGTCTTGTATACGAACCCACCACCCGGCAAGTCTTCTTTTTCAGTTTTTTCTAGATCGCGTCGAGCTCCTGGCCTTTTCTTCCCCAGTTTTTCGTTTTTGCCGGAATGTCATTTCTCGTTACCCGTACTCGCGTCCTCTGCTCTCTCGTCATTTCCGTCGATTTGTACCCTGTCTTTAAGCTTGGCTACTTCCCCCGTCCCCACCAACTGCTCGTGCCCTCGCTTGTTGACGAGAACCAGCACCCGTGGATATTGATGCTTTTTTTCGGTCATTTTTTCCCCCAATTTGCACCAACGTTGTTCGACTTTTCCCCTTCGTCACATCTGTAAAAAAGCGGGTAGACCCCTTCTCCCATGTGATCTTTCCCGAACACCACTACTATTTGAATGATCAAAGTTACAGATCTTTCCCCCCCCTATGCTCACCAGTGAGACATGGCTTCCCTTCCTACCAATTCGAACCCCGTATCTTCTTTTTTTCCTCCTTCTTTGTTGGTGTTCTCTCTCTTAAAAAAAAGGTTCTCAGTGTGCAGGTGAAGTTTCAGTCCACTCTTTCTCCGTTTCCGCCGGTAAATTTTTCAACCCCACACTCCTTTTTTCGTTGACTCTTTTATCTTTCCTCCGTCTCCCCCCCCCCTGTCTTGACGGTCGGGCGGCTGCTTCAACTCTCGCCTTTGCATTGGTAGTCCGCATTCCCTTCCCGGTCGCCCCCCCCCATCCCCACCCTACCTTTTTTTTGCTGGTTAACTTGAACATCTCTTCTCTTCCGCCGCACTTTGGTGTTTTACTACCAGCGCATTTTCCCGATCGTCCTTCGTTTCCCGCCACTCGTCCCTTGACGTTCACCCCTCCCCCAGCCGTAAATGAGCCCCCTGCTCGTCAGACAGTCCATTATCCTATCGGCGATATCGAACGTTAACCTCTCTTCCCCTGGGTGGTTTGACGATGAAAGCCTCGTGGCAATCTCTTCCCCGTGAGGTGGATATAGTTCTTTTCCCCAAAAATATTTTGATCGTACGAAGAGTTCGTATTTTCCCCTTTTTCCGATTCCCCACCTGCGTCACTCTTCCCTTTCCTTGTGTAGTAGACTTCTTTCTAGTCGTCGTTTTTCGACACTTTTTTTTTTCCAAGTCCTCTCCTTTCGAAGTTTTCAACAGATCTGCCCCGATCAGTTTCCCCCCGTCTCGCGGTTTGGTCGCGTGCAAGGCTCCTAGAAATCCCCCTCCTTTTTCCTTTATGTAGGCCAAGGTCCTACACAGCCAAGCCCGCTCGACTACATAGATGCCGATTCTTCCTCAAGCTCGTTTTCCTACTTTTTTGTTTTTTTCCAGCATTCCAAGAACTACGACGCATTCAAGCCAAACCCACCCACCCACAATAGTAGCAGAGGTCTGGGCTGCACTTCGCACTAGAGCACAGGTCCCTATACGACCCGCCCCCCCACCCCCCGACCGAAGAGTTCCCCCATGCTTTTTATAGCTACCGACCTGGTCTTAGCTTCTCATCTCGAGCAGTAACCACTCCACGCGCGCCACGCGGTCCCTTACGCTCCCCTCCAAGAAGCTGGAGCATTGCAGCCCGTGCGTTCTTATCTGCGGATCCTTTCTGTCAAAGGGACGAGTTCTTTCTTTGTTACACCGGCTTCCCTGGCGACATCCCCTCCCAAATTTCTCATCCCTTTCTATCTTTTTCCCAAGCAAAAACTGTCTACTTGTTCCCCCCCTTAATCCTCTGTCCCCGATGGTAGAATTTTGGCCCTCGGCCGCGTGTGGTCCCTCGCTCGCGAAAACCCCACATTTGACGCTTTCGCGCCCTATCGCAAGTACTGCTCCCTCATTTGCAGTTGTTTAATGCCTGCTTTTTGCCGGGGAAGCCGAGATACCCCTTCCCCGGAGTACACGAGGAAGGCCCCGTGAAGTTCGCGGGACGCCTTCGAGTTTCTCCTTTTCCCTTTGTTTGACCTTCTTCCATCCTTGGTCCTCCCCTTTTTTTTGAGATCTATTCCTGTGGGCATGAGATTGATGCTTTTTTTCACGACTAAGGGCGCGAGGTCCCTTCCAAACGGACATTAAGAATTATATCCTTCAGGACATGTTCAAAGCCCATCCTGCCTACCCCTTTAGTTAGCCCTTTATTTTCCACCTAGATGTATCAAGTTTTGTATGACTCGGACCTAGAATTTCCCTTCCCTTTTACGTTCACGTGGCCTGTTGTTTTTCCCCCCTTGACGTACGAACCCTCACCCCCATTCGAGTTTGAGAAGGTATTTAGGTTCTTCATTTTGCTTCCCCCCTGGTCAGCATCAGGCGTCCGGGCCCCCACAGCTTCATCCCCTCTTCGGCTAGCCTTTCTATCAAACCTCCCCACCTTCCATGGTCTCGAATAAGTTTTACCAGTTTCCCCAACCCCCCTCCTTTTCCACAGGTCGCTCTTCAGGATTTCCGCGGTGTGGTTTCCCCGGTCCCGAACTGCAATGGATATCACTTTGACAATGTCGGAAGGTTTCTACCCACATTAGGGGGCCTGGCTCCGCCTCTGATGAGGGGTTAAAAGATTCTTCGGTTTGTTTTCCCCTTTTTTCCCACGGAAATACTCACGGCAATTTGCCGGTTCCTTACCCCAATCAGTCTGACCCGTCCCAGGGATCGCTTGTTCACTCGTTAGGCAATGCGATGTCCAAACCATATGGGCATATCTTGATATTTGCCTCCCGACAGTTACCCCCCAATACTTTTTCCCCGTTTCCGTTCCGGCTTTTTAGATTCGTTTTTGAACAACGCATTGGCTACACGGTTGCTTCCCCCCCGTCCTGATGACATCCTGGGCCTCGGCTCGGATGAGTCTCCCCTGACTGTCACCCCTCAATCTTTCCCTTCCCAATTTGTGCTCGGCTTTCCTAGACCCCCTTTTTTTTGAGTCTTTTTCTCCTGACAGGTCATCCACTTTTCGTTTCTTCTATATCTCTTTCCCCCCCCTCCGTCTTTTTGTTTGTGATTTCTCTCTTTCCCCTTCCCTAACTGTCGCCGGAATAGGACAATCTCAATCGGTCTGCTCCTCACAGGCCACCTTTCCGGCAGCTTGTAATTACGGGCTCTTTTTTTCCTTATTATCAGAGCCAAGCTGGGTCTCCCAGCTTCCCGGGTTAATTGATTTTCCTTTGTGAGATTTGCTTAGTTTGCAAACCCGCGCGAAACAGCGGTCCCGCTCCTTCTGTTTTGTAAGGGGAAATGTTGACTCTCGCCCCAAGATTAGCATTGTTTAATTCCCTTTCTTTCCTGATTCTTTTTTTTTGTTTTCCCTTTTGCTTTTCAGACGATTTTACGTCCCTGCTCACTTCCTTCCTGGATTCACTTTCCCAGTCTTCCGTCTTGTTTCCCCCGCGGAATTTCCCCCCCTTTCCCCCAGCTCTCGGGATCCCGCACCAGATGACCCCCTCACGACATTGTCGGCCCGCATGAATATCCTTTTTCCCCCTTTTTTCTTCTGTTGATCTAGCCCATGGATCCCGTTTTCCGGTTTTCTTCTTAGACGCATGCGTTGTTGTACCGACCTTTCTCCTCCCCTTCATGTGTACTGCCGCAATTCTGTTGCTTACCCTGGCTTCGCTGCACTTCAAGGTAAGAAGAACTCCCCTTCCTTTTTCAGCGGTGTTCGATTCCCGTCCTGCCCCCTTCCGCAACGTTCTGCATGCACTAACCCCTTCCTTTGGAGACCGGCGCGGTCTCTTTCTACCATAACCTCGATTTCGGTGTTGGCTACGGCGGGCCTCAACTCCTCTTCCCACGGTATTCCTTTGAACAGGCCATAAGCTTCCTTTCATTACCAGTCCTCGACCTTCGTCTGTGACCCAAATTTCCTCCTACTCACCCCTACCACGTTTGACGATCGTGGTTTTTCCACCTTTGAATTCTGAACATACCCCATTGACTTCTTCGACTCCCTTCCACCCCGCTTACATGAGAAGGACTTCGGATTTCCCTCCCCCTCCCGGAACTTCTGGGTCCGTCGCGGATACATCGGCTTTTCCCTCTCTCTCAGCCAAACACGCCCTCCGTAACCCTGACACCCCCTGATTTCTTTTTCCTTCACCCCTCCGATCCCACAGATAGCGAATTCTTTGTCCTTCCCCTAGACCGAAGGAACCGTCCGCCGAGCGGTTAACGGCTCTTTAGCTGCCCGTTCCGCTACTCGTATTTGGAAGTAAGTGACCTTTCCGAGAGTCTTTTCTTCAGCCGGTTGCCCGGTTTTCCTCTTCCCCCCTCTCCAAGGTGCCCCAGTCCCCAGGTGACCCCAAAAACCCCCCCTGGCCACTGAGTCCTCCGCTTGACCTCTCCCCCCCCCCCCTTGCAGTACCACAGTTCCGCCCCCCCTCTTTGTTCCCTCCATTTTTCATTCTGGATGTTCTCGGGCCTTGTGCAAGTCGTTGTCCGTGTCCGGTTCCTACCTCCACTTCTGATGGAACGCCGTCCTCACCCCCCATGCTCTGGCGAGCCCGCGCCTGTGGCTTGCTCGCTACCGATTTCACCGTCTCCTTAATGCCTGACTGCGAGCCACGGTTTGAGAAGCCCCCGCCCGGCCCTACTTATATACCTTTTGGATTACTTTTCGAGGTTGGCGTTCGACCCAACAACATCTTCTGCCGGAAGCATCCCCTCTCCCTGCCAGCACGACGGCATTGAATCCCCTCTCGTCGTTCATTTTGGCTCCCGACCCCCCTTCTGGACTTTTTTCCTAGGCCTCACCCCCCAGCTACGGCGAAACGAGTCCATGATCGACATAGTCCTTTTTTTCTGACCCTCCCTGCCGATCGGTCGACTTTCCGATTTTCCGCAAACACCCTAGAATGACAAATTCCCCTCATCAGAACCATCGTTTTCGATTTCGTGGTTTGTTCCATGCAGCGTTGTTTCCCAAACCCCCGACAGGGACCCCTCTGACCGACCAGGCCGTTTCACCCTCTCCCCCCCCTGAAACGTTGACTGCCCAGAGCGTTATCCATTTTTTTCCCCCCACCGGCTCCCGGACTCTTTTTCCGTGTTTTACCAGCAATAGACGCACGTGCGCGAATTGTCGATTGGCCCCCTTCCCGATCCTGTGCCTTCCTCTAGCATGCGTCCTCCCTTTGCGTACTGGCCACGGTACCGACCCTCTCCTTTCTCCACAGCCTATTCTCTGTGCGGTACCACACCCACAGTGGCGATAGATCTATCTCTCCCCCACCAGTCAGGCCCTTTCCCTGTGAATTGTTATCCTTTTTCTTCCATCGCCCGACCAAGCAATTTTTCGAGTGTGCACATCTCGTCCCTTTTCTAGAAAAAGTCTTTTGGACCGGTCGGACAAGTGAGCGAAAACTCCACCCTCTTCCCCCGCTCAACACCCGGTGACCGCGAAACTGCTCACTCACAAGCCCGGGATAAGTTAGACAAATTCTCCCAACTCTCCCCTTTTCTCTATTTTACTTTCCTTACGTTTTTGGTTGAGATCATAATTTAGCCCTTTGACTAGTGCGTCTTATTTTTCAACGCCTGACCCTCCCCTCGAACCCGATTACCTTTTCTCTTTTTCCACACAATTCGGTTGAGTTTGCGCTCTCAGGTTCCTCCGTCACAACCCGACGGGGGTGCCTCTTCCCTTGTTTTTGCACAATCTTACCCAGGGACTTGTAGTTCTCCGTCATCCCTTTCGCCAAAATCCCGCAACATACACCCCGGCTTTCGTTCCCTTCCCCCCTCCGATTTTTCTACGTTAGCAAAGTTTCGTGGCCCCGCACCAAATCCTCCTCCCTTACTGATCCCGTCACGCCATGCCGACTCCCAGGCTGTTTCCTTTAGAAGACCTCTACATTCCTCCAAACCGTCTTTCAAGACCGTCCTTCCCCGTCCCTTCCCTCGACATATTCCCCTTGCCTCTTTTCCGCTTGTTTTTCCCCCCTCGGTCAGGCAATTCCTTACCACTTTTTGCCGTCCTTAGTTTTAAACCGCTTTGCTTCCCGTGCAGCGTTCGCCGTGCAACAAAGATCTCCCTCTTAATCTTCCAAACAACGGATTTTTACTTTCCTCCTTCGATTCTCTTTTTTTTAGTAAATTTCCGTCCCGACGATACAGCGATTTCTCCCCCCCCCCAGAACTTTTTGTCGATCCCCTTTTCCCCATCTTCGCCGAGCTTGGCTTCTGCAACTTCCCTTTCCCCACACAGACTTTGTAGGATTCTCCGCCGTCTCCCCCAGAACTGCTTCATCCGCCCCTTAATCTTCTCTCCTGCCAATCGGACAGAGCTTTGCGGTGTCCTTTGCCGATGTTGTTCTGATAGCGTTCCCCTACTTCCGACTTCATCCCCTACTGTAGCCCTTTTCTTCTTGTCGTCTTTTTCCCTGAGAATCTACCCCCGGACTCGCCAAAACCCGCTCCTCGACACACCAACATGCGAAGTATGATAGCCACCCGACGGTTCTCATTAGTTACTTCAGCCTTCGAACACCCTTTTTTCCTGTTCAACTTTGACCATTTCTTTTCCCGCCGCCCCCTGCTTTACGAGAGCGATGAGCACAAATAGGGATTTCTCGTCTGTTGCGTATCTCCTCCTCCAAGGTTTCCCCACACTGCATTGAGTTTTTTGTCCCCGGATTTTGCACTTGGGCACCCTCCCCCTACTGATCGAACCGTATCCATCGCCCGCGCTCAAAACGGAGCTCATTCCCACCCCCCTTCCCCTCCCTCCCCAAGAGGCCTTACAATCCCTTTTCCACCCCGATCTTGCGGTTTCCGGTCGAGAACCCCAGGGCGCCTATTCCTCCCTTCTCGAAGAGGACACTAAATCATTCTTTTTCTTGTCACTGCTGCGGCATTTTTTCAGCCCTAGCTCCACGTCCGTGCCCCTTCTTGCCCCTTGACAGGAAAACCCCTTCCTCTTTTTTGCAAGCCCCTCCGGCGAGGACGCCGTACTTGATCCCTTTTCCGTGTATGGAAATTCAGCACTCCTTTTTTTCTTATTTGACCACCCTCCCTTTACGACGAGTACAATGCACCCGCTGCAGTGTTTTTTAAGACAGAGAATTTTCGATGTGATTCCCCCCACGCGTTTACGTACAGCCTCTCTCCCTTGAGCCTTTAAGGCGTCTTCCTTCAGACTTAATTTCTCCTTAACCCAGGAAAACCCCCCCCTTCCTGTTATAATTCTGCTAGGAACTTTTCGAAAGAGTGTCCCTTCCCACTTTTGGGTTATTTGCCTGCGGACTTGGATTTTTTGCCCCCTTGAACAGTCGACTCCCTGACCCCCCACCCCATTCAGACCTCCTCCCCTTCTTTCGCGTTAATTGGAATGTCCTTCTGAATGGGAAGCTTTTCCCCTCCGTCACGACTCGGTCGCGACCGGATAGCTAAAAAGCCCAAGCCATTTCGCCCACAGCACGATGCACAATCATGGCCCTCCCTCCTTTTTCAAGGTATATAACGGAGCCGCGCTCAGGCTGTGTTGTAACTCCTTTCGTCATTAAGCCCTCTTGGGTTCGACTGTTTTTCAGTTACTTCGAGTTGCTTTTTTCCTTTTCGGGTCCGGGCCCCCCGACGCTACTGACCCGAACCTTTCTTCGAGCAGCCGAAAATAGCTGCTGCAACTTGATAAGAGGTTTTCCTCGAGGCCCCCCTGGATTCTCCCCCCACCATATATTCTTGACCACTTCTCTTTCCATTTCACTTTAACCCCACACCCCTATGCCTATCTTCCCTCCTCCTTTTCTCGCGTTTTTCAAAACACGCTGTGCTTCACCCAAGGCTGTCTCCCATAAACCTTTGCTTTTTTACCCAGATTTCCCCGATCATGAAGGCTTAGCCTTGCCAGGACCGAAATCGCGTTCACTTGCCCCTGTGTTACCGCCCCTCTGCGAGGGCTTTTTTTCTTAGGTTCTTCTCTCTATATTTTAATCGTTTTTTTTGCAGAGATTTTTTTTTCCCCCTGACCGAACTGATGGAGGAATTTCCCCCCCTCAAAACTCCTCGGCGCAGCCCCTTCACCCGATCGTTTCCAGATTTCGTTCCGTTTTCCCTCTTTTTTTCTCCCCCTGGGCTCTCGTGGACCTTGATCTCCCTGGGTGAAGCCCACAGGCGTGGGTGCCCCGCGCGAAAAGCCAGCCGGTAACTTTTTCCTCTTCTTTCAGGGGACCGACCGTCATGCCTTCCCACAAATATCGTTTATTGTACATAGTTAAAATCCGCTGACTCTTTCTCCCCCGTACTTTTCCTCCTACGGTTTCGTAATTTCCGTTTCTTGTGTCTTTCGTTGTTTCCGCCGCCACGAAAGTGTGGCCAACCCTCTTTTCAGGCCTGCACCCCCTATCCTAACCTCCTTACATTTGTACTGGTCTTCCCCTTTGCCTTTTACAGGCCCACACTGTCTTCGTCTCTTTGAGAGCCGTCCCCCCCTTGGACCATCCCGTTCGTTTGTACGGTTGGTTCCCCCTCCTTCCTTCCCCCTTTGTGACTTGATAGACCTGCGCTTACCATTTCTGACGCCCCCCGCGTTTTTGAACCGGTTCCCTTTTCCTTCAATTTGAGACATTCCCTTTAGCCTTTCTCCCGGAATGGCTTTGTGCGTTCGACCGGCCAAGTTGCTCCCATCCCCGCCTGAAACGAAAAAAACGGACTTGTCACGGACCGTTACGTCACAGGTCGTTTATTCCCCTTTCTTCTTGACGGTGTGCATTTCGTGTGACTCGCTTGACCGGCGTTCGGATGTACCCCGGAACTCCTCAAGCTTAAGGCTTATTTTATTTTTCCTCCCTTTTCGTCATTGCCCAAATGCATCATGTCATTCATCTGACCGCGGCCTGAGTTTTTCCTTCCCTTACTTCCCTCTATGATTCCCCCCTTTCTTTAGAACTCAGGCCCCCTCTCCCCCTGACACTCGTCTCGCCGGAGGGCCCTCCCCGAAAATTTTGCCTTTCCCTTCTCCCTTCGGTCCAGGTTATAAGCCGCTGTCCGTGCCCTCCCAGCCTTCCCCACTAATTCTCTCTTCATTTTCCCTCCCCAGATCGCTCCCTGGTTTACTTGCCCCGACAGGACCCCACTCCGTCGATTCGGTTTACCGTCTCTTTCTACCATCTCAGTCGAAGATGAGTTTTTGACCCTCAGTTACGACTTTTGTGCGAGACCTCAGTTCTTGATCTTCGCCCAAAGGGCGTTTTCGCGTTTTTTCCCCCCCCCCACTGTGCGATTCCCTTTGCAGATTTCCTTCACCTTCCTTCCCCCTCCCGCGATTGCCAATGTCCATCGTATGCCTGGATGTCTCGGAGTATTCCGCGGTTACAGATTAAATCCGCGGCCTTCTGTTGAAGACCCTGACTTAACCATTTGTCTGTCATTTTTGCCCGGATGTCCTCTCTTTGCCTGATACTTTTGATTCTCCTGGCAGGGCGAGTAGTCCTCCATTTTCTTACGGGTTGGGCGTGAAGGCGGTTCTTGGAGGGCCCTTTAGACAAGCAACCCTCGGCCTGAGCATTCCCCTCTCTGCCGCGTTCTGTTGTCCCCTGACTGCTCTGCTTTCGCTTTTTCGCCGTTGCGATTTGACAATTTATCCCCTTCTCTGGCAGACCCTCCCCCAGCATCCCCTTCGACTCTGCACCTCAGAAAAGGTCTCTTGTCTTTTGGTCGCCCTCTCCCCTCGCATGGTATTGTTGGACTTTCCGATTAACTCACCCACCCCCCTCCTGACCGACAAAACCTCCAAATCAGAACTTCTTCGCCCCATTCAGTTTTCCTATTTCTAGGGTGGTCCGACGCGCAAACTCAGGTCCCCCGCTTAGTCAATTCCGTTAAATAGATCTTGCCCGGTACGAGTGCCCCGGATTCTCCTCCCACCCCCCCGCGCCCTCTATGGTGAGTTCTCTTTATTCCTTTTAATTTTCTCGTCCACGTCTCTACGAGCCTTTCTCTGTCCTTTTTTATTTACAGCCAGGAGACGCAGCTAATGGTCTTCCCTTGGCGCCGTTGTAGATCGCCTTCGGATCATTTGTTACAGTTTTCCCCCCCCCCCACGCCGGTCTCGCTACCTCCCCGCGGTCTCTCTGAAACCAGAAGTTTTGCCTTGTACTTTTGTTAGGGGTGCGCCTTCTGAAGCGACTCCCCCCAATGGCCCCTGCTTTTCTTTTGGTTCCCCGCTCCAACTTGCGAACACTTTCTTTTGTCCTTCCTTTGGAAAGGAATCCGCGTTTTTGCAGAAACCAATTTCTACCAAAGTTTCCCCTCGACCCCTCTCCACACTGTGCTTCACTTCTTTTAACGTCATCCCCCATTTTTAACCTATCTCTCTTTTCCTTCCTTTCTTTTTTTTCTGAGGAGAAAGGTTCCGAAGTTTTTACGCAAGGTTTACATTTCTTCGCTTTGATCTCCGTTTTCGCCCCCGTAAATAATCCGTTCCAAAATCCTTTTTCTTTTCGCGCTCCTTTTTTCATTCAGTATCCCCACCGAATTGTTCGGGCGATTCCTTTTTTCACCCGCGCAGTTGCTTGGGTCGCTTCCTCCCTTCTCCCCCCTTTGACCCTCCCACGGCTGATGTTTCCTCCTTGAAAAACCCCCTTCAGATAGTCTCGCGCCGATTTTTTTCTGTGGTACAGACCCAAGAGTTCCTGCATCTCCTTCCCCCGTGAGCATCGTCCCCCCTTGCTTGTTTGCACGTTCTACTGCACGCCCGTACCTCCTCCCAAACCCCTCTACGGACCCTACGGTCCTCTAGCTTGCCGGCGCCTCTCGCCAACACGCCTCCCCACTTTCTCTGGCGGTGTTTCGGATACACTGCCGTCGGCAATTCTCTCTAAAAGCTTGCATTTGTTTATGCCATTTCCCCCGCCCCGCCTTTCCTTTTTTCCTGTAGTTCGTTTGACGCTTCTCTAACACCTTCCCGAATCCCGACCCAACTGATGTGCGAGACTTAGATTTTTCTTTTCTTCGTCTGATTTTAGTTATTAGTTAGTCCAAGTTATCCGGATCACGGAGATTTCCCCAGATTTCTCTTTCAACTCCAGGCTACCGACCTTTTTTGCAAACTGCCTTCCTCACTTACAGATTGTTTGATCTCCGTTTCCAACTCCCGCCGCCTCGCATCTTCCCCCTACGAGTTTTCGGCGCGCACGCTGCCCTTAAGTTTTTCCCTTTCCCTCTTTGTTCCCCGCGTTTCAACGCAAATTTCCGCATTCCCTCCCCCCCCTTGTGATAGGCCCTGGCTGCCCACATCGCCTTCCTTCCTTCCCCCGATCCTCAAAGTCGACGCTCTCTCCACCTGAGAAACGGGTCCAGCCGCACCTGTCTCGGTATTAACAGTCATCCTCCTCCCCTTTACCTCACCCTCAACAGAGGAAGTTTCCGACCTCCCTCCCCTCTCCTCTGGGTTTACTTGTCTCCCCTCTGGTTTTATTGTCTGAGACGTCGTTTATTTGAGGTCCGCCTCTTCGGGAACTGCCGTCGTCCCATTCTCCCTGATTCCATTGGTCTCCAATCATCGTCCCCGCCTCTTCCCCCGGGCATCCTCAAACACGTCGTCTGCTTTCACCCTTTTCGGGCTGAAAGCTGGTAAGAACTACTTCCCTGGAAACTGATCTTCCTCGATGGCCCCTTCTCGCTTAAAAACCCCCCTTTCGTATCTTCTTCCCAAGTATCGCTTTTATCTAAGCCTTTCCACTAGGAGTTGCTTGTATCTCGATTGTTCCGTCCTTCTTCCCAGCCGACCACGGACCGTCTTCTCCTCGAATGAACAAGCAAGTCGCTTAGCCCCCCAATTTCTTTTTTTCCCCCCGAGTCGGAGCCGTTGCTTGTGTCTGGAATTTGAAGACCTCCCTTGTCCTCTCCAGATTTAGCCCTGGAAATCCCCACGATCTCCGTCTTTTCATGATATTCTGATACTTTCCGTTCCTGAGTGCCCCATTCCCCCCAGCCTTATCTTCATTCCTTTTCAACCTTTTTTCCTACAGGCAAGTGGTCAGTTCGCGCGCCCCCACCCCTTAGTTCCGTGATTCGAATTCGACGCGACCTTTTCCCCCGGTCAATCCGTTTGTTCGTTTTTTCATGCGGGAAGGGCCCCCCCTTGCTTTCTTGCACCAACCAAATTTTCTTCTATTTCGGTTCTTCCTTTGCCATGCCCCGGCGACACATTTTCAGAAGTTCAATGAACGTCCCTGCCCCCCCATCATGGTCGCGCGGTGATAAATCCCCCCCTGCCAATTTCGCTGAATAAGATCGGAACCCTCCTGGACCAACCGACAGACGCTGGTCACCTTCCCCTTTTTTTTGCTTTTTTACCTGGTCGTTCGCGCCGCAGGTGTTTTCCCGGTACAAGATGCCTGCATATTACAGGACTAGGTCGCACTCATTTCTTTTTGGTCTTTAAATAAGAGGCTGTCTTTCCCTTGAGGCCTGGCAAGTTCCAACCCTAACTTAAACCGACCAACCTTGCCCTAGCCTTTTCACTTAACTAGCGTGAAAGCAAATGTCCCTTTCCTGAACACGGTTTTTTTTCCCCATTCCCTTCGACTTGCATGACGGTCACCCCTTCCCCACCATCCCATCGTTTTCGTTCCGGCTTTTCGAGCTTTTTTTTCCCCACGACTGTTTCTTTCCCCTTGCTGATCCCCCAACTTCCCCACGGCCCTTTCCTTTTGACCCCAGCTCGGCATAGATCATCGCTCCGTAGACTTTCCACCCCTGAAATCCGGGCCGGGTGCAGTTCACCCGGCTTCGACCCCTTTCCTTCTTCCGCTGCCGGTCCTCCCCCTCTTTCCCTTTTTTCACGCCCAGTTGTTTTTTTCTAGTCATGAAATGACCGTCCAATTTGCAATCAATAGAAATAGGTTCTCCGGCACCCACGTTTTCCAGGTTCGGTCTATCCCGGGCTCCTTTCCTGGGATACTCTTCCAGTGGTCGCCATCTGCATTTGTTCAATTTGTCTTTTGTGAAGCACAGTTTTTGTTTTTGTGCAACCCGAGAGAACCTCCCTTCGGTTGCCCCTCTTCACTATCCAGGGTTTCCACTTTTTTTTGCCGTCCCTATAGGACATGTTCCTAGACACTTCCCTTTTTCCGACTGAGCCGAGGATCCCTTGCATTCCCCCTTACTTCCTGCCCTCCGACGCGGTTTCGGTCTTATTAGGTTTTCCTCTCCCGAATGGCATCGGTTTTTTAAACACTCCTTCAATCTTGCGGAAGGCACTGGCTCCATTCGACCCCTCTTCCATTTGGCCTTTCAACAATGCATCCCGTCAACGTTACCCCCCCTTTGCACGCTCCTCTTCCGCGAGCGCTCACCTGTACCAGAAAGTTTTTTTTCAGGATGGCCATCTTTTTCTCTTCCTGCGTTGTGCTTCTCGTCCTTCTCATTCTCCCACTTGTTGCGGACGAGCCTCCTGCCGGGTTACCTTCCGCCTCAAGACGCGCTCCGTCATGGTGGTGAGTTTGTCCCTCCGGGCTTTTTCGACCCCGTCGCACCCTCAAACCGGCCTCTGCGCGTTTCCTGTATAATCTACATAAGGCCCCTCTGTGTTGGGGACCTCTGGGGCGAAACTGCTTCCTTCTTTGCCTATCTGAACGATATACTTTTTATCTTTTCTCCCTTTTCTCCTTTTTAACCCATCCATCCTATCATGGCCCGAGGTGCGCTTCTACGTTTTTTTCCTGCTTCCGTTATGTTCCGGAACAAGGCTTTTTCTCGTCCTCCGACACTGTACTTTTTTTCCTAGAGGAGGGCGCCCCCTTCCTGTTTCCGGAACATCCGCGGACGTCTATACGCTTTCCTCCTCCACCACCTCCAGCCGTACCCCCCTGCAACCTTCCCTTGTCATGATTCTTCCCCTGATACTTCCTATCGCGCTGATTTTGCCTCCATCCCCCCCTGACTTCCTTTGTTGACAATGCGAGTTATACCTTTCTTGACGTCTCTCTTTTTGACTTTTGCAGGGAGACTGACCTTTTTTCTCTGCGCCAGGCGATATCAGGCGTTTGTTACTTTCTACACGTGCCAGCGGGACCCCCAACTTTCCGGTTCCCATTAACTTTGTAAGTTTTTTCCTTTCCTTCTTCCTCCCCATCCTGTCTTAAAGGGTTACAAGTCCCTCTTTCCTTCCAACAATCGTCATGGCGGTCTGTCTCGGAGAACTCTCGGTCCGGATTTACACGGTGTTGTTTTTCCTTGAAGTCACCGACAGCCCGGTCTGTTCGACCCCCCCTTCTCCCCGGGTGTTCTTGCGCGCGTCTTTGCTTATTCTTCTGACTTTCTTATCTTTGAAGCCCTCTTAGGCCTCGGCTACCCCCTTTGGAGTGGAAGGCCCTAGTGCTGGGCCAGCCAGCCCCCACCCCTCTTTCTTCCTCGGACCATTATTCGTCGCTCCCGCTCGTGATGCACTTTTGATGGCGATGGGCTTCTTTTCGATTTTTTCTCCTACACATCTCTGGAGTTCGCTGGCCTTGCTTCCCCAAGCTTTCGTTCCAGATGAACCTGCATCCATCGTGTTCCCCTTGGAATCGTTACCTTCTTCCCTGTCTCCCCCCCACTTTCCTAGAAGAAAAGAAAAACGCTTGTTCTCCCACCCGCGACTCATTCCGTTTTGGTGTGGTACCTCGAATCTCTCCCCAAAACTCCGGCCCCCGATGACGACATTTTCTCAATTACGGATTGCCCCGTTTTTCTCCTCCAACACCCCGTCCCCCCTTAGTCATGGTGAAGGGCGTTCTAGCCTGCCCGCTACGGGCGCTTTTCCAGGACGTAGCAGAGCGTTTTGCGGTCCTCTGTGCGTTCCCCCAGTCTTTTCGTTCAGAAGCAGGGCCCTAGGAGCGCCGTCGAATCTATCGTCCTATTTTTCACCGCGTACCCAAACTTGCGACGTCCCTCTACGTTTTTCCTTTTCCCCCAGCTTGATTGGATCTTTGTCTGTGGTGTAGCCTTCGGCAAGCGTTTGACCGACCCGCTGCCAGCCCCTCCTCCCCTTTTTCAAAAAAGTAGTTAGTCCCGTCGCGCACCCCAGGACGGCGCAACGAACTCTTTGCAACGCTCAACCTTTTCACGCGAACGATCTCTTCCAAGCGTGATTTATGACGCCAACCCCGTACCCACTTTCTCCTCTCCCTACTAATCCCTCCTCCGATGTTTTTTTTTCTCGATCCCTGTCTTGTGTAGGAAGGTTTTGCCTTCGCCCTCCCTTTCCTCCATCCGCTACGCTTTTCACTTTGAGCCTTCAAACCTACTAGGTTTATTCGTGTCCCTCTTTCTCACCCCAACCCCCCCCCAATCGTCTCTTGCAGAGTGAGCGTTATTCCACTCGCGCAGTTGCCTTGCGTTATGTGTCCGAAGGAGCACCTCTGCAACTCACACGGCCGTGGTCTACGTAAACATTCCCTCTGCCCTTTTTGGTTTTATACCGACTTTTGCTTGTACAGACTCCTGGTGTCTCGCCCCCCCCCACCTTTCTGCCCGTTGTTTACTTCTTTTTTTTTCATTTTTGTCTCCACGTATTGACCACGCACTTTTGATACCCCCTGCAGCCCCCCCCTGCTGGTCACGACTTTTTTCCCTTCTTTTCGGTCCCGCCCCCGTTCTATCTCCCTTTAACTCACCCCTGATGGGTGCCGGTGGTTGAGGATACCCCCTGGAGGCACATCACCGCCTTTTGGCCCCCGTGATTGCCCCGATTGACGTCGCTGAGTTCTTTCTTTAACGTTCTTTTCCCCCCAGGCGTTTCGAGAAAAAGGAACTTTTTGAGACAGTCCGTGATGGCCTTTTGCCTCCATCCGGAAAGTCTAAGCTCACGCCGAAGTCCGCCAACGGTCGCAGTTTCAAACTATTTCGCGAGCTGGTTTGAGCAACTTCATTACCCCCCCAGACTTCGGATCGCCTTCTCCCCCCCACCGAAACGTCCCTTTGCATTCCTCCACTGTCTCCGCGGCCATTCACCTAGCTGACGCTGATCCGCCAGTGATGTTGTTGCTCTTTTGCCGCACCCTCGCCGCCCCTGACCTCCCCCTGTCTAGAGTATGGCACGGCCTCGACTTTTCCGTGGGGGCCCACACGTACATCGCACCGCGTTTCTCCCTTTTGCAGTGCTCTCCCCCCCCAGACCATTTCTTTTGTTCTTCCGCAACGAGCGTCCCCACCCCTTGACGCCTTTCCCCAACGGCTTGAACGTGCTTAGACATCCAGCCCTTTATTTTGATTGAGCACCTTTCGGGTTTTCCGTTTTGATTCTCCCTCTGCCCCAAAACGGTCCATGGTCGTTTTTTCCGTTTTCCAACGGATTTGCCCCTTTAGAAATAATCGTAAAAAAGTTGATATAAACGGTTCTCCCTCCCAGTAGTCTTCCCAAAAACTTCACCCAGACCCCCCTTTTCCCCCTCTGTTCTCCTCGCCGGTTAAATGAATTTTTGTTTTTTTTCGTCGAAGAACCCCCCCCGGCGCCCCTAATGGACCTCCAGCCTACTCCGTCCCTTTCCTCGCGTTGTTTTTTGCCTTCCTTTCCGGTTTCGCGGCAGAGAGTAGTTACGGTCCTCCCCCGGTCCACCTTCACACTTTTGCTCACCTCGGCGAGTGTCTTCCGTCTCGGTCTTGTAATTTCGCTCACCCCAGCTCGGAACCCCCTTGTTTTTTTTTTTCCATTTCTCTTCTGATGCAGTTTTTTCACGACGAAGGTCTTCTCGGAAACGGAAACCGGGTTAATCCATTATATCTCAGTCATTTTGTTTTAATCCTTGAACCTTCGCCGCCTTTTACCACACCTTCTTTGACCTCAGTGATGTATACTTTGGTCCTTCGTCCGGAATTCATTCTGTTTTTCTCGCCTTTTACGGTTTGTCGCAAATGGCCCCCGCTTCCGTCCCAACCCCCGAGCGCCGTTTCACACCCGTTCCTTGATGCGGCAGACCCTCGGCGTACTCAACCGCATGCGTCCTTCCCATAATTTCGCGCCTCGTATTAAACACGGGCACCCCTCCCCTGGCCCCCGATGGCACCAGCCGGACCCCCGACCGATATGGTCCCGTCGCCGGTCCCTCTCCGCGCAGGTTGGGACCCCGGGGTAACTTTAGACATCCACGGGTACATTTCGAGGGTCCTTTACTTTAGGGGGCCAGGGGTGCGCCGAGTTTCTTTTTTTTACCGCTTCTTTTTCGGGGCGGGTTACCCACGACGCGAACGGCCCCTGAACCTTTTCTATCATTATTTTTTTTAAAAATCGTTTCCCCATTCACCTTGGATCCTCTTCGTTTTTCAATGGTCATTGTCTAATTACAACATCTTTCTATGGACAGACGCACTGTGTTTTCGGCTCATTCCAATTAAAAACCCTGCCTTTTCTTCGACGTTTCCGCTTTCCCCCCCTTTGCTAAAAACTTTCCTTCCAACTTTTTAACCTGGCCCGCTGCGACCCAGCTTTTCGTCTCAGGACGGTTTTTTTCTTTGAAAACTTGTTCATACTGCGCCGCCCAAGCTCTTTTGCCTTCTGGCAGCCGAACCGATGACAGATTCCTGCCGCTTCATGCTCTTTCTCTTAACCCTTTGTGGTTGTCTCCGATCTTCCGCACCCCCCTGAGACCGTCCAAGGGCCATCGTAATCGGGTCGTTGACCGTTCCCTCTTGAAGGACTGTCTTTTCGTCCATTTTTCTCTTTTTCTTTCATGTTCCCGTGATCGAGCGCAAGATGTGTCGCCCCTCTGCCGGTTTTTAACTTTATATAGCATGCGTCACACGGGGGCCCCCTCCCTGCGACCTGCCTACCCCTTGACACCGCGGACCATCTTTGTCTTTTCAATGTCCCGTCTCCGTAAGATAGGGTCCCATTCTCCTTCCCCCAGCAGTTTCCTCGGGAGACCGTTCCCCATTCAAGCGATTTACTTGTTGCCATGATAGAAAATTTCCCCTTCTCTTAAGCCTGGTTTCCTCCTCCCCTGTCCCAAGTCTGGTTTCCCCCCATCACTCTCGGGTTTCCAGAACATGGACAAAGATTTTTCCAACTTTATGTAATTGTTGGCCTCTCAATGCCCTAGTTCCCGGTCCCAACCTGAGGCGCCTCTCCTGTCTTCGCAAGCAGTATTCGTTTCTTCCGGTATTTCCCCCCCCCTTATTCGTCCCCCCCGGGTGGCTGTTATTCGTTACTGCTTCCTGTTTGCCCACTTAGTTGCGGGACCGGATCCGTCATTCACTTGCAACCTTCCCAACAGACTGCTCCCTCCTTGTTTTTTGGCATTCTTTCCCTTTCAGGAACCCCGAACCACACACCCCTTAACTTCCTACGGCGCCTTCTGTCCCCACCTTTTTTTCGAATTGAGTGGGAACGGCTGCTTGCCCCTGACGCTGCCCCCCGGCCTTGGTAACCCGGAATATAATGAGTCATGCGCTCCCCCACTTTCCGACTTTTTTCTGCCCCGCCAGTCCCCTTCTCACCCCCTGCGGCCTTCTTTGACTTACATGCGCCCAGTATTAAAAAAGTTTTTTTCTCGAATAAGACACACCTATCCCTTGCTGGCTCCCCCGCCGGAGTTTGCGCTCTCTTTTCTGGGGCTTCTGGACATCCGGGCCCAGGTCTCTCTCCGTTCCCTCAGTCCAGTACAATCACCACTTGTCTGGCTTGCTCCTTATCTACAAATCATCGCGAATGTTTGATCTACGAGATGACAACGTTTCAGATACGGTCCTCTACGTTCGCCCATTGAAGTTCTCTCTCTTTGTTTTACGTTGCCGATCCCTCTCTGCGGCGATTTCCCTGTCCCTATTTCGTGTTCGCTTATTTAGCCCCAAGGCCACGGCGTCCCCACCCTTGTCATCCCTCCCTTTTTCCGTTCGGCAGCTCCTCCACCTTCCTCCCTAAGACAAGCCCGGATTCCGCCCCCTAAACTAGTACATGCTGTTCTTCTTAGAGCACTCTCCCGAGCGTCCGGCACAGGTGGCGCTAGCTTGAAAACCCCAGACACCAGGTCGGGCTCCGGAGACGGTGGAGATCTCAGACGGCCTCGTCTTTCTTCGTGTGCACTTACTGGGAGCAAGTTTAGGCAGAGAACTCGCTAAACTTCCTTTTCGTTTGAAACGGCGTGCGTGTGAGTGCGACAGACTTCCACCCCCATCTTACCGAAGTTCCCGCCGCTTTCTTTACGTTGCCCCCCCTCCGCCTTCGTTTTTTCCTTGCCGATACCGACACCCAATTGAGTTCTTTTTTCCTGGCACGCCCAAGTTCTTCGACAAGAGTGAACCTGACCCGTCAAATGACTCCCTGTCCTTCCCCTCCGATGCACCTCCCCCCCATACTAAGGCCCTCCCAAATCTACTTCCTAGCACATCCTTTTTGAGTTCCTCCTTGTCTCGAAGCGTTTCCAATCAGGGTCCCTATGTCTCTTCAAGGCTTTTCCACGTACCCTGCAACGGTCCCAGCTTCCCCCCTTTCCCCCCTTCGGTCTACTCCAACCCCACCTTAAAGAGGCCATGGTAAGGAAGTTCTGAGATCGCCTACGGCGACCTTCTCTTTTTTTGATTTTCTTTTCTTTTCCCCCTCGCGCCGCCGCACGCACCCGCTTTATTCATGCGCAACGCCCATGTTTCCCCTCTTCTCGTCCTCACATTGTGACGGTCCCCCAATTGCGCGAGATATTTGTTTCTGCCTGAGGACTTTTCGTCTCAGGACGACCAAGTCCCATTGATCCCCCTCTTTGCCCTCCCAGTCAGAAAATCCTGCATGACCAGTCTTTTATTAGGCTTAAACATTTCTCTCCCCTTCCCACGATATTTTCTCCCCTCTCACCCTACCAGCACCCGACCTCGCTCACCCAGAGTGGCTTTACCCGCGAGTTTTCACCGTGCACTCCCCCCCACATTCTCACTTCCTATCTCTATTTTCCTCTCTTTTTTCGTTTTTGTAAGGTTTCGATTTCTTTCTCTGGCCATTTCATTGTCCGTTGAGCCTGCCTTACTACTCTCTCTCCTTCTCCTACACGTTCGATTTCACATTTTCTCGCTTAAAACTCCTGATCTGACTCTCTTCCCAGTCCCTTTCTACCCCCCATACCATGTGTTCCCCGCAGTTGACGCGTCGGTCCCACTTCCACCCTCGCCTTTCGTTTTGAAGTTTTTTTCTTCGCATATTTTTTCCCGACACCCTCAGCAAAAACCCCCTTCCCCCGGCTGTTTCATCCCTTTACAGCGATTCCCTCCTGCGCCCCGTTGGTTACGCCCACAGTGCATGCCCGATTCTCCGGACACTTCCCCCTTTTCTCCTTCACGTGCGCCCCGTTACTGTTCACGCCCACGCCAAATTGCAAGCCCCCCACATCCTCCCTCTCCCCTCCGTAGCCGATCGCGATCTGAACCATTGTCCTGCTGGATCCGCCGACCAGGCACCATCCTCTTAAACTCGCCCATCACGTACCTGAAAGCGATTGATCTCCTCGGTCCATTTTCTTTTGAAAAGCTTCCCCTCATCGTAACCCACGTCTTTTCTGAGGATTTCCCCTTTTTTTCTATTTTCTTTTTTTTGTTGTTCGTCACATCGTCAATTATTTTTTCCCTTCCCTACTCCCCGCATCCTTGTCGACCCCGGTTCAACCGCCTCGATGGTGGTTTGGGGCACTTGGTCCCCCTGAACCTTCCAGACTTTCGGATCCCCCGGCCGACCAAATAACGCCGTCATCTCCCACTCCCCGATCCTCGGCGCGAATCTTTCCCCCCCTGTACGCTAGTTACCGTCGTTTGGCTAGCCCCGCCCCTCCCCCTTCACGAACTTCACGTAGCCGCTTTGGACGCGCCCCCTTCCTCCCCCTGTCCTTCATCACCTCGCCCCCACGTCCCGCTTTCTTCAACCTGCGACGGCGTCTTCCCCAGACCTGGTTATTTTTTGTTTCCTCATCGTGCACCCCCTGATCCGGACCTCCAGGCCAGTTCTCAGAGCCACCACGTGGAGGTTCTTGAGCCACTGGTTTTTTCGAAGCTATTCGAGGGATATTCCTATGAAAAAGGGATTCTCGCTGTTCCATTTTGTTCCCCCCCGGGCCTGGACTTTGGCTCACAAACATCTTTTTTTTTGGAACCGACAACCTGATTACCCGTGATTCAATTTTCTTTGCCTTCCCCCCAAGTCGTCATTGCCGCTCAAACCCTCCTTCTCGACTAGGCTCACTCCCTGACCCCCTCTTCCCTGCGCCGTGTCCTTTGCGTCTCTTAGTCCCCTGAGAGACTCTGGACCAAGTATTCTCCCTCCAGAGAAATCTCTTCTTGTACTTTGAGGTCTCTGTCGTCCGACTTCTTGTATCCTCGCCCCGTCCCCCGGAGTTAGAGGTCTACCCCCGGCTGCTTCCAGGACAGGTTTGTCTGGTAATATCTCACCCGAAGCGACTGATTTAATTCATGCAGCTGAGCTCCAAGTCTAGCGTTTTTCACTATTCTTTTTCCTGTTTCCTCTTCCTTTTCTAGTCCTCAGACGGCTACTTCCCGCTCCTTAGTATCTCAGTTCAACCCCCCCGACCCGGAATTTCGTTATCCGTCCCACCACTCATTGCATTAGACCTTCCTCCCTTAGCTTCAATCAGGGTTTTATGGGCGACCAGGTTTCATTTTCCCAGCTGGTCGATGTCCACCACCCCCCCCCCCTTCGAGCGCTTTCCTTCGTCCTTCCTTGAATTTCCGTCATCTTCTTTCCGACTTTGGTCCGGCCCATAACTTTTCGGAGAAGGTCAACGATCCCACCAAGCACTTTTACGGTCCGCAGAATACGCTTTTTCCCCCCTCGGACACCCGAACGATTCATGGTCAATGTCGTCTTGCCTCGCAGGGGTTTGCTCCGGACTCATGGCATATTCCCCAAATGTCTTAGGTCCGACACTCTTGTCGTTCTGAACCCTCTTCTGAGGTTTTTCCCGGCTGTCTTTGGTCGATTGGCAAACGACGGTCTACCCTTGACCCTCGGGGACTTTCCCATCCGTTTGACTTTATTCGCGGCTTCACCGCAGGCAAGAGCTGATTTTCCTTACCACCATATATTTTCTGCATGAAGTCCCCCTTCCCCCTTCCACACACAATATTCAGTTCTTGAGAAGGTTTTTCTTCTTCCCCCCTGTCGGCTTCCCCCCCCCCGTGCTGTTTTCAACCATTACCCCGACGCTGGCGACCCCGCTTCAATGGTCCTCATCCTGTATGAACGGAAGGAAAGAAATCATGTCCTTCCGGTGACTGGCTTTTGCTTCCCAGAACCTGACGAGCTTTTTCTTTTCCTTTTCAATTCTTTTCCCTTCTTTTTTTGTTTTTTTTTTTCTTCGATTCCCTGCCCGAACCTTTTCTTCCCGGCCAGGCCCTTCCTAATTTTCTAGAAAGGGTCAAACTCCCCAATTACTTTAATGGCCTTTAGTTACATTCCCGGTTCTAGATGCTGTCTTTGGTTGTTAATTTGATCATCTGGTTAATACCCCTCTTATGTCCCCCCCTCTTTACCCTGCCTTTCCCCTGCCCTGAGGATAGCTATTTTTTACTTGGTAAATTCCTGGGCCCGCGTCAGGATAGGCGATATTGTTTTTCATAGCAATCAGTCGTAGACCGCGGATACCTTCATTTCCGTCAGGAAACGACTAAGGCCCGGTTTTCTTTCTTATCCGGTTGCGAGCCCTGACGCACGGTAAAAACCACTACTCCTTCTTGCCGCCCATCGATTCACCCATCACGACCTTCCTTGACAATATCTTCGTTACGACCACCCTCTGCGCTCTCCTTGACTACTCCCACGACACCAGATCTTCGTTGTCTCTGCTGTTCCACTCTTATTCGCGAACCCTTATAGCACCTTTGCGGACCATTATTTTTTCTTCCCTCATGCGGTCGCGTAACCCGGATTCGACCGGCACATTCCTCCCCTCTTCCTGCGGTACATTGGTTCCTGATCGAATTTTCCATTTTTGAGACCCTTCAAGCCTTCCCGCACAATCTTAATTGCCTTCTGCGGGTATTTTTAAGTCCCCACCTCACGGAGAGAGTTGCCCGTTCCGGGCTCCCCTCCCTTACTGGTATGTTTTCCACAATGCCTCCTACTTCGTCTCCAGTCTTTCGACATTTCGTCGTGCAACCCTTCAATCAGAAATATCTGAACCGGCGGACGATATAGTGGATTCCCGTCAATGACGTTCACACAAGGCTTTTTTTCTCCTCCCGACACCCGACTGACGGGCGTAATAGAAGGAGTGCGCCCCCCCCCGCTACTTACGTCCTCCTGATAAATAAGGGCAGGTTCTGCCTATGAAGCCCAGTTCCCCTAACAAGCCCTTCCATCTCTTCAATCTACCTTCCACCCGAATTTTTTCCCTCTCCCGTATTTGAAAAAGGATCCCTCCCTCCGGCTCTATTCTAACAATTTTGACGCGAGATCTTTTTTTTGGGAGACTGTTTATGGCGTTCATCAGTTCTTTTCGCATTGATTTTCTCCACTGGCAAGAAGTTACCCACCAGGGCCGTCTAATTCCCATCTAGCCCGAGCCGGTCATGACACACATTCGCAAATCCCGCCTCTTTCTGTCCCATCCCCTCTTACTGGCTTTTAATTCCTCTTCCAGCCCACTTTTCCGGCTCACTTGCGTTCTTCTGATAACGTATCCCCCCTTTCTTGCTACCCCATCTCCCTGGCGTGCTCGCTCCTTTTTTAGATCGGCTGAATTCCCTGTTGGACTTTTTAAGGCCCCACCTACAGGAATCGCAATTATGTGGAGTGTAATTCGGGAGGTGCTGGACAGCTAGCCACCATTCCTGATCGGACCTCTTCGTGCCTCCCGTCTTCGGATTTGACATTTCCTCTGCGTCCTTTCCTTTTTCCTCCGATACCCCCTTCACAAATTCATCAGATTTTACCTTGCACCGAACCCCCGGGAGACGGCTTTTGAACTTGCCCGTCTCGGTTCGCACCCTCTACTGGGATCGTCTATTTCCCCTCTGGCTCCAGAACCCCCAACTCCCGAAGAAATACCACTGACTTCTCGACACCTTACTTTCGATGTTATTTCCTGTGAGAATTTTTCCTAAGGACCCCACTGCTTACTCAAGGACTTTTCCCCCTCCCGATATCCCAGAAAAGGCTCGAATCTCCTTTTTCCTCCTGTACGAACACATACATATTGCCATTTTGAAGTTCGAGATCTCCTGCGTAGTGCACGTCTTCTTCTTTTTGGCGTCCCAGGTTATCCAGTGAGGCCTACCACGACGGTCGTTTCGACTGGTCCGGCACTGGCCGCCTTTGTACGATCGTATTTAGGTGTGCCTTTTTCCCCTTGCGCGAGTCTATCTCCTGTTAACATGACCATCCTTTCAGTGTTTGCATGGCTTTTTCTCTCGGAAGTCCCGCCACTGTGCACAATCGTACCATCACTTCAATTTCCTACCCCGTAGTGTCCCGTCTTCACCCCCCTTTGCTTTTTCAACGACAAGTTATATTTTTGACCACTTCTCAATTAGCCGAATCCAAGCTGCGACCTTCTCCCAGTGTTCCCCCCACTTTCGAACCTTTCTATATTTGACCTATTCACCCTTGTTTTTTTTCTCGATACCTTGGTCTTCCTAAAAATTTGGCTCGTCTCAAGTCTTCTTTTTTCTAGATCTAGCCTACCTTGAGGTGTAAAAAATATCTGGTTTACGTTCTCGCTTCCTGTCTCTCGCTAGACACTTTTCTAGGACTTGCCACCCTGGCCAATCAGAGCCAGTTTCCTTGTTTGACTACTCGCAACAAACCCCTGCACATACACTACCACTGTTCCTCTTAACATGCGCTCTCTTCAGCTTTCTTTCCCCGTTACCGACACAAACTATCATGCCCGTTTTCATACCCTAGGCACATACGCCCATTCGGCCCAGCAGCGACCCTTATTGGACAACGCCCCTCCAACTGAAGCAACCAAACCCACGGCCTCTAGGTCCTCTCGCGTAGCCCCTGGCCCACGATCTCCCGCCTCACCACTTTGGCCCGGCCTTTTTTTAAGACCTCCTTCCCCCGCCAACAAAAGTTTTCCCGAGTGATAATCTACTTTTTTTCCCGCCTTGATCGGGCCTTTTTCCCTGATGACCCCTCGGACGCGACCCCGGCATGTGAGCTCCTTCGAGTTTTTTAGCTTCCTTTGTGTTCGCTACATTTTTCCCAAGTAGAATCCGGCCCATCTAAAACCTCCTCTATTTCCTTTTCAACTTGCCTGTTTTGTTCCGCCTGACCTTCACGACGAACTTATCTTTCCCGGAGATAGACTTGCGTCCCCCAAATCAAGCCCACTCTTTCCACTAATTTAAGTTCCTATAGTCTTCGCGCTCAGTTCCTAGTGTCTCGCGGCACAAATCCCCCTTGCCCCTATACCTGCTCGCAAGAGCGCACTGTTTATCGGAATTTGCCCATGAGAACTGCACTCCATCCTCTCTCACCCCGCCGCTCCCGGACTACAACATGCCGTTGCTCTCCCCCCCCCCCGGTAAATGTACGTCATCAGCGTTCAATGAGCCTCGCTCCCACACCTTTTTTGCCGAAGCCCAGGCAAACCCGGAATTGTGCTCCAGAGTTACCAGAATTGAACGCTGTTCAATTATCTGTCTGTCCGCAACGTAGTTTGAAGGATCGTAGCAAATTTCAAGCGCGGATTCTTTTGGGCCCAAACCTTCCAGTTGAAACCTCCCCCCCTTCTCCCGGATAAATCTCCTACTTAGTACTTTCGCCAACCTTTCCTCTCGCCAGTAAGCGGCTGAAATAGCAGGTGCAAACGATCGTCCTCGGGGGTCTCTCTGTGAACCAGTTTGGTTCTCTTAAAGCCTTTACATCATCCTTCCTGATCACTTCTTTTTTTTTTTTTTCTTCTCCACCCGTTTTCGGCTTTCTGAAAGCGCGTAAGACCTTACATCGTAAACTACTTCACAACCCCTGGCACTCCCTCATCTTCCCCTTTTTCTTGATTTTTGAATTAGAAGGTCCCTCCTTTTTCCCCTTTCTTTGAATGTCCCCGCATCGCGCCGAGGTTTAAGGATATTCTGATGCACTTAACGAAGGTAAAGGGCTGAGGAACGGTTCCTATTCTATTCCTGTTCACCGAACCCATTCCCCCACGGTCCCCGTTTATAACCACGCCCTCTCCCCACAACACCTAGTGACGTCTTACATATTAGCTAGACGTGTCGCCCCCCGCTGTTGTAGGCCCCTCTTTCCGTGGTCTCCCCACTTGCCTATTCTCTCCCACCCCCTTAATAGCTCAGTCTTTCGTCCCGTCCTTGCAATGCCGGACCTACTCTGTTTCCATGCAAGCATTCCGTTTCCATCCACCTTGGTCTGACCGCCTCATTTCCCTATTCCCCCTCCCCACCTCCATGGTAGAGAATAGATTCTCCCAGAGGCCAGACCACTCTCTTGTCAAGGTCGCTCTTCGCCGTCCGACCTGTTGTCTTTGTGACACCTGCCGAGTGAATTTCATCCTGCCAAATGTCTTCTCCCAGGTTCCCTCCGAAGACCAGACCATGACGGCTGAGGGGTTACCTATCTTGTTCTTGCAATACTTCCCATCCCGAAAATTTCACCCCCCCCTTTCTTTCTCGGGCGTCCAATACGATTTCCACTAACGTATCTCGATTCCCCAAGCGGATGGTCCCCCCCAACAATATGCCTATTGAACGGCTTCCGGTCAATTACCTCCACACCATTACTCTTCCGCTTCCGGACGGTTTTTCTCGATTAGAAAACCCCCCCGGCCTGTGGCTTCAACCTTCTGATCAAATACACCGTGGCCTGCTTTCGTCCTCTACTCAGAGCCCTCATTCCCCTCCCTCCCTTATGCACCTCTCTGTGACCTTTCCCCCCGGCTCCTGTTCGATGGACATATCCCTTTATCACAGTTCGTTACCTCGTCATATATTACCTTCACATCGTTTTTTTGTTGAGATGTCCTGAAAAACATTCTTTCCTTCTAGGACATCCTCCCCTTTCCGGCCTCCTCCCGGCCAACGATTTTCCCTTATTTACCCCCCGTCCTCAGGGCTCTCAGGAGCCTCAGCTCGAGGAAAAGCGGTAGCCCGCTTCCGACTCTGGTTCCCCTGAACCCCATCAAAATCCCCCTTCCCGTTCCAAGCGGATTGGGTACCGGGCCGGACATGACTTCATGCAGTCAATACTTATATGTTGTAATAACCCCTCTTTGAATATCTTCTCCGCCTCCCTTTTCCCATTCTATTCCCTGTTCTCACCTCCCTTTTTCTGTATTAGCGTTTTCCCCTCTCCCCTCAAATCCTCGGGAAAAAATAAGAATCTTTCAGGGTCATTCCCATGCGACCCCCTCCGACATTTTCTCGGCCCAGCCTCCTAAGCACGCGCTCTCTCCTCTGCCCCTAGGACTGTCCCCCTCTCTTTCGTTGTAAATTCTGGTTCACTTCTATTTCGCGAAATATGGAGGTTTTCTGTTTTTTCTCTACCCGCGCTACCATAGGTCTGACCTCCAGCGTTGCAGGCCAGGACTTCTCCCGGCATTCCAGCTCCTCGAATTTTTCTGTCTTCCTTCAATCACAATTCCCATCCCCCCTCCCAACAAAGGTCCACTTTCCGTTCGGCTCAAAGTCTTACATCACCTCTCTCGTGTGGGGTCCCCTTTTGTCCCTTCTCCTTTCCGGTTTCCGTAAATCACTACGCTTCCTGCTTCTAACGTTTCTCCCTCTTTCTTTACCAAACACTTATCCCAGAACCCATGACCGCTGGATTCAATTTTTTCATTTTTCGCCTACGGCCACACATTTCTTACCTAAATCTCTTAACTCTTTCCTCGTCTGTCGTGGAGTCCGCGACCTTTTGACTTCTCATCTTACGGTCTTTTATGACTTACCTGCAGCATCCCAAGCATCCCTCTTATTCGGATCCGCCTATCCGCATTTCCTCCCGTTTTTTCTCAGACCCCCTCTCACTCTCCTATATGTTGACCCCTTGCTTCTACAGGAAGTTCCCGAGACTATTTTGTGACGCCTTACGACTTGTTTTGCCTTCCTCATCAGGCGTGTTCCGGAGATTTCTCCCCCTTCCATCCTTTTCCCCCACCCCCCCACAGGAGAATTCCCTTCAACAGGCTCTCCAAACATACTTCCTATACCAAGCCCCCGATCTCTGCGCACCCATTTGTTCTTCTCCACCTCCCGGTAATTATTAAACGTTTGTCGCTCCTAATGACGACTACCCCTAAGATGTTACGACTCGGTCAGGTGGAGGCTCGCGCTCTTTTTGCGATCTCCTTTGACCTTCTGCCTGACGGCCATTCAGATTGGGGAGTGTCCTTCTTTCTTTTGCGTCCGTTTCTCCCCCCCCCTCTTCCCTTTTGCTGACAGCAGATCCGCGTCCAGCATCAGATTTCGATGCGGCTTTTCCGCGCGAAGCACCCAATGAATTCTTCCTCCCCCGCACACTCCTTCTAAGCTCCACTTTCTCTGACCCTTGCTCGGTCGAGACACTCGCTTTATTCTTAATGCCTAACAAAACGTCCTCCGACCCAATCACCTCCCACTCCTTTTTCGCTCCCGCGGTCTCCCCTCCTCTTGAACCTTTTCCTTACCCCTTTACGTAAAAGGAGTTTTTTCAATCTATATCCAGAACCTTTTACGAGATTTCCCTGCGGTATCCTGCCACCAGGCCATTCATTATTACACTCTCCGTCCCAGGGTATAAATTACTTCTCGCGAGCCGTTTTTTCCAGTTCTTGTGAGTTCCCCGCCAACTCCATTGCGGGTCTGGTTTTCAGGGTTCTTCTCTTTCGTATGTCTGTCCCCCCACTGTGCTCAGTATAGTTTTCCGATGACCCCTGCACGGTCGGGTTGATGATGTGTTTCGCTTGGTCCGTCCCGACGACCACAATCCAAATCTACGACCTCTGTTCACCTCACAAGTTTCTTTTTTCTCCTGGGAAACTGAGCGCGCACCCCCTCCCCCCGATATTTTGACCATTCCAAACTTACACTCCCAAATGGCGAAAGGCGCTCACCCCGTTGCCCTTTCCCCCCCAACACTTCGAACCTTCAGTTTCTTTTCTTCTCTCTCTTTTTCTCTACAATTTTCTCCGTTTTCTGCCCTTTTAACTCCCTTTTCTTCACGCCTGATCTTCGTAGACACCCTGTCCCTTTAAATTTGAGCTTCAACTCTCAGCTCTCCCCTCTTCCCCACACTTTTAGCTCTTTTCCCTTTATTTTCCACCCCGCAAGTTGTTGGTCGTATTTTTTTTCAAGCGGCCCACCCAATCCAGCCCCCTCAAGGCCTGGGTTCAAGTACAAAGAGCTCTCCAAAGGGGTTGCTTTGGGGTTGCTCTTCCTCCCCAGGATTCCTATTCCTATATCTCCCCCGGGGAAAGTGAAGAAATGGATCGTCTCGTAATGGAACTCCGATACATCTGCCCCCCATTCGCCTCCCTTTCTGTAGACCTCGAGACTAAAAAAAACTCATAAACCCTTGCCTCTAAGGTTGCTTTCGCTCTCCCTACAGTAGAAAGTCCCAATCATAGTTTTCCAAAGTTGAATGTGTAATCTCTTCTCAGAATTTCGTCATATTTGTGACTTCTATACGACCCACAATGCTTCACTAAAAGGTTTTTTCAGCCGCTCCTATTTCTTTTCTTTTTTATTCCCATTTAGCGAAAGTACTGACCTCCCAGGACTTTCCGCAACCAATGGTAATCAGGTCAAGATTTTCGTTCCCCCATTCCTCGAAATTAAACCCTTTTTTTCTTCTCTCCCGGAAGAAAAGAACCATCAGAACTCCCACATCCCTTAAAATAAGAGCTGCTCGTAAATGATCTGAGCGGTCCGCTGCCCTTCAACCTCCACCACTCTCCTAAAAGAACACATACTTCCCCCGAGGTACTGCTTGCCCCAGAACATTACTTCATCCTATCTCGCAGACCGCCTTGAGCTCATGTCCACTTGCCTAAGCTGATCGTGGTTTACCAGAAACTTCTGGTTCCCTCATTCCTCTCGCCAAACCTTTAAGACTTCACCAGGAAGTGAATACTCTCCATCCCCAGACATCCCTGGACGTCAAATAGTTGCAGCCCTCATCCCCCCCCCTTGTCTTGCGCCTTTTTGGCTCGACTATGCCCACGCTTAATTCTCTGGTCCCAGTTTTTTTTTCACCTCTGAAACTTGGTCTCACTCCCAACGTCCTGGTATCACCGGCTCATAGAAGCCCCACAAAAAGTCTCTTTCCCCACTCCCCCCTCCCTACTTCAAGATGGTAGTTAACTCTGACGTGCGAAAAACTCTTTTCGATGTTTACTTATTCTTACCGACTCCCAACTATCTGGGCCTTACAGTCGTAACCTCCTCTCTTCTTCTTGAACCATGCTTTGCCGGCGGAAGAGATTTACTCCCCGGCACCTACAACTACCACGACCGTCCGTCCTCGGGATCCCCGGCCGGGTCATCAGTTTATGAATCTTCCTGAAAGCAGCCCATTGGTCCTTCACCTGCCGTCTTGCGCATTTGGCCCCATAACAGCTTCCGCTCCCCTGTATTTACATGATATTATGATCCAGTCACGACGACTTAGGTACCCGCGTACCTCTTCACTTCAGGATATTCACCTCCCTTCCCTGTCATCGGCAGTCTCTTCCCGCATTTAAAACAAACCTCATTTCCGAGGTGTAGACCGTGACCCGCGCATCCCCAAATTCACGGTTCCGGTGCATTGAGTGGAAACGGTGCCTCCCAAATTGTTAACGCGACTTCTCACCCCCAACTATCCTCCTTACTCCCAGCCCCACGCCCTTTAGTGACCAGGTAAGAAATGCATTGATCCTCCACGCGCAAAACCTGCAAAGAAAATTTTCCGAATCCGATTTCAGCTTCCCCCCCCGACTCTTTTTATCATTCTCTCTCCCCGGAAGCAGTTTTTGCCTTTGTAAATCTATCCCTTACACACTTAGTTCACGAACTCGGGGCTGTCCCTCCCTCTTCTTGTCTTTTTCCCTAGGCGGTACGTCTCTTCCACCTCCGGAAAGGAAAATTTTGCTTCAAATCATTTCAACGCCTGCCTTGCAAATCGGCATCGCTTTCTACTCAGCAGGCCCTCTTCTTGTCAACCTTCATCTATATTCCCTTCCTTTCCCCGTCAAAACATACCCTTCCTCCCTTTTCCAGGACAGGATTTAGACTCTCGGTTGCACCACAAAAAGGCTTCCACCCATTCAAACCGGCACCCCCCGACCAGCTTAAACCAGATTCATGCAGGCTAATTCTTCAGCCTCATGGCAATCGGGTGTGGCTCTCCGACCCTCTATCATGCCTTTCCCCATCCTTTAATGTAAATATATTCCTTCTCACAGGTTGTCTGTTGAGGCTCTTTTAATGACCAGGAAATGATGCTTAGAATAGACCTGGTCAGCCTCCGCCCTTCCGCGAAACCGTGTCCTTTCCCTGGTCTTCGAGTCAAATCTTTTCTTCGCGCCGTTTTAATTTTGCCTCAGCCGTTCCGACCAAAGGCGGGTTGCAACTTACAAGACGTTCCGGCCCAAAATAACTAGCGTACTGCGGGTACCATGGACAGTAATCCCTATAGTTTCCCTTGTTAACCTTATCCAAAATCGCTTGCCTAGTGCGCCAAAGCGGATACCCCCAAACCCAACCCACAAACTTTCCACAAACAAACCAAAAAGGGAACACCCCACCCACTTTTGCCTATCCTCCACCTCCCCCCCCCCCCCAAAACCAACCCCCCCACACAAACAAACCAAACCACCCCCCCCCCTTCTTCCCTTCTTTTCGGCCCCATTCTCCTTCCTTCTTTGTTCTACAGTATGGTTCCTCGCCGTTAACTCCTAGGGTACACCCCTCTTCGGGAGGCCCCTGGCCCGTATTTGACTCGACCATTTGACAATCATACATTGCCTGCCCGCTGCGGCTTTGACACACTTCCCCCCGCTCTTTTTATGCCTTCTTTTTTTCCTCTCTTAGCGACCATGGCTGTGTCTTTTTCTTCTACTACACCTTCCCTTTCCTCTCTGCCTTCTGCACATCGATTAGACCCGGCCACTCTCCCACGTTTTGAAAGACATCTTTCCCATTTGGTGGCCGTACTCCGACTGCCTCGTCCCCCCCTTCCTCCGCACAAGAACACCCTTAATTGCCTACCACTTCCGAACCCCTCCAGGTAGATAAGTTTTTGAATGCGTTCCTCCACTATTTCTTTTTCGTGAAAGGAACCTTCCCTCTATTATTAATTACCTTTTTTTCCTCCTTGCCCTTCTCTGTGACAAAACTGCCTCCCACATCTTCCGCTGGATTTTGCGCAGCTCATGATCTCTTCTTAGAATAACCCCTTCCTGAAGTGAGTCCCCGTGTGACGTCTGGATCCCTCTGTCCTGCGAGCGCCGCTTGTCCCCTCAGCAATCACAACAGCCACCTCAACGGATCGATCGCATACGTCACTTCCCCCTAGTTTTGACGATGACCGATACCCATTTCTCTCCCCTTTCCAGTCTGCGAGGTTCCCCTCTTTTACTTCGAGAGTCTGGCGGAAGTCGGAGACTTGATCTTTGAGAATGTTTAAGGGTGTTACTCTAGGATTCCAATGTATCCGGTGTCAAACAAACTTCCCTCTCTCCCTGGACTACTGATCAGCCAACGTTGGTCTCACGCCAAGGCCCTATTTGAGACCCCCCCCAACTACTTCATCTGTTCTCTTTCCAATTCTAGGTTACCCCCCTCTTTCAATTTTACTCGTGATTTAGGACCTCCCGAAAGAACCCTTGCGCGCCTGGTGGAGTGCTCTCTTTTTCTCCTTATCTATGTCTTTTCACCTTTCTCATTCCAGCAAGGGACCTCGTTACTTTTATGAGCGAGTAGTTCGGGGAGCTAGTCAAACAAACCGCACCTGAGAGGCACCCTTCCGCCATTCCACTCCTTCTCTTGGGCGTTCTTTTTCGCCGGGATCAATACAACTTCCTGCACTTGCCCGAAACAATCCTTGCAGAAGTAGTTGACAATGCACTGACACGGAACTTCCCTCGCCCGAATTTGTTACTCCCCTAAGACTCCACCCTAACCATAGCATTCTAGTGGCCCCCACACTCCGGATGCCAGGGTGTTACAGAGTTGAAAATCCATACAGATGACTACTCCTTTTTTTCCCCCCACATGGCCGTTTACGATCTTCGCCTCTTCTCAAACAAACTCCCAGGAAATTGAGTTCCCAACATCCTAGAACTTCACTTTTACGAGTAGCCGTCTTTTTTTTATGTTTGCCCGTATCAGATGGCCCACTTCTCCAGAAGACGAAGCTTCTGCCCCGCTCGTCTCCCTTATTGTCCCCCCCCCCCACAACCTTTCGCGATCCTCTTTTCTGAACCCCCTCCACGGCTGGCTTTTTACTTATGGTTCCCTTCGCCGACCGCACACAAGTCAACTGGATTTGCCATGCCGTACATCTGCCTTCAACACACCCCCTTTTTTTTTTTTGGGAAACTTTTTAACCCTTCTCTCTCCACGTGAACCCGATATTTTTCAACGATCAACCTGCGTCAACCCAGAGTTCCTCCTGCGTCACCAAGGCTACCAC
>Ga0179593_1712528_pt1 | contig 34417 bp, 36 predicted proteins | sample CZODoug2_1_08_16_FD_185931 | JGI IMG/M metagenome (GOLD analysis project Ga0179593, IMG submission 185931) | Vadose zone soil fungal communities from Angelo Coast Range Reserve, California, USA - CZODoug2_1_08_16fungal (PacBio error correction) | ecosystem: Environmental > Terrestrial > Soil >... | reverse complement strand
CTTCCCTTTTTATTTAGAGAAGAATTTTTTCCTTTTCCTGCCTCCTGAGTGGGCGAACCATACACCCTGTCTTCCGACCCCCTTTTGCGGATCAAAGGCTCCATTTTTCCCCAATCGGGAGTACCCCCCCTTTTTGACCAGGCGTTTTCTCCTCTCTTCGTTCCTGGGGTCGTATTCCTTTTTCTATGAGCGCCGAAAGTCTCCAGCAGGATTGCCTCGATTTTTCTGGCTCCCCAAACTCTTTCCTCCTTCGGAGGTTAAAGGGGCAGTTTCCTTTTTTTTCGGCCCAATTCCCGCCATCTTCACCTTTCAACCCCTTTCTTCGTAGTTTACGGTTTCCTTTTCCAGCCTCTGTTCCTTCCCCCCCACATTTCCGAAAACCTTTCCCCTCCCGGAGTCTCCCCTCTGCACCGTCGGATCCGGATTTCTTTCCCCTTTTTACCATCTTTACGCTTCCCTGGGCATTAAAAAGGCTTTTAGTCTAGTGGTCTTGTCCTTCCTTTTGCAGCCCTTCTTCATTTTAAGCCGAGAAGAACCCTTTTCCACCCTCGGGGACTTATAAAGTGCCCGATTACCTTCTTTTAGTGTATGTGGACCCCCTCCCATAACCCTGCCAGTTTCTTTCATTCTTCAGAAAAAAACCCTCAGATCTCTCAACATAGTATAAAGACTCTCTTCTTTTCCCTTAGAGTGGCCTTTCTGGGTTTTTCTGACAGCCTTTGCTTTCGATTCAGATGTATTTTTCCATGACCTCCCAGCCAGTTTTGTCTCCCCGACTTCTTCGGTTCGAGAGAAGCCATTTAAGGACCCCCCCTTTCTCTTATTTATATTGTACATTTCTTTTTTTGATTGGGAATTTTTTCTCCCCCCGTCCTTCCACCTCCCCCAATTTTTTGAGTTTGGGTTTCTCTTTTTCTTGCAGGCGGATCTTTTTTTGGCTCCGGATTGGCAGGCCCCTCCCCCTTCCCCCCCCCCGAAGTGAGTCCTTTGGGGGACCTTTGATCACGCGATTCCCTTTCTGAGGGAACTTCTTCACCCCCTTAAACCCCCCCCCCAGGTTTTCTTAAGTTTCTCCTTTCCCCAGGAGGAGGAAAAGCTTTTTTTTTTTTTACATGCGGCCTTCTGCGCCCCCCCCCCGAAAAACCTGTAGAAAACCGCTTTTTTGAAAACGAACAGTCCCTCTTTTTCCCTTTTTCTTGCAGCGAAAAAGGAAAAACGCTTAGAGAGTTTTTTTTTGGAGTTCGTTTTTTTCACGAATTTTTGAAACGCGTTAGAGATTCCCCCTTCTCTTCCCGTACCCCCCCTCTGGACCTTGGAAGGCGGGAGGCTACGATAGTCTTTTTTTTCCCCTCATGGGATTGGAAAGCGTCTTCCAGGGAGGTTGCACGTAACCCTTTTCCCGCACGATGTTGGAGATTTAATTCTTCCCTTCGTCCCAAGCGAATTGAAATGTTCACGCCTGCTTTTTTTTTCTCATCGCGCAGCGTATGACCCCTTTCCCTTAAAAGTCGCTACCCTTCTTGGAAGGCCTTAGCGATCCCCTTTTCCCCCCCCCAAGCATGGGTCTTTTTTTCAGACCTTGGTTTCTTTCTCTTTTTCTGGGTGGGATGGACGAGGACGTGTTAGAGTGCCTTTTTCCTTCCCCCGTGCAATGTATATCAGGTTCTCCCCTCCCCTTTCTTTACGGCAAGCCCCCTTCTTTTTTTTTCTTGACTGCTGCCCCGGCGGCGTCCTGACCTTTCCGATTATCAATATATCTCTCCTTAGTTGTTTTCTCTTTCTTTTTGAAACGTTTCGGAAACGACGTCCCCCCTCCCCCTTCTTTCGAGGTCCTCCCCCGTATTCAAGAAACGCCCTGGTCCCCCTTCCTCCATCGAAGGGAATACCGGTCTTTCCCCCCCCTTCCGAGTTCCATTTTCCCTCACCACAAGATCATGCATCCCCCCTCCCTATTGCGGGTTCCCCCTTTTTTCATGCTTTAAAGCCTTCCTTCCCTAGCTCGTCTTTTCCCTCCCCCCCAGCTAAGTTACGGTGAGACATCCTCCCTCCCCGCTGCCGTCTCCCCTCCCTTTGCTTCGCTAGTCGGGGGCTTCGTCTTTTCCCTTGAAAATTAAAGCGGAAAACGAATTCCCCTTTTGTAAACCTCTTCTCTTCCACATGGGATGATAGACGCCTTCCCATCCCCGGGATTATTCCTCCCCTAGATCCGCAAGCCCTGCATACCCTCCCTCCTCACACAATTGAGTGTCTCCCTTCTAGATACCGTAAAGAGACTTTCCTTTCTCCTAAATAAACCCGACCTAAAGGAGAAGCCCTTCCAAGAGTTCCGTTAATGAGGTATTGAAACTTTCTCCGTTTTTTTTTTTCAAAAGAGCGACCTTTCCTGTTTCCGGTAAGTTCCCTTCCTCGTGGCATAAGAGGTTTCCCACTTACCATGGAGATCAGTTTTTTTCTTTTCCCCTTCAGGATGATCGCTTTTTTTCCCCCATCGAGAAGGAGCTTTCTTCCTTTTCTCGGCGCCGGCCATCCGTTTCCTCCATAAACCATATACAGGACTCCACCTTTTGTTTTTTTTCCTGTTCTGGTCGGAAACGCCCCCCACCCCCTGTGCTCAGAAGATTTACCCCCCCTCTTTCCCCTATGTACCCCCTTTTTCAGATGAAGAAAGGGAGGACTTTCCTTCTTGACGAACCACTCCCCTTTTTCCTTTTGGTGTGGCTCCCCCTATTTCAATATGATGTGAAGGTCCTTCCGCTGGCCTCTCTTCTTTTATAAATTCTATTGGACCCCTCACTCTCAGGAGGAGACCCCCCTTTTGTTTAGACTTTTCCCCCCATTACCCTGTCGCGCTATGTTTTCTTTTTGTTCCTAGAAATGAATTCCCGCACTTTCTTTTTCCCCCTCCTGTGTTTCCCCCCTTTTCTTCCTCGATTAATCCTTAATAACTTTATCCTTCCCTCAAAAGATTTCCCGCCGAGTTTCCTTTTACTACTCCCACCATGATTAATTGTTTTTACATGAAGGGAAGTCCTCTTTTTTTCGCCTTTTTTCCCCTGATATCATACGCCCCCCTCTTTTGCATAGTCCTCTTTTAATTTTCAACTAGGGCCTGGGGCAGTTCTTTCAAAAATGGATCGCTTCTTTTTGGCTCGTGTTTGAAACTTTTTTGATCCCCCCTCCTCCCTTACGCCGGTCCCCTTTCCCCTTTTTAAGCCCTTTCATTCTTCGTGAAAGCGAAATCCCCCATAATGTCTTCTTTCCGTTTATTTGAGCGATCAGATAAAGTCCCCCCCCTTTCCGCCCCTCTGATCAGTCTCCCTTCTCTGTCCCAAACCCCGACTTCCTTCCCTCCTCTCAAGACTTGCTCCTTGCGTCGCGTCTCGAAGCATTCCTTTCCAAAAATAACTCTTCCTTAAGTTATTTTTCCCCTTTCGAATTGCATCTTCTTCTTTTCCTTTTTTTTGAGAGAGATGCGAGAAGTTTGTTCTTTTTTTTCCGAGAAAATTACGCCTCCTGTGTGCGACCCTCTCTCCGGCAAGACCCCTCTTCTCCCAGGAGAAAGGATTCTCCTCGTGCGTAACGAAAACACTGATTTTCTTTTTTTCCTTTTCTCTGCGCGCTTCTCTTTTCCCTTGTGCGTAAGATTTCTTCTTGATAGTACAATAAGAGCTTCCCCCCTTGAAGCGAGTTTTTTCCCGCTTTTGACCCCCTTTCTTCTTCAGGGGCACGTTCTTCCCAAATTTCAGGTTGTTAGTTAAAGGTTTTTCCCCCCCCCCCCCCCTGCGTTTTTTCTCCTAAGGCAGCAGACCCCTCCTATTTCCCTGCCCACATTCCTCCTTGGGAATAGCTTCCGTCCGATTCAGTCGTTCTTTTATTCCTTCTTCCCAATCTCGAGTTCGCTCAGATTCCCCCCCATGGGAATCAACAGGCACAATCCCCCTTTTTTTTTTCCTTTCGCTGCCCCCTTGATTCTTTTTCAGCTTTTCACTCTTTCCCTTTCTCCTCTCTTTTCAAACGATTTAAGCGCTTTTTTTGGAAAGCTTTTGCCTGAAACGTCATCTCCCCCTTTTTTTTGCGAAGCCCTTTTTTCCCCATTTTATTTAAGCCCCCCCCCCACAGAGAGCGACCCTTCCCTAGTCCTTTCTTCCCATTTTGGAGCATAATTTTCGCTTCCTTTGACCCATTGGATTGGAGAAACCTCTTCGCTTCAGCTGTACCTCCCCCTTTTTTAATGAACCTTCCCCCCCTCCCCTCCCGCTCGCGCTCCTTTTTCTCTTGTGCCTACGACATTTCCTTTTTCCCACATCACGGAGCGGTTGACCCTTTTTCTTCGTTGATTGGACATCGTTTTTCCTTTCATGGTTTTTTTTTTCTTCCAAGCGACTTGCTTCGTTTGGAGTGATTTTTTTTGAGGGATTACTTCCGGCCTTTCACTGGCCGTCTCCCCTCCTTGCTATAACCGGATCCTGAGCGAGGAATTTTTTTATTTTTTCGTTTCTCTTCCTGCACTTACAACAAAAACTGCTCTTTTTTTTTTCTTTCTATTCTCCCCCTTCTTTGGAGACGTTGTCCCTCCTTGTCCCCTTTTCTTTCATTCTTTCCCCCAATCGCGGCGATTGAAAAAGAACTTCCCCTGGTGCCCCCCTTGCAGTGAAGCACTTCTTGGAGAGCTTCCTTTTTTTCCACGACTTTTTGCGTCCCCCCCTCAGTAGCCCTTTTCAGAGAGCGATCTTCCCCCCGTAACAAATAATGTCCTTTCCTTTGGGCGGTACGAGCCTCCTCTTCGTCTTGTGACGCAAGGAAGGCTTTTCATACCATGTTAGGGAGGGGCTTCTCTTTTCCTTTTCCCCCGTGGATTTCCCTCCCTTTTTTTGGCGAGATTTTTCTCTTTCAATGGCATGCCTTTTTGGCTAGCCTATGCGCCCCTGGCTTTCTTTCTTTTCCTCAGTTTAATCCTCTCCCCCTCCCTTTCCCCCCCGGACGGCTCACCGGAATCCCCCCTTTCTTGCAGGGGCCCTCTCCTTTCCACTTACAAAGGATGTCCCCTTTTTTGGCGCGCACCTTGATTTCTGATATTGTTTAATTATCCGGACGTGCGGCTTTCTTTCTTTCTGATGCACTTCGATCCGGTTAATACTCTTTTCCCTGCAATCCCCTTCTGGCTCGCCGCGCAACGCTCTTTTTGTGGCGTTTTTCTTCGTTCTTCATATCCTCTTCCCTCCTTTTTTTTGGGCTCTCTCTTGAACCAGTTTCGGAAGAACGCCCCTCCCTCCCCCCGGTGCGCGGCCTTTTCTTTCCTTTGCACCTCGAGTGGAACCTGAAGACTTGTCTTAATAACGGAAATGCGAGACCCCCCCCCCCCTTTTCTTTTTCCAACCCTTCCCCCCTTTTTGCAAGCAAACGAGATAGAAAAGGCTTTTCGTCGACGTCCTAACTTAAATTGAATTTTCTTCTTCCTCCCCTCCCAGGGTAGCACGCCCACCACCCCCCACCCTTTTTCTTCTTTTCCTATCCCTAGATGACATGCTCTCCGGGCAGCTGCAGTCCAGTCTCCTCCGGTCTTCCTCCTTTTCCCCCATTCCAGAGGACACCTCTCCCAACTTTTCCCGGGCGTCGCTAGACATGGGATGATGAATTCCGCTTTCCCCCACCCCATTTTATTCAATGCCTGCCTTTTTATCTTAGACGCCCTCCCCTTTCAAGCAGATGGAATGACTTGAATTTCAAATATCCCTTGCCTTCCCGCCATGCTCTCAAAATTCGTGTAAAAAAAGACTCATATAAGGAGTCCTCTCCAGAGTTGACGTTAAGGCCCCTTTTTCCCCCCTTTTTCTCTCAGGCGGTGCGTTTTTTCCTCAGTCCTCCTAATTTTCGTCACTCGGCCGCCCTTCAGCATGTAAGACAGGTTTTTTGTGAGAGCCCCCTCCTTCTTCCAGTTGTGGGTGTAATTATTAAGGCCTCTCCCCCCTTCCGCTTCTCTTTCTTTCGTCGACTTTTCGGCTCCCCCTCGGTCCACCTTTCGATCGCAGGAAATCAACCCCTTCCCTTCCCCCAAAATCCCCCCCCTGCTCTTATGGAAGGAACGACCCTTTTGTCCCCTTTTCTTCTTCTCAACTTCTGAACTTGTAAATCACTCCTCGATGCCGATAAGATGGTCCCTTTTTCCTTTCCCGGAACGCCTATAGGAGTTCTTTCCGAGAGTTCTATTACCCCCCTTTCCTACGGTGGACAGCTGTCACTTCCCTGGCGTTTCTCCCCTGCTATTGGATGCCTGCGGCGCCACCCTTTCTTTTCTTTTCTCCCTAGGTGAATGAAAATTTTTTTTTTTTTTGTTGATGTATTTCCGCCTCCCACTTTGTGTGACAAAAACACCCCCCTTTTCAGGGACGCTTTCTTCCACATCCCCGCTTAATCCCTTTTTTCCTCTTTAAGAAGGCCCCTATTTTTCTGCTGGTCCCCTTGCGTCAGCGCCCACACTCCCTTCTTAATGTCCCTTTTTTATTTCAGGGGAAGTCCTAGTCGTCTCTCTCGATTGTTTCCCTTTTTTTGCAACTTGAGTCATGTCTGGCTATTCACAACATCTTTTTTTTTCCAATGTTTTTCCGGGAGTGAAAAAATCTCTCTTACCCTCCTCCCCCCCATTCTGCTCCCACCGTCCACCACCCCCCCCCCCCCCTCCACCCCAAACTGAGTGTTTCCCCCACCCCAATTGATCTCCTAAAAGTTGAAATCTCCCCTCTTCAGCGCCTTTTTCCCCCTGAGAGCCCTTCCTGCTGCTTTCCCTTCAGCCCCGGAGCGCTCGATACTCGCCTTCTCCTTTTTTCGAACCCGCGCCTTTTTCCCAGACGTTTTAGTTAAGAAGTTTGCTTGTATGGATCGAAGCATTTTTCCCCTTCACGACCCCTCCGTTCCGGAAGTCGGATGTCGAAACCTTTTTTTTCGAGAACTCGGTGAATCCTTTTTGGGTTTTGTTTTCTTTAGCGCTTACGGTAGGTGAGCCGTATGCCGGCGCTGCTGACTCTCCCCGGCCTGCTTAGAGCACTCCCCCCTTTCGAAGCTTCGTCTGCAATCGGGTTTTTCGAAAAGATGTTTTTCTTGCGCTGCGTTGAAGGAGAGGGGAAGTGGTTTTTTTTCTGCGCTTTGACTTTTTTTTTCTTTTATTTCGCGCTCTTAGCCCCTGAAAAGGCTTTTCCCCATAAGCATCTTTTATTTGACCCCCTTCCGATTGCGTGCGAAGAAACTTGCGTTTTTTTCCCCAGGAGGTTCTTTCGCCGGCTTGACCCCACATTCAGTGTCCCTCATTAACTTATAACCCAGGTGAAAACCGAAACCACTCCCCGGAGCTCCTCCCTGAAGCTCCACCCCCTTTTTAACCAGACTCCTTGACAAGGCCCTCAACCTTTTTGTAAGGGGTTGGTTTTTATACCTTCGTCCCTTTTCATCCGATGAAAAGGTTTTATGAGCCTCCAAATCGAGCTTTCGCGTCCCGTTTTATCTTCCACTCCCTCAACAGGCCCTCCCCCCCCCCTTTTTGCGTCTCTTGAAGACTGCCTGCGACCTTTTTACAGGTTCCCCCTGACTTCTAAATGACCTCATACTTTTTTTCCCTTTTCCATTGATTAACTCTGCCCCCTTTCCCCCCTCAATATGTTTTTCAGTGAAATTCTCTCCCGATTGACCCCTCCCCCCCCCCAGATTTTTACCCCATTTAATGCACCTCTCCCCCCCCGCCCGCCGAACTTCTTCCGTGGAAGTTGCCTCCCTAAGAGAAGGTTGCAGAACCCTCCCGCTTTTTAAGCCCGCAGGCCCCTCTTACAGCAGATACTTCCTCACCGCTCCCCTTGGGTAGAGACCAGACCCCCACCCGTCACCATACTCTGCTCCCCCTTTTCCTTTCCTTTATATTGTTTGGAATTTCTCTGAGTTTGAGTGGACCTTTTCGCACCCTTTCCGCTATCGCCTAACGTCGAAACCTCTTCTTCATGGGTGTCTTTTTTGAGGAAGGCGTTTTGTCTTCTGTTCCGGGGGTTATGGGATTTTATCTAGGGGGCCCAATTGTTTTTTGGGTCTTTGGGTGTGGCTTATTGTAGAGATTTGTATTGTGTGCGTTTGAAGGCTTTTCTTTTTCTCAGGATTGCCCTTTTCGCGAGAAGAACACATCCAAGAATCTTACATAGACTTCTTTGCGGTCGGAGCACCCTAAATCTAGACACTCCCTTCCGGAAGTACGTTCCCCTTTTTTTCAATTTGTTTTCTCATCCCCCCCTATTTTTTCTCTCCTCTCTTTAATGGATCTTTAACCTGAGAAGGCCCACAATACTTCGTAAAGTTTTCTTTGCGTCACTCGGAAGCTCACAAGCTGAGCCGGCCCTTTTCCCCGTTACTCCCGGTTTCTCAAAATCTAGGAAAAGTCTTTTGCATTAAGGAGTCGAGCGATCGAGAACTAACCCCTGAAACACAGGGGCGAGTTTCATCCCAACCGTAAAAAAAAGAGTTGAGTAGCGGAAATCCCTTTATGTTTGTGTGTTTCAAAATGATTGCCTCTAACGCCTTTGGTCCCCAAATCAACCGTGGCAGGACTTTTTTCCCCGGGACTCCCGCGTATAGCTTCTCTTCCTTTCCAATTTGCGACTCAGCCAGTCGCCTTTTCCTGAGTTCGAGATCGTTCTTCCCCCTTCATGACTCTTTTTCCTTCTTTGCGGCTACGAGAATCTTTCTTGAGAAGCCTTTTCTTCCCTTTGGCGTTTATTTTCCCCCCCAGTTTTGGTTTTTTCCCGGCAAGCAAAATGGGGATCTTTTTGCGAGATTCGTTTGCCTTTTTTTAATAGATGGGAGTCAATTTCCCTCCCTCATGACTCCTTCTTTGCATCCCTTCAGTCAGTTCCTTTCCTGTACTCCTTTTTCTCAACGGACACGTAAGATCCCTTTTTCTTGGCCTCTTTCCTTCCCTTCACTTTCACCCTTTAAAGCATTTCTTTCTCTGTGGGAGCGTCCCCCCCCTCTTTCCTTCTTTCGGTTGGCTTTCATTCTTGTGTTGGGAATTGACGAGGACTTTTTTTTACGGGATTTCCCCCTTATAGCAGGGTTAATCCTCTCTTTTTTCGTGCAAGCATACTCCCTCTTAAAAGCCGCGCAGGCTGCGGCTTCCGTCCGAAACTGGTTACAAGCCTCCTTTCCCTTTTATACTCTCCTTTTGAGAGAGGGATAATGCGGCTAGACCCCCCTTTCCCCTCGCCGCAGCCTGGACTCTTTTTTCTTTGCAGAGATTCTTGCAAGTCAACTCCCCTTCGGAGGAGTAACACGTTCCCTCGTACGTGAACTCCCTTCCCTTTTTAAATAAGGAAGCGTACCCCCCACAAGATTTTCGTCCCCTTCCCCGGCCGGGTTGTGCGCGCCCCCCCTCCTCCCATGCTTTAAAGTTTTTTTCCTTGGACGAGCTCTCCCTTTTTCCCTTTTTGGTAGCTAAGTTAACTTTTTCTCCCTCTTCGGAATCTGTCTTCTTCCCCCTTTATTTCTTGTAGTCCAGACATTTCTTCCGGTGGCTTCCCCATCTTCCTTTCCCCAGAGGAAAAACAATCCCCCCCCTTCCTCTGTAAATCACAATTTTTCAGTCTCCTGGATTTTTCGTACTCCTAATTAGATTTCCCGTACCCTTCCCTTCCAGAGAGAGATTTTCCGCATGACCTTCGTTTCACTTATTTGTTACTTCCCCCCCAATAACGATATAGCCCCCTCCCCCCGAGAATTCGTTTGGAAAAATTCTTCCCCCACCGCATCTTCTATAGACCCTCGTTTTTTCAGTTACATGAATTCCCAAACTTCCCCCTCCTTCCCGGTGTTCAACTCCCCCTCTTTTTCAATCAATTTGTTATTTTGCCTTTCCCCTTTCAGCGTATACGAGTGATCCCCCCCTTCTAAAACTTCCCCCCCCATTTCTTCTTACGTCCCTCTCCTTTTCCGCTCGATCGAGTGATCTTTTCTCAGACTCTTTATAGCGATAGACTTTTTTTTCCCCCTGTCTTTTTCTCCTCCGGCACTTTTCCCCTTCCCTCCGGTCCATCCCACCAAAACTTTGAGGCGCCCTTTTTTTTTTGCTTCCAGCCCACAAATTTTGGCGCCTTGGCCAAATCCCTCGACATTTTCTCTTCTTAAGATTGTCGCTCCGGATGGCAGGAGTACCTTTGCGCCCCACCGCCCAAAATATAGTCGGTTTTCTCGTCTAGTACTTCTTCTTTTCTTCATCCTTTGACAGCCTCAAGATCCCCCCTTTTTTCCAATGATCTTGGATGTCAATTCCCTTTCCATTTTTCCAAATCGGCTTCTGCCCTCTGCCAAATGGTCGCCTTTCGACGTCATCTCCTCCGAACCTCTTCCCCCAATTTCGGGGACGTTCGCCCCACGATATCCTTTCTCCCCCCCCCTAATAAATTAACCCCTTTTTCTGTGAAATTCTCTTTTTCCTTACTCCAGTGAGAGGACCATACCCCTATCCCCCCCTGATGTTGTTTCTTCCCTAAGGGTAAGTCTTTCGAGATGGACTCGCCCCCGCTTTATATAATAAGAATAGAATTTTCCCTGATACGTCCTTCCTCGACAAAATTTAAGGTGAGTCCCTTCTAGTAAAGATAAATTTAGATGAAGTCTTCAACCCGAAGTCGATTCCTTCGTCATCTTAAGGTCGGTTTGCTAAACCACCTCCTTGGGAAGGGCTACTCGAAACATTGCGTTCCGAAACGCACCCACTTTTTTGCTATTGCCCCCACTCCTCCCCTTCCTCGCCTCCCCCGCCCTCTCCCATTATCCTGCCCTCACTTGAGTCCTTCTCTTCTATCCACCTTCCCGTTACGTTTCTCACCCAGCATCCTCTACACCCCTGTCTCCGCATCCCTCTCCCTCATCCTTTCCCTTTCTCGCCCTCACTTTCGATCCTCCCCCTAATGCACACCCCTCCCTTCCTGACTTACCTCTCTCCCTATCGACCCGCTCCCCCCTGCCTCTCTCCCCTATTTTACTTTCCATTCCTCCCTATCTTTATCTCTACATCTCCCCTCCCCTCCTCACCCTCTACCATCCCTCCGTCCCCTTCACTTCCTACATCCACCCTCACTCCTTCCGCTCTCTCTTTCACCCTTTGCCTTAGCCGCCTTTTCGTCTTTCTTCCCCACTCTCCTTAACTTCGTTTTTTTTCCCCAGACCGATCCTTCACCAATGATGTTCTTCCGTGCCTTCCTTCCTTTTTAAATAGCTCAATGAACTCTTAGAGATTCTCATTTTTCCCCCCCCTAGTTCATAAGCCCGTCTGAATCCTTTTCCCCCGCAGTCGAGAATTGCTTCCAAGGCCCCTCCTCTCACGAATCGATGCATTTATTCAGGACTCCCAAGTTAGCGAACCCCATATACTAAGTTGTTTTCCCTAGCTTCCTTCTCCTTTCTCTCCCCTGCTTCGTGCTTTGGAGCCCTTCTTCCTGCCCCCTCCTCCCATTCGGACGTTAGTCCATCCCCCGGCTTCGCGCTGCTCGAAAGACCGACCTTTCCCCTTCTTGGGCGAGCCTTAATTTCCTCTCAGTTCAGGCACGCTGTCGAGTCCCCGGGATAGAGTTACTTTTAAAGTTGTCCATCATTTTGGCGGATAGGCAGCTTTGAGTCTTTCACATCCAACCCCTTGCCGCCCCTTTTAAAAACTTTCTTTCCCGGTTTCCAACTCTATTTGTTAACACCCGTGTTCCCCCCCCCCCCTCTAAAAGCCTCCCCCGTACCCGTCTCGATCACATTTTCGAATCGTTCCTTGAACACCTGCACAAACCGGGCCCACTAGTCTTTAAATAGCCAGTTTTCTGAAAACCCCCAGTATTAGGGGAAATGGCTGTAGGATCCACTCCCGTTTTCGTAGACAGCGTCTTCTTACCCTTCCTTTGGGCCTCATGGCCAATTAATCCCTTAGAGGCGGGTTCTCGAGTGTCCGACAGAGTCCTCAAAAGCTTTCCCGTTTGAATTAGAAATGCGCGTGAACCTATTTTTCCCTATTTTTCCCGAAACCCCTTCACTACCCTCTTTTTGCAATCCCGTTCCCGTTTTGTATTCATTTGACATCCCCCAAAAAAGTCCGTCCCCCCCCACCTTTTTAGATGTTCCCCCCTCTCTTTTTTTCCCCGAATAATTTCCAGTGCCCCCCCCCTCTCCCGGAGAATCCCCCCCTGGAGTTCTCTTCCCCCATGATGACCTTAAAAGAATGACGCTCTGCCCGAGCAAAAGAAGTTATTTTTCTCTTTTTTTCAGTCTTACTACCTTGCCCACTGCGGCATAGAATCTCTCTTTCCGTAGATTTTTTTTTGAATATGATCTCCCAAGAGCATACCTTTTCCCTTCAAAAATTCTATCATTTCTTTTTGCGTTTGGGCTTTTTTAGAGGTTTCTCGGAGGAGATTTATTTTCGCAGCAGACTTCCTATCTTCTAGAACCCCCTCTGTTTGAGGAATTGGACCGACGATCCCCGCTTTTCCATGGAGTTTTCCTGAAACCCACAATTCCTTTTTTTCCGTGGCCCAAAGGTTTGCTTTCGGAGATCGTACATCCTTCCAGGATGAGCTCCCCTACCTTTTCCCCATTCGGTCCCCTCCACCTCTCGTTGAACACAAAAGCCCCCCTCCCTGGTGGGCAATTCCTTGCACTTGGTTCGTTCCGGATCTTTTTGGGTGGACTCCTTTTCTTTTTTTGCTCACGACTCGCTTTTAGCAGAGTTCGAGATCGACCCCCTTAAACCCTCCTCCCTTTTTTTTCTTTTGGGCGGGGTTCTCTCTTTTTGAGTGCAGCCTGATGGGAAAATTTCTCAGTCCTTTCTATCCCTGCTGGCGTCCTTCAAACCTGTGATTTAAAGAATTGATTTCGTTTTTGGATGGAATGACCCCTTTTTTCTCCTCTTGAAGCCAACTCCTCGTTTAGCCAATTTCCCCCACGAGGAGCAGTTTCACTCCGAAGTTCTTAAGGAACGTAGATAAAAATTCCTGGAATAGCGCTTCCCCTTCTTTAGATTTGGATTCTCTTTGGGCAGAGAACCGAGAGTTTTGCGTGTCTTCTTGGTAATGGGTGGGAATGGCCTTCGTCATTTAGATTTCTTCCCCTTTTTTTCTCCCGCCTTGTTGACTGCCCCTCAGCCTTTTGGCTAGAAGAGCCCCCTCTTTCGGTAGTTTCCGAACCTTCCCCTCTGATAAATTCCTCAGTGGTTTTCTTTTTTCTTTCTTTCATGCCCAATTTTGGAGAACGCCTGCCTCACGCTCTTTTTTCTCGGAGAGAAACCCCGTAGTGATCCCTTCCCCTCCCCTTTAGTAAAAATTCTTCCTTTTTCGACGTGAATCTTTTTCTTCCTTCTTCATCCCACCCATTTCCCCAGATCATGCAAAGCAAACGATTTGGTGGTCCCTCGGCCCCCTTTTATCCCATGAGTAAAGTGCTTTCTTGGCCGCTCTCTTCCCCTTCCCCCATGTAGAGACCTTTTCCTCGCTAAAACTAGTGATCCCCTTTTCAAAAATAAGAGAGCGATTCCCTTCCGGTAGCCTCTTTTCCCCCTGGATTCGCTTCCTTTCATAGGCAGGAAATTACCACGAATCTCGCCAAACTTTTCGGTAAATCCACAGGTTTTCTTCCAGCCCCTTTTTCCGATTCATCGCCCCTTTTTTCCCAGCTTCCTTACTACACTCCGAGTTTCTCGTCCTCCCCCCCTCTGCAGCATTTAACAGCAGATATTTCCTAACATATCTCCCTCCCTTTAAACGCTTTCGTGAGCTTGTCACCCCCCGCACTCTCCTTCTTCCTGCCACAACAGCTTTTCCGTTTTTTCGGTTATTGCAAAGGGGCGATTTTTTTTTCAACGCCCCTTTTTCCTTCCCCCCCCTAGGCAGCACGGTGCAGCCTTTTCCCTCCATCAGCCGGTTTTTCTCTATTAACACATCGTCCAGTTGGGTCTCTTTCCCCTTTGCCTCGATCGAGTGACCTCCGGTTATATCTCTTCCCCTCTTTTTTTCCGCCTTACCCGGCAAGCCACCCCCATATCCCTTCAACGACAACCTCCCTATGGAAGGCCAAACTTTCTCCAGTCCCTTTCCCAATCAACCCCTCTACATTAAAAAGATAAGGCGATGCCTTTTTTCTTAAAATGTTTCTTTCTGTATGTTTGAGCGCGCGTATGTCTTCTGCGGGTGAAAGGTCCTTTCCCTTCGACAGCTCCCATTTCCTTCCCTGAAGCAACTTCCACGCGGTCCCCAGTTCGTTCTTTTTCTTTCAATGGTAGTTCCCCTTTTTTTCCCCTCGAAATTCGGAACCCTCTTCGAAAAAAAATGACGGGTATTCTTTCCCCCCCTATATTATAGAGCTTCCGTTTCACGTGCATCAATTTCTAACAGATGTTGACACGGTATTATTTCTTATCGGACCCCAGACCCACGTGTTCTTAATTCTTGTGATTCACCCGGGAAGTACTAGTCGCAGTTCCTAGCTGATTGGGAGGAGTCATTTTTCTGAATAGGTCCCTCTTAGTTCGGCCTTAAAGGTAGTGAATGGCCTGGTAACGAGGATCTCCCCTTCCTCCTTATAGAGTTGTTTTCGTTGACCTGTCCCCCCCCCTGAATTTTTTTTCCCGGAAACCGTTGCTCTAAGGTGGAAGCTTCCCTTTGGGTTCTCCTTTCAGCCTCTTTCCCCCCATCCTTGGACGAGCCTTTCCCCGGAGCTTCAGGAAATCGCGCCTCCTAAAAAGCAGAAGTAAGTTCTTTTTGGGGCACCAAACCGTCTTAGATTTGGCGCAAGACTTTCCTTCATTCGTCGCGAAGGGTCCTTTCCGCCGCATCCCCTCTTCCGCCCCCACTTCCCGCCCAGAAGGAAGTGTTCTTCTCCCACCCGAATTCTTCCTCTTTTCGCCTTTCTTGTTTTCTTTTCTGATTTTTTTTTTTTTACTCCTCAGTACAATTCCTGCTTGCTCGTGGCCCCGATGCTTGCCTTTAGAGACCCCCATCGCGACCGGATCTTCCACGGGTCGAAAACGATCGTTTTGAAAAGTTTTAGCGCGCTCCCTTTTTTGAAGTTTTTCTTGTACGGTTCTCTCGCCGACCTTCCTCCTCTAAGACTGGGTTTTTATCGGATTTTTTCGTGAGAAAACTCCCGATGGTCCCTTTTTTTTTCCGACTTTTCGGCCCCTTTTTCTTACACCAGGTTAAACCCCTCTCCCCTTAGGGACGTACGGATCATTTGTTCACTCTCCTTCCCCCCCCCCTTTCAAGGTGGTTTCCTGCGTCCTGAATTTCTTGATTCTTGGAGGAGGATGAGACCTTCTCGAGGATGCTTTCTTTTTTTTTTGAGGTTCTCCAATGGGAACAAATCCTTCGAGTGTTCTATTGCTGTTCTTGCGACCGATACTACCGTTCACCCCTCGGGCTCCAAGTGGATGCTTGCCCTTATGTAGCGCTTAAGACTCTCAAGACCTTCCCTCCCTTTTTTTCAAGTAAGTGCATTTTTTCTTGAGATTTACAAGGAACCATCTAGAGACCCGTTTACCCCCAATAGGGCTAACGTTTTCCTTCGCAGCATTTCTCCTTGTCTTTTGAATTGGGACCCCTCCTTTTTAGTCCCTTCTTTTTTTCCTCCGGCCTGACTTCACAGCAGATTACTACTTCCGACGATCTTTTTTTCTTTTTCAGAAGCCACTTTCCCCTTCCATCCCGGAGCGAGCAATCGTTTAAAAGTTCATTCTTCGGGGAGTGTGATTGGAATATTTCATGGGTTTTCCTAAAATTCTCTTTTCCTTTCTTTTTTTTCTTTTGAATTTTGGATTGCCGGGCTGGTCCTTTTTTCTGGAAGGAGAGCGAAGATTCGAGAGCTCTTCCCCCTTTTTGAGGTTAATGCTTCCCCTTCTCGCATTGCCCTGATTCGGAAAGGCCCCCCCCCCCCGAAATTGTTGGAAGGGCTACTTATCACGCGGATTCCCTCTTTCGTCCTCCTTTCCAGCCGAACCCCTTTCTTTCCCCTCTCGGCGTTGACCCCCTTTTTACCTCCATAACAGGACAGGACCCTTTTTCCTGTCTTCCTTCTTTCTTGCAACTAATTTTGCTCCGAAGTAGAGTTGCATTTGATGACCCTATTTCCCTTGTGAGTTCTAAACGTTCAGGAGTTTATGCATGATTTCCCCCTTCTACGAGAATAGCTATCATTTGATTTTCCCCTCCCCTGCCTTGGCTTTTTCTTCAAGTCGTCGATCACCTGGAGGGGCGACGGAAACTCTATTGTTTGCGAATATTCCCCTGGAATGGATGCCTCTCCAGCACAACTCCTTTCCCCTGCAGTTTTTTAAAGGCGACGTTTTCCTAGCGTACGGACGAAGGATGCGTGAAAACTTCTTGGAAATAGTCCGCTTCAGTTTCCCATGGGATCCTTGGCGCGCAAAAAAGAAGGGTCCCCTATTGATCTTGTGGATGGGGGAGGTCATCCCCCGTATTTCTCTAACGTCCCTCCTCTCCCCGGTGTTTTCTTCCTGTTTCTTTGACGGCAAAGAACCTTTCTTCTTCCGAAGCCCCCTCCGGGTGCAATGATGAGGATCTCCTTTCCAGAAGACCCCTCCCTCTTCTGTTGTTTTGTTTGATTGATGGATACGCCCCTCTGGACCAGTTTCTGAACACGACCGATTCCCCGGTGCTTTTCTCCCCCCCCCCTAGTGCTTGCAGTCAAAGAAACTTTTCTAGAAGGGTGCACCTTTCCTTTTACTGACCTAATTATCTTCAATTCCCACCATCCCACAGATAAGAACGATTCCAGGAGGGGGTGATCTCCCCCCCTCTTTCTACCCATTTCCACTTGAACTTTTCCCTTCTTCCTTGGGTGTTAAGTTCCCCGTTGACCAGTTCAAGTAATCCCTCGACTCCTTTATCCCCTTCAAAGAAAGTTCGCTTTTTCCTTACGATTCTTTTCACCGCAACCCTAATCTCCTCCCACACGTGGGTAAATCTACCCGACAGAACATTTCTTTGAAGAATTTCTTTTAAACTGATTATTTTCCCCTCCAAAGCGATTTCTCGTAGCCTTTCTGAATACCCCCCCGCCTTGATTTTGTTACCCTATATCTCCCACCGCGACGAGAAGAAAATCCAACCGAATTTTTTTTCTCCTCTTTTACGCGATCAAGTAAAAAGTCTTTCATTCCTATCGATCAGCTTTTCGTTTACGCCGCGATTTGAGTTTTTTCGGTTCGCCTGTCCCTTGAAGAATTACTTTTCTACAGCTTTTTTTCTTTGGCGATTCTCCCCCCAAATGGCGATCAGTTTTGTGTCCTTTCCCCCTTTCTCTAAAGGGAATTTGACTCCCTGTATAGCGTAGGACTTTCTACGGCCAATTTTCCGCCGGAGCCCATCACAGTATCAATCCCCGCAAAAAGATGATCGAATTTTCTCCCCCAAATGCTCCTTTTCGCCCTCTTCCAGCCCGAAATGCCCCCTTTGTAAAAGATGATTTTTTTTATGCGCTTCGCTCGGGATGGGACTTATATCTCCGTAACCCCTCCATCAGTGAATTCTGTCGCTTCTCTCTCTGCTGTGCAGGTCATGACGTCCTTACGCAGACATTCCCCTTTTTCCAATTCTCGTTCTTTCCTCGCCTTCTTCCCCCCTTCTTTGAGGCAAAGTGCACATGGTCGCTCTCTGTGTGTTGTCCCCTGTAATACGTCCCCTTTCTTCGAAAAAACCTTCTGGCCGTTTTCTTTTTTCTATTTCTACCCTTAATCTTCCACTTTCTCGGGGTGAAACTTCCCCGGTCTCATTTCTTTGAGAACCCACTCTCAGTGATTATGGCCTGTGTGTTCCCGGGGACTTTCCCTCCTTCCTCTTTCGCGAATCAGCCCTCCCGCCTACTCCCTTTATCTATAAGTCTTCGGGAGATACCCCACCCGGAAAATGTGTCTTCTTGAACCCCTTCGCGGCCGCCTTTCTTTTGAGAGATCCTTTTGGGAATTGATTCCCCCATGAATACTCCCCCCTTCCCGGTGTTCCATGAATCGAGTTGGTTCGGCCCCCTTTTACCAAATACTTTCTGAAGTTCGTTTATCACGTCAATCGAAGCACTCCCGAATTCATCGCGCTCGCACGGTCCACCTACCTTTTTTTGAAGATTTGCGAGAAGCATTTCTTTCCTTTCTTTTCTTCTCCTCGTTAAAAGCAGCAGGAATCTCCCCGAAGTTACGCTCCTCTTTCTTTTCCCCTCCTTTTAGAATAGCTACCTTGGTGGGCTAAATTCCTGTCCCTGACGAATTGCTCCTCTGCTTTCCCCTGCTTACGCAATTATCCCCTGCTTCTCGCAATAGTGCGTAACGGCACCCCATCGTTTGTGACAAGGCTCGCTTCCTATCGTAGATTGAAGTTCCGATGACTCTCTAAGGATAGTAACTCCTTTTGCGTTCCCGCAGCGAGCGCGTACCCCCGCGTTTGCCCCTCCAGGAGGTTAAGTCTTTTTCGGTAGCCAACTCCCATTCCCCAAACCAGGTTAACCCCTCTCCAGCTAAGGCCCCCTCTTTTCTATGGAAACCCTTTTCCACATTTTAAGCTTTCCATGGGGGCCTCCTTTGGCCGTCATTTCCCCCAAGTCCTCTCTCGTTCACCGATCCCCCCCACCGCGAGTCGCGCTACCAATCTCCTCTTCCATGGTCTTCCCTATCAATTTGAGGAGAGTGTTCTGAAGCTTCTTTCCCCTCGATTTCACTTCTTTCCCTCCTTATGCGTTTCCTCGTCTTCAGATCTTTTTCTTTGGAAACGTCCATGACTCTCAGAAAGAGATTTTTGATACAGCCCCCCCCCCCACCCGAGAGCTACCATTTTGAATTCCCCAGACGCCCCCTCCCCCCCCCCCCCCCCCCCCCCCCCCCCCCCCCCCCCCCCCTCCCCCCCCCCCCCCCCCCCCCCCCCCCTTCATCCTCGCGTGGAATAGTTTTTTTTGACCCGCCAGGTTTCTGCGTCCGTGGCGCATCCGGGCTCCTCCCCCAGCAGCTCCCTTTCGTCGCACCGTCCTTCTTCTTTTGTCGCGAAGAAGCCCCTCCTTCCCGGAATCCCTGTCGCATTATTATTTTATTACCTTCTTTTTTCCTTCCTTTGTCTGTTTGAATCTGCTTGTCTCGCATTTGTGCTTTACTTCCCTCCCCCTCTATAATATTTTGCGTTTGTGGATTGATCTTCGGATACCTTTTATTTTTTCTTTCGATTTAACGTGTCTGCGCGAGTTCCTTTTCACGCGATCGCTTCCCTTGAGATCCTTAAGAAAGGACAACCACCCCCCCTTCATTTTCCCTCCCCCCCCCACTTTTTGCGGCACCGTCTTCGCGACCGAAAAAAAATGGTTCGTTGAAATCCCCCTTCTGAAATCGCACATTTCCCGGCCTTCCCTTTCTCCTAGGTGTTTTCCGGCTCTTGTCGGGGTGGGGACACTTTTCACGAATGGTTGAACTCTTTTTTCTCTTCCACAATGAATATCCTTTTATGCAGGCGGGGGCTACGAGACTTCTCCCGTTCTTTTTCTCGAGTGAAGGCGCGAGAATTTCTTTAGGAGGCGGGACCTTTCCCCGCTGTTTTTTTGTGCCCTTCTGAGATAGTTGCAGCTGTTTCCTCTGTGAGTCCATCTTCCTCCATCTGGGGTTTCAGCTGGACCTACCGAGGAGAATTTTCTTTCTCTCTTAGGTCGACTCACTGTCCTCTGAGAGTCTGGCGTTCAAATTTTCACCTTGACCCTTGATCCGTCGCAGGTGGTTTCTCTCCTCGTCCATGATTATTGTGGGGAATGGTTTTTCTTTCTTCAGGATTTTTTTCCCAGTCTATATTTTCTCCTTTCCCTTCTTTTTCCAAGCCACGTGATAAGGGTGCTCTTTCTGCATGCTGCGGCTTTCCCCGTCCGCCCACCCAACTGGTTCAGAAGACATATCCCCTTTTTTTTGTTTCTCTTTTTTCCTCCCCCGCCTTTACTCCCGCGGCTTTTCTCGGTCTCGTCTTCATCATTCGTTGCTGCAGTCCCCCCCTCAAACCTTATAGAAGGGCCTCGACTTTTTTACATTGCAGCGAAAGTAAGTTTACACAACAAACCTTCCCCTACCCGAGGTTTGCGCGCCACTGCTTTTCTCCATGCTTAAAGTTGAACTCTTCCTTCTCTCCCCCCCCAGTTTCCTGTGAGCATCAGGCGTTCCGTCCTTTTTTTTTCCTAGGTAGTCCTCTTTTTCCCCCCCCCCCTGCATTCCGATGCAATCCCTATGCCAGTTCCTTTTCCCCCCCTAATCTATTTGAAATCCCCCATTTCTCCTTCTCCAGAAACATGGGATGCTCTTTCTTCCCCCCCTTCTTCCTCATCTTTGCTTCTTAGCCGCCCCTCCCCGATCTTCTTTTACGTTATAACCCCCTCGTTCCCTTTTCCCAATTCGTCACCGAATTAACTCCTTTTTCCAGTCCCCATTTGCTTAAATGACTTACACCCCCCTGCTCGATTTCCTGGTGCTTTTTTCCTCCTGCTTTTTTGCGGCCCTTCCCGGTTCCCAGTTATAATAGCCAGCGTATCTTATTTCCCCCGGTGTTCGATAGGAAACCCATGGAGTCTCCGTTTCTCCTTTCCTCTCCAGGTCCCGAATCCGCGTGACCTCGCTCCTGGAAGGTTATTCTTTTCTTCTAGACTTTTTTCCTCCCCCGTCTGGCCTGGGTATTCCCGGCAATCCCCTTTCTTACTTTTCTCAATCCCCCTCTGATCGAATGTTTCCGCAACCCACTGCGCGTCCCGTCCAATTAGACCAAGCCGTAGGCCTCTTTTGTCAGATAGTAGTGCGCTACGTTGATGCAGGGCTGGCTCTTTCCTCAACCCCCCTCCCGAAAATCGGTTAGCCCTTTCTCTGGTGAGTCTGCCGGATTCCAGCTAAAGAGACACTCTTTGATCCACCTTTTTCGGCGCAAAGTTCTGTCGGGAGCCATGGTTCCCTCTTTGTTAGGTCGCCCTTTCACAACATTCCCGTTCTTCCCCCCCCAAAACAGATTGAGTTCCTCTTTGCAAATCCTCACTTATCGTTCCCCTCATTTCCCCGAAGTCCACGAGGGTCCGCTTTTTTGGTTCTTCTCTCAGCGGCAGCTTCCTACTCTCCTCCCCCTCTTTTCGCCTGTTGCCCATGTTCCTGTTCAGGCATAGTAGATTCTCCTCGATTGGATTCCTCTCGCAGTGGAATTCTTTTGCGATTCCCCCCTTGAATGTGGGAAGGTAACGCGTCTTCAACTGGGATCCCGCTTCCGGACTTGCTTCACCTGTTTTTCTTGATAAAACCTCCCGCCGGACCCTTAACTCTCACGGTTTCACCCCCTGGTTTTTAAAGCTCCCACGAATTAAGTGTAAGCAAAATCCTTGGACTCTCCAGAGCCTCGATCCCGTAACCGCACTTCCCCAGCGAATTCGAGCGTTTGGGCCCCCTTAATCCCATTGGCGCTCCTCCTTCTTGGTCCGTCTCTCGAAGCAGTCCCGCAGCCCCCCCCCCTTCAAACGAAGCTGAATGGCTTTGCAATAACACGTTCGCGAATTTGTCATCCCCCAGGGGGGGGTGAGAGAGCCTTCTCCTTTCTCCCCGAAGAGGGATTTGGGGAAGACCTGATTAGCGGCGAGTCGGGGGAGATCCCTCCCTCTTCCGAGAGAAGAAAAGGCGCTCTGATAGCCGCCCCCGTGAGTCCCTTTTAAAGATAGTTTCCCCTTCTTCGATTTGGGATGGAATTCTTTCAGTTCTTTAGTGAAGGGACTTTTTCCGAATTGAAAGGCTCGCCCTCAGAAGGATTTCTAGTCTTAGTTTCTCTTCTCCCTCAGCTGTTGCACCGGTTGTTAACCGTCCCCCCCCTGTTCCCCAAATTCAGTTTTCCCCGTCTAAACTTTTTTCTTTTCCCGCGAGGCCGTCCCTTCGATTTTCCCTTCCTCTTTTTCCCCTCCACCTCTTTTTGGGGCGGACTTTTTTTTCCTGACTTCCTTCCCCCCGGAGGATTCGATTTCTGTACCTCTTGCCCCCCTAGATTCCTTCATGTCCCCTCCCACTTTCGGCTTTGATTTTTTTTCTCCCCTGCCTCCTTTCGACTTTCGGGGACTTTCTCCATTGATGTGATGAAACTCTCCCTCGTTTCTTTTTCCCTCCCGTTTTTCTAGAAAGTGCCCTCCTGGAGTATCTCTCTTTTTCAAACCAACCCCTTGATTTAGTTTAATTTCCCCTAAATCAAATTCCTTTTTTTTAGAGTTGTCTGAGAGGGCGAGAGGGAGACTGAAATGGGCCACGGTAGAGTCTTGCACCCTAATACATCACATTATCAGAAGCGCTGCTCGTCTATTTTAGAGTGGTTAATAAGGAAGCCCCCCCCCCCCGGTCCCCAGAGGAATGCATTTACCTATTTCGAGGCGTGGATTGCTCCCTCTCCCTTTTTTGCGTTACTTCCTCGAACCTCGCCTTAGTGCCGTACGTGGATTGCCTGATATATTTTGGCGTCGCGCGAAGCATTTCCCTCGTCTGCGCGCTTTCTTGGACCGACTTCTCTCCTCTTGACGGTTGACACCCCACCCCCTGATAGCCATTTTCAAGTGGCTATCGTTTGAACCGCGTTGCTCCTCTCGTACCCCCTTCTTGCCTCTCTCCTTAAGGGCCTCCACCTTCGTGAAAACCCTTTGTGCCTAAATCCCACCTGTTTGGCATTTTCTCAGGGACCCCTCTTGGACTGTTCTTTCTTGCGTGTGGACCCCATCCTCGCTCACGAACTTGCCTTTTTGCACGATTCGCCTAGTATAGACTTAATAATGAACATATGCCTGTTCTCCTACTCTTTTGGAGTGTTGAAGAAGATGGCCCCTCGAAGTACTTAGAGAACCCCCTTGGGAGACTGCCACCCTTAGACAAAGAGGTTTGTAGTAGTTTGCTGACTCTTGGGTTTTCCACCTCCAATTGGTACGCCTGCCTTCCCTAGGAGACTTTCATATCGTCCTACGGGAACTCAGTTCAAAGGAACTCTCTCCCCCCCCTTCCTTTTAGCGCTTCCCCCCCCCCTTTCAATTTTCAACTTTAACTCAAGTCGTCCTCTTTTTCCACACAGACGGGGGCTGCGCGTTTTTGTGTCATTCTCTTTTGTTTTGTGGGAATGTCCTTGTTCAGCGCATGTGGAATTCACGTACAGACCTCTTACGGGGTAATCCCCTCCTTTACGTGATTCCGGAGTGTCGACGCGCACCTCCTCTTTCCGGTCGTACGAAAAAACTGGTTCCATCTATCTCTTTTCTCTCATACGTTTCTCTCTCTTTATAATGCGGCTTCCCCCTCACCGAGAAGAAGCTTTCCCTTTTTCTCGGCTCGCCACAATTCTTTTTCAGTCAAAGCCATTAGTAAACCCGATAGAGGGAATCTTTCTCGGAACTTCCTCTCCCTTGTACTTCAAACCCATTTACCCCACCCTCTCTGAACGAACAAATAGAGATCCCCCCTTCTAGGATCTCATGCTTTCACAGGGGGAAAGGGCTTCTTTTGTGTCCGGGTTCGGTTGTCTGGTTTATTTGGGGGGGTGGGCTTTGGGTATTTTGCGTCTTTGGGTAGGTTTGTGGTTTGTGCGGGGGTATTAAGAGAAAAAGGTCTCCTCCATACGGACGTTCCGTACTCTGCCTCCTTTCCCGCCCGTCGGAATCTTGGCGAAAGTTAGAATTACTGCGATTCCTTCCCCCTTTTTCTTCAATTAAAGAGGCCCCTCGCCCCACCCATCGTTCTTACCCTTTTAAGTCGTAAAGAAAGAAGAGTGTCGTTTTTTAGCTTCCAATTCCCCCCTTTGTCTCCCAAAGATTTTCTCTCCCCCCTCCTTTCCTCCATTTTTTTACGTTATAATCTATCTCGAAATTCCTTATGAGCGCATTGTCACACCTTTTAGCCCCCTTTTTTTTCTGAAATTGCCACCCACTTTCATTCGTGAGTTTCAAAGCACATTTTAGATTAGGAGACGGTTCTTGTAACCAGAGTAGCAGACTTCTTTTGTTCGAATCCCCTTTCCCCTGTTGGGGGGTCCTTCTTCCGTCCTTTCATTCCTCTCTCTGTGAGAAAATCTTTGTCTTCGAATTCGTTCGGCTCCTCCCCGGAGTATCCGACGGACAATTCCCCCCCCCCCCAAACGCCAAACCTCTTTTCTCGACTTTTTCAGCGCAACCACATGGTGGTGGGCCTTTTTCCCCACTCAAACGATCGCCTTTTCCTGCGATCCTCTCCTGTCGTTCCGCCTTGCTTACGAGAAAACAAGAGAAAACCTTTTCGCGATCTTTCTTCCATCCGGATGGGACGCTTACTTTGCGTCTCCCATTGGCGTTCTACCTTTCTTTCCCCCGACTTAGCGCCCCCCTTCGGCTCCTAATAGATGAATTAAATGGTTTCAACTTCGAATGCCTTCCCCCTTCTTGACCAAAAAATATTGAGTTCTTTCTTCACTTAAACGATATTCTTCACTCATTCACTTTAGAATTCCCTATCCGCTGGTTCTTCTCTTTCTCCCTTCAGACCACTCTCCCCCTAATCTTTCTTAAGGGGAAGTCCTTCTCATAGATATCGGGTTCTATAATAGCATAGAGCTTTTCCTAAGGGCCTTTTCTTCCCCTCAAAATTGATAAATATGTTTTCCTTTGATCGCTGCGGACGGAAACCTTACTGTTGGACTTGACCACTTTGCCGACCGCGGGACCGCCTTTCTTCAAGCTTCATCTCTTCCTCACCTCGATATCCTCCCTTCATGGACGATCCTTTAGGCGCCCCCCCCCCCCTCTTACCGTCCCTTTTCCTCTTAAATGCAAACGCGACCCCTCTCTGGGCACCTTTCTACGCTATTCTCTAAGCCTTTTCCTTCGTCGCGAAGTGACTCATAGTTCTCCCCCTCTCCGCAGGAATTTTTCCCCCCGAAGTTCCTTCTTCTCCTCATCCCAAGGTTTTGTTGAGATTCAGAGATTCTCCCTTGTTTTTCCCCTGATACATCATTCTTTTAGTTGGCTTTCTTAGCTGTCCATCTCTCAGAGACGCCCTTCGCCCCCCTTCCTCCATTTCTACCCCAGAACCTCTTTTTTTCTCCGGAGCCGATTTATGAATTCGCGTTGCCTTTCATTTTCCCTATATGAGCTCCGAAGGCCTGATGGGAGGATCTTCCTCCCCGTGCGACAACCCTCTGCTCTTGTCCACCTTCTTTTTGTCGGAAAAATTCATTGTATCCCCCCCCCCATTTCTCAAACCCTAGCTTCCTTTGCAGCGATCCCATTTCCCCTGTCCCACCCTTCCTCCCCTTTCCCCGGCTCATGATGACGTATACGATGCCCATTTTCTTCTTCTTAGCTTAGAGTCGCTACCCTCGACGAGGAATTACCTCACCCCCCTTCCCTCCCCCCTTTAGGAGTGGTCTTTGCTTTATGTGTCAGCTGCTTCAACCCCCTCGTTTAACCCTCTCAAGTTATGGTTTCCTGAGAAAAGATTGAAGCGTCTCCTCTCTTTTATGGGATCTACTCCACATTTTTTTTCGAAGAAAGTGCAGTTTTGTCGAATTTTACCGCCCCCCCCCCTTAGACAATTTTTACCACCTTAGCCTCACTCTTTGGAGAAATAATGAGCTTTCGTTGAAGTCCACTTCGGGGTCTCACCCTTTTTCGCTCCAAGATTTACGCCTCCTTACTACAGAATATTTACTAGACCTTGTCTGAGAAACATATCTTTGGTTTCTCTTTCCTCCGATGAACATCCCTTGTCGGGACTTTACATCTCCATGTACGAGCGTTTCTTTCTGTCACTTTTGAAGCGCAATGGTTTTTCTTCCATTAACATAGATAATATTTTTTCTTTAAGTAGATGGTGCTCTTCTTTCTCACGGGGATACGGCTCCCCTCCTCCCGAATTAAACGGCGTTCTGACCCTGATTTTGGTTGCTCCATTCCCTGTATCCAAAGAAGGTAACTTATCTCCAGTTGACTTTATGCACTGTCTACCTGTTACATTGATGCACTTCGCTACTCCTGGTTTCCTCCCCCGCGTCGTTGACCCCTCACCTCTTGAAATTTTTCCCCAATAACCGGCCGTCCCCCCTTTTCAACGCTGGCCCCGGAGTCTGCCTTTCCCTTCCCATTTGGATTCACGAAGTCGTCGCACGGATGTTCGAGATAGATTCTCCCGTAACACATCCCTATATGCGGGGTCGACGCTTTGAGAGATTATAGTGGTCGTTCTTTCCGCGTTTGAAAGCAGAATCGGAGTCGAGAATACTTGGAGGGGCGACCCTCCCCTACTATGTTTTGGCCTTCTTTTGGAAGATTTCCTCTATGTGAGTACAAACACCACAGCAAAGGACTATGCGATCCAGATGACTACCTAGTTTCCTCTTGCAGAGGACGCTTAGAGGGATCCCCCCCCCCCCCAACCCCCGCTCTGAAGGGAATAGCGCGTCCCCCCCTTAAAGCAAGGGTATCCCCGTTTTCGGAGTCTACTTTTTGGAGTGAATGTGGATTTTCTTTTGCTTTTGGGTACCTTGAGTTAGAGGCACCTTTCCCGATGCTTCCCTTTTTTCTCTACGGACAGACAACAACCTTAGGGTGGCATAGCAGTCTTGTGCATGACCGAAATTGTCCTTCTCTTCCTTTTCTCATCCTTGAGTCGTTCTTCTAATTCGCTGTTAACTTTGGTCCCCCGCCGCTGCATGAAGAGGCGGTTCCTCTTAGTGCTTCCTTCCACCCTCCCCGGTCGTATATAAAAGGAAATGCCCCTTCCCCCCCTCCTGTTCCCATTACATCCTGACCACGCAAAACGCTTCGCTTGGTGCGCTCACACCGGATTCCCCCCTTCCCATGCTTGAAGTTGAAATCCCCTTCCTCCCTCTTCGCCCCAGGGTAGCTACGTTCCTTTTTCCCCCATCCGGAGTGCCGTTTCCTTTCGAATCGGTGAGGCATCTTGTCCAGCCAGTTCGCAGAGGAGGTTTTTTTTCTGGACTCCCCTAGGCAGGCCCCTTAAAAAGAATACCTCCCTTCTTGCGGCCCTTTCTTCGCCCATACAGAACATGGGATTCTGATCCCCCATTCCTTCGCTTTAAAAGGACAAGGATTTTTCTTCGAGGATCGTACCGCCCTCTCCCCCCCCTTCTAGTCTTGTGTACGTTCTCTTCTCTTTCCTCGAATCGGTACACTTGAGGAACGCAAACTTGTTCCCCCCGAATCATATCCCCCCCCTTTCCCTTTCTTCACCGTTGCCGTTCCCTTTGTAGATTTTGCTTAAGGCGTGTTCTGTTTTCAACGGCGGCCTCCATTTTTTCGGTCGCCTCGACGCCGCGTCTCCCCTCTTCTCTCACGTCGCATTAAACCATTTTTCTCCGTTTTGGGTCATTTTTTCCTGATACAGGGCCCTATCGCGTGATCCTCCGCCCCTTTTCGAGCTATTGTGCCTCTCCGGGCCCTCTTTCGGCAATCCACCCCCCCGGATCAATCCAAAAACGCTTTTCGCTGGACGTCACCTGCCCCCCCCTCCTTTGCGCCAGAAGAGCCAATCAAAAACGCCTCTTTCAGTAAAAGATCATGCCAGGTCGTAAATGGCTTTTCCGACGTGAACCATATAGCCCCCCTTTTTTTTCTGTCCATATGATGTGAAGGTCATGCCGTTTCACAGATGAAAGCCCTTTATCCCCTGCTCTTGTAAATTACAATCCAAGTTTCTGCTTCGTACCATCCCCAGGGTAGTTTTTTTTTTTGAGTACCATGTAATACCCTGAAATGAAGAAGAGAACACTACCTATACTTTCCCCCCCTCGTTCAGTGACGTGATTTCCCCCCCTTTCCTCCGATTATCGTTTAAGAACCTCCCCGAGGGTGAAAAGAGGGTTCTTTTCCCGCGGCAAAGACCCTTTTTCCTTTGATGCCCCCTGAAGGAAGTACTAGTCGAGTTTGTCCGATTTTGGAGGATACTCTTTTCTAATCAAGTCAGGACGCCTTGGTTCCCCCATTTCACGGTTGAGACTTTTTTTCCTAGGCCTTGAAACAATTTCCCTCTGAGCTTGAAGCTAGCGTTTCTTCTTTGTTGAAAATGTTTTCCCTTAAATAATGAATTTGCCTCCCTTGCCCGTTAACTATAAGGTTATCGACGTTGGTTTTTCTCTCATGCTTCTATTAAAATACGTTTCCCTAGCCTTTCGGAGACTTCCCCTTTCGACGAACGAACTGCCACTTCCCCCTAATTCAGCGCCTGGGCAAAACTACTTTTTTTTTCGAAGACTTGTCACTTTGCGTCGAGCATTGTTTCTCCTCGCAGGACGCACTCCTCGACCGCAGGATTTTTTCCCCACCCCGAAGTAGAGTGCTCCCTAATCGTTGGTGTTGTTTGATCTCCCCTCGAAAGTAGGGCGAGCCCCCTCCATTCCTCGGAGCTTCCTTTTTGACATGCGTCCTGTCTTCTCTTCTCTACCTAAGGAGCAAGGCTTCGGTCTCCTTTCGTTGCGTACCTGCACAGGCGACGGGCCCTTCGCTGCGCTGAATTCCGAGTCTGTGAAGTGATTCCTCGCGTCCAGAAAGGCTCGTTCCACCTTTCTTTCGTCTCGGAAGCTCTTTGGAGAGCTTGCGTCCCAAAGAGTCCGGATAGGTTCACCTTTTCTTTGGTCCTGACACCTTCCTTGGACAAGTCCCCCCCTTTTCCCCAAACACCTCTCCACTCCCCCTTTCGACCGGAAGCGATCCCCCCTCGCCTGGTTTGACCAGGACACACATCCTTGGGTTCGTTGTCCTGCTGAAGTATCCGCTTTTCCTGATGCGACCCCTTTACCCTCGACGAGGACTTCCCCTTCCAGGTTTTCCCCCAAGGCATTAATCACCCCCGCTGCCGACTGCTCTTTCACCCGGGACTTCTAAAGTGTCGTTTTCCACGCGTAAGCTTGGAAAGAAACAGTCCCTGAACCCTCCCCTTTTTTTCTAAGAAAGTGGCTTTTTGCCCCGCACAAACCCTCCTGCCAATCTCCGACGCCGAACTTTTTTTTTGTAAGTTGCTCCCCTTTTAAGGGGAAGAACGTCTTTCTTCCTTTTCAGCTGTCCGCATCCGTGCCAGATTACTAGGACTCCTCTGCACGATATTTTCGCGTGGTTCCGCCTCTCCCCGCAGCATTTACTCCTGAGCGGCATTTCGCATCTTTTTCCCTCTTGGCATGTACGTTAATTTGACTGGCGCACCGCTCATTTTTTCTTCCCCGAACCATTCGATCATTTTTTTCCGTATTGATTTTCTTTTTCTTGGATTGCCGTTTATTCCTCCGAGGATTTTCCCGGACGACGCCCAGAGAGATCTATACCTTTTTTTCTTGAATTGGCTTCCCGTTCTATTCCGGAGATTCCCTGAAAAGGACAACACCACTGCTTCCGCAATGTTTTTCAGTGGATAGAGACACTTTCTTCACGCTTCTTTCTTCATTGCTGCACCGGCTTCTTTTACCGATTTCCCCCCCCCGTCGGGCCTCCCCCCCTGGCGTGAAAAGCCCCCTCTTCCCATCAGAACAAACCGGCAGGAACCTGCCTTCCGGGCAGTCGTCCGAACGCTTTATTCGGGTGGGACAACTTTCCTAATTCTCTTTCCCGTTCGAGATCGCTTTCTCGTTCTCACGTAACAACTCCTCTCTTCGGGTTTGGCGGATACGAGAATCGCTCTCCTCTTTCTGAAGAATGGGACCCCAGATGTCTCCCCACTTTTTGTTGAGGGGCTGATTCCCCTTTAACCTTTTTCAACGATGTTTTGGCTCTTCGTTTGCCCTTTATGGCTGACTATTTGTGGATGAGAAAAAGAAGATTTCCCCCTTTCCCTCAAGCCTTCTTCCCGTTTAATAGCCGCCTTCTTCACTAAGGATTCTCTACCCATGGGTCCTTTCATAGCGTACCCCAGGGCAATTTTCATCCTCCTTTCTGGGTCCTTTTTAGAGAAAAAAGCAGTTGTCTCTCTTTTTGGCGTTGGTTTAATGTTTCTCTTTTCCTCGGACTGGTTAGATTCTTCAAGTCCTCCAGAGAGTTTATTTGACTTCTCCTTCTCCTTTTGTGGCTCTCCCTTCCCGCGGGTAGTTCCCCCCTACTACCTCTTTTTTCATCCTACTAAGTTGTTTTTCCTCTTTCACAAGTTTTCCCTCCCTCCCCCTCCCGGAGGTGCGCGGTCGTCGCCCCACCCCTTCTCCCACTTTCTTCTTTCCTTCAAGACCCCCCGGATAGAAGGCGACTTCTCCTAAACTTAATGACGCGACCACCCCATTTCCTTCAATCCACCAATTCCCCCCCCTTCACCCCCCCCTTCTCTCACAGGCCCCGGCGGACGGATCCCCAAAATTTAAATTGCCCTTGGCCGCTTTTTCCTAGCCCTCTTACGGTGAAGACATCCGTCTCCCTCTTCTCTCTCCCCTGCCCGCCTCGTTCCGTTCGCATAGGCGGTGGTCCTTTTTTCACATGGCAGCCCCATTCCAGCGGCACCCTTTCCCATCGTGCTTTCCCTTTTGCCATTAGAACATCAAGACCCGCTTCGACAGCCTTCCCAAATCCCAGGGTGGCCTCTCACGTCTCCGATTCTCTTCTCTCCTACTCCTAGTATGATTTTTACCCCCCCAGATCTCCCATTTCCGAAGCGTGAGCGACACTTCTTCACACCTCCAGGAGACAAGATACAAGTTCCCTCCCCCCCCTTTCAGTTTTGCCCACCATGTTTCCTATTGGTTGAGTTTTCAATCCTCTTCCCTAAATTTTCTTTTTTTCCAAGGAAGGTGCACTTCCTCAAGTTTTCATAAGACCTGTGTTACCACACTGGCTATTCATTTTCCTTCATCCCTTCCTAGATACGAGTGTATCCCACCCCCCCTCTCCAGTCCGAAGTCTTTTCCGCGCAGCAGGCCAATCGCCTTTCTGCAAAACATCTAAAGGATTCCCCCCCCCCACTATGTTAGAGGAACTCCCCCCCACCCACCTCCCCTTTTCAAGCAGATTCCCCTTCCCCCTTTCCTCTATGCCTATGTAAAAGATCTTCCCTTCCCCTCTCCGGGATTGTCCGTCCTCATTCTTCAAGAACCATTCCAAATATCGCTTCGAGAGAGTATAGTATCTTTCCCCGGTTCCGATGAGAAAGCTGCTCCCCTTTCGGTTTTTCCCTTCTTCAAATAAACGAGAAGCTTCCCCCCCCCCTTTCCGGCGTCGTTCGCCTGGTGAATATTAAACTTCTCGCTTTTCTGTTTTGTTTGTCCACATGACTACTCCATGCACGTTTTTCGAAAACCCCTTTTCAGGGACGTTTTTTCCCCCCCACGATTCTTTTTAAGCGCTGAATCTTTTTCTTTAGACCTCCCCTTTTGAAACGGGGTATTCTCCTTTCTTCATGCGGCAATCCCCAAATTGATTAATGGCTGTCTTTTCTAAGTCATCTAGGTCGCGCGACTCGCCTTCCTTCCCCCCCCTGCCTCCGACGTTGCCCTCCAGGAAAGAAGAGGCATCCTCCGGTTGCGGTTTTTGGTCCCGAGGTTGAACCCCCCTTATAGGCCTGACGATAGTCTTGTTGTGACCTTGGTTAATGACCCCCCCCCTCTTTTGCCTTGTGAAAATATCCGTTTGACTCGGCTATCGGGTGTCGCACGCGCTCCTCTCCTCTCTCTCCTTCTGGAAGAGAATTTCGGCCCCCCTCTCCAGTAACTCCCGCGAATCAGCGCGCTCGCCCTTTTTCCAACTCCCTTTCTTAAGCACGATTTGCGCGAAGCCTTGCCCCCGCGTCGTTCTCCTTTAAGCAGAGTCGCCCAAGTTTTTCTTTGAATTTCCTTTCGCCCCCCGAAGTTCGATTTCACCTCTTTGAGAGAAGATGAGCTCTTTTGTGGTCGCTCCTCCCCTTCGAAGGGGTGCTTTTGGTTTGATTTCGTTGGGACGATCTTTTCCCTTCTTCGAGCCCCTCCATGACGAGAAGCAAGGAGCACTTTTCTCAATCTTTCCCCCCCCCGATCGTTTTGCCCAGGCTTTTTTCCGACGCTGGCCCTCTTTTTTCCCCAGTTCGGACCTGTTGTGAAGGGATTCCTCTCTAAAGGCTAGTCCCCTTTCCCCTCCTGCTGGGATTTCTTGAGGTTTGATAGGCAGTTTTTTTTTTTTGAGCCTCCAAAACGCGCTGCAGCTGCCAAAGGAGATTTTAGCTTTTTTTCAAATTAAGTGGTCCCCTCCCACCAGGTTTCCCCCCCCCTCTCACATCGAGAGGAACGGCAGCTTTCCCCCCCCTGTTAAAGACTCTTTTCCATTTTAATCCCCCTCTGGTTTCTTTAGCAGGCTACTGAATGCGGATACGATCTTAGATCCCCCCCCCCCGAGTTACAGCGAGACCTTTTTCCTTCCCCTCCCTTTTTTTTTTTTGCATCAAAAGGCCATTAATCCTTTTTCTTATGTGGTCTTGACGCTGCGCTTCCCCCAGCTTCCAGCGTTTCACATCGGTTCCGGATTCTTTTTCCTTTAAGCGCTTCCCTCTTTTAGGAACCGTCAACGTCCTGAATCGAGACTTTTTTGCCCTGTTTCATTTAGACCTTCCAGCCACCCCCCCTTCTCTCGACCATTTAATGCAACTAGCCCCCGACGAGACTTTTTCGCATCTTCGTTTTTTTTCCTCCAAGAGAAGGGTTCCTCAAAGCAATGGGAGCTTTCTCCCGAATTCCTTTCCCATCCTCAGAGCTAAGAGGAGCCTCCTCTTATTTTCGTTGTTTTCGCCGAAGAATCCCCCTCCCCTGATCTTCCCTTCCTACAAGGAATGTAGAATCCTGCTGGTCCCCCCCTCTTTTTTATTCCTTCCAGCGAATTCTCATCTTTGGGTTTGGGATGATTCCCGGAGTATCCTCCTGCTTAGAGAGCGAGACGACGCCCTTCCGTTTCGAAGGAGGAATCCTCTTCACGCCTCTTCGCGCATGACCTTTGGGTCCCTTCCTAAGTCCCCACTGATCGCCATTGGGGATTCAACAACCTGGCTGACGCCTGGCGTACAGTTCCGCTGCCGAGCGACTTCCCCTCGCGCGTCAAACGCACCGCCTGATTTGGCCCTTCTAGGAACGGCAACCGTGGGACGTTATCGTTCTCGTCGATTTCTTATTGGGACAACGAATCTTTCTCTGTGACTTTACTAGTTCGCTCGTTTATAAACGTATACTCCCCTTACGCCTTGTTTTTTATGCAGGCGGTCCTTTTCATAGATCCTTGGAGTTGTATCATGGGATTGGAAGCGGCTCCTGCATCCCATTTTTCTGGCTTTTTCGACGGCAAACTGTGGCTTGCACCGATGTGGTTGACTCGATTCGTTTGCGCCTTTACCCCTCGGAAGAAGTCCCTCAACTGGATGGGCTTCTTTTCATCGCGCAGTCGTACTTTTCCCGGATGTTCTAAAACGTTTTAGCGGAGACCCCTGGGCGAGAAGGGTAGCGCTTTTTTCAAATTGAAAGCATGGTTTTTCGCGCCACCCCGCCGTGTCTGCGAGCGGCGTTGGAGTGATGCCTGTGGGGGTGTGGTACTTTTCCCGCGGACGGAGTTAGCGGGCATTTCCGGGATTCTTCTGCCATTCTCTCCGGGTTAATCCCCTTTCCCAAGAACTACGGATGAGGGTCTGCCGAAACCGCGCGTGCATGCTGCGGCTTTTCTGTCCGAAAAAACTTGTTCCCAGACGAATCCCTTTTGTTGTGAGATATCTTTCGCCCTTTTAACCAGTTTCGGAACGTCCTCCTGTCCGGGTGACGCGGCGAGCCCCTTCCCGTAGTGATTGCCAAGTCAAAGGTACAGCCGAGTGAGTACCTATAGAATCTCCTTTCCTCCCGGAACCCCAGGCGTCTTTAACACCCCCCCCCCCACAAGTATCATGCCCCCGACTCGCCCCGCGGTTTCTCCTCCAACGTTTACGTCCCCTGCTTTCCCCCTTTTTTTCCTCTCGTAGGCCCCCCGGCCCCAGTTAGATCTAACCCTTTTCCGTGAGCCCTCCGGCATACGTTTACTCTTCTCCCCCCCTCTGAAAATGTTCCTCCCGCGTGCGTTCCCCCCTTCGCATAGTCCTCCTCACATAGGCATTCCCTTTCACAGACTAGGTCTAACCCTTCTCCCCTAACGTCCTACCAAATAAAAGGTTGCCGTTCGCCCCTCCCCCCCCTCCCATGGGTTTTTATTTCCCAATCAACAGGCTTTTTACCCCCCTTCCTTCTTACGTCGCCGCCTCCTGAATACCACAGAGCTTCCCTCTCTCACTTTCTCATATCTCTCCTTTCCTTCGTGAGCGACAACCCTTTTTCTTTTCCACAAGAACCCCCTCCCTGAGATAAAGTAAAAGCGTTTCCCTTCCCCCTGTATTGACCCCCACACTTTCTGTGGTCCCTGGGAGGGGGAAAAGCTCCCCTTCTTGGCCCCCCACGCACCCCGCCCA
>Ga0179593_1494112_pt1 | contig 34419 bp, 43 predicted proteins | sample CZODoug2_1_08_16_FD_185931 | JGI IMG/M metagenome (GOLD analysis project Ga0179593, IMG submission 185931) | Vadose zone soil fungal communities from Angelo Coast Range Reserve, California, USA - CZODoug2_1_08_16fungal (PacBio error correction) | ecosystem: Environmental > Terrestrial > Soil >... | reverse complement strand
CGTTCCAACCTGTTAATTTCTTGTTTCTTGCTTTTACCGTCTGGTTTTGTTTCTCCACCTTATCTTTCCTTGATTTTCTGGTCTACTTCATTTTATCGGTTACCTCGCAACACCCGTCCCTCCCCTACGGAGTCGACTCTTAGTCTTTTTCGCTTCTCTGTGAGTCCGCTAAATTTTTCGTTATTTTTCGCCGTTGCCGCTGGTTCTTTTTCCCGAGTTTCATGGTTCCGCCCCTTAAGGTCCCCTCGCTTTTTCCTGTTTTTTGCAGTCTCTTCTCTCCTGCAAACGTAGTGGACCATTTTCCAAATAGCTCGTTCGGTTCCGCTTTAAGCTGATGTCGTCTTTCGTTCCATCGTTTTTATTCTTTTCCCCTTTTTTTTTGGGTGTGGTTTTCCCATAAGCACCTGGAGTGTGATATCGATTAACTCCCGGTTAATTCTGTGCGTGCTTTCCCGCCCCTTCTATTTCCATACAAGGTGGTGATTCAACGCTTTCGGGTTTCACTCTTCTGTTCGTCGCTATTGATGACCAGTGTATGTTGACAGGTTTCCCCTTTGAGGATCTGGCACGGGAATGGGGTGATGGGTACTTTTTTTCGCTGGTTTTTTCTTTGAAAAGGATATTCCATCCCTGATCTCGTTCGTTATTCCTGTCTAGTTTGTATCGATCTGGTACCTCATTTTTTTCTTACCCCCTTGTTTGGCTTTTCACTACTAGGTTCCCGTAGTACCTCCTGACTTCCCCTTTGAATGTTTGGTTTCTTTTTTGCGTCTCCCCCTTATTGTTGAACAGGATTTTATTGCGTCCCGTTCGTTCCCTCCTTCTGGGCCTTTTTTGGTACGGGAGTATTTCATCTTACTTTGCAACTACCTGAATTGCTTGTCGGCCCCTTCACGTTATTGTCTCCCCCTTTGCGTGATTTCCCTGCTTTCCGAAACATATGGTTTTGTTCGATTTCATCGCCCTGCTGATTTTTGAGTTCGAAAGCTCTGTCTTTTCTTCCCCATTTTCCCACTGAATCGCGGCTCCTTCTGAAGACTTCCCCCTTGTGTGACTAGTTTTTTTTCCGTTGCTCCAAACAACGTTCGCCTCTTCGTTTTCTCGGCCTGATGCGGTTTTTTTGCCTTTTTCTTTCGGATTCTTCTCGCTGCTAAGCTCCCTCTCCTTTGATTTTATTTATATTTGCCGCCCGTTCTGACACCACTCCTTACGCTCCTTTCATCGAGCAAGTTCTGGTTTCCACACAACACGTACTTCCCGGTTGTTTACTTTCCACCTTCCTCCCCCCTTCGGCCCAGTTCTTCGCGCCTTTGTTTTTTGTTTGCAATTATGCTTTTCAGGGTTTTCTTTTTTGACGGACTGAAACTCGTGCTCAGGCATCTTTCCTTCATTGTCCGCGTTAACAATTCATCCCCAGTGTTCTCCCCTCGATCATCGGGGCTTCGATTGGCTTTTCGATTTTGATCATTTAGGCCTCTCTTCAGGTACTTTTTAACGAACTCTCTGTATGCGCTGGGCCAATCCTTTTCCCAGACCATTTTGGAACCCCCCCTGGAGGTGAGAGGATTTTCACCAGTTAGTTTGGGATAATGCTACCGGAGTATTCTTTTTTTTTCAGTCCCCCCCCCCTGGTCCGTGTAGATGTTGAACTTCCAGCAAACGTTTTGCCCGCCTTTAATAACGTTTAGGGAGTCTTAGCCGGGGCGTCTCCGTTACCATCGAAAGGATTTTAGCCTACCCCTCAATGTGCTTTTCGAAGTGCAGTTCTTTTAACGCCCCTTAAAACGTGGTCATCTGCGAGATCCGGCCGCGTGGTTTCCTTCCCAACCCTTGTTGCTTTTTTCTGGGCGAAGCGGTCTAGAATATCCGGACTCCTACTTGATTGTGTTTTTTTTTTCCCCAAATTGCGTCCCGAGACCTCTTAGACAAGGGCGATCATCGATCCTCGGCGCGCCTCGCTTCGTGTTTTTGTGTCTCCCTCTTGCTTCGCGAAGTTTTTTTTCAGACTAGAAGTTTCCGCATGGACGAAACTGGTTTTCTTACCCCGGGGTTTCAATTCTGATTTGCGTCGGAAACCAGGCGTCCTCCGCCGCGGGCGTTGCCGCCACCGGCTAGGGACACGGCTCTTTGGGCCCCCGGAGTACATTTTTGCTCTCGCGGTTTCCTGTAAGGTCTGGGAAGGGGACCTCAAGCCGATCGACGTTGTTCTGTGTTGTGATTCCCCATAATCGGAAGCATAGTTTCGCTCGCCCGCGCCGTGCTCGATGTTTCTTTTTGCACCTTTCAATCCCCCTTGTGAGAGTGATTTTTTTTTCTTTTCTGGTGACCTAATCAGCAGCCTCGTTTTTTTTCCTGCCCCTTTTTTCCTCGCTTTCTCCGCTAGAAAATGGATTCTTCCCGCTTTCCCACCGCCCTCACCCCGAGTTTGATTCAAATTTTTGGCTGATCCTTTTTTTTTCTTAAGTACGTCGGAGTTGCTTGAGACTGATCCCTTGGCTCCGAGAGGCTTTGTCTTTTTTGGTCAACCCTGTTTTGTTTTCTCTCGTTCAGGAGGATGCTTATTGTTCGACGTCATTGTAGTGTAGTCTCCTTTTTGGCTTTCCTTGATGATGAGTGCTAGGGCTGGCACCGCTTCTTCTGACTTTGCCCATGATTATAAACTTTTTTCTCCCCGCCCCACTAAACGAGGATTACTCACTTTTCGTCTGCGGTGTGACATCTGCGTCCTTCGAGGGCGCTGCGGCACACGGGTGCGCTTGATGTCTTGCTTTTGCGACATGTTTCTTTTTTTTTCGCCTTTGGGGGGCTGGCGTGACTTAGGCCATTTTTTGCCCCCTTACCAATTTGCAAACACCAAAAGAGCGCCCCGCTTGTTTGGTCATACTTACCCTTTCTTTTCCCTCTAGCTTAATGGTTTATTTCACAAGAACCAGGAACCCTATGCCTCCACTCAGTTTCACCCTCGCCACATGCATATTTCCGACTTTTTTTTATTTCGTCCCCCTTTGGGATTTGATTCCTGACATGTTTACCCCCTTGAATCTTCCAAACGGTCTTTTGAGTCAGCTTGCGATGGAAGCGGCGGCGTTTCGGTCGTTTGTGTCCAATGATACGAGCATTTTTTTTCCCCGCGTAGTTTGCGGCGGTGTGATTATTCTCATGTTCGTCGTACAAATTTCCAACCCCAACTCCAACAGTCCTCCAAGCCATGTTCACATTTGAATTGCTTCTCCCCTGTTTCGTCCGATCTGGTTTTTTTCCTTTCCATATACAAACGACTTTTTTCGCTTACCCCTTTAATGAGCAGACCGCTCCCCAAATTTCAGACCGACCTCGTTTGGAAGATTTGTGTTTTTCGGCTGGTAACTTCCCCCACCTGTTTTCTGCGGCTGATTTCGTGGTACACTTTCTTCCTCTGTGGTGACGTTCCATATGTGCCGCCCATGCTCCTTTTTGTTCGTGGGAACTCCCAACTTTAAAAGGCTTTACTGTCTTTTGCTCCCCCCCCCGCTCCTAGTGTTTGGTTGGCATTGTTTTGTTTGCTAGGCTCCCCCACTCTTCCATCCTCGTTTTGCCTTTTCTATCTGGGCCCGCAGGTGACAAACACCCGAGTTTTCTAATGCCAATGTTCTATTTTGATAGTTTTTTCTTGCTGGGAAAACCCTCTTTCTCCCAAGCTTTCACGTTTTACTTTCCCCCTCACTCTCTTCATGGGGGAACTCGTGGAACGCCCCATATTTTGCGTTTTCTCCCCCGGTAACCTGCTTAAACTCTTTTTTGCGCGAGACAAACCTTGTTCCGACCTCGATCCAACCGAATTCCCCCCTGCATTTTCACTGAAGGATTCCTATATGTGTTTTCACCATAACGTTTGATCAGCGTACTCCCCCTTGCTCCTTCTAGGTCGATCATTCACCAGCTAGTGGCGAAATAGTAGTTCGCCTTGTATCGACATGTCATTTTAGATTTTCTTTCTTCTTTTGCTTCTTAGTTTGTAGCCTTTTCTTTGCGATCGCCTTTTTAAAATTGTTCCCCATACTGCCCAGCTCTTCTCCTTTCCGCTCCCCCTCCAGAGTCATTTTTCGCCGTTCCAACCCAGCGGCAATTAAGATAAGGGGATCGGTTCTTTTGTATCTTTTCGCGTTCCCCCCCAGTGTAATCTCCCCCCCCCCAGCCCTCGCTTCCTGGGCGTAATGTTGCTGATTTCTAGCCTCGTCTTGGTCTGTCGCGTTCGTCCTCCACCTCTCTTAAAGATGCTGAACGATCTTTCCCCACACGCTTGCGGATTGTTTGTTGTTTTTACAAATATTTTCTAGGCCCCCACATTTTCCTCCTCGACCCCAGCCCCAAGTTCCCCCAACACACTCGTTTTTTCGGCCGCCAACGGCCTGAACCCCGTCCCCTCCTAGCGATTTTATCTACGAGCACTTTTCTCTTCTCTTATTTACAAAAGGCCGTTCCCTATTTGGCTCATTTCAGTTTTCCTCATCCCCGTGGGTTCGACCTGCCAGATTTTGTGTAAGTAAAGGCTCTAGTCGGATTCTCCAAAATCGTTCTTGCTCCCAACTCTTCTACCCCCACCAACTTTCTTCCATACGGCCCCCCCTCTCCGAGTTTTCCCATCGGGGTTAGGCTTTTTTCCCTCACCATAAGGTTTTTTTCAGCTCTCCTTTGGAAATCTCACCCGACATCGCGTTCCGACCTTCAGTCCCCCCTCTTTTTTGCCCCCTGGAATATCCAGTAACACGGTTTCGTGGGAGGGGCCTGTTAAGGTTGCTGAAATCGATCCGTCTTCCGTGCACCCCCTCCTTCCCGCCTAGTTTGGGGGATTAAACCTTCCATCTTCACAACATAATGGTCCGTTATTTTTGAGCGCAGTGGAAGGCTCTGGTTCTTTGTCGTGAAAAGTAAGATTGAGTGCCCCGGAATTTTGGGACGAGCCCCAACTCAACTCTCTTGCTTGAAGTCCGTTTTTGAAGAGAAATTCCGAAATCCCCCGCGCACCACCTTAGGTTTATTTTTTGCTGCGCCTTTTCGTTTCGTCCTCGACTCTTTTTTTTTCTTTCCCCTTCCCGGCGCTTGTTCTGGTGCGAGAGCAAACCCCCTTTCCCAGTTTTTTCCCCCATTATGCACTCCCGTTCGCATAGGTACCTTGGAGCATCCCCTTTTGCTCTCTTCCCTTCCTCCCACTTGAGCAAAGGCCCGTCTTGAGTTCCGTTCTAGGAGTTTTACCCTCGCCCCTTCTCTCCCTCTTTTCCCGCGTTCCCTTTTTGGATCACCAAAACATGATGGAGGATGTCTGTTTTTTTTCTATCAAACCTTCACGACTGCGCGTGTTTTGCTTGCAAAGCCAAACTTCCCCCCTTCAAGGGTTTGTTATTCGCACACGCTTTGTTGCTTGCTACGGATCCCACGTGTATCTTGACCGGCCCATCGAGTCAATGTCTTCGGATTCGACGGATGCGGTTATGTTCCGGTTTTCAGCTCGATATTGTGAGTTTTCAAAGGTCTGGATACACGACGTTCCCTATCATGGCTATAAGTTTTAGTTTGGAATGTGAGTTCACGAACTTTTGGGACCCGCTTTTTGCGTCAACTGTTTACCGGTTTTAGGCAAACCTAATAGATTTCCTAGGTAGCCCCCGCTCCCATCCGCCTTTTCCCTTAGTTTTTTCCTCACAGTTTTTTTTTTTCCCTGCTTTTCACTCTTAACCTTCCTCTCGTGTAGGAGATGATGATGTCCTTTCGCCCTCGAAGAGCCCTTTTCCCCGGTCACGATACAGATGATCGCGAACCCGTGCGTTTGCTGTTACTCCCCCTTATTTTTCGCAATTGTTTTCCTCTCCCTGAGTCGATTTTTCTCAGCGAAGCGTTCCTGGATAAGAATTGCTTCCAGTGCAGGTATCCCCTTTTGATCTCTTTTTCTGTTCGTTTGAGCTTACCTTTTCGCCAACGTGTTTTTGGTGTTGTTATTTTTCTGAGCGTGCTGCATTTTTTTTATTTCTTCTCTCGCCAGTTTTGTCCCTGATATATACTCGTCTCTTGTTGTGCGAGAGATCTCCACGCAGCCGATGACGAAAATCCTGCCCTCAGAAAAGCTTTTTTTATTCGCGCAACTCTTTCTTTTCCTTTTTTTCGCCCGATCAGTTCTGAGGTTATTTAGATTCCCTCCGATGAGCTGTTGCTTGTTTTTCTCTGTCGAACTTTTTCCCTCTTCCAGGGCCCATCCCTCCGGTCACACCTTCCGTAGGTGGTCATTTTTCCCCGCGATCATCGTCTCTTGGGGACGCCTTTTTTGTCGTTTAGTGGCTCCCTCCCTCCCCCGGCAGGTGTTATGAACTAATGAGCCTACGCCCAATTTTTTTCCCTGGGTCAGCGGCAATCCTTTTCCGTTTTTTCATCGTTGGCTACTGGCGGTGGAGGCGTTTTCCTTATGTAGTGGCACTACGTTTTGTTCTGCTTGCCCGGTTATTGCGGTGTTTCCTCCCCCCCACGCGTCAGAGGGACGTCCCAGCAGAAATCGTTTCGTATGGGACGCCTCCAGGCCTCCCGTTGGGCGGTGATGGACGTCGGGTATACGTAATTTTTTAAGCACCGGATGCGGAGCCGTACCACCCTTGCCTTTGAATCAGTCGCACTCTCTCTAGGTCCTTCGACTTCACCATGCCTGACGCCTGTCTCCTAATTACCCCACCATAGCACCTTTTCCTGCAAATGGTGCGTTCCAGCCCAGAAGGTTTTCATCCCCTTTGACCTTTCTTCCCTTCGATTTTTGGTTGCCCAAAAAGTGGCGACGTGAACCCGCAAGGGAGAATGGACACTTTTTTTCAGCTCCGTTCTCTTTCCCGTTGATGTCCTTTTTGTTTTGACCTTTTCACAATGTCGGTGATTTCGCCTTCGGATCTCTCCAGTCTCCCCTCCGTATCCATTCGTTCGACGTGCGTTTAGCCTCCGAATTTGACTTATGATTTGTCTTGGTTACACCCTTTTTTGCCGCCGTCTGGCTCTCTTGGCAGCGCGACTCCCCTGGGCGTTTTTTTCCGATTAAAAAACACTAAGCGTTGGCTCCTTTTTGTAGTGCATGTTTCTCCGCCCATTTCCGGCACCTTCTTTTGATGGTTGTTTTGTCTCCAACCGCCTCCATATGCCCGCTGTTTACTCCTTTTTCCTTTTTTATCTTTTTTCAAATGGTTCCCCCGGTTCAAGTTTGTAGCTGATTTCCGGATGGGAGGTTTCCTTGTTCACCGGCTAATTCCCTGACTTTTAGCACAGGAGTTCACAGTCTGCAGTTCGCCTTTAGCTTGACTCAGAATGGTTCCTTTGGAGGTAACCGCCCCATTTCAGTCCCTTTTTAGTGGCCAAGGTGTGACGTGTGAGACCGGGTCGGGACTGAGCTTTCGAGGCGCCCGGTGAGATTAGAATTGTTTCGGTGGATTTTTCACCGTTCTTTTCCTCCTTTTTGCTAACCTTTTCCCCCCCTTGTGGAGGCCGTATTGCTCTCCTCACTTGTGACCTCAAAGTGTGTTTCTGTTTTTGCTGCAGACTCGATTTTTTTTTAATCGTTGCTTTTAGGGCTTGTGCCCGACCGTTCCCTTATTTTTTTATGATACCCGTACCCGGCGCCTTTTCAACTTCACATTTTCTCCCCCTTGGAGGCCTTTTTATTCCTGCATCTGTTTCTATCGTTCTTTTTCCCTTTCTTTTTTGCCGTTTTCTTGTTTCTGGTCGTTTCTCAAATGTCGGCCTTTGGCCTCTTTTGGGGCTTGTTCTCAATTCGGCACAATGTTGACAGCATCCCCACAGACTTGCCCCGCCATCTCGTGTTTCAGATTTTCCCGGCACTTTCCACGATAGAGACTTCTTAGGAACGAGGCTGCCCCAAAGCCCAGGCCGAACCAGACATTTCCCATTTTCCTAGTGTGCTTATATGTCGCATTTTCTTAGTATGACGGCTTCTCCCACATTTTCTTCATCCCCCTTCTTGTCTTTTCGTTCGGCGGTTTTTTTCTTGACGCGGTTTCTTCCGGGTGTTCTTCGCCCACTGTTTTCGTCCGTTAGTGGACGGCAAGTTGAAGCCGCTCAACCTGCTGTTCAAATTTCACCACCAATCCTCAAAGCACCCGCCCTGTGTCTCCATTTTAATCGTACCCAGATTATGTTGCGTCCTCAGTTGCCTTTCATCGGTGCTCTACTTTATTTTCTCTTGGACTCCCACTTTATATGATCATCAGTCCAGACCAAAGAGATAGAAGATACCTGGGCGCGTGGATTGAATGGTACGCCGGCGCTGTGCGTTCGCTTCCCGAGGCTTCATCCTTTCACACTGCTCTTTCGATGGGACGTAATCATTGTTGCTCCAATGAGGAGAGTTGGACTGGTGCACTCGTAATTTGTAAAACTCTCTTGTCGTACTTTCCTTTTGTTGTCAAAGTTCCGTTTTTTGCCTGTTAATGTGTTGCTTGCGCCGGCTTTCCCCTTCCTTTCCCTCCTCCTTTGTTGGTGCTTTTTCTCTGGTGGACGGCCTTTCCCTCCAATCCCTGCGACACGAAAATACATGAACCGTGAGCTAGGCCTTTTTGAAAGTCTGCGCATTACGACAAGTTTTGTACCCAAGTTCATGCATCCTTCCTTTTTTGTCCACCCTCTTTACGTCCCCCCATTGGGTGGACCAACTGTTCAAGTCTCCATCATCGCGTTAGATTTTGTTGTTAACACGTTCGTCTTCAACGAATCCCAAAGTCTTCCTGTACTCCCTTATAGAGTCTGTCGTATCTTTTTTTTTTTATTTTTTACCTAATTTTTTCTTCCTTCGCCTGCCGCCGAATTTTTGATATCTTTCTAATTTGTGAGGGTTCCGCACGAGGAGCCGACTTTCCTTTTTCTCTGTCAAGAATGGCTGTATTGAGGTCTGTTTTGTTACTTTGGCTTGCTTATTAGCGATTGGCATTCACCCTTTAAGCCACCATCGCTAACCAATCTCGTCTTATGGAGAACACTACGGCCACGCGCTTTTGTCCCCACCACCGAGTCCTCCCCCTCTAAGTTGGATCGGATTTTTGCAAATTTTTTTCCTCAGTAATCTTTCATCCCCAGCCTCTGACTTATTTCGGCTGGACTCGGTCCTGTTGGGCTGTCGCGTTGTTCCTCCAGAAACTTCCCCTATCTTTTCCATTATCTTTTTTGTACCACTTGAGTGGAGGCTTTTTTTTTGACAATATTTCAGTTTGCCCACTGTGCCCTTCGACCCGAAACTTCGGCTCCTTCTTTCGTTTAACTGACTCTGGCTTTTTGCTACTTCTCCGATCCTCGATCCTCCGGTGTTTTTTTTGATATTTTTCTTTTGTTCCCAACTCCGAGACTTCTTTTCTTTTTAGACTTAGAGAATTATTTTCAAGCCGTATTCCCTTCGCTTTCCTATTCATCCACTCCCGTTTGGTCCCTTTTGGCCTACAGCGGACTACACCACACGTTTCTTTCTGATCACTGAATCCTTTCCTCCCTCTTAAGATTGTCCATTTGTTTAGCGGTCACCTAAACTAGGAGCCAGATTAGTTCTCATCGACCTCCCGGTAACCTTTTTCCACTCTACCCTCTACTTCTCCCCCTCCAGACAAGATAGGTTCCCTCCCCTCCCTTGGCAGAACAGGGATCCTTCGGTGTTATGTGTTGGTTTACTCAACCCATGTCTGCCAGATTCTGGCTTCTTCCCCGTCTTTTGTTTTCAAGTACTTTTGACGCGGTTGGTGACCCGACCCCATTCCCCCCTTTTTATCGCTCAAACTTTTTAAAGGTTGCGTTTGAATTTCTTTTCCCCCCTTTTGGTTCAGCCTCGACCAGCTGTGTTTACCTGGAACCTCCCCACTCACGTCTAGGCTTTATCGTCCTTCGCGCCATTCCGTCCTCTCTCAAAATGCTTTTACGTCCTTCGCCGTCTCCGCTGCTTAGTTCCTTGCGCCGGGCGTTCCCGCCGGCCTGTGGGCGCCTGTTGTCCGTCAGCACCTCATACGTCCCGGCGGGTTATAGATTCCAACCTTTTGACCAGTTTTTCCCTTTGGGCAATATTGACCTTTCTCAGTTCTGTCTGTCCCGCCTAATCCTCCTGACAGTTTCGCGACGGTCACACGCAGCACGCTTCCATTTTTTTGCCCCCGTCCGTTTTTCTGTTCTCCAGGTCCCGTTCTTTAAATTTTTCCCTCTCTTCGACGTTTGTTCCTACCAAACCCTGTACCGGTTCTTTTTTCTTTCGGTGATTCTACTTAACGACCCTTTTTGTTTTCTTGCACTACTTCTCCCCCATTGCTCCCTTTTTTGTTCCCATCCACAGCTTCGGAGTTCTACGTCGCTGAATGTGACCACGTGTTATTGACCTTGAAGCGGTCAACGGGCGATTCTTCCCCTCCGGCACTCAGTTGTTTTCTTTTTACGGTCGCGAGCCGTTAGTTTTGTTTGAAATGTATTTTTTCAACCAAGCGAAAACTTCTTCTTTCTAGTTCGTTTTTTTTTTCTTTCAACTACTGACTTGCTTATTTTTCCCCCGGATGGTGCTTTCGTAACAGGTGGGTTTTCCAACCCCCCAAGAAACACGCCCGTTCAGATTTTTTGGTTCTCCCCCCTTCTTCTTGTCCCTCCCATGGTGTCCTCTACCCCCGTCCCGTCACTTTTTGAGTTCCGCCCCCCCCCACAAAGTATGGTATGGTGACCTGATTGCCTGTGCATTGAGGCTCCTTTTTTCTCCCTTCCCCCTTTTCGAGGTGATGTTGCTCGTTCGCAACTCGTCCTTTCCAATTTTCTTTCACAGATTCCACGATGATTTCTCCTTCCAAACGTCGTGCTGTTTGTAACCTGTGGACATAACCCTTCTTTTGAAGAGCCTTTTAATGGTGGGTGCTTTCTTTCGATGCGAAGCGTCAACTTAGCGAATTGCTCTGTTTTTTCTGGCTCGCGCGTTTCCTGAAATCTGTGATGTTTTTGAGTAAGGTGGACTCGCGTTCCAACCCACCGTTCCGTAGAGGTTTTCTACTGTCCCCTTTTTAGGAGAGTGAGTTGGTCGGATTGTAGCATCCGCTGTGATTCTATTCCTTCTCCTCCGTTTTTTTGAGTCTTTGTCAAGTTCTTTCTCCTCCATTTCTCCGAGGTGCCCCCTTGCGCACTCTCTCCGCCGTTTCCCTTTCCCCCTCGCAAAACCTTCCGAGTTAGGTTTTACGGGTTTAAGTTTTCCCTTCCAGCCCCTCTCCCTTCAGGGTTCTTACAACGAGTCCTCGCTTCATTTAGCCCTTCTTTTCCTGGTGAAGAGGACGTTGCTTCGTTTCCTGAAACCTTTTCTTCCCCTTCCCCGGGCATACGTTTCCGGTTCCCCCCCATAATCCTCCCATTTTACAAACAGCTGCCCCCATTTTGCATCGTCATTTTTTTTTTCCTTGGTGATTCACAAATGCGCTCGGTTTTACCAGTCATGTCCCTTTGATGACCTTCCCGCGCTGTCCGGTCCATGCCGTTCCTTTTCAATACGCCCCGTTTTTTTTGGGCCTCAAAATGGATGTGGAGCGCTTGAGGTCACTTCTGATATTTTGCACGATCGCTTTGGTTTTTTTCTGCCCCGTTATTTGTGTGTTAAGCCCCCCGATTTGCCGTGGTGTGATGCCCTTTGAGTTGCCTCTCTTTTGTTGGTCCCCAACCCTATCCAAGCTACTGATTTTTTAGTCACTTTCTGTCTATGTGTATTTTACTTCAACCTGACCAGGTCTAGCGTGTGAGCCTCACCATTTGTCTCTTGTACTGCGAATCCGGAAGTCGTTGCTTCAGCCCTCCCGTGGTATATTCCGCCTGTAATCCTGGTCTCCTGACTTTTTTTTGTCCCCAAACCCCTTGAGTTTCTTTTCAATGTTTCTCCCAATTTTTAGTGCGCGCATATCGGTTAGTTTTTTTTACTATCCGGACTCTTTCGCTTTTCTCCTTTGGTTGGTTCCCAAAAATGGGAGTCCTCATCGCCCTTTTTACAACCTATAGATCACGGGCGCCCATGTTACCCCTTCTCTCTTTTGCCCTATGTCTCGTGGGTTTGTGGGATTCGCCGACGATTGCTTTGTCTTTTCGCGAAATCAACTGTTCGTCTCGCCCTCCCTTTTTGGCGAACTAAGCGATGCAAAGCGGACGCCCCTTTCCCGGTTCTCCCCCGTTGTCCGTGGGTCCTATATGCTTCTTGACAACCAGCGTCCTCCCTATCTTTTTCGCTGCAATTTCTGCAAAAGTTAGCGGACCTTTCTGAGTCGGTTTTTCACTTGTAAAACGTGGTGCTCGGTCCTTGGTGAATTTGTTTGTTGCGGTAGGACGGCAAGCGATAGACTTTCTTCTTTTGTTTAGTCCCGGAACGTAATCTCTTTTCTCCGGTTTTTAGCGCTTCTTCCGGCTCATTCAACTTTTCCCCTCTCCACATTTTTTTCGTTGGTAGCGCCTTCTCCTTTTGCTTTCTTTTTCCACCACTTGACAGACGTACTTGCCTCCGGGTCAGATGAAGTAATCCCTTCCCGACACTTTATGTGTTTTTTGCAGCCTAACCGACCTACTTCTCCCTTCTCCCTTTTACCTTCAGATGCCACTGGATTGAGCTTTTGAGGGAGGGTTCGAAAGCGGAGGTCGTTTTATTATTTGATCCGCGATTTTGAGGCCGATTTAACTCAGGTTCGCTCCTCTGTTTTCTGCCCTTCTTGGTCTTCATCGCGGAGTTTTGGTGACTTTCTTGTGCCAGGTGTATGTCTCTTTTGTCTTTCCTGCCTATTTGAGCCAAGATGTTTGTTGTTTTTTTTTTCTCTGCCACTCGCCCCCGTATTTTCTCGACCCCCCCGTAAATTCTTTGAAGAGGTTCACCCCCCTCCATAGTTTGAAACACTTTCCGCATCTGGTTCCGGAGGCGAGGTGCGCCTGAGAGATCAGTCTCTAGCCACTGTTTTTTATTTTCCCCTTCTCTCGCCCGATGCCTTTTTGGTTGTGTCTTGAGGAGCAAATGTTCCCAGACACTATTGTCCCCACCAGCAACACGCTCTGGGTTTAGGTCCCTCCCTTCTTTCCACGATCGAGTTGGTTTGTTTGTGTCAACCAAAACTGTTTTCAATAGGTCGTCCCCCCCAACTCCCCCCCAAAGCCTTCTCTTGGTTCTGGCAAGTATGGATGTAGCTTTCACTCCGAACCTTTTTGAACCCTTTCTTTTTAGACTTCCAAGCGGAGCGTTCTGGGTGTTGCTTTTTTTAGTGAGTTTGCCCTGTTCCGTTTATTTTCCTTTATCTTCAGAATGTTTTTGTCTTTTTTTGGTGGCACTTTTTGCCCCCAATTTCTCCTCATTCCCCTGCAAGGACATCGCCCACCGTCGACAAGAAATTTTTTACTGATTGCGAGCGAGCAACGCTGTCTCTTCGTTTCCCCTCTTTCTGGTTTTTCGCCTTTAGCCCTCTACATCCCGATTTGCAGGCGTTGAGCACCTTATGTATGTCCCTGCCGCCAAGCCAGTTGGTTTGACTTTGTACCTCGCCGTTTCCCCAACCACGACAGTTGCGTATTCGGGTTTCATCGTTTACTGCTTCGATTTTCACCACCATGTTCCCTGAAGATTTTTTTTGACCGTACCTTTTTTGTCACGTAGTTATTGTTTACTGCGCGTTTATTTTCCGGCAGGCCTGGCTAGTTCGCGCTGGGCTTTAGTGGAGTACATGTGTTGTTCTTCAAGTTTCCTTTCCCTTTGTTGTTGTTGCCTGAGCTTTCTTTGTCCGCCTATTTACTTTTACCCCCTCCCCTTCCCTCGCCCCGACTAAGAGTTTGGTTTTGCAGTCAGTGTCCCGATCTTTACCATGTTTTTTTTCACCGACATCTCTTCTTTACGGCACCCTCTCTGGATATCTTTTCCTTCTGCTCCCCTTTCCCCCCCAGACGATGAACCATTTCTGCACTGTGTTTACCCCGGCTGTACCCTAATCCAAAGCGCCTTTCGCCAACGATTCTCTTGAGCGTATTTGCTGGTATGCTCCCCCCTTCAGGCCGCGCTGCCTAAGTTTGTTTCGATTTGCTTAAGGCTCACCAGCGGAGTGACGCAACGAGCCGCTAGCTTTTTTCCACCTTCCTTTCCCCTTGCTGCAGTTTTTTATTTCTGAGTTTGTAGCCTTTTGCCGTGTTCTCTTCTTATTCCCCCGTGGCCAACCCCCTAAGCCTAAACCCAATGTTATTATAATCCGATGCAAAATCCTTTTTGATTCCGCTTTTCCTCGCCTCTCCCAGCTTTCTTCCCCGTCCCCTCTTGGATCGTCCTTTTTGTCAACGCCGTTCATCAGATTTCCTGAACTACGAATATTCCTGGCGAATTTTTACTTTTTGAGTGTCTGGTTTGCTTGCCGTTTTCCCTGTTCCTCCCCAGCCTCTATTTTTCCAGACGAGATTCTTTACCCACCTAAGTTGCTTTTGGTTGCAATCATGTCTTTTCCCCCCTTGACGAACCACTCCCATTACCTATTTCTCTCTCGACCCCCGACTTCACTGGCCTTTTTTTCGTATCTCCTTTTTCTTTCCCCCCCTCCCCCCGATTAACGTCAAAGGCGTTCATCGTTTTTTTCATAGTTCGAGTCGCAAGCTCACCCGCTTTACGGTGTTTTCCTTACCCTCATTGCAAGACTCCCCTATTACCCCTTTCTGCGTCCCAGTTTCCGCCTGCAGGTCGACCACAACCCCACTCAATTATTTTTTCCCTGACGCCCATAGGACTACACCCCCCGTTTCTTTTGCTATTTTTTCCCCCGCCATTCCTAGCTTAACTTTTTCACCGGGGTGGGTTTTTGAATGTCACGCACATAGAGCTTCACTTGATTCTCCCTCTCCCCCTTACAATTGCGCTTTTTATATCCCTTACGACTCCTTTTGCGATTTACTATTTTGATTGCCCTCCCCCGTGGTTCTTTCGGGATTCTTCTTTTCATGATGCTTTCCGGCCTAAACCAATTGTTGTTTCGTCGGGTATTGCACGCTTCTTATAGGAATTCCTCCGGGTTTTTTCCCCCCATCTCTTTCCTTTTCATTCGCTACCACACGTGTTTTACTCCCGGGTGTATTGACTATTTTCCTGCTTTGTCCCCTTTTTCTTTGGTTCGCGTTCGCAACCTTTCGTTCCTACTTTTGGGAACTTTGAACCAAACCTCACCCATTCCCTATCGGTTTTTGCCCCCGTCCCTTCCATTGCGAACACCAAACTTTCCCCCTCCCTCGTGACCCACCTTTTTTTTTCTTCTGACTGCAGTCAGATTGTTCTCCCCTTTTCGCCGTTTTGTGCTGGACAAACCTTTTTTTTGTTTTTTTTTTTTTTTCTGGCCCCCCTGTCTCCTCGGTTGTGCTTTTTTTTCAATCCCCCCTCCCGCGGGACTTTAATTAATTCAATCGCCACTCGTTAACCCCGCCTCTGATACTATAGTTATCCCCTTTGCGCTGTTAGCGCAACCTTATTCGTCCATGCATTTTTTTTAACGTACTTCGAACACAACGCCACGCCGCCCTAAGTTCTTCGTGTATTCTGGTTTCTGCTTTTCCTAAAGTGATCCCAAGATTGTATTTCGTCTTCGGACTCCATGGCCCCCTAACCACACACTTAAGCCTCTACGGGATTTCTGCCGGATATTTGATTCCTCCCCCTTCCCTGCCCTGCTGGCTTCTGCACGTCCCCCTTTCGATCCGTTTGTTTTAAATGACCACACGCTTTTGGACCTTTGGCGTTGACTGGATTTGCCCAAGGATCGTCGGGGCAGGTGGCCTCTCTCGGCGCTTCGGTTGGCTAGGTTTGATGGTTACGTCGCTGATCTGCTTTTTTTCCACCTTCCGTTATACCACCGTTCTACTCTCAGTTTCGTTTTTTGGCCTGTTTTCCCTCCCGCACGATGATGTACGGTTGCGTTGTGGCAGGTTTGTGGCTGACACACTTCCCTGGATGGTATTCCCTGTTTTCCATCATGTTTCAGCGCCAGTTGAGTGCCTTCCCAACCTTAATTTTTTTGTTTTATTGTTCCTTCCTTACCGCTCTTTTCTTTTTTTTCCTCACGTGCCGTTCGTCTCGCAAAACTCGTCCCCAGTCGGGTAACAAGATACGGCTCTGATCGCTGTTCTCAAACTTCGTGGTTTTTTTTCCCTTTCTGGACCCCCCCCATTTTCCTACTATCCGTCTCTTTTGAGCGACGCCCCTCCCGAAGTCCCCTTTTTCCCGTCCAGCGAAAGTTTTGCTTCTTAATCCTTGCCAATTTGCCGGAGATAGGGGCTGTAATTTTTCTTCGTCACACCCGCTTCAACGAGTCCTGTTTTGCGCTGCTGGCCCTTGCTGAGAGTCTCTTCTTCGTGTCGGATGTAGTCGCATGAACTGCGTACTATCTTATCTTTCCTAAGAATTTGTTGTTGTTGCTTTGAGCGTTTTTGCTTTTGGACGACTCAATACGCATCCCTCCACCGTCCTCCAACTCTAGAAGAAAGTTCTGTCTCCCGTCCACTCGCTTCTCGGACGTTTTTGTTTTGGAAGCGTGATCATGGACAGTCCCCCTTACCGGCCTGTATGTCCGCGAAAATTTTCCCTCCCCTCTTCCGGCTCCCATTCGTTTTTTTTGCCTCCGGTTTCCCTTTCCCCCTCCTGTTCCGTAATCCCAGGATACGTGCTCGGCACCTCAGGGATTGACATCTTTACAAACATCCTCACGTTGCTTCAGATTGTTTTTCGATCTGTGACCGACCTTTCTCTCTTTTTCTTTCGCTAACACCATCTCAGGCAGGTATATGACCCTCCCTCTCCGTCCGCGCAGTTCCAGGACCCGTTTGGGCTTTAATTTGGTCCCTGAGACGAATCTTGTCAAGGATGCCAAACTCCGTCTTGTCACTTGCCGGTCTATTCTTGTTTTTCCCCCCTGTGCGCAGTTGACAGACCCCCGTCGTGTCCTTTGCAAATCGATCTTCCCCTGAGGTTAATCCCCCAAGGTTTAGCGCGGCTGTTTGTTCGTTACATTCCACTCGAACATTGGCATCTTGTCGCCCCCTCCCTGCCCTTTTCCTCCCGCCCGTCTCTCCTTCGACCTTTTGTCCCGCGATACCCAAAGTGCTCATTCCGCGGCTCCTCCTAGGTCCGAATTTGGTGGGTCCAAGTGTCAACCCAACCTGTAGTTAAGGTGAGTGAAAATGGCTTTTGCCCTCCGCAGCCAGCGGTTTTTCGTTCGGTTTTGTTCTCCTCTCCTAATCCCACCTGTAAGTTGATTTTTGGTTTCGTTTTCACCAAGTTGTTTGCTCGACCCCTCTATTTTAACATATTTCGATATGTGCGGAATCGATTCGGCCGGGAGAATATTGAGCGTTCTCCTCGTGTTCTCTCCATCTGATACACATTTCTTCGTGTTCTTTTTGTCCCCATCCGCCCTGAGGACCATCCCCCCCTTTAAGTCAAGTCCGGCACGTTTGTTGCGAGTTCTTAAGGTTCGCGGGGACTTATCTTTTTTCTTCCCCCCCTCTCTGCCGCTTCGGGGTTCCGTTACCCGGAGAACAAGTGGTCTTTCTGATCTTGAAGGGCCCGTAACACCCGTTTTTTGCCTTTTTCTTTTTTGTTTTCGTCATTCCGGTGCCCCAAGCTTTTTTTTTGTTACTCCCTTTCCCTGGAACAATCTTGCCTTTTTTCGTTTGCTCGATTGCGCAAGTGCGAAGCCCACCCGTTCCCTCCACGTGGTTTGTCCGAACGCGGTGTTTTTGACTTTTTGTTCACCCCCTTTTTTCCCCTCTATTCCCCCGGGAACGCATGTGACCATTAAGCGGTCCTTTTCTGCAGACATGATGTTGCTAAAACGCCTCAGAAGGACCCGTTCCTCTTCGGCCCTTTGTTTTTCTATGCCTTTGGTCGGGACTGTCCGCTCCCCGCTTTTTCGTACTTTGTGATCTTGATCGAGAATTTTTCATTTTTTCTTGGGTGGAACATCCAGTTGTCGCCGGTTTTACGCCCCGTCCCCCTTAGGCTTATTGCGGATTGCCCGTCTGGACTCCCGACACGTTTCTTTTTCTTTTCCTTTTCGTAGAGGTCCTTTCTCTTGCTTTTGAGCTACGTTTATTGCTTGGCTTCTCCTTTAATTCGCAAGTCTTGCCAGAGCGATAGCAAAGCGGTTCTTTCACCAATCTCCCGATAGCCCCCCCGCTGTAATTTTTTTCTTGCGACGGAATCTTTCCTCCCGGCGTCGTCTGTACGCTCGTTTTTTTACCTGTCTGTTGGTGTTTGGAGTCGCGAATTTCTTTTTTTTTTTTCCCAGTTTTCTTTTGTTTCTTTTTTGCGGATTGTCACTTGTTTTTGAATAAAAATGTTCACCACACCAAACCCTTTTATCAGCTTAGGGTGTTCCCCTGCCTCGTTCTTGATCAGACTCTTAGGACTGTTTTTTATTTCCTCTCGGCTCCCTCCCCCCCTACCCCTAGGCTAGCGTCCTGAAACCCCCAAAAATCTTTTTTCTTAGTGCTTGTTTATTCGCTCCTTGGGCTGTAGTAGGAAAGCGAATGTATTCAAACCTTGCGACCTACCCAAGTCCTTTGCGTTCGGTTTTTTTTTTCCCCTTCTCTGCCTCTTCGGCTAGGACCTCCCCGTTTTCTTTTCCCATTCTCGTTTTTTGTACTTTTGTTGGCTTGATACACGTGTGTGACCTTCCCTTCTTTCTTAATGCGCAACCCCTTCACCCCATTCTACCCCCACACACTCCCCCTTCCGACCTCCTGTAACCCGTGATTCCTCGCTAAAGCTCGAGATCCTTTGCTCCCCGCCTTTTTGGTTCCCTCCTTGCCCCTCCCAATTTAATGTGATGTGTCTACACTTTATGTATAGATAACCCCATGGCCCATATCACGCTACACGTTTTCCCCTTTTTCTTTTCGCCTCTCTTGATTTGGTACTATTTTGGTAAATCACCTTGGTTTCCTTCTCCTCCTTCATTTTGTCCCTTTATACCGCCATTTTTTGATGCCCCAATCCAGATGGGTGCCTCCCTGAATTTCTTGTGCTGGTGATTACTAGTTCACTTTAACCCTCTCCTTTCTTGTTTTACTTTCTCTATGTTTCCAGGAATTCGGTTCGTAGTAGCGTTTTTTCGTGTTTTCCCCCCCTTTCTGGTTTTTGGCTCGCTTCGTCCATCTTATCTCCCTTGTTTGTGATCCTTTGGTTTTTTTGCATGCAACAACACCCCTATTTTTGCCGAACCCTACCAGCTTCCCTCCCCCTCCCCCGAGCTCTTCTTCGCTTGGACAAGCCTGCTCCCACTCGCCCCCCCCCCACCCCCCCACAAACCCCCATTTCTCTTTAAAATGGGCGATTCTCCCAATCCCCCAACTCATTTTTATTGTCAATTGGTCGGCATATTTTTGTTGTTTCTGCCACATTTCCCAATACTCTTACAATGGAAGTGCGATCAAGGTTAACTTTCAGTTCAAAGGCGCTTCACCCGTATTTCCAACTGTTTCCTTCGTCTTTTTCGTTGGATGGTATGCCTACTTTACTGCTCTACCCCTTTCTTTGTAGATTTCCGTCTCTTTCACTCACCCAGGCTTTTTTTTTGGACGAACCCGATATCTCGCTTCATTTTCGTCGCCTACACTGTCTTTCACATGGTTTGACTTTTGATTTAGTTTTTTTAGCTTGCATTTGAGAATCGTCGGGCCTTCACCCGCGCCCTTTCACATCTCGAGACCACCATGCACTCCCATTTTAGAGCACCCTCCCGCGTTCGCTTCGCTCCCTTTCCCTCCCATCTCCACTCGCCCTCCTCTGATTTGTCTCTTTTTCTTTTTTTCATCATTTTTCGTTAATCCCACTTGCGCAATATCCCCGTTTCTTTATGGCCTCGGTGCGACTTTAGCTGTCGGCAGGCTTTTTCCTGTTTTTTCCCCTTTCTTCGCTTTCTTCCTCATCAACTTCCTTCTCCCGTGTCATACCCTGACTCTTTCCCCAAAATTTTCGTTTTTTTGTTTTTTTTTGACATTTTTTTTTAAACATGTTTTTTCTTCTGACCCCCCCTCCCCCCCACAATCAGGCCCAAAAGATCCGCTTTCGCTCTAGGCCCAAAATTCCTAACATTTCCTCTCTAGAATCTCAGCATTAACTCTTTTCTCCCACAAAGGCTTTCTTTCTCTTTTTCATTTTCCTTTAGATTCTCTCCCCTATTTACGTTTTCACCTCCTAATCCGACTCGAGAATCCTTTTCCCTTCGCTCCACAGCGCGATTATCCAATACCTCTCCTGAGGCCTTACCCACCCACCGTTCTTTCTGATCCCCCTCTCCTCCCTTCCTGCTCAGATTCCCCCAACTGTTTGCACGTTAGCCGGTTTCACGTCACATTCTCCGAGTGTGACACGATGATTCCCCCTTCATCTTCCTGGCCAACTTGGATCCAATTCTTTTCCCCTTCCGTCCTCCGCGTTCCTCCTCCCTTCCCCCCGACCCCCACATGCTTGAGTCCCGCCCCCCCTCAACTTGGCTTTTCGTAAACGTTCTTAATTCTTTTCCTTTCAAAATCCATTGTCTGCGTTCGAGTCGCGTTCTACAAGGCTTTTCTTTGCCGGCACAGTCCTCTATTACTCGTGGTTTCCTCCTTTACAGATCCCATATTCCAATCATCCAAAACCCCTGTGTATGGATTTCCATCGGTCTCTCCACTGAGACCGTAGTACAATCTCTTTTGGTTTTTTTTTTCCCACCTTTTCCCCATTGCGTAGCTTCTGGAGTTTACACCACCACCCCTTCCTTTTGGAAGTTTAGTGCAACACCAGTACCCACCCTTTCGTTCACATAGAGGTAGCGCGTCGTCTTGCCCGTTCCTCTCTTCTTTCCTGTGTTCTTTCCGCTCTTTTTCTTTGCGGACCCCCGCCCCGTGTCTCGAGCGGTGCTTTTTCTTCCTTGCTAAATCAGCCTTCACCAGGCGGTCTTCCCCCCTCGTAAATTACGTTTTTCGTGAATCTCTACAGCTTCTTCAGTTTTGAGTTCCCCTTCTTCTCCCCGCGATTTTGGTCTTTCGCTTCCCCCCCCCTCCACGCCCCACTTGAGGGCCTCGTCCCTCGGACTTTATGTCATTCCCTTCTGTCTCACGAGTATCGTCAATTCTTTTTGTCCCCTAAACCCCACCCCACAAGTTTCCTTTTGTCTGGTATTGCCGTATCGACTCCTTAACCCTCCTCTTCCTTGCTTGTCACCCTTGTTTGCACAGACCCCCTTTCTCCTGACTACGTTGTCCACTTGCCTCCCCCCAATTTCCTCTTGGTCCGTTTTCTTCAAGGTTTGTCTGCTGCTTTTTTTCCCAAGATGTATCTTGGGCTTTGCTTTCCTGATTTCCAAGCTCTCCATCCTGTTTTCGGATTACGCCGGGCAGGTTTTTTCGAAGGTGGCTTCAGCGAGATCTGAGGCTTCAAAATTCACGTTTCTTTCCTCCCTCCCTGTTCCTTGCTCGCGTTCTTTATTTTTTCCTTTAGTCCCTTTTCCCGACGAATCTCGATTGGACCAGCTGGGATTAACACTTTTTGCCTCCTTGAAAGGGTTGGATGGAAGGTTCCCCCCACCCCCCTGTACCCCCCCCCTACCTCGTATCAGTATCCCACCCGACGTCCCTCCCTCCTTTTCCCTCGCCCTATTCACTTGATTTGCACCCCAATTTTGTCTGGTTACCTGCCTCAACGTAGGTGCCTGTCAAGGATTAAACGTCTCACGTAATTTCCGGCACGTTAGATGGTTCTTGTCATTGCCAATTCTGCACTTGCTTTTCCCCCTCTCGTTCCCACCTTCTTGTTCAAATGTGCTGCTTTTTGTAACTGGGTTTTGCAGAAGACGAATCATGGTGTCCGAATTTTCGACCTCGTTTTTCGTCCGTTCCGATGTTGTGCTCCCCGCTTACTTTTTCCTTGCGAAATTTTTTTTTTCTCTTTTGTCCTTTGTCTCTCGTTCACAAAAAACTTTCCTCCTTTTTTTTTGCGGCTGTCCCTTCAACGGCTTCTCTATTTTTCTCGCCATTCGCCTCCGGTTGAGATATAATCTTTCCCCTCCGTTGTGTTGTGTTAGATCTTTTCCCCTCTGTTATCCTCCTCCCATCCGATTCCCCCGGTTTCTTGCGCCTGACTCCCCTCTCCTTTCCCGATGTTTCCCACGTATTGTCGGTGTTTGTCGCCATCACGGACCTTAGACGGCACCCAGATTTCTTAACCTCCGAATTCTTTGCACCATTGTGTTGGCTGGGTGCCCTCCCTTGTGTTTTTTTTCCGAATCTCGCCCGTTCTACTGCTTTTCCCCAGGTTTTCGTTTCCCAGGTTTACAACCCAGCAGTTTTCCGTCCTCGTCTGTGTGGGAATCAGAGGGTACCGACCCCCTTTTTCCTGAGCCCATCCCCCCTGGCCCGGCCTTTCTGAAATTTGCTCTCCCTTTTACGTCACTGCTCATGCCATCCTTTTTTCCCTCCCTGTTTTTTTGGGCTGCAACCTTGCTTTCTCTCATATTGTCCAGATCTGATATTTGCCCATCGTTGGCACTTTCTGCCTTATTTTTTGTCTCCCCCTTACTCCTATTTTCCCTCCCCCTCTTTTTCCCCTTCCAAACTCTCTTCGTTGGGCAAAACGACCGGAAATACTTGCACGGAGATTCCGTGTTTTCTTCGGTTAGACCTTTCCAATTTCCCCCTCGACAGGTTTTTCGGACTCCTTCCCATCACCTGAATGCGGCCGACTTCCCTACTTGAATTTTCGGTTCAGTCGTCCTCGATTAACTTGTATCACAATTACGTCTGCTCCAAAGGTTCAGCCTTTGAGTGTGGGTCTTTTCCCAAAACATTTCCTTGACACCGAACCTTTGGAGTTTGAAAGCCAGCCTACATCAGTTTAGTTCATTTTTGTTCTAGACACTTCCTCAGCACGGATCCTTCTCTTTTTTTTGTTTTTCGTAAAAAATTTTACTCAAAAGACTCTGGAACCAATATTAGTTATCATGTCTCCCTTTCCCATCAGCCTCTCTTTCTTGCGAAGCGCCATCGTGAGATATCTGTTATTTTTGACTTTTTGAGACATTCTTATCCGCATTTCTTCCCATTCCCCTCCACATTCTCCCTTCCTTTCTCCGATGCAAGCGCTCCCGTTTTTGCAGAGTTTAGCCTTTAAGGGGTCCGTCCCGACTGTTTTCATGATAAACAGCCCTCCCGATTCTTCTCGTTGTTCCTCCCCCTTCTCCAAAAGTCTTGGACTCCTTTTTTATTCGTCGCTTTTCCTGATCCCCCAGTGCGGTTTATTTTCTCTTGTCCTTCCTTTCTTTTTCTTTTTCAATCCGGTCAAGGCTATTGACTTATTTCCTTGTGTATTCCGAACTTTTGCAATCTTTTCTCTTAAGTGATCCGACAGCTCATTTTCCTTTTTGTTCGCCGCCGGGACTTGGACAGTACCCTTTTTCCCCCGTTCTAACGTCTGTTTTCTTTCCCCACCGTTCCCCTCAGAAGTCCTGCCCGGTGCGGACCTCCTTTAAGTCAGCGCCGCTAGACTGTTGCTGGTTCCGCGTAAACCGCCGCTCCCCCGACTTTTCACCCTGACGATTGGCAACGTTCTGGTGCTTCGCCTTTTTTTTCGGGACGGGTTTTACCCTCCTTTGTCTCTTTCTCTTCCCAGAGAACTTGTGCAGGTTTGTCGCTTCGGACCTTCGCGTTTTTTTTTTTTTCTTCTATGTCGATGACCGCAAACACCCTTGTGGAGGACATCTAGCCCCTTCGTTGATTGGGCCGCCGCCTTCTTTATTCTTTTCCCGGCCTCTTTCCTGTCCCCCGATTTTTTTTTCTTTTGAATCGACGTTGCTTTCTCTTCCTTTTGACGCCTTTCGATTGCACCTGTATCTATCCCCGTAAAATCGGAGTTTTCCCTCCCCGACCCCTCCTAGACAATAGGAATGCTCTTTTTTTTCTTCTAGATTACGGTCCTCCGGATAGCATCTTTCGCTAGGTTTTACCCTGGACCAGGCCGTTTATTTTGACTGCTATATTTGGTACGTATTGGTTTCTTGTTTCTTCCTTCGTCCCCCCATGTTTCCCCCCGCCAATAGTGTGTCCAAACCCAAAGCCCTATAGCACGCTTATTGTTCAGTGCCGCCTGTCCGGAATTCGAGAGTTGGCTGGAGGAACCCTACGCTTTAACTCCAAAGTTTGAACTTTGGCCTAGCTCAAAATCCTTCCCCATTTGCCAGGCATCTCTTTTCTTTTCCTCCTCCCCCTCTTTTGATGTAGTTTGTTCCCTCCTCCCATTTTATGACAAGAACTCTCTTTTTTTCTTTTTTGCGTCCGATTTGTCGTCTGCTCTGATACTTCGGGATCTGCTTTTTGTCTCTTGGCACTTACTTCCTTTTTTTTGTCGTCTTTTTCGGTTACGGTTTTTCAATGTCCCTAGCTAATTTCGCCCCATAAAAAGGTCTAAACCCCATCATTCCCTCTCCTCCTTTGATCACGTTTCCTGCCTATCCTTTTTTGCCTTTCGGAGTCTCTGTCCAGCTGGTTATTCTCTTCTATAAAATTAGGCCATGGCAGGCTCTGTGCTACTTTAGGTACTTGATCATACTTCAACTATAACTTTACGTATCATTTCCCTTCTGCGGCCGCTTTTTTCCTCTTTGCCCTGGGGGAAATTCAGGTTTGCCCCTCCTGGCCTGAGGTTTTTTCATCTCTTGTACCTTGATCCACCGCCCCCAGATTTTCTTGCGTTCCTGTTGACCCTCCCCTTGCCGCCGTTGGATTGTTTAATTTCAACTTGTAACCCTGTCTAGAGCTTCTTCTAGTATCTTGGTTGTTGAGGGTACACCTGTAATCATCTTTTTTTCGTTCCTTCTCTCTGGTTATTTTTCTTGTCAGCATTTGTTTTTTTTTGACTGAAGGCTAACTTCAATTCTTCTCTCCGTTTTTTGTTCTGTCTCCGAGATGGGCCGCCGAGAACTTACACCCCACCCCCAGCTAATTTCCCCCCCTGGACCATACATCCCATCCCCCTCGAATACGACCCCCAAATTTAGTCCTGTTGTACAATTTTGAAACTTTTAGCCCAGTCACAATTCTCTCAGTTTTCCCCCCCCCCCTTTACGCTCATCACACCTCACCAACTATTCATGGTCGGCCCCCATCTCTTTCCGTCTGGTCTTTGAGCCCCATGTACAGCTTTTCAAAGATCGTCCCTCGATCAGCACTTCTTACCCGAGAGTCCTGGAATCAAAGCGCCGTCGCACTTAGTTGATTCCTCTTGTTATTGGCCTTCTTTCACCCTCCTTTTTCCCTCCTCTTCCCCCTGAAGCCCGTCTTTGTACTCGGCCGTCACTTACTTACAGCGGCTGATTTATAACAATGTCTCAATCGCTTACTCACTTTTCCCTGTCAGTAGCCTGGCCTTTTGGACTTTTCTGGTTTTTTAGAATTTCCAGTTTCTCCTTTTTAGATCTTGTTTGTCACATTGACCGCCCCCATTACGCGCTCAACCACCGTTTTCCTTCCGTCTGAAACCGTCTTTAGGAATCTCTCATTCCATCGCAAAGCGGTACGCCGTCACGTTTGGATTTTTCCATTGTTTCTGTTCCGCTCCATCCCCCACTTTGAGAAATATCCCCCCCCGCCCTTCTCTCTTGCGGTTTATTTTGTTATTGAAGTTTTCCTGTTCTTGTTGCTCTTTTTCCTCCTCGTTCCTGCTCCTGCCCGATTCTTTACCCCTCGTCGTGGCGGGTCTTGTTTTGTTTTTTTGCACCATTGGGCCCCACCCCCCCTGGACAAGCCCCACAAGTAGTTCACCAAAACCTTTTCATTGCTCTCTGTCCATCCCTGCCTCCCCCTTTTCGCTGTCGCACTTTCTCTCGCTTTTCCCCCCTGAGGCTTTCACCTACAATTTTACTATTCTATCTGCTTTTCTTTTTTTCCTGTTCTGCAATGTACCGGGTTCTACCAGAATCTGGCTGCCTTATCCTTCTCTTCCCGCCTCTCCTTTCCTTTGATTCTCCCCCCATCGCTTTTCTGATTACCCCACGCTTTATAAAGAAGCTCAAATCAGCAGCCTCAGATTCCCACCGGGAGGGGTTAGCTGTTCACGACCATAGCTTTCTTATTTCTCCCCTCGACCCCCCCTCTTTTTCCCCCCCATTTCGTTCAATATCAAAGCTACCCCTTTTTTTCTGTCACTCCACAATGCTCGGAGTTGCAGTGAAACCCTATAGACGACCTTCAGGACTTTTCTGCTTAGTTTCCTTCTGCACTCACATCTTTTTTCTGTTTGGTCCTTCCGACTTCTCCCGTCATTTCCCCGGCCCTTACTCTTTCATTTTTTTTTGGCGCCATACCAGGAAATTCCAGAAGGTTTCAATTGTATGTTAACTTTCCTTGTTTCTTCTCCATATGTACTTATCTTCGGCATAGGCTCTTCGGTCGCGTCGAAACAGTTCAAGATTTCAATTTTCTTTTCATTGTCTGGGCAGAGTACAACACTCCCGTGACTTTTGTTGTTTTAGTTGAACCTTCCCATTCCCCTCCCTCTAGATAACCCCCCCTTTATTTTCAGTCTTTGCCCGGGTCTTCGCTATCCAGTAGTGGTCCCGCATAACTGGTCGTACGGCGACCCACGTATTCCTATGGCGTCTAGCGTGGGTACTTTTTCAACAGTCACCCCTTTGTTCCTGACCTAAGGTTTAACCTCCTCCCCTTTCGTTCGCTTGTCCTTCCTTTCCAATTCGTGTTTTCATTTTTGATGCTTGTCCGCAACATTATTCACGCTGCAATTTTTCCTGGGTCCAAAGCCTCTAACCCTCTCCTTAGGTCTCCCACATTCCTGAGGAGGATGTCTTTCTTTCCTCCCTTTTTGATCTCACTTGCCATCGCGGTATTTTTCGGACTCCTTCTTTTCGACCAACCTCAGTCTACCGTTATTTTCTTGAATTTCGGAGAATCAAGTTCCCGATTTGTGAGTGCTGTGCACGCCCATTATGCTCATTGCACCTTCTTTGTGCCCCCTTTTTCCCCCACGCTTTTGTACCGATTGCCCTTCGCTGTAATTTATGACCCTGTCTTTGCTTGGGACCTGTTGACCCTTGAGAACGTTCGAATAGGATTCGGCCCTGAGAGTTTTTTCGGACTTCTCCGTCTGAGCCCTTTTGCGTTTTTAAAAATCTTTTCCCCCCCGGACTTTCCCAGGATCCTTCTCTCAGTTCTTACTCCTGGAATGTCGTTTGCCACTTTCCTCCATGGCTGGATCTTTGTTGGGCATACATCTGTCTTCCACTCTCAATACCCTACCCATGGTTTTTGGGCTTCAAACCCCCACTCACGAACCACAAGGACTATAAGTCTTCGCGAGAATGGGAGACCCCCCCCAAAGTAGCCACTAGTTGGTCCCAATCCCAGAAGTCCGCTCTTCTCGGTTGCTACTCTCCCCCTCCCCCATCTTCCTTCCCTGTGTTCGTGCGCCAAACTTCTGTCTCTTGGTCAAAAAACGTGAGTGATGGAGCGCTTTACACGTTTCCCTTAGTTCCCCCATCCAGCACTTCGTTGTCCAAGTCTAGTGTGGACTTATGTCTTCGACCCTCGACTAAGTGGGAGTTTCACCCCGAGTCGTAACACGATCTCACCTCCTTTCTGCCCCCCTTTGTTTTTTTTTTTTGTCAACCTTTCTTTTCCCCTAACCCTTATGGTTGCGAGATCCTATTCTGGCTCGAGATTTAGAAATCCCCGAGTTTGAAGAGTCCTCTTCTTCCCACCCGTCTCCCCCGGCCCCTAATTGGTAGTTTATCCATGGTCCGGTACGTCCATACGGTCCCATTATCGAGGTTTTGATCTCTCAACCCCCTGTCCTCCCCTCTCAGTGGTGTGCCTGCTGCAATGCTCAACTGCTGAGAGTTTCGTTCCCCCCCTTTTTTCGCTTTCGGATTGTTTCCCCTCTTCTGCGTTAACTCTTTTTTTTTTTTATCTCACTCCTTTGTGGTTGTTGAGTAGTCATGCCGGCTGCTCCGTTTGCCAAAATCGCGCGAACCCCGTCCGCCCCTTCTCGCCCGGCACGTTCCCTTCATCGAACCGACCCCCTATTTGGATTATTTTCCCTCTCGAACCGGACAAAGACCCTTTTCTCAGTACCTCCGTTACTCGCAAGCTCTTCTTTCCGCTGCACTTTTTTTTTAATGTTTTTTGCCCGCTTCAACCGCTAGTTACTGAAAATCCTCGCCCCAGGTCACTCTGATGCTTCTTCTGTGCACCCAATCCTTTTTCGTTCCAGCATTTTTACCAACCTCCCGAACAGTTTTATAAAGAATATCAAGCTGGGGGTCCCCTCATTGTTTGTACGTACCCCTTTCGTCGAGTTTCTCAGACTCCTCAATCACCCGGCTTTGATTTAACAGAAGAGCCTGTAGTCCCTGCGCGGCCCCTTTCTCACCACAGAAATATGTTTGGGTCCGGTAATTCACCCCACCTGGCTTAGTATGCTTCCCCCCCACTGCTTGCTTAGGGTCCACCTCTTTTGTTACCTGTTTTTCGTATCTTTTTCGTTTTTTGTGTTCGTTCCTTTTTAAGAGCAAGAGGGTGCTCATGCTTTTCCTCTCACCCCAATCTTGATTTGCTAGTTGCCCCCGCTCCTCCCTTGTCCCTCCCTCACCGTGAGATCCTTCTTGTGAGGTTCCCGTTACATTTTTACGGTCAAAGGATTCCTGAATTTCCCCGCCCAAACTGCCAGTGCCCCGAACAGCCTCGTCCTATTTCTTTCCTTTCGCCGGTCCCTCCTCACACAGGGGTCTCTTCCGCCCTGCCGCCCTCGTTTTTTCCGGTTGTGGGCCGCAAGTTCCACCCACCACGGGAGTGGTCTCCGCACCGTGCGTGCAACATCCCCCTCAGCAGGTCCTTTTCTTTCTTTTTTCCTGAAATATTGCCCCCTCTTTAAAGCTTTTATTCTCAGTGGTGTGTCTTCCACCCCCAAAAATGGGGAGTCGAAGACCGCGATTTCCCCCCAGATTTTCCTTAAGTGTCGCCCGGTCATTCTCCGCTCCTCTTCCTCGCACGCCCTCGGTCTTTTTTGACTTAGTGGTACATTCGACGTAACACGGTCATTTTAGGTTTTTAATGGTGCGGCCGTCCCTGCCTCACTTAGAAGACCTTTTCTTCCCCTTGCTAACGTTTTTTCGAGTTTGGCTTCCAGTGTTCCTTTTGCCCGCTTTTCCTTAGTTATCTTTTGTTTTTCACCAGCTGCCCGCCTCTTTTCCAGGGAGTTGTCCTCCCCCCTGACTCCCCAAGTTTAGCGTTTGATCGTCTTTAGCTCCCTCCTGCTCCCGTCCTGACGGTTTTTTCCCCCTAAGCGTTTCCTTTCTTCTTGGTTATTCCTGTTTTTTTTGGCTTTTTCCCTTCCGGTCATTGGGTCCGATAGGACGGTTTTTCGGTTGTGTTTCCTTCGGAAAGCCATCTTGCTTTTTCGACTCTCCTCTCGATTCCGACGTTTCCACCCAACTATTGGCTCCCCGTACCACCTTTCCAGTACACGTTTTTTCTCGATACGGATTTGAGTTGGGATTGTACACCCCCGAGTAATTTCCTAATCAATTGTTTCGTTTACTTTTCCTTCGCGCCGACTACTACTCCCTCCCTGGATGTTGCGTTGCCGCCGCACTTAATCTATCACCTCAGAATTTACCCTTTTTCCCTTGTTTTTTTCCGATCGGTGAAACGTTTTTCTTTAGTTTTTATTGTGAATTGCCGAGAAGCGGATTTGCTCTATTTCAGCTCTCTATGGTGCGGTGTGATTGTTTTCTTGAAGTCTATGCTTCCTTCCTTTGTTCTTCTATGGTTTTTGACACGCCCCACAGTACACTTGTGGCTAATCGTAGAGGTCGGCATTTTTTCTGATCCTTATTTGTTCCTAAGCAAGTGTATTTTTATTCAGCTTTTTTTTGTCCTTTCCTGGCCTTTTTGTTTCGTACGCGACTTGTTTCCGGGAGCCCTCTTTCCTTAATTTTCTTCCCTCGAAGTCTCCTCTTCTTGTTCTTACCCCGTGAACTCTGATTTGCCCAGAACGTTTTTCACAATCTACCCACTCTGATTTCCGTTTTTCTTATTTCGCCATGTTAGCGGAGATCTCGTACTTCTTAGTCCTTTTTTTCACTGCCGTCCCTTTATGTCGTCTCTCTCGACCTTCGAGTTTTTTGGCCCGCCTATTTGTTTGCTTGTTCGCTTTTGGCCCTGTTTTACCTGACCATATTTTCCCAAAAGTCCAAACTACTCAGAGGTGGTATTCACTTCGGCAATCTTCTTAGAGGTTTTTTGTGGCGGACGAGCGGCGGCACTCCCCCCAAGACCCAGTTTTGCACTCGGCCTTCATGCAGCACCCATCAGAAACATTCTCCAAGGTATATTTTTTTGTTCGGTTTTGTCCCCCTCTTTTTCTGTTTTCTTTTCTAGGCACCGCTCCAAAAATTTTTTGCCCAAGAAAGACTATCCTCTTCGCGTTCGGTTCGTCGCTTTCTTTCCCTCTCTTGACTGAGCGTCCTGTGGCCCCATTCCGCTTCTTTTTCCTTTGGCCAGGATCCCGAGCATGTTTGTCGCGTGCTGTTTTGAGTGCCAGGAGGGTTGACCTGAAGATGCTCATGTTCACTTTTTCAAGGTCCACACCCACAAACTCCATTTCCCCCCTTCTACACATCCATGCTGAGATGACCTTGAAGGAGCTATGAAATTCTTCTTTTCCATCAGCACCGCTGTTATTGAATATCCGGCCTCTAAAATTTCTTGAACTCGGCTGGCTCCCCCCTTATTCATTTCATTTACCATCTCCCTCTAATCTATATACTAATCCTCAGCGTGAGTACTTTTTAATTAGTGGTCCTCGCCTGTGTAATGACATTTGTGTTCGCGGATTCTTTTTCGCTTTCTGATTTTTAATTTTCATCCCGCCCCCCCCTCTTTTTGAAGTTACCCCCAATCAGATTTACGCCCATGCCTGAAGCGTTTGGATTTAATTCCTTTCACAGGATCGAGCGTGTCGTATGTTTTGCTTTCACCCCTTCCTTTCCCTCGCTCTTTCTTTTTTAGTCTTCGTTGTATTGGTAGTGTACTCCATGATGTTTTTTTGCTTTTTCGCATTCTATATTTCCCCCTCTCTTGTTGTGTTTCTGCAAGATGGGAGCGGAGCCAAATTGCTTCCAGAAATACTCCCTCAGTCTCTTCCGCAACTCTCTTCCTTTCCTTTACCACCGCATCTCCTTTCTCCTGATCTCTCCCTTTTCCACAAAGTGACAGTACACAACTCCAATTCGCCTTCCTATTTCCCTTACCCCATCTTGAGGAGTTGATCCCAAGTAACAATCCGATTCCCCATCCCTCGTCATCCCCTATACGCACCTTTGTTTTACGGCGTTTCCCCCCCTCCTTTTTGCAAACTTGCCGTCGCGCCCCCCCCCCTCTGACAGGATCGTCTGTCTTATCTTTACGTTGTCATCCCTACCGTTATTGCTCCAGCCTCTGCTCGTTTAGGCTTGCTAGCCCTTCCCCCCGCATGTTGATGGATGCCCCTCTTGAGCGGTTGCCTGCTCTTTACCCCTTTCCAGTATCTCCAATGGATGTCTTTTTCCCTTTTTTTTTCTGTTTCTTTGTTCTCCTGTTTCCTGGGCATTAGTGCGGTGCAACCACCGTGCGCACCTCGTGCTTCCCCAAACCTTCTCCTCCCTTTGCCCCCCTAAAACACGACACGCGTCCCGATGCTTATTCTCTTCCTTCCCAGCCAAAGACTACCCTAACCTTTGAACCTTTTTATCTGGTTGACCATCTTCTTTTTTCAGTCCTTCCTTTCAGCAATTCCCCTCTTTTTTGAGCAAAATAGCCCGTGCATGCCTTTGCCTGTTTCATTTCCTTTCTCTTTTCTCTCTAGTAAGTAGTGTTCCTGTTTTGGCTGCGTCTGCCATAAAGTCATCTCTTGCCCTATCTTGCCGGACGATTTGCCCCCCCTCATCGGGGTTTGTGTTTCTTTTGTGTGACAATATTTATTTCAACCTTGCCCTCCCCCTTCCCTCAAAGCCCAAATTCCTGCAAACACCATCCTTGATTGCTTTTCTTCTTCGCCGACCTCAAATGTGACCCTCAACCTTGTTCGCTATGAGAATATTGCTTTCGTATGACCCCCGCTGCATCCCTATACGCCAACATGGCTCTCCCTTCGTTTTATATAGTTGGATCTTGGTGGGGACCACTATTCTTTCCCCAGAAGTTTCCGAGTTGGAAGCTCGGGGTCTTTCTCAAACAGAATGCCCCCTCTTGGAACAACGGAAGGACGAGAAGTATTAGCGGTTCATTTCCTGCCACGCTACGGTTTTTGAGTCCATATAGTAGCCAAGCTAGGCAGGGTCCGCTTCTCCATTTAGTAAACTCAACCGTATGCAGTTTCAGACTTCTGAAGCATTATGCGCGACCAACATGAGAGGTATTCCACCGACGACGTCTGGGGAGGACGATCCCAACGTGCGCAGTCCCAGCAACAAGACGCCTGAGACGACCCCCCCCGGTATCGGTACGTACACATAGGCTAGGATTCCCTCTGTGTTCGTACGGTGTGCCTAATTGAGTCACTGCAATGATCTTCCCCGTGGACGTTCCTCCTCTTACTCAAACCGGCCCCAATCTAGCTTGGCTCCAATGTCCGAACACCTCGCCTAGAGGTTTCGCTTTTCCTTAACTCCACTGTTTAGCCCTCCCCCCTGCCTACCCCCCCCAGTAACCAGTGTCTTTATTAGGGCTTGATTCTTTCCTTGCCCGAACCCTCATTTTTGGAGAGTTCCCGACGCGCTGCCCAGTTTCTTCCTTGGTCCCGTATCGGCTTCTGGGGTTGTGAACCAGTCCAGCTTTCACATCGTCTCCCCATCGATACACCCGGGTTTCACTTTTTTCTGGTTTTACCTGACGCACATATTGATTTATTAATGTCCTTTTTTTTGCGTCGCCCCCGAAACAGATGAAGATTGTCTTCCCGATTTTGGTTCAGCCCACATACCCCCTGTACCCTCTCTGTTTCTTCCAGTCCGCCGCTCAAACAACGACCCGGAACAATTCATTCGTCACCCCTCTTAGTTTTCCGTCTTGCGTCGCCGATCCCCCCCCGAGTTGTTCCCGCTAACTTGCTCCCCTTTTTTTCCCCCCCAAGCCCGGATCTCTTAGGTCGCTGGGTCCTTGATTAATATACAGCTCCAGGCTTTCCTTCCCCCTACTTCTAACCTCGCCACTTTTCCGTCCGCTTGCATAGGATACTTTCTCTTCGTCTCAGTTCTGCTGTGGGCTCGCACCCCCCTCTTGCGAAGGCCACGCCGGCAGTGTTGCGCAGGCAACTTTCCCTTCTCCAGACGTTGCGCGCCGTCCGAGGCGATGTGTCAATGTCCCCGTTTCTCCCCCCTTGTTCCCTCTGCCGTCGTCTCTCTCCCATTGTGCGAAACCACCCAACTCTCCTCTTACGTGAGGCGTTTCCCTGGACTCCGTTTTTCATCGACCTTTGCGTGTTTTGCTTTCACGGCGTTTCTCCTTGCTTAAAGTTTGGTTTCCCCTTTTTCGCCCCCAAGTTTCTTCGGACCTCCGAGGGATCGTGACTTGTGCTCCCCAGTTTATCTGGTGGGACTGCTGACCGCGAGCCCTCGGCGCTCGGATTTTTAAATTGAAGCTGGTGATGTTCCGTGGTTCCCGTCGTATGGCTCCTTTTCGGTTGTGCACTCCTGTGCAACAATTCTTTCCACACAGTGATTACACTCCGTCCGTCCTTCTTTGTTCTGTATTTCCTTTAAGTTTTCCATGTGACCCGCCCTGCTTTGCTGGACACCTTTTGCACCCTCTGCGTTACCAGGGGTGGGCTTACACACCCCCGAAATCTAGCCGGGAAGCAGGTAGCCCCCTCGATATTTGGGCCCCTACCCTCCGTGTTGGACCACCCCCTTCTCCCCCCCGCGCTCCTCGCATTTTTTTGCCCTGCCCAACAACTACCTATTTTATTTCCGTTGTGCACATGTCTTGCTTCTGCGTTTTACCGGCTCATTTTCCGTTAATACCGTTACGGGTCTTTTGGCACTTGACTGTTAGGGTCGGCCACTCGACCGCTATGTGCGGTCACCGAACCGTGGGCACACCCTTTTTATCGCTTCGAACCTGTGCTGCTTTGGTCACCACATCTGGATTCACCTATGCTTGGCCGACTGCGCATAATGGCCCTTAGAGCTTTTTTCGAACGCGTACAGTTCTTTTCCCCGTCAGCCCGTCCTTGCCCTTTTTCCCTTCGGAATAAATCTGTGCCTGAGAGTCTTTCCTGTACGAGTGATATGCGTCCCCAACAACAGTTATTCCCTCCTTTATGTTTTGCTCTGAAGGACTTCTTTCTTTTCCGTTTTTTCGTCGGATTGGTCGCATCCGGCTGCGCCAAAG
>Ga0179593_1352674_pt1 | contig 34423 bp, 42 predicted proteins | sample CZODoug2_1_08_16_FD_185931 | JGI IMG/M metagenome (GOLD analysis project Ga0179593, IMG submission 185931) | Vadose zone soil fungal communities from Angelo Coast Range Reserve, California, USA - CZODoug2_1_08_16fungal (PacBio error correction) | ecosystem: Environmental > Terrestrial > Soil >... | reverse complement strand
AACTCCGGCTATAGTCGCGCCGGCATTCATTTTTCATTCCCGTCAACCTTGACACAACCCGTCGGATTTTCACTAACTTTCCCCTCCCTCCCGAGACGGAAAAGTAGATCGCCGAATGACTCGACCAATCCGTTCCCGCTTCTCCCCCCGAACGAGTAGAGAGACCAACTTCCCCCTCGATCCCGAAACCATATAGGACCTTTTGATTCGCCTGAGGATATTGACCTACCCGCGTCGGACTTCACGTCCCACCGGCATTTCCAATCTGCGTGATTAACCCTTCCTCCTTGAGCAGGATAAGCGTATGGTTTCCCCCTGACCAACCCAAGAATTCGCACCCTGGCGTCCCCGCCCCTCTCTAGTCCTCTATGTCATCTTTCCAATAGTCGGGGGAGTCCTCCACGGCGAAACGAATGAAACCCACCCTACGCCATTTGCGATCCTGCAGGGCTTTGCGGGGCTCGACTACAACCACTAATTTCTCTCCCCGCGGTGATCCCTGGTCTGAAAGCGTGGTGCGTCCCATTTTCAGATGTCCGTTCTTCGAAACTCTTTTCGTAACGGTACAAGTATGAATCCCCCGCAGGATCAAACCGCGTCTCACCGAGCGCCATTTTGTAGAGTAAGATTTTCATAGTACCTGAGATGACACTTGGCTTCTCCGCCGACGGTCTGCTGCAACCTGCCCCCTACCGCGCTTCCTGACCGAGCCCGTGATGGGCAACACCCCTTTCTCTTTCTCTAGCTTCTTGAACCCCCCACGTAAGGTTAAATTATTCACAGGCCAGACTTCGCTGCGCCGAGGCCAATCCCCGTCAGCGACTCCCCTTCCCCAGTGGAGACCCCGCTGCCCGACACACTGAACACGAAGTTTGGGGCGCGCTTTCCCAATCTGTCGGGTTAAGATGCAGATCTCTGCTTTCGTGGTCTGGGAAGCCAACGTTCCTCCTGAGGGCCCCTCCCCTGTCACTTCTCTTTTTGACGCTATCTGCTGTCCCTGCTTTCTCTTCACACGAACTGTCCCGACGGACACAAGGCACCGTCCGCCCAGGACTCACACTTTTCGCAGGCGTCAGACTTGGTTTTCCCCCAGAGCGGCGACCGTCCATACGGTTACCCTGCCTTCATTTTTTTGAGGCCCTCTCCGGTGGTTCGAGAATTTGAGCGGTCCTTAGTTCAGGGGAAGGGGAAGGTTTTCGGAGATTAGTTAGGAGAAGGAAGGCCCCCCGCCATTAGCGTTCCATCAGAGGTAGATTGAACGGCCTCTACTCGACAAAGTCGTACTCCCTCCAGTTCAAATACTGATGGTAAGTGACCTTTCTCGCGGGGAGACAGTGCTCTCTCGTACTGTAATTGACGTCCCATAAGCCGGCCGGCGCCCCTGACTCGCGTTTACCGTTTTAAGATTGAGTCTCTTTGAGTGTTACTCCCCTCAGTGGTTTTTGCTTTTCTTCCGGAATCGTATCAAATCATCTGATAGTCACGGTGGGTTTCGTAATTTTTTTTCAGATGGAATCGGTCTCTCTCCGTCTGCATCTTTTAGCGGTACTTCTTTCCCCCTCTTCGCTTCCCCTCGTTCCTTCTCGTTTGGACTCGGCGGCTTGATGACCGATTTTTTTCGCAGGTCTCTCTTCAACTGTTTTCTGTGCCCGGCGAGACGCGGGAGAAGAAGCCCCTTTACGAGAGCACTCGCCGATGTCCCCCCCCGCTCCTCCAGGGCCAAACCTCAGTAAGGAGCCTTTCCGAACTGTCCTTGCCCCCGTCTTTTTCTTCTCCTGCACGTAACGGTTCGGTGGACAAACCCGTGAGCTTCGCGGAGGCGCTCCCTCTTCAGCTGTAACTGAGAACTTTTTTTTTCTTCCTTTTCCTTTACTCATTCCAGCGAGTCCTTTGTGGTCCCAAACTTCACCTTTTCGGTATGGAGTAAGACCTCCGGCACGACCTTTTCGCTGGCGGCTTCTGCCCGCCTTGTATAGCCTACAAAGGTCCCACCTCTGCAAGACCCGGAGTGATCCTTCAGGCTTTCTTCTTTTACGTCTCCGGGCGCCATTTTCGCAGGAGAAAAGGGGGGTGTAGTGATTCATGGAACTGTAGAGATTTTGTCCTTATCTCTTTTTTCTTCCCTCCCTTTCTCCGTACGGTTCTTCTGCTCAAGGGTGCAGGTCGCAAAGGTCTGATTGGACGCTGCTACGTCGCGTTCCTTTCCCCGGTCCGGCCAGAGAATGAGCCTTGCCCTTTTTTTTCTCTTCTATTTTTCAGGCTTCGTTACGCGACCGTGACTCGGAACCCGTCCCCGTCCCGCCGTCGGTTTTAAATTGCCGGCGTCGGGTCTTTTTCGGTAGTTTCTATTTCAAATCCCTGAAGTTTTTTTTTTTCTCTCTATAAAATGAAACGTTAAACCCCAGTTTTTCAGAGCCCGTCCCCAGAAGGAAGCAGCCGACGGCTGCCGCCCTTTCTCCTTTTTTCGTCGCTTGCGCGTCGTTTTAGTCCGGATTACGAAGGTCTAAAGTAGTTTTTCTCCCCCGTCCCCCTCTCTCCCTTTCTCGCCGCCGGAGCGCCTGCCGAGCTACGGCGACTTCTAGCAGCAGCCCGCCCGGGTCGCCGTGCCTCCTCCTGTCCACCTCCTCGGTTTTCTTCTGCGTCTGATTCCCCGCGACGGACACCCCCAGTTTCCGACGCTCCTTCCCTCCCCCTTTTTCTTCCTCTTCCGCCGAATGGTTCAGCAGCTTCGTCCGGACCGTCCTTTGGATTCTTCTCGGCGATCAACGACTTTTCGCTCCAGCGGCCCAGGTCGTGGGCCTATATTGGGCCACTCCCCCAACTTAGTGCCAAAGGCAATGAGCCGCTGGTAACTTTTTCGCCCCTTCCTCCCCCCCCCGAAGGTTACCCCCTCTAAAATTCTAGATCGCCCTACTCCTCCGCAAGGTTCTCTACTCGGCTTTAACGCAGTGTTAGATGAGAAGTGGTTTACCTAGCGATCTCCCGTTGCTGCCTTCTCCTCTTTTCCCCTTCTCTTCCGGCTCTGCTGAGCGTAGCGGGCGAAGCAGAACCGTCCCGTCCCCCCGGCGCTGCTTTCGTCCCTAACTTTTAGTCGTCCGCCTTAAGAGAAGGGGTTTTTCGCATCCTCCTTCCCCCCCTTTCTAGACCCCAAAAGGGCCCACCTATACCCTTTTTTTTGCTGCCACGTTGCTCACCTCGGATAGCCCCCAATTTGGCACTCGATGACGAAGAGCGCATAGGGGGTCTCCCTCATTTTCCTTACTCCCCCCAGATAAGAGGCGTTGAAAGCATTTAGCCGCGTTCCCTTTTTCCCGGGACCAGCTCCATGCGGCAGTGGTCGTCACGTTTTCTGAAAGAATGCAATCCAATTCCCCCTCTCTTCCTTCTCCAGCGCCCTGATGTAGGGAGTCGCCAAGTTTCGAGGAGAGGAGAATGCGGGGCATTGGCCGTAACGCGGCCTTCCACGATAAGCGTTCATTGAGCAACTTAAGGACCTCTTCTTTCCAAACCCCTTCCCTTCAACGTAACCTCAGTCCCTTCCCTTAGACACTGATTAGGAGAGAAGGATTCTACGCACTTTTCCAGCCTCTTAGAACTCCTGGAACATAGTTTTTTTCGACGAAGAGAGTGAAGGAATGTTCTTTCTCTTTCCTTGTTTACCGGCGACATCCTTTCTTTTTTTGGTTTTCCCCCACAAGTATCCTTTCCTTTTTTCCCCCGAGATAAGGACCATCCTCTCGTCATCGATCGAATGGGAGGGGTAACCAGTTTCCGAACTGGATATATTTTTTCCTTCTTCCCCACTACCGATCCCCAGGAGCGAACCTTTCCTCCCTCCGTGTTGCGTGTCGGCGCCGGAATTTTTTTTTTCTTGTCTTTTCCCTCTATGTTCAAGCGAGGAGGCTGCCCCCATCGGCAATGGTTACAAGACATTAACGTCCTTGCTTCTTGGGATATAGATCTATCCGTTTCATCTTTTTTCCTCCCTTAAGTAAATATCATCGAGAGGTAGGGTTTGTCAGAAAGGACTTCTTTTGTTTCGACCGTTCTCTACGATTCCCGCAGAAAAGGTGCTTTCTTTTTTCTCCTCTTCTTTCGCCCCGGAAGAGACTGGTGTTCCTACTCTTACTCCAGACGTTTTCTACTGACCCCTCAACGACGCGCCATTTCTCCAACCTTTAGAGGGGCTGATTATAAGGAATTGGTGCGATCACCCTCCCCCGCACTCCCTTGAATGAGTTCCGCAAGAGTATGGGTTTCTTCTAGCAGTCGGGCAGCCCACCCCCCCTCGAGGGACGTTTTTTCCCAGTCGGAATCCGGAGGGGATTCTCCAGGTGAGACGAAGGGCAATTCAGGTTGTACCTAGCGAGGGTGACCTATTCGTCGCCAGGGTGCTCCTTTACTCTAACCTATGCATCTTTTTTTCTTGGGGGGATAGACGTGGGTCCTTCTCGCTCTGGGTTCCAAGATAGTCCTAACTCCTCCAAATGGGCTGCGATCCTATGGACCTTCTAGGGGAGCCATTTCCCTCTTATTTTTTCAGGCCGAGGACGGGCTGGTCTTGCTGCTTTCTGTTGAAGGTCTGCCCCTTAGGGTGCTTTCACCCCCCCCAATCTTTACACGGAAAGAGGGTAACTTTTTGACGGGACCCCTTATGCCGGCGCTACCGGAAGATTTGCCAAGTATCCTCATTCGGGTTTTTGTTTTGATCTCTCTTTCCCCTTCCCTTGGCCAGTCGCCTCAATTTGATTCAGGAACCCGTCACCCCGTCTTCGCTTCCGCCTTTCACCCTTACGGTTTAAACCCTTCCCCCTTATCCCTTAACCAGCTATCAAGAACTCTAAGCCCGGGGTCTATTGAAGAAGCGGTTTCCTTGCCCGTGAGACAGCTTCGGCAATATAGTACTCAGCCCCTGATCGTTCGGAAGATCTCCTCGATCTCAGCTGTTGAACAGCCGTTTCTCCTTTTCCTGCCCCACCCGGCAGCAACTTTCATAGAGGTTCCCTTGCGAAGAGAGCACCCCTTTTCCTCCGGTCCATTTTCCCAGTTAAAGGCTTCCCTCTTTTCCCCGCCTTTCCTCTAACCCGCGATTTTTATAGAGGATACGTTCACATCGTCCCCTTCTGCCGTTCGAGTTCCTATTCCCTGCTAAGAACCCCCCAATGACATTGCCGACGACCCGCCTATTCATTTTTTTTTTATACTAGCACCCTACCCTTCACATCTAACCCCATTTGTTTGGAATAGTGGAGCACCGTGTTGTAGTAAACTTCTCTCTAGTCAGTTCCGCTGATTTCTTCATTGTTTTCTTTTAGAAAGCGTGACATAAACCCTCTTTCTTCGATCCAACCGTACGAAAAAAGAGTTAAGAAATAATACTTGTCTTTCTTCGTTTGATCGTCAAACGAGTGCACATGAGTGGACTCGCATTTTGGAATTTTCCGCTGCACTTCCCCCTATAATCTAAGAGAGCCCGGCCGTAGAGGCACCCCCAGGCCACCGAGTTGATACATCTCGCCGATACCCCCATAATCTTTAATCCCCCCAACCTGATGAGGGCAAGGGACGCCCTTTCTTCCGTTATGCAACCGCATCATCTCGTCCAGCGAGGCATCCGCGCCTACGCCCCAGACACCGCTAGACTGGTCCTCTCGCCTGTCTCTTTTTGGTTCATTAATTTTGCAGGCTTGGCTCTGGCCTTCCAGCATCTGATTTCCCCTTTTTAACCTACTTCAAGCGAGTCTTTTTTCCTCTTTTGCTTCGTAGCCCCCCCAAAACAGTGCACAGACGGACACTTTCCCAGCGATAGTTTTTTCACGAAGTCAGTTCCTCCATCACCCTCTGCGCGGATAGGGACAGTCAAAGTCGTAGAATTGAGACCTCTCTCCTTGGGACGGTTGTTCCCTTGATATTTATCTGGGTTTTTTATTGGAAGGCACGTATAATTTTCCTTCTCCTTCGCCGTCCCCAGGCCGCGGACATAGTGACGACTTGTGCCACTGCACAGCCTTCTCTGCCCCCCCACTCTCCCCCATAAAGTTTTTCCAAGCCCTATTCCCTCGTTTTCCTTTAGAAAGTCTTTTCGCGGAGGGGCTGAGCAGCGCTGTTCTTTTTTGACAAGTTTAGAAACATAGACTGTGCCCCTTTTTCCTTTGTCCCGCGTCTCGAGAGTGCTGTCTTGTATCGTCCCGCTTTTTTCGTATTTTTGAAGGAAGCTGAAATCCTTCTTTTTCCTCGCCTTTTCTATCGTAAGGTGGGTTTCTGGCTACCCTTTTTTAGACGATTGTGCTTTTTTCAAAAGCCTTTTTTTTTTACTGAGTGCCTCTTTTCTTAGAAGTAATCGTTCGACCTTGGACGCTCCCGTGCTCACTATTTACTCTCTGCATAGGCGGCATCCCCGAAGAGTTTTGAGCGAGCGGTTTGACTTTTCCCCCCTTCTTTCCCTCCCTTTCGAGGGAAGCCTTTCAGTTTTTTAGCAAGAAAGACGAGCGAAAGCAGTGTATGCAATCGATCTATTTTCCTCCCCCCAGGGTGTTCGATCAGTCTTCATTTCTTTTTTCTTGTCCCCGATTCGGCCCGATCCGGTGCGGCTCTTCTTTTTCTACGTAAACCCGAGTTTTCGAGTTGATCTCCCTCCTCTCGGTTTAGGTGAATCTTTTTTCTTCTTTTTTTGGACGGACGGTTACGGGACCCAGATTTTTTGATGTAAGGAGGTGGCCGGAAAACAAGGGATGTGTAGCGCCCTTTTTCTCTCTTCTCCCTTGCCTTCCGGCTTGCTGCGTACGCCGTCTCACCTCCCCCCCAATGCGGCCCCTGAGGCCCCGGACGAATTTTCTTATCTCCAGTGGCAGTAGTTTCGGATAACCGGTTGCTCTTTCCAGTGGCTGGGGGTTTCCCCCCCTTTTTATTGAATGAGAGCCGAGAGTCCATTCCTTGCCGCCGACACTCTTAGCCGTCGGGGGCGCGCGGCGACCGTTTTTTGTCTTCTGACGCAACGCTTTCGCCACCTTCTTATTTAGGCGTAGGAGCGGGGACTTTTCTTTTCGTTTTCTCATGGCGTCAAGTTTTGGATAAGGACCCTTAGCACCTTTTTCCCCCTTCGAGCAGACGTTCTTTGACCGGATCACCGGATCTTCCTTGTATGGGCAGGCGCTCTCTCTCTTCTTTTTCCTTTTTTCTTTTGTTTAGTTCTGGGACTCTCTTTTTCCCTAAGTTTGGTTGAGAGAGACTTTGAAACGCGACCACCCCTTTTGACCCCCGCCACCCGATTGAATCCCTTGACCTCATGGGAGCACGTTTGTAGAGCAGAGGAGCGTTTCCTTCCCCTCCTTCCCTAGAATTACTAATCTCTCTCCGCCTCGATACCGCCCTCTACGACGCTCTAGTACTTCCGAGCTCCGACTGCGCCTTTTCGTCCCCTTTCTTTCTCCATTTTTTTTTCTTCAATAGTTCCGGACGACCTTTTCTGTAGTCACTCGTCTCTCCTCTTTTCCTTTTTCTCTGATCCCGAAGTTGGACCCCACAGCCACGTGTCGATCCTTTTGGATCCCGGCTCGCGCGCTCTACCCCTCTTCCACTCGCCGTCTCTAGTTTGACCTTTCCTGTTGTTTTTTCTTTTTTCGTTCGACACGTAATCAGCGCCCCAGGTCGTGTTCTCTCGAGCCGTCCCGCTCTTCCCTCCCTGAAATTGTTTTTTCGCGCTACTCGGGTAACGTGCACTTACTCCCACCGCGGACCCTTACCGATCCCAGCATCGAGAAGCCAGCCAGGTTGCCTCTTTAACCCCCTCCCGGCGTACGTTCATCGTTTTTTTTGGAATCCATTTACTTATACAAGCCATGAGGATTTCGGCGTCTTCTCCTTCTTTTTCTTCTTTGCCCGTCTGCCCTGCACCCCGAACCGTCCGAACAAAGGCGTCGAAGCGACCGAAAGCCGAGTCGTGCCAAGCGCATCCTTTTCCCGATTTTTTTTCCTTTTTTTCCGGTAGAAGAGAAGTCTTTCAAAGTCCTCCGCGCTCCCCCTTTGCCGTTTTCGTCTAACACTTAGCGAAAATAGACCCCACCACCGTGACCTCAGGTGCTCTGAGGCATATTTCGAACTTTAGGTCCTACCTTTTTCACTTGTAATACGCAATAAAGGCGGGCGAACCTCCTCTGACCTCCTCTGTCCCTTACCCTGGTCATGCTCATTTCGAGGAAGGAGGGTGTCTAGAGGGGAATACGAGGTTTTTCTACCGCCCTCCCCGCGCTTTTTCGACTTCTGGTTTTACCCTAATTGTCTTCGGTAGGTTTCTAGGAGATGGCGAATGCTTGTTTTCTCTTAGTCTAGGACATGGATTCTGATATGATTCGACGTAACCTCTCCCTTCCCCCTTCCCTCCCCCCTTTCGTAGAAAGAAAGTCCTCCCTCTCATTGCACGATTGACGATTTCCCGAGGGTACTTTTCCGCCTCCATATTTCCCTCTGGACCGCGGTTGTTTACCCTTTCTTTTCCTTTTTTTCCTTTTGTTAAGGGGGGATTTTTTGACGACGCGACCTCAGGACGCATTCCTCTTCCCCTAGTGATGGGTGCTAAGTGACGTTTTCTGTCCCCTATCCCAGCTCCACATTCGACCACGACGATCCCCTTCGCGACGACCATCCACTCCATATGTTGTGTCCCTTCTGACGTTCTGTTCCGGTCCCCTCTCTCTCATTTTTGCAAGCGACGTAGCAGCCTGAAAGCTGCCCTTGTGCCGCCAATTTACACCCCCCGTTTTTCCAGATGTTCTTCTATCTTTCCCCTGCTTTTTTGAAGGTTGAATCATTCCGGCCATGGCGTCGGCTCGGTACTGGTCGTTTGACAAGCCTGTGCCTACCGGAGGACGCTACGCATTCCCATTCCTTTTTGCCCGAGTACGGCCGCGAACTGAGGGCGTTTTTCGCGTGGGCTTTTATTCGTGTCCGTTTCTTTTTCCCTCTAAGACGGGTTTCTCTGATGGTTCTTCCTCGTCCCTCCCCGAGGTCCCCCCAGCTTTGGTTAAGCCACACCCCCCGAGGCCCTCTTCCCTTTGCTGGAGATTAGACTACACACCTCCCCCCTGATGCGCAATGCGTTTTGTCTTTCTTTTCCCGTCGCCCCCCCCCAGAACACCACGCCACAGATCTTCTCCCTATTGACGATCCGCGGAGTTGATAGCAACGGGTACGTAATTTTCCAGGCCGGTTTTACTTGTGCGATGGGCTTACTCCGTAGCCGTTGTGCTCTTTCGCCTTCAAACCCATTTTTTTGGTGGGTGGTATTACGTCTCTTTTTCTTCGCCCTCTTAGGCTGACTAAGATCGTTCCTCTAATTTTTGCTTTGAGTACTCCGATGCCTTCTTCTGGGCTTAAGGAGAAAGCTAAGTAGCCTGGTCCCCCTGCCTTTTTCCCTGTGAAAGAGGACGTTGCCTTTTTCGCGGTGCGCGTCAAATGCTGTTCCATACCCCCGGCGACTTTTTTTTGTTACACGTTTCACGGGATTTCCCTTCTTCCGTCTCGAACTTCACGAGCTTTTAGTGCCAATCTCTTTTTCTCGTTGTGGTTGTGTTAGCTTCCATACGCTTCCCCCCTTACGTAGTGCCCTTTGCCCAAGTCCCCTACGGACAAACCTTCTGACCGCTTACCGCATGAATAGCTTTTTTAAGTGTCGCCCGCTTTTCCCCCCTCCGCCAATAATCGAAAAGTGCCAGTCTTGAGCGAGTTCCGTGCAGTCTTGAATCCGCTCACCCAGTCACGCGTCCACTCCTTCCCCCTTTCTGTCTACGCTCTGATTGCCTCGCCCGTTCATTTTGGCGAACCTATTTTCCAGTCAACCCTTCTTAACAAAAAGCGAAAGACTGCACTTCCTCCTCCCCAAAGGAATAGTAATCGACAAATCCCACCCGGATGGGCCACCCTTTACCAGAACTGTCGTAGACAGACGAAACCTACTCCCTTGAGTCCCGTATCTAAGGTCGGCGTTCTTTGTCGCTTTCCCGGCCTCTACACGAGACCATACGCGCCGAATCCCTTCCTCTTCGGATCGCTCATCAGTCCAGTTTTCAATTTCTTTCCTTAGCTCTGTGTTCTTAAGTCTCCTCTCCGTAATAGCCATGCTTTCGAGACACCTCTATGCCATCCCCTTTCTGTTTTTTATTCTACGCTCTTCCCACATCTCCCTCCCTGCCGGGTCCTAGTTTGCCATCGTCCGCTCTGCACATGCGCGTTTACTAGCCAATCCTTTCGGAGGAGGGACCCTGCCCCCCCCCCCCTTCTCCGACTGCATATGCATTGAGGCACCCGATCACCGCTTTTACCTTATCTTTCACGAAGCTACTTAACCCCCCCCCCTTCATTGATTTCTTTCGGCACCAGGTCCTTCCGCTCTGTCGTTTTTTTGTACCGCGGACCACGGACACGCGCCCCGATACAATCACCTCTGACCACGATATTGATGGCCTGGTATCGTTCCTGAGTCGTTTGTCCTGTCCATTCGGAAGTGAGTGTAGCAACTCCCGAAGTGAGGGACAAAACCGTCACGAAGATGATGACCTCTCTATTCGTAAGGGGCGTCGTTTGCCACAAAACACCAAAGTTCAAGACGTTTTTTCCCCCCTCCCCGAAGCCACAGTGACCTCTTCTCGAGTTACAAGAAACGAGGTTTTTTCACGCGCATTTCTTCCTTTCTTTCCCAAGTTTTTTTCGTCTTTCTCCGAGGGGGCTTTGGTGAGCGGTTGTTTGGAAGGGAAGGGGACCTGTAAGGGTTCTTTTTTTGTGCAGTTTAGAACGATCGAAGCCAATGCTTTTTACTTCCAACCGCTCGTCACTTCTACATTTTACACCAGTTCAATCCTGATGTCCCCCTGTATGTCCCTATTTCTGAGGGCGAATCCTTCGTTCCCCCTCCTTGACGACTGCCGGCGCCCACGTCTTTTCTTCTACGTGTCCAGTTCCCTTGAAGTTTCCGCATTGCTTAGGAAATTCCTGTGAGTATGCGTAGGAACTCTCCTTTTCTCGTCATCAAGATCATGGGTGGCGGCCCCTTTCCTCCGAGGTTGAGCCCCCCTTGCCGCTAATTTTCCCCGCGTATGAATCCCAAGTATTTCGAACTTTCCTTTCCCTTCCCCCCTAATATTCTTGCCCGTCGACGGTTTCGGTCGCCGGCGTTCGTCTCTCCCGGTGTTGGAAGGTTTTTTTCGTTCTTTTTGCGGTGCAGACTAAGCAATCTCCTGAGCCCACTCGCCCCCTCTCCCCGCTCCTTGTGTTCCCGTCCGTCAGGGTCCGCGGGCCACGGGGCGTTTCCAGCACGTCGGCTGTCCCTTTTATTTTTCTTCGAGGCCCTGTGCGGTTTTCTCCCCTCCTCTCTTTCTTCTGAAAGGGTCGCTTTCTGCCGTGGACGGGACCCGCGATGTGTCCTTTTTTTGTTTTGCAACTTGCCCCAAGTTTGAGCGCCGAGATTAGCGGCCCGCCTTTTTCTTCTGCGTCCCCTCTCGCCGTTAAGCAACCAAACCTGGCAAACCGAGCACGACGATCTTCGATGAGCGCCAGTTTTCTTGCTTTTGTGAGACGGGACTCTCGATGTTGTCAGTCGCTTTTCTTGACTTGAATGAGGAGATTTGCGAGAAGACGCCTCAATTCGTTCCCTTTTCCTAGGAGGGAGGCGACTTCTCCCGGGGCTGGCTTTCCTGTACGCACCCTCAAGTCGCCCGGGCTTTTTTTTTCCGGAGTAGAGGTTTTTCCTGCTTTTTTCTCCTCCTTTCTATGGGGCACCCCAGAGATCCGGCCACTCACCTCGCGCGCCGTCGACTTCCTTTTGCTCCGGAGGTCCCTTTTTATGGTCGGAGAGGAGCTTTTTGTTTCTTTTTTCTTTCGTTTATGATACTCCAATGTGGTGTTGAGAGATTCCCATGAAACGCCCAGAACCACCAAACGACACCGACCCGAAGCTCTCTCCCTACGCGGTGAGCAGCTGCGCTCAGGGAGTTTGGGTCTTTGTAGTCGTCGTTCTTTTTTTGGATCAACGATCGAAGACAGCCTAAGTTTCCTCCTACCCCTTCCCCTCCTCGACCTCCTTAAGAATCGGAAGATTTACTGAGTGGAGAATTACAGCGTTCAGAAGAAAGACCCCCCTTAGTCCCGGCGATTGCCTATCCCTAGTAGGAGAAAGGCACTTAGGGATCAATCTTTCCCCTCTCGACACCCCCACAAAAGAAACACGACTTGTCGGAAGTCGTTTTTTTTTCGCGTCGCGATCAAGACTTCTTCAAGGAGCTCATTCGTAGTTTTCCTATGTTGTTCTTTGGTTTGGCGAGACCCCGGATTCAGAAAGAGCACGTTCTTGACGGCTTATCCTACTCCGGAACTTTTTTTTAATCCCAAGGCTCTGGCCCAGAAGAGGTAGTTTAGTGTGTTTCCTTCCCCCTTTTTGCCTGACAGAAGCCGAGTATCGCCGTTTCCGACTCCAATGTTTGCACCATTTCCGTGTGATAGAGAGAATGCAAGTGGCTCCCTTCCCCCTCTTCCCTTCATTCCTCTTCCTCCACATTGAGTAATGAGAGATTGGAATCTGTTGATTTTCTCCCTTGCGGTTCTTTCTGCGGAACGTCCTTCTGAGCGTTGCCGACAAGCCTCCCCTAAAGCGTATTACCCTCCTCTTTGCTTTACTGGATTGAACCCTTGTTCGCACGGACTTCCCAAGGTCGACCCCCGCGACTACTTACATTCAGCGTACTAGATTACAGTGTTCTCTTCCTTCTACCTCCGTTGCTCGACCATGCGATGAGCCTCTTATTGCTTTTTGTCATCCTTAGGTCTACTTTGAACCCGCGACTTCCCGTCCTTTTTTACCTATGGTCTATGCAAAATTGGAATAGCTCTCGTGGCCCTTCCCGGCATGAGTTTCTCATCTTTCTTTTAAATCACCCGTCGCTCCTCGAGATTACGCTGAACGCTTGTGCCCTCCTTTATTCTTTTACCTCGGAGAGGAGTTTCAGGTGGCGACTAGTATGGCCTCCTGTCGGGATTTTCTCCCTTTTTCAGGACATGCTTCAGTTCCACATTCAATTCCCCCCCCCTCTCAGCTGAAAGTTCCCCGTCTGAAAGTCAGTTCGACGATTCTTCCGGTAAAGTCTCCTTTTTCCGCAGAATTCCCTAAGTGGCAATTAGACGATTTGGTTCTGTCGTAGTCGCCCCCGGGATTTTAGGGTACGGGTTTAGGGTTGAGACGAGCTCCCCCCAATCTTCCCCCCCTCTTCCGGCGCACGCTTCTTCATTTTTTCTTATCCCTACTATGCGTGGAGTAGAAGGAGAGATCTACGTAGGACCCAGATCTTCGAACATTGACTTCCATTTTGTTTTCCTATGGAGGAAGTATACTTGAAGAGTTCGGCAAGTTATTTTCCCGAGCTTACCTTGACTGGTGTCCTTTCACTCACGGTTGGCTTAAGTTCGTGTTACAATGATGCACGCTTTGACCCTTTTGCCTCCCGGAAAATCGGTGCGCTTTGTATTTTTCGGTGATTTTCTTTGCCGCAAGGGCGGATGCGAGTCGAACGCCCTTTTTCTTCTGAGGAACAGATTTCCCCCTGCGAGAGGACGGCAGGTTTTGGATTCTTGCGGATGGTGAGCCCCTACAACTCTTTGGATTAAGAGACATGGTGTTTTACGCGGTCCCCCCCCCCCCTCTTTGTTTAGTCTTTCCTTACTCGCGTACAACCTGGGCTCCCTCTTGACCCCAGATAAGATGTCCGGTTCTTTTCGAGATTTTTAGCAAAGAAAACCTAACAGAAGTCGCGGACGATGGATCGGAGACGTCCCTTTCCCCTCGACCCCTACCGATCTTGGAATTCTGAAGACTTTAGCGACTATAGTTGGGGATTCCCCCAACGTTAGAAGGGAAAAGGGACCGTTGCTTAATGTCGTTTCACCGGCAGCGCACCCAGCTGGTGCCAGCCCTGTGTTGGCATTTTTATTCGTGCTGCCGGGTGGACTACTGTTACGGCGTATTTTTTTTCTTTTTTACGGAAGCAAAGATCTTCCTTCAAGACATCTACGCGAAGTAGAGGATTGGTGAGCGGCAGCAGTCCATTGTTTCTGAAACGCCGGGCAATTGGATTTTTTTCTGATGTCCTCTACACAGTTAAGAACAGGTTCGCGTAAATGAGGGACATCTCCCCTTCTTGTTTGGTGACTCACACACCGAGACCGTTCCAATATACTTCTCTAATTAGTTGTTGTTTTAGCGAGATCTTGACCCCCCAGGAATATGCGCCTTCCCCCATTTTACGTAATTAGGGAAACCAGTTAATGCCTCTTTACCCCCCCTCCCTTTACCTCTCCAGGAAGTCACCGTTTATACGCTTTCACCATCAGCACGACTACGAAAGACTTGAACTGGTTCCCTTCTCCGTATTGAAAGAGGAGTTTATTTTTGCTACCAGTTCCCACTGAAATAGGCAGTCCCCCACTGACGTATGCTCTCCTCGATAAGTCAAGACGTATCAAGTAAGTTCACCCATGAATCCCCCCCCCCCCTGCCAAGTCTAGTTACAGGCGAAGAGTCCCCCCTGGCTTATTCCCCCTCGCAGCACACGACACTTTTCACGTCCCGCCTTTTCTATTTTCCCCGTTTCCTTCTATGGATCGGCCCTCGTTCCACTGTCATTACATGTGGTCGTTTCCAGAAGGCGACACGAAGCCCCCACCCATGGCGACTCTCATTTTCCCGTCGGGCTTGTCGATCACCAGTCATCCGTCCAGGGACTTCATAGCGGGTGGTCATCCGTCGTTGAGTCCCGTTGTTTGCAACGTCCTCCTTCTCTCATCCGCCCATGATTCTGAGACAAAGTATATGAATCCCCCAGCTTCCGGCCTCGTGCTCGAGTTTCCCAACGCGCCGCTCCCTCGTTCCCGCGTCCCCCCCGTTTCTTATCGATGAACCGTTCGTTCGACCTCCCGCATTTGCCGTTCTTTTGGCACAGCCCCACTTTACCTCTCTCTTCCCAGTAAGGACACCTAGAAAAGAGATAATTCTTACTTCAACACGGAATCCCCCCCCCGTCCCTTTTCTTCTTCTGGCTGGCAAATGGCCCATTTCCGCTTCGACGTTCCTACAGAATGCGGCCCCTTTACCTACGGCCGGCCGTCGCCGTCCAACGAACAACGACTTGAGTGCTCCCCTCGTCCTTGATCTTTCTGGTCTTCCCTTTAGTGCCTATTGTCTCTGGACCTCCCCGTGAGAAGACCCATTCACGGAGATGAAGCGCTTCGGTCGTCCTGATTTTCGATATCCCCCCCTGAACAGGAAAAAGGAACTTCCGCCCCCTGACTTCCAGTCCTTGAGGTCTAGGCCTGGCCTGCGGAAAGTCATTTTGAATGAGTCACGTTTCCTTCTCCTTGCTCCTCGCTTTCAGGTTTGAGGCGGTTTAATGGCGGTCGATGGTACGTCGAGGTAATTTCTTCAGGAGACGTCATTTATTCTCCGTGTCGTACTCGTGACACATTCCAGCTCCGCCCCCCTCAACTTCGATAAGCCAATATTCTGTCCCAAGCGGTCATTTCATCCATGCCTCGGTATTGGTGGAGGGCTCCCCGCCGTCCCCTGGAAGCAAGAATTGCTTGGCCGGCGCACGTCCTTTCCACGTTGCCTTGCCGCTTCCGATGTCTCCCTCCTCTCCCTGTAGTCCCATGCAGAATGCAGTTTATCCCCCCGCATACTTTTTTCCTAGACCCGGGTCCTGGTTTGTGGCGCAGGTTCCCTCCGGAGGCGAGACACCTAGAAATACGGGTAGATTAGGAACCTTGGTAATTATAGTCTTCTCGTTCGGATTGTCAGAGTCGTGATAACAGAATTAGAGGATAGGAGCACGCTCCATCAAGTTCCGCCTTTCTCCCCCTGTAGACTGACTTTCGGCTGTTAGAAGTCCGGGCGAAGGCCTCCCCCCTTTCATCAACGGAACCTCGGCAATCTAATGATGAAATAGATAAGGTACAACCCCACTGGTTTTTCCCGCCGACCGTACCGTTCTCTGGCGAGGAACGTTGTTCCCCCCGTATCTACGCAACTGGGGGAAGCTATGGGGGGGCACCTCGTGGAGAGACTTCCTCCCTGGGAAGTGTCCGGCGTTGGGTCCCTTCGTTCCCGGACCCTCATGTGCTAAGTTGGGGCAACTGCCCAAAAAGGTCTCCTTTGCTGGAAGAGCGCCCCTTCTTTCGAGCTAAGAAATGGTCCGATATCCTGTCTTCCTCGCCGTCGCCCTTTTTCTCCCCCCAACGCGCGACTGAACTTGATGTGAGCGCCCGTGGAAATGGTAGGAGTTCCTGCGCGCGCGAGCCCCTTCTCCACCGGTGCTCGTGTAATGCTCGCGGTACTCTTGCATGTTTCGCCGTAGCTTCCCGACAATTCGTCTGATTAGGCGCTCAGGGCGCGGTTGCGGGTCTGTGGACTCAACGAATTCTATCCCCCTTTCGCCGGGAGTCTTATTTTTCTTTTGGTAGAGTTTCCGTTCGACGCTTGAGAAGCTTCCCCCTCTTCTTATCCGGTTCCTCGCGACGTTATAACCCGGCTTCCAGGAAGAAGAATGGGGCGTAAAACGAGTCTTTCGCGCTCCCTTTTCGTTTTTTCGATGGTGATGGTTTTTTTCAATGTGATTAATCATAAGTTGTGTGTTTTGAGAGATTCTCCCACCCATTTCACCCCCTGATCCTGCCCTCCCTCGTAGAGAACTGGTTTTTAAGAAGGAGTTGGTAGAGTAGATTTTCTATTTCGTTCTCCCCTTCACCTTGCGATCCCTCCCTTTAAGTCCATGATCGCGTCTCGACGAACGCCGAGACCGCCCGCTCCCTTTCTTCTTATCAGCGCCCCTTCTCCTTTCGTTGAGATCCCTTCCCCTGGTAAAGCGTATCCTCGGACGACGAAGCTTTCTTCGGTGAACCTCCCCTTTTCCCGCCTCAGCCTCGGCCATATTCCTTAGGAAAGTGCCCGACTCTCCACAGGTTGACCGGTCCCTTTCTTCTCGACCTTCAAAACTTTCTATAATTGTGAATATGAACCGTAATTTGTAGTATGTTTGATTAACGACGGAGAAGTCATCCCGCCCTCCCCCCGTGGACTGTTCCCCCCTCCGCACTTATGACCAAGGACATTTTGGCAGTTGACCCGTTTCCCCTCTCTGGGTACGTGCCCCATTCAGACTTGAACTCACGACAAGCCAGAGATCGCCGTAGAGCCGTCCGCACCTTTTCCCCCCCCCCACATACTGTCAGTTCTTTATATGCTTTCAAGTGGCTCTTCCCTTTTCCTTTCACTTCTTCGTGTGATTTCAATCTCAGCGATTGCATGCGAGTGCTCTCAGGCAGTACTGTCTGAACCGTATGCTTCTTTATTTTCCATCAACCCCCGGACTCGCGACCTAACCGATTCCGTTCTTGCCGCGGCCTACCTGACTTCACCATTCGCGCTTTATACGCGAATAATTAGATCCAAAGAGGGCCACGCGAATTTCACCCTTTTCGGCACCCACCCGCGTAGCGCACCACCCCTTCCTTCCTCTAGGCCCTTCGCGAATAGTGCTGTGAAGGAGCATTCCGTGACGCCCTCTACTACGCTTGTTTTCCTTCCCTCGTCTGCCCTCTCCCGACACGATGTTTCCCGGCTCGGTTTCCCGTCATCGACGGAAAGACTCTGCTTCTCCCCCCCCGCACAGGACGGTACCTCCGAGGAATCATGGGATTGCCCCCCCTTTTATACGACTTGCCTAGTTCCCCTCGCGAACTTGCTTTGACTTGGGCGTACAGGATGGCAATTCTCCTTTCCTTCGATCCAGCCCTTCATTAATTCACCCTCCCCACCTCCCCCCCCCGCCTCTCTTCGAACCCCGTCTAGAAGTAGAGGAGCCGAATTTGCACTAAGGTAAAGTATTTACTCACGTCGATTTTATTGTAAGCATCTCTTTCCGATTCTTTGACACAAGGGAGTAGGAGGTGTGCCTAGGTCCCTTTTTTTTGAGCCCCATCAGTTCTTCCCTCCTGCGCAGTAATCTTTTCGTGAATGGGCTGGTTTTCCCTTCCGGATGGGTTCTTCCAAGCAGTCCACCGTCCACCTGCGTGTATTTTCAGAGAAACTGAATTCAATATAGGGTTTTGGAGTTGTCGGAGCGTTCTGGAGTCAGGGTCCGCGCTGATGGCCAACGCGCGCTGCTCTTTAACGTCCCCTGGGCAGCCCCTTAAAAGGATGTGGTTGTCTTCTTCCAGCATTCGATTTGAGATCTAGACCTCTTTATTTCTTTCCCTCCCTCTTTTTTTACTCGGACTTTTAGGTTGTGCTGGTTAGGGTTATTTTTTCAGCAGCGGTACCTTCCCTTCTGACTCGAGGAATGTGATGCGGATTTTTTTCCTCTTCCCCCCCCCTTCCTCTGAAGAGTTTGGGAGGCGCGGTTTTTTTTTTATCCGGGGCGTAGCACTCGCTGAAAGGGGAGTCGATGTGTCTAAGCTTCTCCACGATGCTTCGGCTTCCCCTCCCCCCCGCGCGGGGCAACCAATCGGCCTCCCCTTTCAGCTGCCCTTCTGCGGACGGATGCGTGTGCGAGCCCAAGTCCACCTAACTCCGACGGCTGCTTCTCCCATCGTATGGTCTGTGCGCCCGGGCATCGCACCGCCGGGCGTCTGTCGATCCTATCGCCGATCGCGTCGGTTTCCGCCACTTTCACACAAGTTTTTTTCCTTTTTTGTCTTGTCCCTCGCGGGCCGTGGTTCTCGCCGTTGAACATCTTGGGGTCTCTTTGGCTTGATGCCCGGGTGTCCCCCCCTACACTTCAGCTGACTGGTCTTCTCATCTTCCTCCCCCTCTTTCCCGGTTTTTTGAGTTACTCGAGTGCGGGCTGGGCGTCCTGTTTTCCAATCTTTTCCCGCCGCGGGGCGAAGTTTTTGCTGCGCTGTTTTCCCTCGTCCCTCCGGTGTACCGTTCGCCACTTTGCGTCCCTGCGGGAAGAGCCGGAGGGTGTTCCCTGAGTGCCGTCCAAATCTGTCCGCGCGTATTTTTTCCCCTACGTAGTGCAAACTCTCTCTATCCCTGAGTTGTTGGTTGAAGAGATTGGCCCCTTACGCTCGGCTCATCGCGCTTCCATTTTTCCCGTCCCTCGACACCCCGTCCGTCCCTCTTTCCCCTTGCCCCCGGCTTAAACTACACGGTAGAAGCGTCACCGAGAAGAAACCATCTCCCTCCCCTTTTTCCCGTTCTTCCGTCTCGGACGGCGCCCTTTTCTCCCTCTCCGGTCTTCCCCTTGATAGTGAGAAGATTCCGGATCTCTGCTCCCGCTCCCTCTTCAAGGTCCCCCTCCCCGAGAGGATTTTCCCTCAACCGCCCCCCCCCCCCCCTTCTCTTTTGTCGCCAAGAATGAGATCCCAATTATCCGCGTTTTTATTTTCCCCTTTTCACATCCCCGGCCCTAGTTCTGAAGACCTTGGCTCCGCAGCCCTATCGCGAAGAGGATCGTCCCGCTTTCGCTGGTTGTTTGTTCTGCCTTTTACAAAGGACCCAACGCATTTTTTACGTCCCAGTCCTTCTTCTGTTTGTTGGCTATTTTTTATAAGCCAACCCAGAACCGTCCAAGAGGCTCATCCCTCTTTGCTCGCGGGAGCATCCGTTGTTTTGACTTTTCTTTGCCGAGGCATCGAATCGTTTTCAGAGGAGACCCAGCCTTTTCCTCCACGAGTCTTCTAGTTTTCCCTCCCCCTTAACCCTCGACGTACCTAGTTTTTCCTTCTTTTTGTCCTCATGCCACATGGGGTCGACGACGAAAATCGCGGACTTTTCGTTTTGCTTCCACCGCGCCTGCAGGATTTGTACTTTCCCCCCCCTGCTTCACCCGCGGACGGATATAGTAACCATCCCCCCCTAATCTTCCTTCCCCCAAACCCACCGTACTGAAATGGCCTCCCTTTCCCTATTCCTCTTCCGGCGCTTCCGGGCCCCTAGCAGCACGCAGGCCCTCCCGTTCCTCCCTCTCCGCACTTTCAACAATTCTCTTTTTGCATTTCGCTTTTTTCCTGATTTTGTGAGACCGAAGATTTCTCTTCTTCTTGTCTTTACCTTCTACCAGCACCATCCCTTTTTTTGCTGCGATTTCTGCGTCAGGTGCGATAGAGTAGAAACCCCGAACCGTTTCCCTATTAATAAAGTTTTTGAAAAGGCACTTCCACAGCCCTCGTTGGAACGGGTTGAAGATTCCCTCCCCTCCGGACCTGGTACAAGTCGCCTGCGCTTCACTTTTTCGGTGCGACGGATCCTGGTCTTGGGGATGATGAAGGGGGAAGGGGGGGAAGTGGACAGGCCTCCCTTTCCTTCTCAGGACTCTTCCCTGATCTAAATGGCGAAGGGCCCCGCCTCGTGACGGCACCCCCCCGCCCTTTCTTTCCTTTCGCCCCCCAAGTCGAACAGCGTTTAATTAATGCCTGTAACGGGTAGGTTTTCCTCGCTTTTCCGCTGTTGCTTTTGCAGCCTCTTTTTCCCCGTCGATGATGGTGGGGGAAACGAATGAATAGGCGCCCCCCCCCTCTCTATTCTTTTTCGACACGCGACTCGATGCTTGTTATTTCCCCCCTCCTTTTTTCTTTCGTCCGGACTCCTTTTTCTCCTCCTAGAGAATATGCTATCTCAATAGAGTTCACTTGTTGGCAGTTCGTTGAGGTCTCCCCGTGCCATCTACCGGGGGTCTCGTATGTCGCTGTTATAAATTCTTTTCTCTTTTCGGACTTTGGCGATTCGCTCACTTTCGGCAATAGGCGCTTGCCCGACTCGCCTCTTTCGTTTCCCCTCCTCTTTTCTGTTCGCGTGTTTGGCCCGGTTCTTGACCCCCTGTCAGCCCGTTTGTCCAGAGCACTCCGATTGCCCATCGCCTCGCCTGGCATTAGGCACATACGGTCCGCTAAGTCAGTCACTCCTTGGGCCACAGGGGCAACGGGTCTGACACTTGCCCCCTTGTTGTGAGATGGCCCCTTTCATTTTTTCCCCCTGTCCATCCTCCCGAGTTCCGGTCCGTCTTTTTTTTCCTTCATTCTCTGGACCCCCTGCGCTTGCTTTCGGGGGGTCGGTTTCAAAGCCCCAGGAAGGAGGAAGTAGAGAAGCGGACTACCTGGGCTCTTTCTGGTCTCTCCCTTCCGTCGCAGACACCCCTTAAGTCAACCCGAGGCCTCCTCCTTACGCGCTGATCTCCAGTTTTTTTCTGGTCGGCTTTAGAGAGAGAGCGACCAAGTGAGCGTCAGTCCCTTTTGATGGGTGTTTCCTCTCGGGTTCTTCCTTCCCTGAGGATGTTTTTTCCCTGCCGAACTTATTCGTCAGTCAGAGGATGTTCTTGGTCTCCTTTTTTTGTACTCCAGAAGTTTTCTCCCCCGTCGGAGCTTCGGATGCTCTGTTAGGAGAGGTGCGGGGTAGGTAGAGTGCTCTCAGGGCCTTTCTTTTTTTCTCCAGCTCTTTACCCCGTAGCCCGACTTATGACCAGTCGACCCCCTTCCTCCTGCTTTTGCTGGTAAAATGTCGGTTGCGAGAGTCGGTTTTACTTTTTTGGTTAGAGTTAACTTCTCTATTTACATACCCTCACAATTGTTGCGAGAGATCCCATGCCCCGCGCCCCCTCCCCAAACGACTCCCTTCTTTTAGAAGCCTGAAGCGGAGACCCTACTCGCGGGAGACGTTTGCCGTCGTCTCTGAGGCCCGTGCCCTGCTCCCGTCTGATGGATAAGAAGCCGTCAGATTATACAAGGAGATCGATACAAGAGAAAGCAAGTCTAGTCCCTCTGAGGCCTCTCCCTCTCTCCGCCTTTTTGCTCATTTTCTTTTCTCTCCCCTGACGTTTGCGACTCGGTCCCGGACGGTCAAGCTGCTCGCGCGTTCTTAGCTCATTTCCATCATGTCTTTCCGGCAACAACCCTGAGAAGCGTTTTCTCACAGGGATCCCTTTCCTACTACCTCATACCTTTTGCCTCTCCATCGACGTCGTAGTTGTCACTAGGTTTTTAGTAATTGGGTTCTACGTCCCCCGAACCTTTCTTTTTCACGCCAGCCATCCTTCCCCTTAGTGCGGATAGCAAGCTATGAAAGTCAAAGAGGAAAGTTTTTCCCCTTCCACCGCCTGCCCCTTCATTCTCCGCGGGTGGATTCAACCCCCGCTTACCTTTCATTCAAGACAATGCATTCTCTCAGAGACCCGTCACGGGTTGAAAAGCAAACCCGCTTACCTCTGACGTTTCTCAGGCACGCCCTACGGCCCTTATCGAACCCCCTTTTTCTGATCTTCTTAATCGCGATTGCCTATCTGATTTCTTCTGCTTTAGACTGAAATGAGGCATCTTTTCCCAGCCTAACCTCCCTGAACCCCTCCCTGGCGATTTCCATCTTCGTTTCGCCTTCCGTCCTTTTTAGTTTAGCACCCTCCGCGTCCCGCGAGGAGTCATACTTCGAATTCAAGCGCCTACGAGATATACCACAGTCTGCGGCCCCCCCTTTTCCTTCCCCCCTTTTGCCCCTTTATGCCCCCCCCACGTGATCTCGCTTTTCTTCTTTTCTACGTGCGGTCCCTACGTCATTCCGGACGAAAACAGCGCTCCCTGGCGGGCGTTCGTCACCCTCGTTTTTGAAGCGCGTCAAGCCCCGGTCCAAGTTCCGGCTTACCCCACAAAACTCCCTCCCCACAAACCCCCAAAAACACCCCAAACCCCCCCCCCCACCCAAAAAAAACCACCAACAACCCCCCAACAACAAAAAAAAACACCCCACCCCCCCCCCCACCACCCCCCCCACCCCCTGTTCGAGGTCGTCATTGAGGTTTTTCAAGAAGGGACAAGTCTATGCGCTTCTTCCCCAGAACCTCGTCTCTTCCTAGAAATTCCCCCGGGCAGGGGGGTCTGGTTATTTATCTTCTTCTCTTCCCCCCCCTTCTCGAAGATGGTGAAGGAATGAGGATGTCCTTTTTCCCTCACGGGAGAGCCATTTTTACGGTCCTGTTTCCTTTTCCCCCTTCCCCATGTACCCCCATTACGTCAAAATTACACGTCTTCCTTTCGACTTCCCCTTTCGAGATCCCCTTGTCTAAGGAATTTTCACAGGTAAAGATGGATTTCCTCGAAGCTCTCCCCTTTCTGGGACGCCTCCTGAGTCCGTGTTTTCACTCGGTTTCCTTGCCTTGTCTGTACGTCGGGACCGGTTTCTTTTTTTGTTTTTCCTACTGCTCTCCTTTCAGGCCGACCGATAGACGTTTTCATGTATTCCTTTATGTGTCCCTCAGTCTCTTAGGTGCGTCATCCGTGCCTTTTTCTTACAACGGCCCAAGATCCCCTCCCGCTCTTCCCCCCTTTCCCACTCACTTTTGGGGAGGCCCTTTCGGTCCTTTTGCTCCTGTTCTGGCCTGCGCCTTCTGCAAGGCTGTCCCCTGCCCCATTAAACGAATGTGGGGGCTTACGTCGATTTTTCTATGGAATTCTCCCCCGCTTGGTCAGGTTGCCTCCCGTCGGCCTTGCGTCTTCTTTCGGGTAGGTGTTTTTTCAGCGTCTTTTTTTTCATTGCGGCGACAACGCTGTGCATTCTCGTTTCACCCGACGGAACGCGGATGTTCCGTTTTGTGGGATCGGAGGGGAGCACAGAAGAGGTTGGCTCCTTTACTTTGTCTCCTCGTCGCCACGCTGTTTGATCCCCTCTCTCCTCCCCAGGTGCCGCACCCCCGCGGATCTTGCTGCGTTCTGTTCCTTTCGGCTTCGGATTTAGTAGACAAAGACCGTAAAGACTAGTCTTCGTCGTCGCCCATGCTTAGTTTTTTTTCCCCAGGGCATCTCCCAAGCTGTTGGAAGACTCTTCTTCTCTGAGGCGTTGCTGAAGGGAGTGAAGGCCCCTGACGGTTTGTATTGTGCGAGGGTCCCCCTTGCGGACTTTTCGTGTCACCCGGTCTCTTGGTTGTGATGCCGGGTGGACTTACGTTTTTCGGTCTTTTTTCCCCTTTGTTAAATTCAGATCCGTCTCAAGATGAATGAGTAATATGCCGTAGAGACCTTTCGTCATGTCCGCTACCCGCGTAGTCAAGACGAGTCTAACGGGCTGTTTTTCTGATGCGTGTTTTCCCTGTAGACGGTGACTTTGTTTTAACTCGGTAAGCCCTTCCCCCCCGGACGTTTTTTTGCCTGACCCCCCTTGGTTCGTTCCTTTTTCCTCGTTCCCCACCCTTCTCTCCTCCCTTTTTGTTTCTAGATGCACCGTCGGAGCCGTCGTTCATAATTTTGATTTTCCCCGCCGGCACCAAGGCAGTTTGCCGCTTCCTGACTTTCGTTGAACGTCACTCTTCCGCGTTCGCTAACTCGACGTTGCAAGAGTATCCTTGATCCGTCGCTTGCCGTTACTCCCCTTTCCTCTGCCCCTTTCGTCTTTCGCCACGTGATCGTAGATTCGTCGCGCCCGTCAGCTGCGGTCCCTCCCCCCCTCCCCCCCCCGGTCTGAAATTTGGCTCAAAACAGCGCAATAGAGGTCACCGGCTCCGTCTGCTCCTTCCGAGATTTTGTCCTTTTTCAACGTTTCTGTTCAAGCCTTCGTCGCGACGATAGTGAAGAATGATGATCCTTGCCCGCGTCGCCGTACTTTCCGATACCGAAGTCTGTCACCTAGACTCACATACGCATTGCCTACGAGCAATAGGGAGCGAGGTGTTGTTGGTCAATAAAGTAAGTCCCTCTTCTACTGCTGTTTCAGGACTTTTCCATTTTTAGGTGTCCGTTCTGACGCAGCCCCCCCCCCCCAATCGGGCGTCGCGGCTCACATCCTTATCCATGTTTCGGCTTCCCCCACCTTTCGTAAAAACCCGCCCTCCTTCCTTTCGCCTTCCTAGTCATTTAAGCGATTTTTCACCTGTCGTTCGCAGCCCAAACTCCGGAAGTTAAGGCTGACCCTGCACCCTCCTACTTCAGCCCGAGGGCCCTTCGTAAGGTCTTTCCCCAATGCGCCCAGGAGCTGCATCTCGAGATTCCCTAGTCACTTTCCTCCACCAAGTAAGGGGTCACTTCTGGCACCCCGTCCCGAAGGATAGAGGAGCTAGTACTCCGTCAGGGAAAAGGAAGAACCCGGCCGCATCGTCCCCTAACGCGCTTCTGCCTGGTTTTTTTCCCTCGCGCCATGATCGTAGGCTCATGACTTTCTCGCTGCCCCGGGTATCTTTTGCTCTGTTCCCCTCTCATTCTGACCCTTTCCCTAGCCGATTACGCGCTCTCCTTGATTTATTGGATCGGATCCGCAAACACAAACGGGCCCGCTCCCCCACCCTTCCCGCGGGCCACCAAGGACCGCCCCCGCGCTTCTTTCCCCCGAATCGGTTGCCACCCTCTTTTCTTCTGGACCACGTACTCGGAAAGGAGTCAAAGGTACGTCGCCTGCGACGGCTACGTTTTCGTTCCCCTGGAATTTGAGCGACCTTTTCCTGGGAAGTGGTCCGGGGACGTGCGCAGGGAGTATCAGGCACCCGGAAATGGCCTCATTCGCTCGGCATTGAATGTGACCGGCCTGCCCCCGTCATTAGCGATGAACCGGCGGTCCAGACACCCAGTTCAATCAACACCCTCCCGAGTTAATAGAACCATATAGGATTGCTGTCAGCTCTCTATTAAGTAGATGACCTACCCTCCTTGCTGGTCCTTCCCTCCCCAGTATTAGACGTGTCCCCCCCCCGTGGCCCCTTGCACTCTTTTCCGATTGCTTTTCGAAGTCCCCCCCCTGCCCCTTTCCTTCCTCTCTGTAGGAATGGTAGGACCGAAAGGATTTGCTTTGAATAGGCATCCCCGCTCAGTAAGGTGTGGGGTTTCCCCCCCCCTCGCTCTTTTTTTCTATTTGAAACGTTGCAAGCCCAGGGTAGATCGCGTATGTCCCTCTTTGATTCGTAATTTTTCGTTAGACCTTTTCCTTTTTTCAATTCCGGTTATTACATCGCTTTTTCCCCCTCACGAAGAGGTAGGTGACCTTATAGCTGAATTTTTTTGTTCCTCAACTTCCCGCAGGCCTAGGTAAGAAGCAGGGCTCCTCCTCTTCCAACTTCTCATGGACCTTCCCCCTTTGTTAGATACCGTCAGGAGAACGTGAACGGGACCGAGCCACGTGAACTTTTTTTTTTCTCCAGTCCTGTTCCCTTTTTTGGTACTGGAGTCAAACCCACCCTTTATGGTTCCTCCTTCTCTTAGAGAGCTGGAGGGGAGTAAGGAGTTGGGGCGGACTTGTTGCACGGGTGTCATCTTTCTGCCATCGGTTAAAACCAGGGTCCCCCCTTTTGTCGGATGGTCCCGGTCTTCCGCGATCGTACTATGGGGCGACGGGTAGTCAGCCTTTTATCGCGTCTAAGTTCCTACCATGATTTTCAACTATTCCATGACTGACGATGAGCTAGCCGGGTCCTGATTTATCTCTCTCGCTCTTTCGACTGAGAGTAGAAAAGTGCTTTTTTCAGTAGTTTTTTTTCTATTGAATGAGCGCCCGAGAGTTTGCTCGAGCGCTTGCTAATTTCGTTCCGTTCTCTGCCGCATTGGAGAGGAACGAAGATACCCCCCCTCCTTCTTCCTTTCGCTGCTCCCGTTCTTTCTTCTCTTTCCGTTATTGTTAGGTAGAGCCCGTGAGAATGAGGAAGTATTAGGATTCCATCTCGGGATCAGGCCTGCGCCCTCCTGTCTCCCTCCCCAGGTCAGGTTCCCCACCGCGTCGGCCCCCCTTCCTCTCTTTTTTCCCCTGTCGTTGGTTTTCTCAGTTTTAATTGGATTATATTTAATCCTTATGTGTTGAGAGAGAAAACTTGAACCCAACAACGACAACGACCGACGTCTTTTCGCGTCTCGACTTTGCCCGGTATACTTTTTTTTCTCGGTTCTGTCATCCCGAGGTAGTTCGGACCCAAGAGCTGGATCTCAGACTCTGTCCTCCTTTCCTCCTTCCTTCGGAAACATACTCTAAAGACGCTAAGAAGCCGGAGCTGAACGAGCCTCCCCTTTTTCGACCGTTACAGATCCCTCCCCTGTCTACGGCAGCCTGACGGGCCTAATCTTTTTCCCCTCCCCCTCTTCTCGCGCCTCTTCTTCCCTTCCCTTTAAAGAGTCCCCTAAGGAAACCCAGACTTTGAGACCGTTCAGGTGGCGCCCGTCTCCGTCTCTCGAAACGCGGCCCTGACGCTCACTGCTAGGTGTTTTTAATAGGTTGGGAGTATTAGAAGTATGAGAACTCCTTCTCCCCAGTCCAGCGCCCCGGTTTGGAGTATATCCTCAGAAGTCTAAAGCCAATGGAGACCTTGGTGCCTTGCACCCGCGTTACATTTTCCTCTCAGAGGGTCCCCGTTCCCCCAGGCCTCCAAGAAGGCTTACGACATCCTCTCGAGACCGCGCAGCGCATTGTCCTTGACCCCCCCCTCGTCCCCGAAGTCCCGGCATCGCCGTTGTCCCGTTTCCTCCCCGGAACTTCGTTAATTCCGGACTATCTGACCACTGGTCTGCCCGGAGAGACTACAATAGCCTAGCTGTATCTCGCTTTTTTGATGTTCCCAAGTGGACATGCGTCCGTCGGGCTCCCTACGAAAAACATTCCCGAAAACACGGTCCGCTCCGACGAGGCTAACGCACGTTCTCCTGTAGCACCTCTCCCCTCCTCTCTTGAACCGTGAGACCCCGAGAGTACTGAGACGCGCATTCGACATTTTGGCTACGCCTCTTACACCTTGGGCCTCGCCTTCTTTCCCCCCCTCTTCCCCTCAAAAGTCTCTCGCAAAAAAAACTCCCGCCCGATGCGTTTGATTATCTCTCCTTACGTTTAGGTCTACCGGCCCACTTCCTTCTCGTGCCCCCCTCTGACTCCTGAGGGCGTAGAAAAGAAACTGAAGCCGCGTCCCTTCCACGTATCGATCTCTTTTTTTTCTCATTCTTGATCGTTCTGAAAAGACGATCTTTCATCCCCTCCCTCCTCGATCCATGAAAGATGACATAAGGATGACCTTTAGGGAGTAAGACTTTGCGAGCGTCTTTGCCTTCTGTGCAGGGCCCGTTGCTTTGCCTTTCTAAGCTTCTCTGCGGATACCTAAAAGTCTTCCCCCTACTTCCCTCCCCCAGCCCTCCGCTCAGTTCTCACCTTCCAACAGCCTTCTCATTAGAAGAACAGGGTCCCCTTGGAGTTCCGCCGCAAGTGTGCACCGTTACGCGTGGGTTTCCCCGTCTTTAGAGTCCTTTTCGTGGACAGGTTTTTTCTTTTTTTTTCGCCTATCCCCCCGTCCGCCACAGAGTAATACTGCTGTTGATGGGTTTGTCCTCAGGATCTTTGGCGTCCCCAGCCCCTGCACTCCGTCATCATGTTGCCACCCCGGACCCTGGCTCCACGTGTCTCCCTTTCCCCCTCATCCCTTAATAGTGTTAGTCAGCACACGAGAAACGCCCCCCACGCGGTCCCTAGAACAGCCCTTTTTTTTTTTTTAAGAATGTTTAATAGAGAAAGAGCTCTTTTCGAGTTGAGATTAGGGTTGCGTTCCGAAACAACACGCTCCCCGTTTTCCTGACCCAGCCATTCTTCCCACCTTCCCCTCCGAGCGGGGGCTTTCAGCTCCCACGTCCCGGCTTTTCCCCATTATACGACACAGGGCACAGACCCCAGATAAGCTTCTCTACTTCCCATGGTCGCTCTTCCTCCTCCTTTTAGTGGAAGGTGGCCTTTAACGGCGACAATTTTCTTCGATTTTTTTTGTGCCCGCCGTTGTACCTCTCCATAGTTTACTTAGAAAGAGTAGGGAGGTCTTTCTGTATAATAGGAGGAGGACCAACTTGCCCTCCTCTTTATTTCATATTTTGTCTCCGCGCGAGAAAGAGGGGTTGGGAGCGGGACTTCTTTGGACCTCACCCAATAGAGGCCCCCGCTTTTGCTTTCCCCCTTCGGATGCCCTACGTTGGTCTTAGTGGGGTTTGTTTTTGTTGTTTTTCTCTTCTTCGTTGAGATTAGCAAAGACCTCCGCACCTAGGTCTTCCCCTTTCGTCTCCCCAAGTATGGGGTTTTTTTCTTTTCCTCCCCCCTTCTGGCTCTCAAACTTCCCGCAGGTTTACCTGGCAGAAACTTTTCTAGGCCCCCCCTGCTTACGTCCTTGGATAGCCAAGGGAGTGATTTCGGGAAAATGGTGGAATTGTGGTACATACGACTGGGTCGTTTACGCCTTTTGTCCCTATGTCTCCTTGGATTGCGATCTTTTGGCTTAAGTAGAAGTTGGTTTTCGTCCGCCCTTGTGGCGAGGACCATCATCTCCGTTCTCCAGTCTAAAGGGGCTGTCGATATAAATTGACTTGCGGAATTTGTTTCATTCCTCCTACAGTTCTCGGTCAAGAGCCAGGATTTCTCTTCTTTTTCTTCAGGCTGGTGACAAGTAGGTGAAGTTTTTTCCATGTGAGGTTTCCCATTTTTTTAGCTGGCATGGCCGGGTCAGGAGTGACGGTCTCAAATAGCCTTCGTCCTCCTGCTCCCTAGCTTTTAGTGCCAATCTCCTATTTCATAATACTTTTGTTGGTTGATCTCTTCGTGGCCCCTGACCCGACGGTCTCCAGAGCCCCTTCCGAAGCATCCCGGTCAAGGAAGAACAACGTCAGAGGCAGAGGACGTCCCTTTTGACCCCCAGAGCACCTTGCACTCCCGTAGAAGCCCTGGCCCAGCGGCCAACCTCGAAAAGAAAGTGTGTCGATACCCTCCTGCGTTGGTGCTTGCAGGTCATCCCTGAATAGGTGAACTTTACTCAGCCCCCCATTGTTTGCGGTCCTTCCTCTGATCTCCCAGTCCCCCCCTTCGCGCGCCGTCAAAGACGTAGCTAAGTAAACCTCTGCCCACACCCTCAAGAAGGGTCCCCCCTTTCTACGGCAAGATGGAGACCCCAAATGCTAAGCGTACGCAGCATGAAAACTCCCTCCACGTCGCCTTTTCCAGGCGCAGGGGCGAGCAACACCAGATTAGCCCCTAGTCTTCGGACCCAGAGTAAGGCTTTCGTGGGTGTCGCGCCCCGTTCCCAGGATCCCCCCAGACATACCGAATTTAGCGATATGCCTACCTTTGCGGTGGCGGTAGAAGAACTTCGTTTTTCTCCGTTGTGGCTCCCGGCTACTTGGTGCTCATGGAGATTGTCTGAGGATCTACCCTTAGTTCTCCCCCCCTGCGACACCATTTCTTGTGACTAAAATTGGCTGGTGCTCCTCCCTCCCTTCCCCGACCCCCGACCTAATAGTTAGTCCCCCCTTTCTTTCTCCTTCCGCGAGCACTGGCCGACGCACCTCCTGCCTTTCCCCGCCTTCCCACCTACTACAGAGGGAGTAGCCATGCCCGTTATTGGACTTCCCTCTTCCACCGTTGTTTTGCTCCTCCTTCTCATCCCTCTCAATGAAGCCAAACTCGTTTTCCTGAAATTGGCTTTTCCAAACGGGAGCTTTTAGCAGCGCCTCGTGCCCTGAGCTTCAGCGGCCCCGGACCCGACTTTCCGCCGCGTCAGAAATAAAGAAACTTCTTTTGTAGCCGAATGCGTAGTGGTACCCCAGACTGCCGGTCTTTTTGGCTGCGGCCCCCTCTACTTCTTTTTTACCCAGAAAGTCACGTATGACGCTTATCTTCTTTCCTGATTGGCCCGCGTCAGACCAAAGAACCATTTCCCGACGGACACAAGTCCCCTCCTCCCCCCACCCCTTTTTTTTTTTAACGTGCCCACAATCGAGTAACGTCCAGACGAGGGTGCCCGCTTCTACTCCATAGGACTAGTTCCAATCTGCGGACCCCTTTTCCTTTTGTTGTCTGACTTTGGACCTGTCGGCCGGTTGGAGGGGAACTTGAGGGAAGGGGACGGCGGAGGGGACTTCTCCAGGAGCGGCCTTTCTTTTTCTTCCTCTTAGGTCCAGCATAGTTACGGCCCTTGCACCCGCCGCTCGTCGCCGTCCTCCCCAGTTCAATCCCATGTTCCAGCACTGTTTCGACCCGGGCTTTTTTTTTCTCCGTTTTGCTTCGCAAGTCTCAGTTTTAACTTACGAACCCGCATTCCGGCCGCACGATTCGACGTTACCGTTCCCTGGCATGCTTCCGAAAGCAAGTGTAGATTGCTAGCTTGATGCAGTAGCACGGCGAATATTCCCTTTCTCGCATCGTGTGGTCACGGTTGTTTTGAGGACTCATTTTTTTCTCCTAGTTCATCAACGTGACGCAAGGGTCCCTTTCGCGGGTGAAGCTTTCCTCACTTATGCGTCCTTCGACCTTGAGCAGTCTGTGATCACCTCCTCCTTTTTTCGCGGAAAGGCATAGCTCTTTAAGAAATCGTCTTTTTAAGGTGGGCCGCGTCCTCTCTTTGTTAGGACGCTTGCGCCGCGTCCTCCCTTTCCCCGCACTTCCATCCCGCAGAAGGACCGGTCCCTCTCCAGGCTCTCAGGGTCCTACCCAAAAGTGTTCGATCTTATCATAGCTCATTTTAAGAGGAAGGGCAACTTCCTGGTCCGGTCCGGAGGACGCGGATTTGGGTCGAGTCCCAGGAACCAACCCGGCGGCATTCGACGGAGTCTCCGCCTCCGGTCGCCCGGGGTCCGTCCCTTTGGGCCGGTGGTCCCCGCTGATGCGGCTGGTGGTCGGACCCTTCCACAAGGGTCTCCCTTCGGCCCAAGCTCTTCGGCCTGAGATAGCCGCGACTTTGTCTCTTTTTTTCTTCCCGTCTTCTTTCCGTCGAAGCCCCCCCAATCGGCCACGAGGCCAACGACGACGAAGGCGATGAGGCAGTGGCATTAGTTCGATTCTAGCCGGGCGCACCGGCGAGTTAGCCCCTGTGCTGGGGGTTCGTCGCGGTATATTGAATGCGCGCCTGGAGCTTCTCGCGGCTTGCCGCCTCGAACTTTCGGTCCGCGGAGTTCGCCTTGCGGACCGTTTTCGAGGGAATTAAACCCTGACTTTTTCCAACCGTCGTCCTCGGTCCTTGCCTCCCGTAGTGTAGCTTTTATGGACGGTAGATCTTTCCTGTCATGCGGAACCATCTTCCGGCCCCGATAGGGATTATTTCGCACCGAATCATCTTTTCCGCCCCCCTCTAGGCGAAGACCTTTAGCGTCACTGTATTCTTCCCTCGCGTCGGGTCGGTTCTTTGTATGTCGGATTTAGGGGATATCTTTCTCAATAATACTTGTGTTTTGCTTGATAAACCTGCCTCGACCCCCCCCCCCCCCCCTAAACTACCCTCAGCTCGCCGCATCCTCCGTTGACGCATCCGACCCCTTCCCTTCTCCTTTGCAGTCTTAGTCTTAGAAGTAGTTCCCCCAGGTAGTTTGCTTTTTTGGATACTGCGCCCCCCTCCTCCTGTCCTCCTTATTCAAGGAGATCTTCCCCTACCTCCGCTAACGCCCGAAGAGGAGAAGAGCCGATCTAAGACGGTGCGAATTCTGTTGTGTACCTAACAGACAAGGTTCTCCAGGCAGCTTACCGTTCTCCTATGTTTCTTCTGTAACCTATAGAGCGTTAGTCGACCATTAAGAGTACCAGAAATTGACCCCCCCACCGAAATCTGCCAGGTTCCTGTTTATCTCTCTTTATCGACCCGTCCTTTACATGGAAATTAGATACTTAGAATCGTAGAGTGAATATGTCCGTAGTTGGGCCATTACTCAGGATCCCTGGGATCCCGACTTAGTAGCAGCATCCTCCCCCTTTCGTTTACGGTCTCCTCAAGCGGAAGTAAGGACAGTATCCCTTGTTTGCCTTTTCCCCAGAAGAGAACATCTAGAGCCAAAGTTCGCCACCCCCCCCTTCCTTCCCCTCAGAAGTCGATCTTTAGACTAGCGCCGACAAGTGACTCCCCCCCCCCTCTTTAACCCGCCGTGACGTGAATCAGTAAGTTCGTGGCCTCCCCCTTCTGCTCCGTTCCCGGGGACTTATAGAAACAATTTGTAAATGGAGCTCCCCCCTGGGTACCTTTTTTTATGTGTTTTCCCCGGTCTGCCCCATGTCTCCTTTCGCAAGTTAAAAGACGAACACGAGCCTTAGACCTGCGACGAACGTTTCGGAGTAGTTCCAGTTATCCTCCCCCCGCCTCTTGAAGGAATTGTAAAACGAGTTTGATTAGAAGGTCAAAATGTCCGAATAGAAGACTTTCGGCAACCTCTTTCACTCCCTCCCCCTCTACCTTTTTGCTAGGTTGCATTTCCTACAAAGAGTTACCGTAGCTCCCACCCCCGACCCCCCCCGCGTTTATTCTTCTTCGCTGACTCTGTGCGGTGCTCAACTTCCTCCGGAAGATACCTCTCGGCTTTTTCGACAAGCCCACTCGGAAGAGCGTTCACACGGAAACGGTCTTCTAGATCTTTTTTCCGCCTTTTCTGAGGCTTCATTCCCTTTCCTTTTTGACACCTCCTTTGGAGATTCTTCCCTACCCCCCCTCCCTGTAGGTCCTTTCCTCCCTCTTTACCATAATGAGGATGTCCACTGGTTAGGGAGTAGATTTTCTCTTAGTCGATGAGGGGCATTTGACTTCAAGGGTTTGCTTTCAGCCCTTGCTATCCAGTTTTTCCGGATCTTTCTTATGCCCCTTCGCCTGCCCCCCCTTAAATTCAATCCAAAGACACCCTATTCCGTATGAACCGGCCCCCTTAGGAGCGTCGAGGAGAATTTTTCTGTGCTTCTTGTCCGCTGGACCGTTAAGAATCAGATCCAATAGTCTTCCTCCTACGAGAGTGGGGGACCGGGAATGGGAGTCAGGGTTTTGCAGGTCACCGGTTTGCGACTGCGAGTCACAATAAGAAGCCCGATAGATTGTCCGCTTGGGACTTGGATGTGTTCTCAGGATGCGGGGGTGACACAGCGATTTTTCCTTTCTGCCCCAAAGACGAGACTACACGCACAAATTTTTTTTTGAGGTACGTTCTCTGGGCAATAGTGTACCGGGGCAATAGCTTCTCTTTCCCCCTCTCTCTGAGCGTTTTGGCCCCTGAGGAACTTTTGCACCTACTTTAAATTCGGTGGGGTTCTTCCCAGTTCGAGGTTCTTGAGCTCACCCTTTTTAAGCTTTCTGACCCCTACTTTCCCCATGGTGATGCGCGGTAGGGGCCGCGGGAGACCTTAGCGCTTTCGCTAACGCCTGTGTTGGACTGTGTTTTTGCACCCTCCGTACGCCGCTTTCGGCGCGTTTTCTTTGCGTAGGCTTCTCACTCGCCGCCGGTGTACTGCTTGGTATCTTTCTTTAGACCATGGCCTCTTCTTTTTTGATATCTTTTCAGTGTTCCCAAGTTGTTGCCGACCCTATCTATTCATGCCGGGTTTGAAACAGTCGCTAATAGGCCCTTCATCCTACTGACTCCCCCTTATGTCCACGCCCCCCGCAGTGAGAAGCTAAACCATTCAATTTTTTTATGGTTGTAGTGTAGATAGTCTGTCCTAGCTGTCCCCCCTCTATGA
>Ga0179593_1275975_pt1 | contig 34448 bp, 52 predicted proteins | sample CZODoug2_1_08_16_FD_185931 | JGI IMG/M metagenome (GOLD analysis project Ga0179593, IMG submission 185931) | Vadose zone soil fungal communities from Angelo Coast Range Reserve, California, USA - CZODoug2_1_08_16fungal (PacBio error correction) | ecosystem: Environmental > Terrestrial > Soil >... | reverse complement strand
AAGTTTCCTCGTTTTTTTACTTGAGTGTTGTCGGGAACTGTGGTTTGCCAATCATGTTGCCCCTTTTGCCCTGTTTCCTTTGTTTTTCCTACCTCCAGAAATTGTCTTGTACCCCCAAATTTTTATCTTCGACACCCCCCCATTGTACCCGTTGTTTGTGTTCGGTCCTTTTTTTTTTTTCCTTTGCTTTTTTGCGGACGATCCCACCAAAAAAGTTTTCCTTTGTCCCCCTTTTAAGTGTTTTTTTTTTTTTGCAAAAGGTTGTGCTTTTTTTTTTTTCCCCCCCCTTTTTCCGTTCACCCTCTTTGTTCCCCCCCCAAAGTTTGAACTTCCACCCCCCCCCCCCTTTTTTTTTTCTTTGAATCCCCCTGTTTTTTTTTTTTTTGGATTTGCTGCCGTGTTGTCCAAAAACTGTGCCTTTTACCCCTTTGTGGTTTTTCTTCCCATGGTTTCTTTTGGCCTGGCCCCCCCCCCCCCCCCCCAAACGTGTTTTGCCCAACACAAGTTTTTCCATCCTTTTTCCGCCTTTGTTTGTCAGGTTTTTTCCCTTTTTTGGGGTGTCCCCCCCCATTTGGTTAAGTTGTTTGCCAAACCAACATTTTTCCCTTTTTTTTCACACCCCCCTGAAAAGGAACCCCCCCCCACCCCCACCCCCCCCCAACAATGTGCCCAGCCAGTCAAAGTTTTTTTTTTGGGTTGGACCCTTTTTTTCTTTGGGTGTTTTTGTTTTTTTTTTTTTTTCCCGAGGGTACCTCCTATTTGGCTTTTTTCATTTTTGTCCGCCAAAATAAACACGCCCCAGCCCGTCCCTGTCACCTTGGTAACCAGTTGCCCTTTTTTTTTTTGTTTTTGTCATATCCCCCCCTTGCACCGAATTTTTTTTTTTTTTCACACCCCCTTCGTCCGGCACCCCCCTGGCCCCGTCCTACGATGTTTTGCCCGTTCCGGATGTGTAAGGGTTTTTTTCTTGGGCACCCCCCCCCCCCCCCCCACCCCCCCCAAAGTGATTACCATTGCCCCCCCTGACCGCTTTTTTTTTCTTTTCCTCCCCCTTTCCACGATGTGCGGTTTTTTTTAGATTTCTTTGTGGTTTACCATCTGTTGCCCCCTGTCGGCTTTTTTGCCCCCCCTTCTCTTATTTCCTCCTCCCCCCCCTCCGTTTTTTTTTTTTTTTTTTTTTGTTGCTTTTGTTTTGGAAGGGTGTTTTTTCCCCCTATGGTACGGTTCCGTCTGTTTTTCGCCCCGTTGGTTGGGGTTTCCCCTGTGGTTCCGTTACTGTTTTTCTGAAACGGCTTTTTCCTTTGACTTTCCTTTTGGGGCCACACCCCCCCCCCCTTCCCCGTGTGAAACCTCTTGTGCCATGGCAAACCCTTCGTGGTTTGCGGCGTGACCCCCTTGTTTTTTTATCACTGGCTTTTTTTTTTTAAAATCTTCTGTTTTGTTCAGTGTAAGGCCCAAAACCCCCCCCTTTTTTTTACCCACAGGTGTTTTGCTTAGGTTTTTTTCCCCCCCCCCCCCCCCCAAGGGTACCCCTTTTCCCCTGTTGGTAGTTTTGTAGTCCCCCCTGACCCAAATTTTACTCTTTTATTGTCTTTTTTCCACCCCTTTTTCCCCCACACCATCCGGGTTTCCCTTTTTTTTCCTGCCATTTGGTTTTTTTTTTTCCTCGGTACATTTTTTCCTTTACAGTCTGGTTGTTCTTTTAGACTTTTTTTTTCCCCATTTTTTCCTGGGTTCCTTTCTCTCCTGTGAATTTCCAAAAACCAACCCCAACAATGTTCGTGGTTTTTGGCCCGTCTGTCCCGATGGGGCGTTACCCCCTCTTTGTGCCAAAAACAACCCCCCTCCAAAATGTACCCTACTGTTTGTTCCCATTCCCCCGCAAATTCCATTTGGGTCGTGTTCCCCCCGTTCCCCCTTGCCCGGGTCCGTGCTTCACTGTTTTTTTTTTCCCCCACCCCGTTTTCCCGTTTCGTTTCCCCCCAATTAATGTTTTGCAAAATGGGGCCCCCGTCTTTTGCGTTCCCCCCCCCAAAGAGGAATGATTGGACCGTTTTTTTGTTGTGTGCTGTCCCCACCCCACACACATTTTTTTTTTTGGCCCCAACACGTCTTATGATCTTTTTGTGTGCCCCGTTCCATCCCCCCCCACACCCCCCCATTCCCCTTTTTTAGATCAACCCCCCAACGTCCTTTCTCTTGTGGCACCCTAGTTTTTTTTTTTGTACTTTGTTGCCTTCTTCTATTTTTTTGCCCCCCCCCCCCCAGGCACTAGTTGCCCCCGCTGGTCTATTGCTGTGTTTGTTTTTGACAAATTTTTTTTTTTTCATGTAGTTCCCCCGGCTCGTGTCATCCCCCATTGATTTTCTCGGGTTTTCACAACACCCCCCCAACACCTTCCTTTTTGGTGCCTTGTGTCTTCTTCAAACGTTGTTTCCCCACCTTCGGTCCTCCACCCTCCCGTTTTTTCCCCCCCAACCCGCCTGTAGGGTCCATCATTCGTTTTGGGGGCGATTTCGGTGGGGGTGTTTTGGACTTCGGTTTCCCAGCATCTTTTTCCCTTCCCCACCCCCCCCCCCCCCCACAAAACAACCCACACATGTTGTGCCCTCTCCCATTTTTTTTCCTTTTTTTTTCACTTTCTTTTTCGGTGGTAACGTTGGGGCACCGCTTTCCCCTTTTTCCCCCACTTTCGCCACCCCCTGCGGTTGTTTTGGATTCAGTTTTGTTGTGTTTTTTTTTATTTTTTGGTTTTTTTGTTTTTGACCATTTCCCCCCCCCCCCCAATTTTCCCTGCTCTTCCCTTTTTCCCCATGGTGTGGTTTTTGGGTTTCCCACCCCCCCCCCAATTTTTTTTGCCTGTTTTTTGACCCCTTTTTTGTCCCCCACGCCGCACACTTTTCCCCCCCCCGTAAACTACCTTGGAATCCTCTTGGGTTTCTTTGGTTTTTTTTTTTCTTTATTTCGGGTGTGGACTGTTGTTTCGGGCCGTGCCCGTGCTTGTTTTTCCCCTTTGTCAACTGACCAGCGGTTATTCAGGGACCCCACCTTTTTTTTTTTCCAATAAACTTTTTGTCCGTTTGTTTTGTGTGACCCCTTGGTGGTTCCAAAAGTTGGGTTTTGTGGGTGGACCCCCCCTTTTGGTCCCCCCATTATGTGTGTGGATTTTGTGAAACCCCCGGTCCCCCCCTTTCCCCCCAGTTTTGGTTTCATTTGCGTCTTAGTTTGCCTATTTCTTGGTAAACCCCCTTCCTTCTGTGTTTTGTTTTTCCCTTAATTAACTCCCCACCCCGTGAATTTTTTTCGACCCATTTTTCCCTGTTTGTTCTAATTTTTATTGTTTTTTTTTTTTACCTTGTCCAACCCCCCCCCCCCAATCCCCTCCCCCCCCTTGGCGGGTTTCGTTTGTTGTCTAATCCGTTTTCTCTCCCTTTGCGTTTTCCGTGGTTCTTGCCATTGTGGTTTTTCCCCCCGGTTCCCCCACAATTGTTCCCCTCCTTTTCCTTTTTGTTTTTCGGTCACCCTGTTTTCCCCCCCCCCAGTGGTCCCACTGGTCCCAAAGCTTTTTTTTTCCTTACATTTTTTTGTTCCCCCCTGTGGTTTTTTTTTTTCCCACGAACCCCAACCCCCCCACACCCATCGCTAGTGTCCCGTTCCCCGCCTCAACGTGGGCCCCCATTTTGGTTATGTGGCTGTGTCTTTTTTTCTTGGTTTTTTTTTTCTGGAACCTTGCAACGTGTGTGTGGAACCTTTTTTTTTTTTTGCTTGTGAACTAATCCAGTGTCGTTTGGCCGTCCCCCCCCCCACACCGACTTTTTTTTTTTTCCCCCCCCTCTCTTTTCCTTTTTTAACCCCCCCCACTTTTTGTTGTTTTCCCCCAACTCGTTGGAACCTGCTGCTTGGTGGCCCTTTTTCCATTGCACCCTTGGGCCCCTTTGAATTCTTTTTTTTTTTCATTGGTTTTTTTTTTTCCACCCCCCCCCTGTGACTTTGAAAACCACTTGTGCCGGGGGTTTCCCGGGGTCTTATGCATTTTTTTTTTGTCGGTTCCCCTTTCCCCCTTTGTTTAACCTGTTATGGTACGTTTATCCCCTGTCGATCCTGTTTGCGGTTGTCTTTTTTGACAGGGACATAACATTTTCCGCCTTTTTTTTTTTTTTTTTTTTTGTCCTTTACCTTCAACGTTTCCCTTTCCGGGTTTTTGAAACCCCCGCATTTTACCCCCCGCTCGGAGCGGAGACCTTTTACGTGGTTTTTTTTTTTTTCCCAAACCACCACCCGGTCTTTTTTTACAGAGTTTTTTCTTTTTCCTTTTCCCACCCAATTATGGTTCAGGTTTGGTTTTTTGACCCCTTTCCCCCCCCCCCCCTTTGGTTCGTGGTTCCTTCCTTTTCTGTGGCCAACCACCCCAACCCCCCCCGCTTTCAAACCACCGTTCCTTTACTTTTCATTTGGTTTGTTTGTTTTTTTTTCCCACCAGAGGTTTTCCAAACATTTTTGCTTCCCGTCTTTCCCTCTGGAACTTGGTCTTTTCGCGTACACATTCTTTGTTCAACTTTTTTGTTTTTCCCCCTTTTGCAACGTTTATTTTGGACCGTTGGTTTTTTTTTTTTTTCCCCCAAACCACGTTTTTTTTTTTTTTTTTTTCCCCCTTTTTCTGGTTTTCGCAACACACCGTTAGTTTTGTGGGGTTTTGTTGGCCCCCCCCCACAAAAAAAAAAACAAGTAGTTTTCCCCCCCCCCCCCCCCCCTTTGCTTTTGGTTTTTCGGACTTTTTTCCCAAAATTTCCATTCGGACCCCTTTGTGTTTTTGGTTTCTTTTCCCTGGTCCGTTTTTTTTACGGGTTAATTCCCCCCTTCCCCCCCCCCCCCCCCAAGTGGCTTTTTCCCGTGTGGTCCCCTCCACCACCGGGACAGTTCCCAATTTTCCTCTTTCATAGCTTTTTTTTTCACATGTTCCTTTATTTGTGCGCAGCGACCCTTTGCCCATGGTCAACGTCTCCTCAAAGTTACCAGACGAGGGGGGGTCTTTGAGACCCCCCATTAACAATGGGAGCACGATGTTGTACCTCCCCCACCCCGGGTTGGGTGTCCGCATTTCGTCCACCCACCATGGTTCATGGCATTTCCTTTTGTCCACCGCCGGCGGACCACGTAAAAATAAAACCCGACCACACCCCCAAGGTTAATGCCCTACAGTTTTTTTTTCTCATTTTTTTTTTTTTCCTCAACCCTTTGGTTTTTGTTCATGTTGTATTGATAGTTTGATTACTGGTTCTGTCCCCCCCCCCCCCAACCACCACCCCGTGAGTTGAACTTTCCGTCGTGTTCTTTTCCCCCCATTTTTTTTCCCCACCCACTTTGATCCTTTCCCCATTCTGATTTTTGCGTTTTTTCCCCCTTTTCCTTTTCACTTTTGCGTGCCAAACTTTGCGTGTCCCCACCACTTCCCTGGCGTCCCCATTTTTTTTGTGTGGGCATGGTTACCAGTTTAGTAGACTTTAGTTTGTTGTGTGGTTGACTTTTTTCTTGCTTTTGTCCGTTTGTTTGTGGATTCGTTTGTTTTTTCCCCGTTTTTTTTTCCCCTTTCTTTACAAAATACATCCTGTTAGTAAATTCTTTTTGTTCCTGACTTTTTTTTTGCACTTTCCCTCACTTTTTCTTTTTCTTATGTGGCTAGTTAGTTTCCCCACCACAATTGAGTTTTGGGCCCACCCCCGACAACCCAAACCTTTCTCACTTTTCTTTTTTTCCTTGCCTTTCACCCTTATTTTGTTTTGGGTTCTGTTTTTTTTTTTTCCCCAACCCCCCCCCCTTTTACCCCCGACCCACAACCCCGTTTCTCTCAAAATTAATTTTTCCCCCCCCCCCCCCCAACGGCTGTTTGTGTTTGCAACCCCCTTTCCCGGGTTGCCCCCCCCCGCCCCCCTGGCTTTGTCAGTGCGGACACTTCACCTTTGTTTTTTTCCTTTCTTTACTCCTATGGTCGTTTCCCCCCCCCCCCCGTGAACCCATTGGGACACACCCCCCCGTTTGCAAGTTTTTTTTTGTTCCTTAACGTGAGGGGCCCCCACACCAAACTTCAAATTGGTGTGGGTCAATTCCGGTTGAAAATTTTTGGTTTTCACACCCCCCCCCCCCCCCCTTTTTCGGACGGTTTTTTTTTGTTGTCTATTCTTCGGTTTGTTTGTGTGTGGTGTTTCTTTTTACAATGGGTGCCCCTCGTGCACTAACATTTTTCCCCTTTTATTTTTTTTGGTGCTTGGATTTTCCTGGGACTCCTGACCCCCCTTCCCTTTTAAACATCCATTCTTCACTTGTGACCCATGCTTTCCCCCGGTCTTTATTACCCCCGTTTGTCTTTTCGTTACGTTTTTTCCTTCCCCACCCAGGCCTGTTCCCCCCCCCCCAACATCACTTTATTGGCCCCGCCACTTGTGCGGCTTTCCTGAGTTTTTTTTTTTTCCGTTTTCTTTTTTCCCATTTTTGCCTGGTTTTTAACACCCCCCCCCCAAGGAGGACTTAATGTTTTTTTTTTTCCCCCTTTTTTATGTTCGTGGTCGTGTTTTTTTGTGAGACCCCGTTTTTTCTTCCCCCCCCCCAAGTTTTTTTGTTGTCCATTGACTGGTTGGTACCTTTTTTCCTTTTCTGTTTTGTCGGTGTAGGTTCAATTTTACGTTCCCCTTTTTGTGAGTTTATTTTTTGCCTGTGCGGCCCCTAAATTGACACCACGTCCTTGTTCCCCCCACGACCATGCATGCACTTTCTTGATCCAACCCCTTGCTCGTTTTTTGTTCCCTGTCGTGTTTTTTGTTTCCAAGAACCAGGTTCCTACCCCCCCGGTCCCCCCCAAGATTTCTTGTGGTTAGACCCCCCCAACCCCCCCCTACCCTGCTTCTTTAATTGGACCTCTCAGTCGTTTTCTTTCACTTTCCCTTGGCCCCTTATTTTTCGTGTTTCGTTTGCGTGTTCCTATTCACACGTTTAACCCGCCTTTCTCCCCCCCCCGTGGTTTTTTTTTTTGTTTGTGTGCTCGTTTGGCCACTATTTAATGATGTCGGAACGACACCCCACAGTTTTGTCCCCCCCTTTTTTTTCTTATGTCCCCCCCGTTTTTTTTTTTTTTTTTTTAAACTTTTGGCGCCCCTCGTTTTTTTTTTTTGAACCCCCCCCCCCTTTGTGTTGCCATTTTTCTTGGTGCCTTTGTTAATCGTGCCCCACCCCCTTGGCTGTGCTTACCTTTTCAAAAATTTCCCAAGCACCAGCCCCTCACCACCCCCCTTCCTTCCCCGGGTCATTTTCAATTCCTTTTTTTTACCATTTTCCCCTTGGCGGCTTTTTTTTTTTCACTTTTTTCTCTCTTTTTTACCCTTCCATTTTGTTTTCAGACCTTTTTTTTCCTTTTTTTTCACTCCGGGCCCCCCCTGGTGGTTTACACATTTTACCCCCCAACCTGTCCTTCCTTCAAAAAAACTCCCCCTTGTGTGAGACTGTTATGGCGTTTGTTCTTTTCCACAGTTTTTTTTTTTTTTTCCCCCCGGATTTGCCCCCTGTTTTTTGTGTCGTTAACCTGTTGTGTACCCCAAAAACCAAAACCAACCGGGCGGGTTGTTGTAGAACCTTCCCCTCCACCTTTTGGTTTTTTTCTTAACTTTGTTGTGTACTGCAAGCCCACTTTTTTTTCTTTTTCCCTTAACACATTGTTTTTCCTTTTTTTGTATTTTTTTAAGTCCCACAAAACCTGGGTTGCCCCCCCCCTGTTTTTTTCTAGTGCTTTTTGCACCATTGGTGTCCCCGTTCAACCCTTTCCCCTCCCCCCACCCCCCGTGTTCCCCCAGGGAATGTGACCGTTTTTTTTTTTTTTTTCTTTTTTTTGACTCCCCCCCTTTTTTTTTCTGTGTGGCATGTGGAGTTGGGGTTTTGAAAAATCTTTTTTTTCCAAACTCTTTTCTTGCCAGTTTGGGATTCTTCCCTGTTCTTTTGTTATTCACCCCACCAAGTTGGCCCGGGTGACCAGTTTTTGGATTCTTTGTTTTTTCTTTTCCCCTGTGGGGAACCCCTTTTTTGTTGGCCGTGTTCCCCCTCCCGCAGTGTCCGGCCCGCCCACGGAGTATGTACCACACCGCCAGTTTGTTCTTTACTTTTCCAGTCCCCCCCCTCACTGGGGAAGTTTTTTGCATCCCCCCTTTTCCAATCCGTTTTTTCCTTCCTGAAACGTGTTGTTTGCCCAAAACAACACTTGTGCTTTTCCCCCCCCTTTTTTGCTTTTTTTTTTTTTTTTTTTCATCTCTGGTTTTTGTTGTGTTTTCCCCCCCATTGGCCACATTTTTGGGGATTGGGGGGGGGTACTTACGTGGGAAACCCGTTGTCCCCAAACCCGGCCCCTCCCTTTTTTTTTTCCCCCCCCAACGTTTTTGTTCGTTGGATTGTCTTCCCCCCTGTTTTTGGCCCCAGTCCTGGTTAATACTGCCGGGTACCCCTCGGCCAACCACCTTCTCTCCCCCCCCCCCGTGTTTTTTGTATGTGGTCCCCTTGAGTTTTTACACTGTCCCCCCCCTCCCCCACCCAACCCCCCCATTGCAAATAACCACCCCACCACACTCCGCGTTCCCCTCCCTTGGTTGTTCCCCTTTGCGCAATGTGCGCACCTGCCTCCTGTTTTTTTGTTTCACCCCCACCCCCCCCCCTGGTGTGTTTTTTTCCCCCCCCCTGGTGACAAAATTTTTGGTTTGGTTTTCCCGGTTTCACACCCCCCCGCTTGGTGTGTTTTTCCGTCATTGTCTTTTTGTTTTTTCCCCCCCTTTTTTTTTGTGGTTTTTTCCCTTCCATCATGTGTGTGGGTGCCAGACCTTATCTGGTTGGTTTTTTTTTTGTGCACGTTTTTTTTTTACCACAGTTTTCCCTTTTTGTTTTTCCCCCTTTCTTTTTTTACCCCCCACCTGCCGTTTGTGGCTCTTTCCCCCCCAAGTGGGCCCTTTCCAACGGGCTTTCTTGGTGTTTTTTTTTTTTTTTGTGCCGGTTTCTTCCACACAAGAACCAAGTTCGGGGGTTTTTGGTGCCCTTTTTTTTCCCCTTTTGGTGTCACCCCCCCCCTCAGTGTTTTTTTTTTGAGCCGTTTTTTTTTCTTGTCTCCGTTCCCCAAAAAAAAATTTGCCCCCCCCCCCCCCCCCTTTCCTCCCCACCCATTCGTTAACCACCCAACAGTTTTTTTCCCCCCCATTTGAGTTTTGTGCCCAGCACTTTCAGGGGAAACTTTTTGTCAGGCCCCCCCCTCTCTTTTCAACCAATTTGTCTTCGTGTCCCCCCCCACCAAAAACAAAACACGTGTACGTGCCTTTCCCCCCCGGTCCCCCCCAGGTGCACCCCCCCATGGGATTTCTACCTTTTTGCCCCCCCATTTTTTTTTTTTCTTTTTTGTGTGGGGGAAGTTTTTCGCCGTCACTTTCCCCCTCTGACTGCCAGGTGTTGAACCCCCCACTCCCTCCCCAAAAATCCACCACAACCCCCCCCCCCCCACCCCCCCGGTGATTTTCTTTTTGTTTTGCCCCGTGGGTGGTCGGTTTCACACACCCACGCCTCCGAATCCCGTTTTCTTGTTTTTGTGACCTTTGGTTATTGTTGGGCAGAAAACTTTTGCTTTTTGCGTTATTGCATTTAATCTGGTTTTTGGTCCAACTGTTCGGTGTCGAGTGTTTTCCCCGTTACCCCCAAACTTTTGTGTGCTTAGGTCGGTTTTTCCCAGGACTCCCCCTTTTTTTTGCAGACGCGCCCGTTTAGTTCCAACAACTTTCAATCGACCCCCCCCCCCTCACATTGCTTTGTGCCCCCCCCCTTTTTTTTGTTTTTTTGACCGACTGGGGTTGGGCACATTTTTTTGTACCCTTATTTCTTCCGGCGCGTGTTTTGTTGCCTTTGTTTTTTTTTTTTTTAGACGTGTTTATTCTTTTTTTTTCCCCCCCCAAACCCTTTTGGGGGTTTTTGGGAGGAATGGACCCTTTTTGTTACGGGGCACACCCCTTTTGACCGCACAGGAACAAAGCCCCAGTTTTTTTGTTCCAGATTGTTGTTCTCCCCCCCGGTTTGGTTTTCCCCCCAGATGGCCGGGGTTGGGGGGGGTTTTTTTTTTTTTTTTTTTTTTTGCAACAATGGTTTTTCCCCCAGCACCAACTTAAAAAACTAACCAGTTCGCTTTCCCCCAACACACCCCTGTTTTTTTCTCAAGGCCCCACACCCTTTTTCCCCCCCCTCCCCCCCATTTTTTGGTGCATTTTAACGTGGGTTTGAGAAAACACCAGTTTCCCCCCCCCCCATTTTTTACTCTTCCATTCATGGTTTTGGTGTGGTTTTTTCCTTTTTTTGTTTTTCCCCTTTTTTGCCCCCCCCCCCCCAAGTCACTGGTCACAAAACCTTACGGGTTTGGTTCCACTTTTTTTTTCCACCTTTTTCTTGTTTTTTTTAAAAAAGTGCGGTCCAAAATTATTGCTTTTTTTTCCCCCCCCCCCTTTGGGAAAATGGGACCCGGACCCCCTTAACTTTTTTTTCCCCCGTTTTGTGGTGCCGGGGTCCACAACTCCTTACAAAAGCCCTTGCAAAACGGGTCTCCTTTGTGATTTTGGACCTTCGGTCACGGTGAACATTTCATCGTTTTTTTCCTTCCGGGGACCTTTCCCCTCGTTTTTGTTGAGACACGGTCAGTTTGTTTTTTTGTGCCCGTGTTGGTCAGTGGTTTGTTTTTTGTTCATTGGTGGGTTTTCCATTTTTGATTTCACATTCCCCCCCGTTTTGGTGACACCCACCCATCCACACCCCCCTTGTCACCCCCCCCCCCCTCTTTTTCCGGGGGGTAACCACTGTTTTGAAGCCCGTTCCACCCCAATTTCATACACTTTTTTTTTTCCCCCATTTTTTTTTTTTTTGCCGGTGAACCTTTTTTTGTCCTTTTACCCTTTTCCCGGTTCAGCGGTCCATCTCACCCTTGGTTGTTTGGGTGTCACTTTTTTTTCATTTCTTTTGGGGTTGGTACACCCCCCCCCCCCACACCCCCTTCCCCCACACCGGGGTGACGTCTGGCTTTGGCAAAGGTTTTTATCACTCTTTTTTTTGTTGGCCCCCTCCCCCTTTTCGTTCTGAAGTGCCCGCCTTTTTTCCTTTTAACCCCAATTTTTTCCAGGACATTCCCGTCCCTTTCAAGTGGTTTTCCCTTCCCAAAACCCATGTGTTTCAACCCCAACCAAAGGGGTTCCTGTTACTTACGTCCCCCTTTTTCCCCCCCCCCCCCCCCCAAACGGGTACTTTTTCCACCCCCACCAAATTTTTTTCCTAACATTTGTCGGTTGTTCGTTTCCGTTTTTGTGTTTTGTGTTTTTTTTTTCGTGGTTGTTTCGTTTTTTGTCCACATTTAAACCCCAAACCCCACCCCCCTGGGCCCTTTTTTTTTCCCCTTTTTTTTTTGGAACCATTTTGTGTGGGACTGTTTGGTGCCGTTTGCACCCCCCCCTTGGGTTCACCTCCGTTCTCCCCCCCCCCCCCCATAATGCTGTGTGGTCATTTTTTTTGGGTTTTTTTCTTCCCCCCCCCAAGGTCCCCCCCGAAACCAAAACCTCCCTGTTCCCTCCCCCTACTCCCTCCCCCTGACCCCAAAATTTTTCCGTGGGCGGCCCTTTTTTTTTTTTTTTTTTCCCCCCCTGTTTTTTTTTTTTTTGTGATGTGTCTTCCCCCCCAACCCTTTCCGCCTCCTGACCTTTTTTTTTAACCCATCAAATTTCCGTTTGGAAATGGGTTTGGTTTTATAATTTTCTTTCAGCGTTTTGCCCTATGTTTTTTTTTTTTTTCCCCCCCCCCACACTTGGGGGGGACCAACTTGTGGACAGTTGCGGCTTGTGTTTTTCCCCTCCCCTCCCCGTGGTTATTTCCCCACGTGAGCTTCTCCCCCAAATTTTTCCCAACCAGTGGCTTCTGTTGGTTAAGTTCAACACGAAGTTATTGTCCCCCCTTTCCCCCCGCCGGGGGCACTACGTGCTCCGAAACTTTTTTTTTTTCTCCCCTTCTTCTTTCTTTTTTTTCCCCTTCGGTAACCTCCCCGTCTTTCGACGGTGTGTTGTTGTGGTCTTTTCTTTTTTTCCACCACTGTGAAAAATTGGTTTTTTTTTTTTTGGTCCCCCCCCCCCCCCCCACACCCAAACCCCCCACCCGCTCGTTCTCCAAAAAACCCAACAACCACCCGTCCTTCTTTGGGGTTTTTTGGCTTTTCGTTCCCCCCCCCGCTCCCCCGTGTTTTTTAAAAAATAATTGGCGCGGTGGGTTGCCTCTGGGCCCCGGGGGGTAATTTTTTTTATTTTGACACCAGCCGTTTTTGGTTCCCGTTTTTTCCTCATTCCCCACTTTTTTTGCCCTCGGATTTTTTTCTTTTTTGTCCCCCTTTTTTTTTTGACCATGGGTGGTTTTTTTTGCAGTTTTTTTTCTCAACCGGGGTGTTTGTCCAGTGACCCCCCTTTCCCCTGGAGTCTTTTCCCATCGGCGTTTGGGTCCCCCTCTGTGTATCCCCCCCTGTATTTCGTAAGGTTACCCCCCCGCCAATCAACACAGACAAATGTTTTGTTTTTGGCCTTTTTCCCCTTTTTTTTTTTTTTTTCCCCCCCCAATGTTGTTGGTTTTTTCTTTGGCCGTTCTTTTGTTTTTCACAGTTCCCCATAAACTCCGTTATTTTTTCCCCCCCGACTGTTCCGGTGACCTTTTTGGGCGTATTTTTTTTTTTATCCCCGGTTGCCACCCCCCACCCTCGTTTTTTGAATTGGCCCACGCAAGTTACCAGGTTTTTTGTTGGATTTTTTTTCGGTTTTTCCCCGGTTTCCGATTGTGCGGACGTTCCCCCCCCTTTCCTTTTTTTCCCCAAAAACACTGGAACTTTTGCGTTTTCGCGGTGTTGCAAAGTTTTTCTTTTTTTTTTTTTTTGCACTGTTCCCAAACGTTTTTTTGAATGAAGTTTTTTTGCCTGTTGGCCCCCTGCTGTCCCCAGTTGTTTTTAACCCCTTTGTTGAGTCGTACCCCACGCTTTGACCACTGGTGGGGGTGGGAACGGTTCCCCCCCCCTTTTTTTTTTTAAAAACCCCCCAACGGTGTTTTTTTGAGTCCCTTGTCCACAACAAACCCCCTGTCCCCCCACCACTGGGGGCGTTTTTTTCGGTGTGTACCCCCCCCCTTCCCTCGTCCTCCCCGTTTTTTTTTTTTCAACCCACAAAACCCGAAAACCAGTTTTCATTTTCCCGCGGTTTTCTTTTCGGGGTGGACCCCCCCTTTTGTTTTTCCCCCCCCCAAGGGGCAAAAAAACAAATTTTGCCCCTTTTTCCCCCTTCCACACTTTTTTTTTTTTTTTTTACACCAGAAAACCCCCCCCCACCCCCCCCCCCCCAATTTTTTCTGGGTTTCCCGGCCCCGCATTTGGGGTTTTTTGTTTTGGGGGACCCCCTTGTCTTTTTGGTTTATAAGCCCCGCTTCTTTGGTTTGGCCTTTGAACACCAAAAAACCACACCCCCCCACCCCCTTGTTCCCTGTATGGGACTTCTTTCTTTTCAAAACAACCCCCCACTGTCCCCCAATTTTTTGTTTTGGAAAGTAGGGGGTTGCTGTTTTTAAAGGTTTACAAGCCACCCCCCCCTTTCAACCTTTTTCCCCACGTTTTTGGGGGTTTTTTTTTAATCTTCTTGTTTTTTTTTTCTGTTGGTTTGACCACCCCCAATTATACTAACCCGGTCTTTTTCCCAAACACATTTCTATTTTCTTTCCGGTTGGTCAACTAACGTGGGTGTTGGTTACACATCCCCCCCCTTTTTTACGCGTTTTTGCCCCCACACCTTGCTATTCTTTTCCCACTCATTCCCACTCCCTTTGTTGTTTGTTGAGTATTTCCCGTTCTTTGCTTGGCCCGTTGGGGCGATTTTTTTTTGGGTTTGTCCCCCAGGGGTTTTTTTTTCTTTTTGGTGTCCGCCCCCCCGGATGGGGGGGGTGCTTTTTGTGGAGATGTTCAAAGTAAAGCCTGTGTTTTCCCCCTTTTTCCCCTTTTTTCCAAGCGCCCGCCACCATGCACGGTTTTTTTGTAATACCCCCCCTCCCTGTTTTTTTGATTTATTTTTCTTTTTGTCCACCGCCTGGTTAACAGCAAACCCCCCCCCCCCCCCCCCCACAACCATTTTTTAGTTGCTATTCACGGTGCCCCCTTGTTTTACGCGGTTTTTTTGTCCCACATTTTTTTTCCCCAGTGTGAGCACTCCCCCTTTTTTAACACGGCACACCACTTAATGAGCTTCCCCATGGTTTTTTGTCTCTTTGGAATTTAGGTTCACTTTACACTTGCATTGTTGGTCCTGTTGTCCTTCTCCCCCTTTTCCTTTTTTTACCATGTTCTTTTTGTTTTTTGTTTGCACGGGATTTGCAGGATTGTTTTTGTGGGTTTTTGTTCCCCTTGTCCCCCTTTTGACAACGCCATGTCTCGTTTTTTGCGTCCCCCCCCCTTTACCTTGCCCCAACCCCTTCTTTTTCCTTTAAATGTTCACGTTTCCCCCCCCTTGGGGCCGGTGTGTTTTTGCCCCCCTTTTTTAATTGGAAACAAAAAAAAAAAAACCACCGGTTGCTTCTTTTTTTGCCCCCCCCTGCATTCAGCTGGCCACTATTGGGTGCCTTTTTTTCCTCCCTTTGCCTGCTGCCGGTTTGAACCAGTGAGCCACCGCAACCCACCCCCTGTTCCTTTGGCTTATTTTTAGCCGTTGGACCCCCCACCCCCCAAAAACTCTCGGGGTTGCCCGGTGTTTTTTTCCCCCACAAAACACAAAAACAGAAGTTTTAATTTCTGGTTTGTGGCCCCACACCATTTTTTTCTGTGTGGTCCCCCCCCCCCCCAACTTTCTGGGACTTCTTTTGTTTTAAAACCCTCCATTTTGCTTTTCAACCCCCCGCTTTGTTCGTTTGAACAAAAACAACCCTGGGGGACCTGTTTTTTCAGTGCCCAACCAGGCCCCCTGACTTTTTTACCCCCTTGTTGTTTGGTTTTGTTCCAACCCCACAACAACAAAAAAGTTTTGTGGGGCTTTTAAATTTTTTCCCCCCCTTTCCCCCCGCACCGGCCCCTTTTTTTTTTTTTTCCATAAAAAGGTTTTTTTCCCCAAAAAAACCCCCAAAACCACCCGTGGTCACTGGTTGGTGACCTTTTTTGTTGGCGTCCTTTATTGTCCCCCCCCACATTTTCTTTTTTGGTTTGCAAGGCTCCCAAACCGCACATTTCTTTTTTTTTTTTTTGGTTTTTTCCCCGATTAGTGTGATAGGGTCCAGGACCCCTTTTTTTTAACACCCTCCCAACAACCGGTGCTTTGAAAGTTAGGGGCTCGGCCCCCCCCTATTTCTTCTGCGTTTTTTCCCCCCCTTTTATTGGGACATCTTTACTTAGGTCTTCCTTCCTTTTGCCTGGTTTTTTCCCCCCCCCCCCCCCCCCAACGGAAACTGCACCCCCCCCCACAAAACCACCCTCCTTCCTAAAAAAAAAGTGGCCCACGACCACCTTTTTTTTTTTGTACACCCCATTTTACCATGGGCGAGTGCCAACCAAAGTTCCCGACTCTGTTGAGTTTTTCTTTTTTTTTTTTCTTCCTGTTTGGCATAAGGTGTGTCACTTTTGGTTCGGGTTTCCCCTCCAGCTGTCCAGGTTGAATTTGTGACCAAACCTTGGTGTCCCCACGTGGACCCCAATTTTTACCCTGTGGTTTTACCGGTTTTTTTTTTTTCACTTTTCCTTTTGCCTGTTGTCTCTTGGCTTTTACCTGAAATTGCCGTTAACATTTTTTTTTTTCGTGTCTTCGTCCCCCCTGGTCGTTTTACCCTGAGGATCAACCTTGGCCTCCCCCCCCCCTTTTTTTCAAACCACCACATTACTTCTGTTTTGGGGGCTGTTTTTACCCCTTTGTTTTCAACAATGCGACCCCAACCATCGTTCTTTTCCCGACACCCAAAAGTTTTTTGTTCTTTGGCTTGGGTTGTTCCCCCCCGTCTTAACCCCACATCGTGGCGTATTGGGTACAGAACTACTGGTCATTGATGGGTTCCTGTGTTTCACCACCATGTGGGGTTTACCCCTTCTCCGGAACCTTTCCCTTTTTTTTGTGAACAACCGGGTTTTCCCCGTAGTACAAACCCCCCCCACCCCCCTTCCAACATTTACCCCCCCCTGTGTACCCTCAAAGCCGAAACCCCGAACGGTTTGTATTTCCCCTTTTTTGGGACCTTTTTCCGGTGGTTTAAACAAGGATTGTTGCCGCTTGGGAACTTTCTTCGTTGACAGTTCCCCACAGTAGCCGCTTGTCTTGTGGGACAACTGTCGGTTCTTTCGTTCCCTCAGAGATTTCCCCTCCCTTGTCCTGCGTTTTTTTTTTTTATTCACCCCACCACTTCCGGGGGGGGACTTTGTGGCGCTGTGTTGGTCCTTTGGGGAAAAAACCACTGCTCCTTCTTGCCAGGTTTTGTTGTTTACAGTTTACATGGAAAAGTTCGTGTTTAAGTTTTGATATTTTTTCCTCCCTTTCCCGTCGTGGGTTGTCTTGTGGCGGGTTAAACCTCCCCCCCTTCTTTCCCGTGTGGCATTACCCGTTTCAAGTTCATTAGGGTTTGGCTGTTTTTTTTCGAAGGGTTTTTCCATCCCCTTTGCCCCTTGCACAAGGCGACGCATTTTACACTTCACAACACCCTGTGGCCAGCCCCACGCACTTTTCCCTCCCCGTTTTTTCCGCGTTGGAGGGAGTGATTCATCCACGTAAACTTTTTGTTGAGGAATGGGTAGGTTTTTAACCAACCTAGTCCTGGGTCAAACTTTCCTTTTTTTTTTGTAGGCAATTCAAGGGGCCTCCCCCATTCCCCCTTTTTTTTGGTCCCAACAGGGTTGGTTCGTTAGATGGTTTTCACTTACGTGTAACCAGGTTTTTTTCCAACAGTCTTCTCATTCTCCTCTTTCTCTTGTTTGGCTTTTGCCCTTTTTGCCATTTTTTTTGGCACCTTTTGCAACAAGGAAGAAGTTTTTTTCTGGTTTGGTTTTCTTTCCTTGGACTTCCCGTGTTGTTCCCGGGGCCCTCGGGGGGGCCCAACCCCACTCGTTACGTTTTCCTTTTTGGCCCCAACCAAAAACTGTCTTGAACATCGTTGGTTCCCCCTTTTTTTTTTTGCAAAATTTTCCCTTCCTTTCTCCGAAACATTGGACCTTTGGGTTCTTTCGGCGGTGTGCCCTACAGACCCCCAGTTTTTTCCTTTTTTTCCTTTTTTTTTGGTGATTTTTCGGGCCCTCTACCAACCCTTGTCCAAGTAAAAGGTTTTTGCCCTGCTTGTTTATGATTCCCCCCCTTCCGGTGTCTTTTAATCACAAAGGATGTCCCCGGTCCTCGGAAATGTTTATTCTGGTGAGGTTTATTTTGTGATGACACCCATGTCTTCCCAGTGGTCCCTGATATTCCCCTGGTTTTTGGGTTAAACACACTCTGTGCCTTTTGTGGCGTTGTTGGAAAACCCAAACCAAACCAACCACTTTTTTTTTTTTTTTAAAGGGTCCAATTTCATTGAACTGGTCTTTTTCTGGTCCCCCCCTTACCATGGTCCCCCCCCCCAAACCCCCCAAAAAAAACCGGATTTTTTCTTTTTGGGTTACTTTTCCCTTTTTTGCTGCCCCCCACTTGCCAGATTTCTTTACTTTCCCCGATTGTTTTGGTTTTTTTTTTTCCCCCATTTCAGGTTGCTGTGAAAAAAACCCCTTTTTTTTTTTTTGGCGTTCCTTACAACGGGAAGAAACTTTTTGGGGCCAGTTTTTACGTACAAATCCGGTTTTCTTTTTTCGTTTGCTTGCCCCCGGGCTATTTTCCGTCCCCAACAAAAAATTTTTTGACAATACGCCTTTACCTAGGTCTTTCCCCCCCTTGCCCCCCCCTTTTGCCTTTTTTCCCGCATTTGGTGGTAGGGTGGTTTTTTTTTTTTGCATGTTGGGTTTTGACCCCCCCCCCTTTGTGCCCCACCCACCCTTGTTTTTTCGTTAGACCACTTTTTTTTTTCCCCCCTCCTTTTTGACAAAAGCCAATTGGTCCCCCCCCCCCCTCCCCCCTTTTTCGTGCCACTTGGCCCCTGAAAAAACAAACCGGGGTGGTGTTTTTTCACCTGTTGCCCCTACGGCTTTTTTGGGTTTCCCCCTCTAAACTGTGCCCTGGTTTACGGTTGCCCACTTTTGTTTTTACCCCCTTTTTTTCCCCCCCGAAACCTCTTTTGTGCCCGGCCCTTTGTCGGGTTTTTGACCCCCACCCCCCCCCCCCCAACCCTGGGGTCAGGCCCACTTTTGTTCCAAACCCCCCCCCCCCATTTCACTGTTGAGTTGGGACCCGTTGGGTTGTCGTTCCCGTCGTCCTCTTTTTTTTTCTTTTTTTTTTGGGGATTAAGTGGGATCTTTTTTTCCCCCCCCCCGTCCCCCCCCCCCCCCCATTACTTGGTAAGGGATGGTCACCCCCCGTCCTTGGTCCTTTGGTCTTTTTTCTCCACCCGTTCTAGTTTGTTAAGTTTCAGCCCAATGTTTCGTTGCAAAACCAAAAACACCTTGTTGCCCTTTGGGCGGCTGGGCTGCTTTCCTCCCCTATTTTTAATTTTGCCCAAAAAACAACCCCCCCGTAAGTCTGTCTTTTTTTTTTTTCCCGTCCATTTGGTGGTTTTTTCAGGGGTTGGATGGTTTGTTTTTTTTCCCCCCCCGGATACCTTAGGTGCCTCTTTTGGTGTAATTTTCCCGGGTGTGGGGAGTTTCTGTCTTGGTTTTATTTTTTGGAAAAAAACTGGCTTTTTTGGTGGGCCTAGTCGAACCTTATGGTACAAAGACCGTCATCAACTCGCCCGATGCTTTTGTTTTTCCCGAATCTGCGCTTCCCCCTCTCTTGGTGAAAACCACCTTGCCTGCCTTGCTATCATCACCTTCCACGCCTTTTTTTTTTAGCGCAATGTTCTTCCGTTTTCACCAGCCTTTGGTGGGTTGGTCCCAATCACGTATTAATGATTTCTACGCACAGTTTCTTTGCCTGACCAAATGCGCTCTTTCCCCCCCCGGCAATCGAACCCTGCTGGCATGGCCACTCCCAGCCGGAAAAGTGATCAGGTGATTACAGGATATATTTATAATGTTCCACGTGCGGTTCTTTTCTCTTCCCTCCTCCCTCCGTGTTTTGAAAGCCCAAAGGCGGACTTTACACGATAAAGCCTCATTCTTTCCCCTCCTGAGCACGATGTAGGGGCTGTGATGTCATGAATCTTTTATGTTTGTCGAAGCCCCATGCGCTGGTTGAAGCTGCCCTTTATTGAGATTGTCACAAACTGTTCTCGACTCTTCAACCGGTCTTTTCCCCCGACAAGATGGCTTGCAAATGTGAGTCCTCACACGACAATTCCCGCACTTGGACGGTGTTTTGAAGGGGCATGGTTGTCCCCGATTGGAAGTTTTGTGTACCACAGCATCGGCTCTCGTGATTATAGTCTGATTTGCGTTTCGACGATACACCCGTTAGGAGAATACCCATCTAACGAGGATTTCGCGCTATCCTTGATCAGTTCTTCCCCGTCAACCAAAGATATCTTGGGTTACTTGTCCCAATCCGAAGGCCACAGGGCAATGTCTTAGTTCTTTTGCTTACTCCAATGGCACGGCTCACAATTACCAGTGTTTTTTTTTTTGTTTCTTCTGCTGGCTTCTCTCCTGATCCCGCCCCCCCTCATTTCAAAACCAGCCTTCCATTACGCCCCTTTTATTTCTCCGCCTGTGGTGTTTACAAAAAGGTGCCGAATTGGGTTTTCCCCCTGACCAAGCTGGCCGCTTTCCCTTTCGAGCCTAAGCACGGTCCCCAGCAACAGCGTACCACCTTTTTATAGCCATTGTTACAATGTGCTTGGCCTTTCCCCCCAGAGCGATTTCTCATGAACCGACGGACTATGATGTTTTTCCCCCCCCCCCTCGGCCCATTTCGTGAACCTGCACAATTAGGAAAGAAATTCGGGAGCGAAAATTTCTCTGGCCAACGAGCCGGCCTCACGACTTCGCCTTCTTTACATTCCCCATCGTTGCTTGGGCATATACGCTTGCCTCTTCCAACTCGACCCCTCTACTTCCAGTAAGTAGACGACCTCCCACCTCTTTTTGAAATTTTTTGTTCAGAGTGCTGAATAGGCTCACTTTTACTGGGCTGCGATTTCCCCCGTACGATGTATGACATTTTCATCTCCCCTCCTCTTCTTTAAAAATATGAGTACCTCCTGATCGACCCGAAGAACTTCCTTATTCACCTGATCCGGTGTAGAGGTTTCGGCACTTTCTCCGCTTCCGCAGCGCCAAGAGCCGTTTGGAATTAGACCAGTCATCTGTTTGCCAAAAACTCCCTAGTTTCCTTCCCCCTGCAAGTTTAGTGCCACCGATAATTACGAAACCTCAGTCGCAGCTCCCTTTTGCTCCTCCAGCATGTAATCCCTGCCTTTCTTCAATTGTTGAGCGTCACCAGCAGTCCATATAATTAATCTTTTTTCGACTTCCTCAAGCCCCGGCAGCTTCTGACTCTTAGAAGTCTCGCGCCCCTGTACTCTCTTCTGATCCCCCGTTGAGTATTCGCTTCAGCAGGGTCGACACCGACGACTATCTCCCCTCCAAGGACGCTCCTTTTCGCATATACACCTTTACGACTCTCTTTGGGGTCTACAAACCACCCTGCCCAGAATGAAGTTTCCAAGGCACCCGCTCTTTCGAGGGACCCCCAATTCAATGGAACTCTATCTCAGGATATCCCCCATCCCACGGACTCCAAGAACAAGACTCCCTCCTTTCGTCGTCTATTATGGTTGTTCGTGTAGTAAAAAAATCTGTTTGACCATGACTTTTCCCCCATGGATCCCCGTTTCCTCCCTTACGCGAATGGGGACCATTGCAATGAAAATTCCTCCATTTCTCTGCCCCCCCACCTGACCGCCCCCTTTTTACTTATTGGTTGAGAGCAAAAGGCGCTAACATCCTTCCTCACGAATGTTCTCCTCATTCTTCGGCAACTCTCTTACGGAAGTGCGCCGGGCAAGCCGTTCTGTCTCCACTTGTATTCGAAATTCTGGACGCTCTTTCGCAGAACTTGGACGTCCATCCGCCTTTTTAAACTCTATTTGTCCGAATAGATGGTATCCTTCCGTACTCTTCTGGAGGCGTTGTCTACAGGGTTTGCCCCGCCTGCGTTAGCCCCTTTTCAAAGTATCGGAAACTCCCGCCATCTCTCGGTCTCTGGTTCGTTCCAGTACTTTGCTCACTTGCTGTTTCAATTTTTTATTTCGAATTTTACTTTTCCTCCCCTCTCTCTGAGTACCCTGTTTGGGATTCCGTTCCTACCTTTCGCGTTTTGAGGTGTGTTTAATTTGTTTCGGCTAACGCTCCACATTCCTTTACTCTAGTCGAAGATTTTTCCGAGTGTAGACGCGTCCCCCAGTAGAATTTCAAAGAGTTCCGGCGTTACCGATAGATTTGCTGAAAGGGTGCGGTGCCGTCTGTTAAGCGCTTTTTTTTTCAGCCAAGAGTTTAACAGTTCCCTCCTCGCCTTGGCTCCAGTGATTGAGCTGAACCCTTACAAACAAGGCCCAACACACCTTGCCGCACACCCTGACACGACACAACTCCCACGCTAGCGAGCGCCCCATCCCACCTCCCCTTGCATCCTCCACAAACCTAAATTACAGTCGCTGCTTGACTGCACACCTTAGGACGGTTCCGTCTTCACAACCCAATCATGTACTCGACCAGACGGTCCCTCTTCGGACATTACCGGCATTTGACCCACCCCCTCCTTCCCTGGGCCTCGGCCCCCAACGTATGTGCTGGAGACGGCGGCGAAGTGGACCATCACATCCCTTGAGGGGCATCATACGTGGTGCCCCCTCTTCTCGACTTATGGCCCAAGAGACGGCGGACAGGATCCGACCAGCTCCGATGCGTGCAATTAGCGCTAGAATCGTTGTTTCCCCTCCCCCCCCAGAGAGCAGATGCTTTCGCTCGGCCTCTTTTTCGGACTACTGTTTAGATCAGACCCCTGTTCCTGATCCTCTGGCACAGCTATAAGCTCATCCTTTTAGTTAACCTCCCGTGAGGTGCTTAAAACTTTCCCGCCTCCCCTCTTCCCCCACAACATACAGTCATTCTCTTTTTTTCACCCGCCCAATCCAGTCCTTTTCAGTGACACCCCCTCTTTCTTCTGTTCCCTTTTTTTTGCGAGTCCTTGTTCATTCCAGTGATTCATGGTAATGACTCTACGCCTTAAGAGGTCTTTTCTGTCTTCCTCTCCTCTTATTCCCCATCACACTTTAGAGTGCGGCCAACACCCTTTTTCGACGCTTTTCTCTCCTGGAAAAAAGTGATAGTCTTGTTTACGAAAACCTTGTTCCGACAAGCCTCTCCCCCCGATGTCCATCTGCATTCCTTTCTTTTTTAACATGCAGTACCTCCTTCCTCTTTCAATCCTTACTTTTTTGATATCGAAATATAGGACCATGTCTGTTCTGAACTTACCGTTTCTTCTGGCTCGACGAACTTTTTTTGAGCCATTATTTCCCCCCAAGTGTCATTTTATTTCTAACCCCCTGTGCCGAATGAGGATTCCGAGGTAAACCCAACGGGCCTTATACCTTATTCTCTTCTTCAACATTTGCCGACACCATGACACCAACACATCCACCCCTCCCTCGCCACTAACGCTTGGACAACGATCGTCTCCTCTCTTCTCGTTTTTCTAGGCCACCCTCTATGATCTCCGCCTTTGGGTCCCTTTTTTGAAGTGATATCGCCACACCTGACTTCCTCCTCCGAAGTACTCCCCTTCATAACTCCGCAAGACGCTCTCACGTTCTCCCCCGTTCCTTGACTTGAAGTCTAGGATGTGTTTGTGCCCTCATTGTCACCCTTCGCCTCTCCCTTCGGCCTGATTGGATAGAGATCCTGTGTCCTTGTGCTTAGCGCTCCTCCTTTCCGCTTCCTTTTTTCTTTCTGGAGTTCCGAGGATTTTTGCTCATAAACCCATCCTTAACCGGCCTTTCCTTTGTTCCTCTCATCTTCCCGCCAGAGTTCTGATTATTCGTTGGAGGCCGTTCTTCCTTGGTCTCAAAATTCTTGTGTCCACCAATTTTTTCTATTTCAGGTGACTCACGCCCCCCCACCTCTCGCAAAACGTCGAGACATTGGGAACGGTTTCTCCCTTTTGGCGCCTGTTCCCTCCCCTTTTTTCAGTGCCAGAGGCCCTGAGTCTGCGTCCCCATGGTCATTGAATTTTTTCATTACATTTTTGCTTTCCCACCTCTCCGCCTCGTTTTTTGTACCTAACAGCTTGGTTCTTTGTCGTTTTTTCCCCCCACGCAGGCACCAATTTTTTTTAAGGTGTTTCCTATCTAGCGTTTCTTTATTTAGTTTTTTGTCCCCCTTGGTCTTTTATTTGTCAAAGTCTTCTTCTGGGTTTTTTCCGTTGTTGTTCTCCCAATTGAAGTTTTCATCGTCCAATCCCCTGTCTTTTCTAATGTCGTTCGACTGTCGACGCCCGTAGCCCTTTTGAGGTCAGTCTTCCCGATTTTCCTTAACTTCTTTTTTTGATACTGTCCCCGGCGGTATTCATGCTCCTTTCAAAAGGTGCTTTCCTGACGCTTTTTTTTTTCTAAATGATTCCTGCTTTGGCAGAGTGGCCTTTTGCTCTTTGCTTTTCTACCTAACTCGGTTTGGTGCCCCCCCCCCCTTTTGCATTTTTTTTCCTTCATCATTTCCCGTAAAAGGCTCTGGCTCTCCTGGTCCTTCTCCTCTACTCCTTTTCCCCCTGAGAGTCTTTGAATATCGATGGTCTGTTTAATGATTCTTTTAATATTCGTTCTCTTTCGGATCCTTTCCTCTTAAACTACTTATCCTCATTGCTGTCCGTTTTTTTGCACCTCGCGTTTCCCCCCGGTTATCTTCTGTCATACACATGACAAACCTCTTTTTCTCTTGGCCCCCCCCCTCGCAAACCTAGTACAGTCGTTTTCTCTTTTTTCCCTCTCGGTCAAGGTTTTATAACTTCCAAGCCGACTGGCCGGTCGCTGATTTCTCCCTTTTTCTCCCGCAGTGTTTACGATACCAGTTGAGATTTTGATTTAGTTTGATTCCTGCATTCCACGTATTTTGCCGCCCTTTTCTATTTCATTTTGGCCCTCTACCAGTCGTGTAAGTATTATTCGGCATCTGTTTTTTCACTTCCAATACCTCCATTAGCCACGGGTCTCCCCTTCTTTTCCCCTGTGGACTCTTTTTGTCGCTCAGGAGCGAAACCGACAATGCAGTTGTCTTTTCCAACAAAAGAATATGCACTTTGTACACCCCCCCCCCCCCGGCGTGTTTCATTTCCTTCGTTCTTAGGCTTTCTTTTGCGGGATTATCTCGACCCCACTTCTCATAGCGTGCCTAGAATTTTTTCCCAGCTAGTCCTGTTCCTCCCATTAGAGCCATGTGGAGGCGATGGCGATTTTTCTCGCAGTCCCCCCCCCCCCTCTATGATTACTGTGTTACGGTCTTTCGCAGGTTCTCACTTCCCTCTCTTCGTTGTGTGAGGGAGGAGTTTGATTTCGTACTTTAGACGGCTGTCCTTTCGGCCCCCACTACGGAATGGTCCCACCCCCCCCAACAAAACCTCGTCAGAATAATACCGGTTTATTCTTGGTTTACCCTCTGCAGTCCCCCCAGATGGTTCCCCCCCAAAATATTCTTTAATGAATCCCATGCTAGACCCCTTCCAAGCAGGCCCTTTTGTCTCTCTCACTTCACTCGACCCAGAGAACTTGGTTGTTACCTCACCATACTCTTGCAAGAACCCCTTTTGAACTGCCGTATGTTCCCCTGACTTCGACCAAGGCTACTTCTTTTCTCCCCCCCCTTCCTTCTAAAAACTTGGCCTGGAAACAAGAAGACACCGGGCCTCGGGATTTTCCCTTTTCCTCTTCTCTTCCCCCCTTTTTAATTTATATCTTTTATCCTACTTTTGGTTTGTTCTCTCTGTTGAGCGATTCCCCCCTCCTCTTCAATCCCTTCACTTGTTCAGGATGTACTGGTTTGACCCACTCGCTTCCCCGTTTTTTTCTGATTCTCCCCATCATCAATATGATCAGTTCTTTTTCAGTCCATACTCCAGGGCCCACCTTCTTCACATCATTCCTTCTTTTACCCTTGTTCTGCTTGAATGACTGCGCTCACGACCCTTCGCCCTTAGGTGGCTTCTGAGCAATCTGCCAGGCCTTCCCTGTTCAAACTCCTTGCGGCTTCCTCCTCTTTGTCCCCTCAGACGTGTGATTATCGTTTTGTCCTCTGCGTTTCAGCCCTCTAGGACGATCCCCCCGTATCTACTACCGCCCCTAGGACATCTCTACTCCCTTCCTTCCCTTCCTCCCACTCGACCGTCCCACAACGGAAAGGTTAATCACCAACCAACGCTCAGTACTCTCCATCTATTATCTCTTCTTTCCCTATAGATGGCGTTTCCCTTCTGCAGCGCTATGAGCACCTACACTTGCAAGCCAAGTTCCAATGCCTGAGAGCGAATTTGTAATTTCCCTCTCCTTTCTCCTCCGCGCTTCTTTACCCCAGAGGGCGTTCTCGAGAATAAATATCCGCTTCCTTACAGCCACTTGAAGCCCAGCTTAGCCCACGCCCTGAATGGGTTTGAAACCCTTGTAGAGTTTTCTGTGGTTCGAACTCTCCTATTTTTTCTTCTCTTCTCAGTGATGGCCCGCAGTCGTGCCGCCACTCTTTTGCTCGCCAATGCGTGCCAAAGTTTTCGTTTCCCCCTGTTCCCAGCTCGGTCCTTTCCGCCAAACGGCGTTTATTTTGCGCCTGACAACCACTTCCCCTTCCCCCGTGATTTTTTTTTTTTGAGTTCATAACATTGTCATAAAATTCATCCCCTTTTTATCCAAGATTCCATTCCCCCCATCACCGGCTGCCCTTCCCCTCCTTCTTTTCACGCCCAGAGTTTGGATACTATACCCTTTTCCTCCTGTTTTTTACAACTCGAAATCGAATTTGTGTTTTTTTTCCCCGACGCACTTCCCTTTTTTGACATGTCTTCCCGAGCACTCGTTATGTAATAAGGTCATTTTCTTCCCTCCCTCTTTCCTTCCCTCAATTGAGGTTTTACGATTTTTCATTTCAACACCTTACCCCCTGAGCCTCCGTTCTTTCGAACCCCCCTGCACATTTACCTTATTCAATCGGATCTTTTTTTCTAGCCTTGCATCTGTTATTACTTCCGCTCCACCGATCAGTTCGTAAGATTGTCATCGACCCCCCAGCATTTAGGACGTTGCCCCTCCCCCGAGTTTCAACACGTTTCTCTCAGGAATCTTACTCAATGCCTCCTACTGTCTCCAACAGCCCTGTCTTTTGATCCTCATTTGACCTTGCGCATGCCTCACCCCTCCCTTTCTCTCGGCCCAATATTCCTCCCAGACAGGATCCCCCCCTTTACTGACATCCCCGACGCCCTTCCTCTTCGCCTTTCACTTTTTAGTGATTTCGAAAGTCTTCCTTGCGGCTCTCTTTTTCTCTCTTCCCCCCGTGTTTATTGCGCTTTTTTTCAGTAAGGGATTTAATTACCGATCCACGGTTCTCCGTTTCCCTTCAATTCCCATCAAGTGACCTCCTCCAGCCTCTCCCTTATCCCCTCCAGACTCATGGTTCCCCCCCCCCCTCAAGACTCTTTTCCAAGTCCACGAGCCCCGCTCCCGTGCTACTTTTAAACCATTTCGGGAATATCGTGCCGAGCTAGGTTTCTTCCCCCCCTCCCCCTTTATCTTCTTCCCCAAGAAGCTGCACCTCCTCCCCTCCTTGCGGTCGTTGTACTTATGGGTTCGTGTATTGCACCGTTTAACAACAGGTCCACAGCCTTCCCATGCTTTTTCCCCCCCCCCTGCTCCACAGCTCCGGGGCTAGTTTCCCCCCTTGCCCAGACCTAAAAATCTCCCCTCTCCCTATTAACACCCCCCTTTACCGCCGGTTCCTTGATTTGTTTTTTTTGATTTCCACTCATAGCCTCAGGAAACCCTTAACGGGACTGGTCTTCCGAATTTCTCCTTTCTGCGCAAATGACTGGAGTGCGCCGTTGTAATGCCGGTCTCCCCCTTTCTCTCCCCTCCAATCTTGCCTTTTTCGTAGAACCCCGTAGCCGCAACAGGCTCCGAACGATAGCTCTTGCGCGCCGTTCTCTCTTTCCCGTAGTTCTTCTTTCCGGCGTGTCGATATCCCACCTTCAACTTTTTTTGTGTATTAGTGCGAGCGTCCTAGGGACTAAGAAAAAGCTCAAGCCGCGGGAAAGCCCTGTCTACGCGGGGGTCAAGTCAGTTGAAAGCCCTCGATTAGATTGCGGTTGTTGAATGGTGGCTACCATGAACCGGCCAGATAGAAATAGTAAAACGTTTAGTTGAACCCATTTTATAGGCACAAAGGTTAGTTCAGATTTTTTTGTTGCATTTCCCCTGTTCATTTAGATCAAAGTTACGTTATAACGCGTATAGATTTTCCAGAGCTGCCTTTCTGCTCGTAAAATTCTCATTGTTAACTCTTTCTTTCCCATTGACGTTTCTTCTTTTGCGTCAAGTCGTTTCTTTTCATATGTCATCTCGTTTTCCTTGACCGAAAGGTTTTGTAAGGAACTCCATTGACCCGTTGTTCCACTTGAGCTGTTACCGCGTTACGGCCTACATCCGTTTTTACGCACCAGCTACCCTGGTTCCTCCTTGGCACTCTCTTTTTAATAATTACCTTTAATTTTTAAACCTCTCTTTTTGAGTGGCCCCAGAAGCCCCAGACCATCATGCGAACCTCTTGGACTTCCCTCCACTGTCTTTGAGGACGTTCTATAGTGTTATTTACCCTTTTTAAATTTTCTCCAGGCCATGGGAATCGCACAAACTGTTCCCTTTTTGCCTTAGCAGTTCTGTTACATACAAATAACTTTTTTGGTTCGCTCCTCTTTGCTATTCCCGCGCTGCATTACCTGCCTTCTCAAATATCTTTGAGTGACCAGTCTCGACCGAAGATCGGACACTCCCTTTTTCCCTCCGTTGTTTTGTGTGGGGGTTTGAGTTTTCTCTTGCTCTGGTCCCCGGGATCGTTTTCCGCCGACCCCTTTTGAACCCGTTGATTCTTTTTTTTTGGTCCCGACAAGAATTATGCATTCCCCTGGATTGCCTGTGATGATTCTTACCACTTTGCCTGACTAAGGCCCCTTTACCTCTGATCCTTTTTCTCCGGTTTTTTTCCCCAATTCCACCCTCCTGCTTGACTTCCCCCCCCCGTTGCCTTGGGCTTCCATGCTTTTTTGTTCTCTATACTGGAGCAGGTCTCCATTTTCGCCCTGTTTCCATATTAATTCCCCTGTTGTAGTTGAGACGGATGCTTCCCATGTCTCCTCCAAATTATTTTTGTTCAGCCCACCGCTGAATGTCAGTTACCGAAGATTTATTTTTTTCTCCACACACCGCTGCCGAGGAACTCTGTTTCACTTAATCCAGGGGACACGTTTTTTCGTCCCCCTGTCATTCGAGGTTACTAGTTAACGTCCTTGATATTTAGCCCTCACCCATAGTACATACTTTACTCCTTTTGGCTCTCGGCCCATTAGTAACCATCAGAGGGTTCGAAACTGACTAGCTTATGCACTCCCTTTAGCTCATTCCCCCCTATGACTTGAGAGGACGTAAGCCGCTCCAATCTTTTTCCCCAAAAAGCCTTTCTAATACTTCTAGCTTCTCTCCATTCTTGAGCCATTGTCCAAACAGCAATCCGACCTACGTCTCAAGATAGGAAGATTATGTCCCCCATCCAACTTCTCCGCGATTCGATCGTGAAGGTGCTATCCCATTTTTCTGGCTTTTCTCCTCCAGGTCTTGTTCAAACAATTGCTTTATTTACAACGCCCCCCCCCCTCCGCCCTCCGAAAGATTAGCCGGCCTACATCCCCGGCAGAACCTTCATGCGATCGGTTTCGGATCGGCTTATTCTTTTTTTTCCAGATTTTTAAATTTGCGCTTGACCAAGACCCAATCCGGCTTGATTACCCGGCTCCCACTCCCGTGTCATTTTTTTGCTAGTCGCCAAAGTCCTTGTCAGATCCCCTGAAGTCCTTGGCGTAGCGTTCTCTCTTGCTTTATCAACCCACTACATTAACCGGCCCGGTGGGTGTCACAGCGCATGTTCCGAAGATTTTTGGTCTTTAAATGGTAGTTTCCCATTGCCGTATTGGAGAACGGTAATGACAGTCTGGTTAATTTGTGAACCGTATACCCTCCACAAACCAGGCTTGAGCAATTTCCGAACGGGCCGAGTCAATTAAGTCGTTTCATTTTAGGACTTTAGAAGTCTGTGGGACTAGTGCGACATTTTCGTGAAATCCTGAAGCTGAAGTTACCATTGCCCTCTGCCTGTACTTTCCCTCATAACTAGACGCTTGGTGAATCTGTCCAAGTGGACGACATTTCGGTCTTTGCCTTTCTGGTTTTGACCAAAGGCAAAAAGCTCATGGTGCCTCGATCCGTGTAGGCTAATGTGGGAAATTATCGTCCTTCTTGTCTATTCGTTCTTTCTTCTGTAGAAGGACCCTGAATGCGAGATACTCCCTGATTTCCCTTTCGAACCCCTATATTCAGGGGCGTTTTAGATCCTGATTTCCTTCAGCGTAGCTGCCTTTCTTCGTGCTTCACTTATTTCGTGGATTCCTATTCGTCCCCCCCCATTTGGCTAACTTCCCAGTCCTTTTATTCATTCGAACGGACGAGGTTTTTTTTCTTGCCTTGTGCATTCCCCCCCCCAATTGCGCCTGAGTGTCTTCCGTGCTTGAGAACGTTTGCGCTCCCCGTTCTTTTTTTTTCAACTGGTTTCTTCTTTTTTGGAGATGAAATAACTTGCCCGCCACGTCGCTCTTGCTTCTGCTGCGGCCCTAGACCCCCCACAGTTTCCTCTTCGCCTCTACACAATTAGACTTTGATGGTTTTTTGGTGCTGATCAGATGATCGCTCCTTATTAGATCGAGCGGTCTGATCATGAGAAGGTCACACTGACCGTATTGACGGTACGGGATCGCGTCCCTCAACCTTTCCCAATGACAGACAGAAAGAAACCGTGACGAAACCCTGTGCGTAAATCGTTCTGTCCACCCATTCAACCCCCGAGTCGTCATTTGCGCCACTTTAATATTGGAAATTCTCTTGTTACCAATTGCGCCGTCGGAAATTTGCTTTATCACGCCTAAATGCTTTTTTTAGCCCGGTTGCTGGCTCCGTGAGGAACGGCATCGGTGTCCAGATACAAATGTTCTCATTTTTGAATTTGGTGTCTTTTAAATTGATTTTTCCGCAAGGGCTAGGGCATTGTGGACTATCAACCTCTTTCACGTCGTGCTCCTTATGACACTGCCGCTTGTTTGCACCTTCCACCTACCGAAATTCGCCAAGCACGAGTCAACGGCGGTGGCAACTGCTGGCACGATGTCGTTTGCCGAACTGCGTTTTCCGCCTTGCGTTACCGTACTACAACCCCGGGCAGCTTGCGCGGGAACCCCCCCAATCTCTTACCAACCTTGTAAAAAAACCATAATGTGTGTTCATTTTATTGCTTCGGAACACTTTTTTTCTTCTTTTGCTTTCTAGGATCTCAATCTTTCAGAAAGCTCGGCTTTACCGTTCTAGGGGTAAGTTCCTCCCCTCTAAGCCCATTTAATTTATAGTTTTAGGCGCCCCCCCCGGGCCGATTGTAGTATTTAGGGTCGTGAAGTCTTTTCCCTTCGAGCCGTCGATTCTTTTGGTCTTTGATTAGTGCGGTAACTTTGTCAATGTCTGCCGCTCTTTCGAAACGCGTTTAAGTCACGCGCCCTCTGGTGGTCCCCCTCCTTAGGCTTAGGCCCCCCACTCTATGGTTTTAAACCCCCAACTTCTCCTTTCTGCATGATGGTGTCAAGGGAAACCTTCCCAGTGTTCTGGTCTTTTTCTCTCCCGTTCTCACGATTTTTCAAGTCCCCGAACGTGAAGATTCCTAATTCTTTTCTCAGAACCGTTTTGCCCCCTGGCCTGTTATGCACCCGCCGGCGCGCAGGAGTTCATTTTGTCGACACCCCCGGCATTTAAAACGGGCATGGAAACCGCCTCCGCATTCGTGCCCGTTTCCTTCGGCTTGATCTTAGTAAAAAAGTTCTTCTCATATCTCATCATACTCCGTTGTTGTGTTTATCTCTTTCTCCGCCCGTGTTTACATTGTCGATAAAGCGCTTCCCTCCCGTTGAGCAAGCTTTACTATGTTTTAATGCCAGCCGTTTCGTTTCCTGGTGGTCGACTGAACACAATGCTTGGTTGTGGAGTTGGTCTACACGGATTAATGCCTCACTCAGGGTGAACCCCATGTTCGTAGAACATAGAGGTAGAGGAAACTTACCCCCGGTTAGATGCTGCCAAGTCCCCACGTCAAATGATTCGCCAACGCAAAGGCAAGAATCGGTCATTAATTCTTCTAATCTGAAGGCGACAGGAATATGGTTTTCCCAAGATCGGAAGGAGGGCCTTCGTTTACCCCGGATAGGGGGGCGACGAGCTTGTGATTATCGGCTGCTTTTCCCAGAGAGGGTTCTGCCGTCGCATTCCCAATACCCGCACTTTCTCCCCTTACCAGACCTCTCTCCCGCGATATCTGATCCGTGATCCCGACCCGAGACAAGGCTCAAGATCAAGATTTTTGTTACCTGCAGTAATCTAGACCTCCACGCGCCCAGGGCAATGCTTTCTTTTTTGGCTTACTGACCTATCTTATTACTTAACTTTTCGGCACGCAGCTGGGTCGTGAGATTCCTGATCCACCTATTACAACAATCCGCGGTGAATTTTTCAGCCCGACGAATTCTGTGGATTTTTTTTTTCTCGAAACAGGTGGCCCCGTCATTTCCTTTTTTTTCCCTACCTTCCTTCCATCTTTTTTCCTCCCTGGACCGGACCGCCTGTGCAAACGCATAGTGACCCCTCCCGTTGCCAATCCGTGCTAGAAAGTGGTAAGCTGTCTTTGCTCCCCCTAAGCGTAATCTTCCTTCGACCCGACTGAAAGATTGTATTGACGTCAAAGGCACACCTCCATTGCGGAACAGCACTGATGCAGTTTTTGGTCTCGCCAATTCAATTTCTGGCAACAGAGAAGTCCCTCACCTTTGCATCCCCCCTGCCTGGATACAGCGACTGGAAGTTTACGCGACTTTTCTCGAGAAAGGACCACTCGTTGACCCTCTCCGGTAAAGATATGTCAATCTTTTTTACAATGAGCTGACACCCTTGTTCCCTTTTTGATTTCCTCCTACGCGTATGAATTCTTCTCACTTTGTTTTCGAGTTAAACCTCAAGCGGAGCCCTTTCGGTGAAATGTCCTTCTATCCCGATAGCCCCCATCATTCGATCGCCCACACCCTGATGAGCCCTTCTCCATCCCCCCTCGACATGCGGCTCTGTGTCAGGCTAGGCACTTGGGGTTATACGCCCGCAGAGAGTTCAGATCCATTTTCTGTTATCTAGACCCTTTTTAAGACCCCTTTTGCACACATCCCTAACGCGTTTCCGAGCGGCAACACGTTTCCCCCTTGAAGTTTTCTTTCTCACTTCCCTTCAGACTTCCTCCCCCGCAATCGCTGATCTTTTTTTTTTTTTGCTCAGCTTGTTCAATACCGCCTGTCCTGTTTTTTCCTTTGTACAATCCTCCCGGTTCCGCTTTTCATTGCACACTATCACTCCTTCCTCCTTCCTTCTTTACTCGTCAAAGGCTCGAGCATTTTTGGCCTCTCGTTCTGATTCCTCACGTTGAGTACTTAGTCTTAGGCTTCCTTCGACATTCCTAAGGTGTTTCTTTCTCTCACTTTCCTCTTCCCCTCAATTTCCTTGACAGGAGCATATCCACCTTAACGCTTTTCCTTTTGCCGGGGTAAAACCAACTCCCTCTTTCGCCTTTTAGTTTCCTCGGGAAGCATTTACCCATCCCTTTTGAATCCTGTTACAGCTCAGGTTACTACAGAAAATTCCCCTCAGTTTTCTCTTACCCCACTCCAGCTTGTCCCCTCTTTCCCCCGTCTGTCTCCGGCGTAGCGCTCGATTTTCTTTTTTTTCGACGTCCCCAAAGGCTAAAGATTTGAAATGACTTGTTTGCGACCAAGAATCTTTCCCCCCTTGCCCCCCCTGGGCCTCAAGACCGCCCCTCTTCTCTCCCCCCCTCTTCTTCCCACACCTTCTTTCGAGGATTTTTAGGAGCCCCTACTTCTCTCAGGGAACCCTTTCCCTCCCCTTACTTGCCTGCCCCATCCTGAAAGCGCCCTCCTCGCACCCATGCCTTCCTTTTTTCTGGTAGTTGGTGTATTCCAAGGAGTTCCCCGAAAATCGTGACAGCTCTTTGACATCCTGCGACGTAACTTCCCCCCCCCCCCTTTTCCTTTAACGCTGATTGCGCCGGAATGCGTATTGCCGGCCCCCCTACCCTTCTTCTGCGTTCAGCCTTTTTTTCGATATCCTTACCATAAATTTTTTTTGTTTAAACCCCCCTCCCTCAGAGCCTACCCGAAGATGATAGAACTTCAACTTAGGCTTCTCCCCGGTCTCATTTTTTTTACATCCGGGTGACGAATCAACATCTTCTCCTCTTTTCTTTTGATTTTTTGGGAATACCGGCCTACATCTCTATCTTCTTTTTTTCCCCCTCTGGGTTTTTGACCTCTTTTTTCTCCCTGCTTCAGTCCCAAGGCGCATAATGAAGTCTGTCGAGTAATACCTTTTTTCCCTCCCGCTCCCCGTCTTTCCCCAGATTAGCGATTTTTAGTCCTCTCTCTAGTCCTCATCCCCCTGCGCAGAGGAGTCAGTCCCTCTAGTGCGGGACAATTCTTTAAAATTCTTGCTCTGTAAGCGTCTCTCGTTGTCTCCGTCCCCCGGGCTGCTTAATTTAGTTGCTTTGTCCCCTTTTTCTACCGCTGCCCTGAAGACTCAGTCCCCCCCTTTAATTTAGTACTCCCCTGGAATGCTCCCTGTTCTTCGGGACTCCTGGCATCCGACCCAACCGTCACCTTTCATCCCTAGGTTAGAGTACTTCCACATTCAGCAACCTTCCTATCCTCAATTAGCGACACCAATCATGAGACCCAAGTTTTTATTGCGGTTTCTTCCTTAAGCGTGGTTTCCCTTTGACACCAGCGTAGTAATGACGGGAAAGCCACTGATTCAATTTTTTGACTTCTTTGCAGCGATTAATTACAATCACGGCTGGCGTCAGATGCCCTCTCTTCTTCGGAGTTTCCCCACAAGATCTACCCTATTTATTAACCATATCTTTTTCGGGCACCCAGTATACCGCAAATTTTCCTCGCGTGACA
>Ga0179593_1655927_pt1 | contig 34458 bp, 41 predicted proteins | sample CZODoug2_1_08_16_FD_185931 | JGI IMG/M metagenome (GOLD analysis project Ga0179593, IMG submission 185931) | Vadose zone soil fungal communities from Angelo Coast Range Reserve, California, USA - CZODoug2_1_08_16fungal (PacBio error correction) | ecosystem: Environmental > Terrestrial > Soil >... | reverse complement strand
CTTTATGGACGTTCCCACGGATCCGACGTATGTTCTTTTTGTAGCCCTCTGATATTCATTTATCTCCTTTTCTCCCTGTTTAGCCCTTTCCGTTTCCTTTTTCATGATTGGCCGCCTTCGGTGTGTATTCTTGGAGCTTCACGTTTGTACAAAACGGGGCCTGGGGAGAGGCAGTCCTTTTTTTCTTTCTTTAGGTCTTGCCTCCATCGCAAACTCCGTCAGGTTTCTCTCAGGGCTCGGCCTCAGATTGTTCGGTCTTCCCCGGCTTGACGTAATTGCTCCTTTTTTTCCCACTAGGGTCCCGGAGGGTAGTTTCCCGATGATAGTCTTCTTTCTCCGGCCATCAATCCCTCCCCCCTTCTTGAAATAGTTTCCTCTTCCGTGAGAGTCCTCTGTGAGCGTTTAGATAGTGTGATCTTATCTCATTTTTCCCCTCTTTTTTTCTTTTTGAGAGCGCCCGTTTCTTTCTCTCGGAGACCCTCTTTCTGAGTGTCCCCCCGCGTTCACCTCCCCTTTTTGCTGGATTTGATGCCTAAGGCTTCTCAGGACATTATCAGGTTCTTTTCTCCGACTCTTCTTCGTCTTCTCCCCCCCCCCGTGACAAGAGCTTTCTTCGATTTCTTTGACGGACCCAGTGCCCCTCCCCCATCTGGAATCTTCTCTTCAAAAACCTTGAACTGTTGCAGACTTATTTGTCTCTTGCTGAGTTCTCCCGCCCCCTTCCCCCCTCCTTGGCGGCTTTCCGGCCCCGGTTGTTTCCCCCCTTTTTTATCGTCTTTTTTTCTTTCCATTCCCCACCGAATGAGTTTCACTTCAATTTCGACATGTGTCCCGGCTCACCCTGTCCCTTCTTTTTTCAGAACCCCCTTCTTTCAGGGCTCCCTCGACTTTTCCCCCCTTTTTCCCCTTCCCTGGTGCCTGAAGTTGTTCTCCCTGTCAGGACGTTTTTCAGTGTTTTTTTTCCCCGAACCATTCCCCCTGCCCAAACCCTTGTTTCCAGTCTTTGCTGTTCCTAAGACGTACCTCCCGGTCTTGATCGAGAGGTTCTCTTTTTTGCCGCAGGGTGTGTTGGGGTTGGCCACTCCCTCCTTATTCTTGTATGCCACGTGTTTGGCTCCCCCCCTCCACTAGCCCCCCCCCTAAATTTCCGCACTGCAACACCTATGCTCCTCCCCGACCGCTTCGTACTCCCCTTTTGAAAGACCCCCTCTGGGAGCTTAGAATTTTCCTCGGTCCGGCCGCTCGAGACAGGTTTCGGAAACTTGTCTTTCCCGAGGAGGAGACCCAGTGAGCCGCGCAGGCTGGGGTTTTTGGTGTCTTTTCCGGAGGAACCGAGGTTCTTGTTCCATTATATTAATTCCTTTTTGGGCTTGTTTGCCCCCTTTTCCCCAGCTGAATATGTTCGGTAGAACCCTTCAGCGTATAACTTCTTTTTCCCAAGCCAACTTTCCTTGGGTCCATATGAGGATGAAGAGTTTTCGGATCCCCAGCCGTCCACTGAATTTCAAACTCCAACAAGTTTAAGGACCTCCGCCCATCTTGGCACGACGCATCCCCTCAACCCCAATTTACGTAGGATCTGAGCTCTATTACTCTTTTAGAGGCCCACGTACGAATCCTTCTTTTAGAAAGAACCTAACATTCCTCTATAAGTTTCGGAATTCCCCCCATAACCCCCTTTGGGTTCCTCTTCGAGACTTTCCTGTTTTTTCCTCCCCTTATCTTTCTTTTTCTTCTTGACCTTTCTCGACTCTAGGCCCCCCATGAGTTCAACCCGACTCCCCCCTAGTAACCCCCCCCACCTTCCTGTGCTTCGCTCTCTCTTCGGATTTTTTCTTTTTTGAGATCGCGATAACTTCTCGCCCCCACCACCCAAAACCTTACACTCTCCTTTTCTTGCCGACCTTCCTGGCTTTTTCGATTCCCCCCCCCGTCTTCTTCAAGTAACCGGCTCTTGTTGGATTCAATCCCCCCTGCCAACCGGGTCGTGATAGGTTTTTTTTCAAAGGTCGGGCCTCAAACCCTACCAAACGACCTCTTAAGTCGATTAGTTCCACTGTTTCGTCCCGTTCCGCTCCCCTAGAATTCCTCTCCCCTTGCCCAGTCTTCCCCCTAAGAAAAGGGAGGCCGCCCCCCTCATGATTTCTTCCTTGGAATTTTTCCCTTTTTCGATCGGTTTTCCCTGCACTTTCCAATGTTCCGTCCCCATGCAGTGCCCTTCCCCTCGCTCAGAGGTCTTCCTTCCGGCCAAACCCACTTCCTTTCAGGGTCGAGGAGTTTTCTCCAAAGTCACCCCCCGGCCCCCCCTCCGCTGGTCAAAAATTTTCACTTTCCTCTGGAGAACTCTTTTTTATAGCTCAAACTCCCTCCTCTCTGAATACCTTTTTCTACCTTGCGTGAGCTAGTATCTCTTTTTATTGGGAGTCTCCCGCAAGCCCCCATTTCTCTCGAAGCCTTCCTCTTTTTCCTCCCTTTTCCCGTTTTGTTTTTATGTGATGAAAGATCTAGGGGTTTTTTTCTTCTTTTTTTCCCTCCTTTCGTCAGAGTCTTATCTCAGAAAACCTCTTATACAGCTTTCTTTTAGAGACCCCTCCCCTTCTTACAGAAGGTGTCTTTTTATCGTCCTTGTTGAGGAGTTCGTGGCGTTAGGAGGTTCCTGTTTCTCAAGATTCTTCATTCCCATTTTGGGGATCAGAGGAATCTTTCAAGATTCTCTTCCGTGGCAATTACTTTTTTCAGTGAAAGGTATCCTTTCTTGTCATCCTTCTTTCCTTCCGATCGAGGGTTTCTTTGGTGAGGGCTCTTGAGGGCCTCCCTGCACCATGATCTTCTTTTTCTGAGCCTTCTTTTTAACATAATTCTTTGTTGTTTCTTCCCTTCGAAATACTTCAGTGCGTTGTTAGGGTTTTCCCTTCTCAGTGTTCCACCTACTGTCTCCCTCCCCCCAGAGGGCTTCCAACCTTTTTTTCCGCCCCATTTTTTCTGACCCCAGTCAGTCCCCCTTTTTCCTCCGCTCGGTTTTTTCCTCCCTTTTTTGAAAAACCCCCTCCGTGTTGGAAAGTCTTTGGATGTTTCATTTTTTTTTCTCTTTCCACGAACATCTCTAGCGCCCCTGGGCTTTTTTTTTTGAATTCCTTTTCTCTTTGGATCTTTTCTAGTTGAGATTCCTTTTCGACGATGATTTTGAAATTTGGCAGTTCATCTTCCCCGACGACCTCCCTCAATCTTGCAAAGTGACGATGACCCTTCTTTAGTTTTTTCTTGGTCCTGAGCCCCTCGGTAGGATAGAGAGTTTTTTCCCGCGTCTTGGTCTTCTGTAGGCGTTCTATTCTCAAACCTCACCCCCATATTAGCTTATTGGGCTGGCTGCCTTGGAAAGATGTGTTGAGCGGACACGTTCTGATTTCTTTCTCCAGGCCCTTTTTTTTCTCTAACGTGATGCAGACGTCGCCAGAACTCCCCGCGAGTTTCCCCCTCCCCTTACTGTGATTTGTTCGGACGGTGACATTTTCTTCCCGATTCCTCCAAGACTCAACCAAAACTAGGATCCTCCTTTAAAATGTCTAGTTCCCATGCTTGTAAGGATAGGTACATTCCCCCCCCTCACCGGTCTCTCGCCTATTACCTTCTCCCCCTCACGATTCCCGCGTGGTTCCTTTTTTTTTCTCCCGATGCCTGGCCTATTGGGGATATTAGATTCCTGCTGTTGGGCGTTATCCAACGTTTCTTCCCCTTCCTCTGTCTGGGTTTTCGGCTTCTATTTTTTGAACTTTTCTTTCATTGTTGTTTTGGAATGTGATCGTTTATAATTCGGAAAATTTTTTCATTTGTCCCCTTCCCTGTTTTATACATCTTGCGGTCCCCCTACTCCCCTCTCGATTTTCATGGAAATTTTCCGTTCGTAGAAGCGCCCTTGAGAAGATTCCATCTCTGGATGGCCCCCCTTTTTAATGTTTGCTTTTCTCCCCTCAGACGAGGCCTGAATCCCTTCCAATCGCTGTGTTTTTGGTATCGTGGGGCCCGACGAATCTTGAAAACCCCTGTTCGGGCTTCTTTAGTTTCCGTTTTTTTCTGGACCCTCAGTTTTCCGGTTGTCTTTTCTGTGACCTTTTTCCCCCCCCCCAACCAGGTTCTTTCCGCACAAGGTTCCTTCTTTCTGGTTTCGATTCAGACTCCAGTTTTGACAGCCATGTGGTTTAGTGGGTACTCAGTCTCTGGTTGAGGTCTTCCTTTCGTTTCGTAGGCCATCCCACTCCGAGAACCCTCCGGCGGTTTTCCTGTCTTTTTTTTTCCGAAGGAACGATCTTCTTTCTCTTCTTTCTTCGATCATTCCAGGACAAATCTTCCCTTTGGAAGCTCTTTCTGCGCAGTTTCCCGGCTGATCGTTTAGTCCCTTTTCTTTTCTTTATACCTCTATCTCCCGCCCAAGGTTGAGTCTCCCTCCGCCCCCGCTTTCGCTCAACCCCTGGGCGCAACTTTGCGGCCACTGATGTTAAGAGTTGTTCTTCAGATTTTATGGCCTCTCCTTCCCTCGAAGATATCTGGGCCCGCCGGTTCTTCTTAGAACCCGGCGAGGTGTTTTTTTTTTGGCGCTAGGATCCCCTCATACGTGTCCTTGAGCCTGTATCCCCCACCATGACTCCCCCTGGGCAGGAAGATCTTCGATGCTGACCGGCATACGACCCCTTCCCCGGGCTTCTTCCCCAATTTTCATATCTTTTAATGACCCCGACTGATATCTCCACCTTCCCTACGTGCTAAACCTTTTTTCCCTGCTAGCTCAAATTTTTACTCTTTTCCTTTTACGTCCCGGCCAAACGTTGGCGTACCTTTTTTTTTTTTTTTCCCTGGACGTGTACCCTTTTTTCTTTCGCCTTTCGCAAACCCCCATTTCATGCCACTTCTCAATGCTCTTCCTTCTTTTCAGGGCTTTACATACCTTTTCCCCCCCCCCCTCTCTTTGATCAGTTTTGGGGTACTCCTCCTTGCTCCTCTGGGTAGGATTTTTTTTTTCCCCCACCTTCCCAAAGAGTCCGCCTTCTTATCTTCAGAGAAACATTAACCATTTTTTCCCCCCCTGTTTTCTCTTGCCGATTTCTTCCCACATCGGTATCCAAGAACTCCCTCTCGTTAAAATCCCTTTCGAGACCCCATCAGTTCTAGAGACCCCTTTTTCAGGCTGTGCCTTGTAATATCTCTTCAGAGGTTCAGTCTGCTAGCAGAATTTTTCTGGCGTACAGCTGGCCCCTCTCTTCCCAGCGATTTCCGGATCCCCTCGTTTGGTTTTCTTTGCCCGATTTCCCAAATCCACCTGTTTCATTCTCCCGGTCCTATTTACAATTTACTGAGTCCTTTTCCCCCCCTCCCGCGAATCCTTTTTTCCTCTTGTATCGCCTTCTCCGGTCCTCGGTGTTTCCCAAGAAGTGCCCACACGTCATTCCTTCCCTCTCCCTGTCTTCAGGCCCTGGGTCTCATTACAGACGACCCCCCTTCTTTAGGGTTTTTTCTCTTCGTGTTTTCTCACCCCGAAGTCCACCCTTTTTTATCCAACTATTTGTAAGATGATAATCATAAGTTTTCTCCCTCACACTGCGGTTCCATCGTCTCTGGGACGTCTTTCCGAGGTTTTTGCTCTGGACGGATGATTTCTTTCCCTTCACCAGTGATTCACGTGATGGTCCCCTCCCCTCGTCGAACTCCAAGCCCCACCCACTGAATTTCTCCCTTTTCGCCCCGATTTTTCCTCGGAGATGTAGTGGCGCAGCCCTTTGCTCCCCTTATACTCCCACATTTATCACCCCCGTGCGTTCCCCTGAGGTTTCCCCCTCCAATGGCGGACTGTTTTCGATTCCACCTCTGGCGGTGACCCGCCGGCCCTTGGCCTTTTGGTTTTTTAACAATTCCTTTCGTGATTATTTCTCCCCATTTTTTTTTCACCGGACGCCCCCCCCCCAGAAAGTCGCGTGCTATTGAGAAACCAACACCTTGATTCCGGTTAGCTTACCTATTTCCCCCCCCCCACAGATTGCCTCCATTCTTGACCTCCGCCTCTTCCCACCGAATTCCCTTTTTCAAGAACCCCCTTCTTCGCAGCCGGACTTTTTTCCCCCCTGGATCTGCACCCCCCCTGGTTCTTTTTTTCCCTTCCATAGGCTTCCTTTTCACAGGCCCTCTGCTTTCAGAGGACTCCCTGAGGACCCCGTGTTTCTTGGCGGGCTCGGAGGAAACCTTTTTGGCTAACCTCCCGATCCCTCCTCCCCCCCCCCTCCCGCTCACCTTTTCCGGGCCCTTTTCTCCTGGGGAGTTTTTTTTTTTCACGTACTCTTTTCGTAAGGGATTTCAGGATTTTCCTTTCCCTTGCGGAGTTGTAGTCCTCCAATCCCTTTTTTTTCCCCGGATACGCGTGAGAACTCCCGAAGTCCAGCGCATCATTCCTCTTCTAGTGTCCGTTAGTTGTTGTTTTTATATTCAGCTGTTCCCGATGCCCCTTCCGGGGCGTATCCCCCTCTCTTTTTCTCTTCGTGACGATATGATGCTCCTTTCAGTTCTAACGATTTAGGATGATGAGATTTCTTCTCAATCCCCCCTTTTATTCTTCCTTTTCCTCCTTTTTGCCTGTTTTTTTGCGTCAGGTCCTTTCTTCCGTTTTCTTCACAAAACAGGTTTCCCTTTAAGTTGCGTTGTCCTCCCCTTCTGATTTATCTGTCTGTTCATGTGGTCCTCTCTTCCGTATCGTCCCCTTTTTTTTTCTTTTTTGTAAGCTTGGCGCACCTTTTTTCCTTCCTGGGTGGGGGTTCTGCTGGCGGTTTTCAGGATCCTGGGTTGTTGTCGTTAGGTGTGTTTGCTTGTTGGAGAATTCCTCCTTTTGCCTCTGTTTCCCTTTTTTTCTTCTTAGACTTTGATCTAATTTCCTCCTTCTTTCGGGTTATTCCTTTCCCTCCTGACGTCTTTCCTCCTTCCCAGAAACTTTGCCTTGCCCTTGTAATGACCACCCCAATCAGGGAGGATGTTTTTCCCTCTGTGTTTACAACCCCCCCCAGGGTCGTCCAGCCTATTCGTTCTCTTGCTCTCTGTTGACAAAGCCTTAGTTTCTCTTCTCCTCCAGTCCATTCCTTGCGCTTTTGATGCATACCCTGTTCGTTTTTGTTGATGATCTTTCTCTTTGGGAGCCGCGGATCTGTGCCAGTCTTTTTCCCTCCCTTCGACCCTTTTCTTCCGAACCCCCCCTCCCCCCGACCTGGAGGGCAGAACGTCTTTGCACTTCTAGTACCTGAACTCCTTTTTTTTCTGCCCGTAAGAGTTTTTTTCTTTCTCCTGGCGAGTCCTCTTCTGGAGCCCCCTCTTTTCTGTTGACTGTATTTCTCGATCACTAAGACCTTTTTTCGGATTCCCCATGCTTTTTGTTTCCGCGGCGTCCTTTTTCCGTTTCCCCTACTTGCTGTGCTTTTTGCTCCAGAAGATTTCGATGCGCTACTCCTCCCCTTGATAACTCGAGTTTACCCCCTTTCTACTTAACTTTCTGTATGTCAGACTCCCCCCTATAGGAAGCGTGTGATTGGTTCCTACCAAATGACCACAAAATAGGCGGTGGTCCCAAATTCTTGGGACTTCTTCCCTGGAAGTTCCCCAATAGGGTGCCGGTAATTGAATCCCCCTACCTTCACCTCTTTTCGACTCCTATGCAGACTTCTGATGCCCCCTCTTATATTCCCTTCCTATCCTTGGATTGCGAGTTGCTTTATGTCCTCTAGGTAGTGTTCTTCTCTGGCCTGACATATTTGTTGACCTTTGATCTCAAGTTTTTTGTAATCTTGGGAGTCAGTTTTCTCAGCACCCCCTTGGGGAAGTTGGTCTTCCTCTTCCCGTCTCCTTTTTGATCAGGCTGTCTTCTCCGTCACCCCGGCTCGTCTTTTTTTACCTGTCTTTGCTTTCCTCGTCAGCATCAGACTCTCCCGGAAAGGGTTCTGATGGCGAAGCCCCTAGTCCCCCGTTTTTCCCTGAAGGACTTGCCCCCCGTTTGATCTCCTATGTGTATTTCCGCTTATCCCTAAGTTTTAGGTCTCCCTGGTTAGTTTTTTTTTCCTTTTTCCAGGAGTCTTTTCTTCAAGCATTCGTGGTGTGCATCCTTACCGACCAATCCACCGTGGGTGAGCGGACATTTTTCCGGCTGGATATTTTCTACCCCTCAGCTTCCCAATCTTTTGTTTTTTATGTGGCAGGGTTTTGTTTTTCACGCTCCCCGAGTTGTTTTTTTTTTTCTTGATCATTGTCTATCTATTAAGTCAAACCCTCAACCCCTCGAGAGTCTGACTGCGATTTTCCTTGTCGAAGTGACGAACCGATGACTTTCCCTGCTCAGTCTCTTCACATTCCTCCCCCAAGTCACCCCTTTCTTGTACAAACGTGGTGTCTCCTGGAGAGTCAGACTTTTCTTCGTATAGGTTCTCCCTTCTTTTTCTTTCCCTTTTCATCTACTTTGTTTGTTGTTGTTTTTTTTAGAGATTTTGGACTCCTCCTCGATTTTCTCCCCCTTTCCTTTCACTTCGCGAACCCCGATGTTTCAGATGTGTTCTTCTTTTCTGAGCTCGACTCAGATAACCTTTCCCCTTCTGGAACCCCCGACCTTTCTGATTCCCCCCCCCCCCTAAGGCGGTGCTAGGAGTGGGGCTAAGACCCTCAATAGTCTCCGACCCCGGGATTTGCCGTTACCCCCCCCCTTCGGACCAATGACAACTTCCGATTGGGAGTATTTCTTTATGATTTTTTTTTCCCTCCCCCTCTACCCGGGTTTTCCCTTCCCCCCGGTTGGAAAACCCCTCTTTATCCCTTTTGCCACGAAATGATTCCTTTCCCATCGACTGAACCGTTTACCCCTTCCCTTTCAGCTACACATTTCTTTCTCCATTCCAGTGGACCCTCTCCCGTGCCGGAAAAGAAACCTACCACTTGGCCGTCCTTCCCCTCCTTGACCTTCTGTCGGTCTTAAACCAGCCCAACCCATTCCTTTTGCCCACCCACAGACTGCTTCATGTTGCGAGTTACGACCTCCCTCCAGTTCTGGGATCACGAGTCTTCGTCGTTTTTTCTTGGTATGCCCTCTTTTTCCCCGAGACCCCAATGTTGGATTCCTTGACCAGTTTTTCCTTAAATATTTTTTCGGGCGGGGCCCCATTAACCCTCACCCTATTTCCCCCGCGACCCCTCGTTTTTTTTCCTCTCAATTTCCCCCCAACCGCCACTCCCCCCTCTTTTCCAGTTTTTTTTTTAAATCCTTACCCAAGCCAGGCAAGGTTCTTGGGATGATAATCTCCGGGGACAAGTTCATTCGCTGACATTCATTGAAGTCTGTTTTCTTCTCCTTTTTTATATGGGGTTGATTCGCATAGGGACAGAGATTTTTTCGTTCTCTCCGCCTTTGAATCTTCTCACTTTCGTCCTCCATCTTGGGACCCCTTCGATTCTCGGGTTTTTTGGATTTGTCAATCCCCCCTCTTCTGATGTTACCCCCATCATCGTTCTTCCCGGCTGGGTACCTCTTTTCGTTCAGTTTTTTCCTTCTCTGTCCTTTCCCAGTCTGATTTCTTCTCCGCCCCCCCGTCAGAAAATTTCTATGCTCCTCCCCCACCCGGATTTTCGTCCTCCTCCTCGGATTTCCTTTTTCTTTTCGTTATCTCTGCAAAGGACCTTCCACAGGAGTCTCCCCCCCAACCTCCTCGCGAAGTCCTCCCCCCTCGTTACGTTAGACTGGGCCATCCCCCTGGAAACTGCGGGGACTATTCTTCTTCCTTTTGTTCCGTCTTTTTTAGTCCCGGTTTTTCCCCGGGCTTCCTTCCTCGAGGCCCCCTCCCCCCACTCCTTCTTTTTTTCCAAGAGGCCCCGATCTGCAAAAACCGCCGGGGATTGGGCTTATTGTTGGTGTTATCTCTTCAATATCTCTTTCCCCCCCCCCCCGGAGGAACCCAACTGCTACAAAAGCTCTTTTTCTCTGGCCCGTCCACTTCTTTGTTTCCTTTTTCCCCCCTCCCTTCGTCTTGGATTTTTGTTTGGAATTGCTCCCCGTGACCTTTTTCTTTGGATCGGATCTCTCCCCATAAACTTCTCCTTCCTTCCCTTTCTAAAACACCTTTTCTTTGACCCTCCTCTTTTTCAAGGAAGATGGCACCTTCTTCCCCCGTGGACCCCTCCCTTAAGACAGAGTCACCCCCCCCTCGCGTCTTTCTTCACCGGATGTCTCCCGGATCCCCTTTTTCACATTATTCCAAATCCTTCAGGTTCACCCCTCCCCGGAGATAATTTTCTGAATCAATTCCTCAGGCTATCTTCGTTTAGAAACTCAAGAAACTTTTAGACCCCCCCCCCCCTCCCCCGATCCTTCCCCCCTCCCCGCGGAGATGTCTTGCTAGCTTCAGAAGCTGCAGCTAGGGATCAGTTTCGGACGTTTATCTGCAATTCGACTCCCCCCTTCCCCCCCCCAGAGGCCCTCCTTTTTTTAAACATTCGTTTCCTGCTATCCCTCACGTTTTTGATTTTGCTCCCTCCTGACTTTAGGGGAGTTTTCCGTTGGCGGCTTCCTTTCTTCCTCAGGTCCTTTTCTTTTTCACACTGCTGTATCTCGCTTTCTGCTTATTTTTGATCTCGTCAGTTTCTTTTAGGTTCCCCTTTTTTTAGCGTTCCTTCCTTTGTTAAGGTTCCCCCCCCCCTCCTTACATGACATTTTTTTTTTTATCTAGAATGAGCGAAAGGTACATGGGACACTCTTGAATCTGACGTGGCCCCCCTTTCCAGTTCTTTTGCTACTCAGGGAAGATTCGTAGGAGTTTGCTGCTCCTTTTCTTGACTTTTTTTTCGAATACTCCTTCTTTAATTAGTTTCTCTTTATTCGGTCTTGCCCCATTCCCCCTTTCCTTTTTTGTTTTATACTCTCCCCCCCCTCCGTTTTCTGGAGGTTGGTCGCCAGTAAACTTCCCCCGCCCTATCACCCCCTGGGGAATTTTCAGAATGAAAAACAAGCAAGGTTCTTTTTTCCCCCAGTTTTGTTTTCATTACTTTTGTAACCCCTTTCCCAAGACGTCCTTTCTTTGTATCCCCTTTAGTTGGATTCCGTGGTGTTACCGTCGATTTGCCTTGTAGTCCCACTAACCTTCCTTCTCGGATTAGTCACCACAGTTCCTAATTGTTGTCTTATCAAGGTTGACTTCTTTTCCTTGGAGATTCTCGATTCTTCCCCCAATAATCTTCCTATCAGACATTCCCCTTATATAGATCCCCGACTGGGGGTTTTTTTTTTCTTTCCTGGAGCAGATCTTAGCTCAGCGTCTTTTCCCCTTTACACTTTCTTTTGATCTCCTAATTCTCGGTTATTTTCTTCTTCCGATATTTTCCTTTCGATTTTTGTGGAGGAGTTTACGTTGTCCATTTACTTTTCTTTCCTGTCAGCTTTCGTTCGTTTCTTCTCCGAAATTTTTTTTCTTCCCTCTTCGTGTGACCCCTTTTTCCGTAACTTCTTTTTTTATTTTCGGCCCCTCCTTTTCAGAGGGGATTTTTTTACCCCTCCTGCCATCCCCCCCCCCTCTATAGCTTATCTTTGGACCCTTCTGTTCGGCCCTTTCCTCCCCCCCTGAGGAGTTCTCAGTATGAGACTTTCTATTTTTTTTTTTTTTTTTTTTTTTTTGTCGGCCCCCTTTCCTGCCCCAGATTTCCTGATCTTCCCTTTAGCTTCTCTGGCCTTTGGTGAGTTGTTCTAAATTTGTTGATGACTCTTTTTCTGAGAGGTAGTTCTGCGATCGGTTCTGGCACCAGTTTTTTAAGGTTTTTTTTCTTCTTGCCCCTTTCCCTTTTCCAGTGGCGTGTCCTTCTTTTTCCTTAGAGGTTCCTCTTTTGCCGAAGACGCTCGATACTCCAGTTCATGTTCTTTTTTTTCCGAAGGAGGCTTTGATGGAAGTAGTGCAGTCTTACCTTTCCCCGTTAATGTTTTTTCCCCCCTTGATTAGGAACTTTTCTAGATAGTCTTTTCGCCTACAGTAATGTTTCGGCCTCTAAGCAATTTTCCCTTCTTTGGATTTTTTTGTTTTATTTCCTCCGATCAGGTTCCCCCTTTTGACGGGCTTTTTTCCCGGGTCATGCCTTTTTCTGTCTCAGACTTTTTCCCCCTCATTCGGACTAGTTTATGTCAATTTTTTTTATCCCCTCTCTTTTTGAGGATAGGACCTTAGACCCCACCTCCCCCTCCCCCCAAAATATGTTTTTTCCTCCTCCTATGGGTACGGGATTTTGCATCAGTACGTTTGCTTCTTTGAGGCTGCGTTTTCTCCCCCAATCCCGGGGACGGAAACATTGTTCCTTTTTCTTCCGTTGAGATTTTCGGCTTTTGTATATATCCTTTTCTTTTCACTAATAAATCGTTGTTTTTTTGGGAGCCTCCCCCGTCAGTCTACAGAGGAGTCCCCCCGTCGAAATCGCTTTCCCCACTATGTTGACGAGTGGGGGGCTTTCTCCCTTTTCGAAGAGATCCCTTCTTCTTTCTCCCTTTACACCATCAGAGTCTCCCTCCCCCCCCACAGCCGATTTTCTAGGATCAAAATGTCTCTTTTATCGTTACATGAACCTTGATCGTCAACCCTCCCCTTGAGGCCTTGGCGAACCCTTTTCTAAAAATGGGTCAGCGATTGGCCTTTAGTCAGCAGTCTCCCCCCCTTTCGAAAGCTGTGCCTTCTTTGAACTCTTTCCCCCCAATGTCACCCCAAACGCTTTCTTTCAACAATCTCGACACGGAACCTCGAAGCAAACTTCTTATCCCCCCCAGGGTGGCCATTCCTTTCCTGAACTGCCCCCCCTCACAATCTCCCTACCGTGGGCTTTTTTCCGTTAAGTGAAAATCCTGCTGGCCTCCCCAACCAATCCCCCCCTTCCAGGTCCGTATCTTCATGGCCTTCCCCACAGCCCTTCTGCTCGTCTCTTTAGTCTTTTCAGGCTGTCCTCTTCCCCGGCAATCTCAACGGCCAAATCTTTTGGGGCCTTCTTCCCCCTTCCAGAACCCCTGCCCCCCCCTTTTTCCGTCCCTCCTGTAAAACCCCCCCCCCCCCCTTTTTTTAGGCAGCACTCCCAAGGATTCTATTTTCCCCCGTCCTCTCCCTCCCAGTCCACCTTGTCCGTGCGCAGGGGCCCCCTCGGGGCTTTTCGTCGAGGGCTATTCGCTTTGTCAGGGTGGGTTGGCAGCCTTTCCCCCAAGGCCCCCCTTCTTGTTCTGGTCCTGTGTAGACTCGGTGTGTTTTGGTTCTTTCAAAACCGCGATCGATGTAAGTAACATTTCCCCACCCCCGCCTTCTGTGCTCAACTTTCTACCGTTTATGTCCCCCGTTTTTTCTCTCCTCTGGACTCCTTCTTCTGGCCTCCCATCGTCAAAATCCCTTTTACACGTCGCGTCCCATGAAATCCTCATTTTTGGGAGGCCCAGTATCACCCCGTCTTTCCTTTGATCTCTTTCCCCAACGGACTTTAAGGACTTCCGTGCTCAAGAAAGCGAGCTCGAAAGATTCTTTCGAAGTTTTTCCCTGTCCCCCCTCTCTTTGGAGGCGGCGTGGGACTTTCCGCGTTTCGATTTTTCTTACAGGGAGTTGCCCCTTGATAGCGCAGGACCCAAGTCTCCCTATAAAGCCCCGTGAGCCTTCTTTTTTCTCCACCCCCCCCCCCTCCGGGTATGGTCCCTGGCTTCTCTCCGCGGTTTTGTTGAGGCCGCACGCCCGTCACTTGTGCTCTGGTTCCCGGAGCGCTTTGTCTGGACTTGGCCCCCTTTGTTTCCTCCGGACCATCCCTTTCTCTGGTCTCTTTAAAATTCCCCTCTTTTTCCTTTGATCGTTTGTTTTTCAGTCTTTTTCAAAGACCCCCCCTTCCCTTGGCGTTTCATTAGAAACCCGTAGTGTCCCTTCGATTTCCTCTTTCCCATTTCTCCTTGAGGAAGTCCCCTCCCCCAGAAGTCCACCGAGTTGCACCTTTTGTTTCCCAGCACCCCCCAAGGGTTCCGCGCTCCTGACGCGCGAAAAGGTCAGAGGCCCCCCCAGACACGTACAGTCCCTTTCCCCAGGACGTTTTTCTTCTTTCTTCCCCGGCGAGAGGCCCGCCCACTTAATTCTTTTATTTTTCCTTAGCTTTTTTGAGTTTCCCCCCCCCTTTCCCCAAAAAACGTTCTTCGAGAACTCCCTCAAAACAGACTGCCATTTTAAGAGCCCATCTGGAGAAATTTTTTCTGTAGCCTTCTAGTCTTCCTCCCTGGGTTGCTTTTATCCTTCTTTTATTTAAGCACGAGAGCGGAACGCTGTTCGAGTCCTCCGTAAGAGATAGGTCCTTTACCTCCTTTTTTTTGTTTGTTTACTCTTCTCCCGCTCGAGTCTACTTTTTTTTTTTTTATAGCTTCTTTCTCTCTTCGGCGCTAAGAGCCATTTCCGCCACCGTATTTCTTTTCCTCACCAGCCCCCTCTTTTTGAGGTTTTTATCTCTTTTTGAGGCCTTCCTTTTTAGGCGGTGTTACTCTTTTCAACCAAAGATATCTTTTCCTTTGAAGTGAGGGTAATCTCTCTGAGTCTGTGGCCTTTTCAGATGAATATTTTCAGACTCTCCAGCCACTCCCTTTTTCGACTTCCTTGGAGGTCCGCTTTTTTTGTGAGTCCCTTTTGGGTAAGTTTCCCTTTTTTCGTGGGGCTCTTTTCATTCCTTATGCTTTTTTTATGCCTTTCCCCCCCCATATTTTTTTCTTTTAATGAATGAAGCCTTCTTTTTATGGTTTTGTTTCCGGAGAAGTTAGAACTGATGAATCCCCCCTTTCTTTTTTTTCTTTTTTCCTGTGTACAGCCACTTCCCCCCCCCTGAAGGCTCTTTTGGCCTCCCCCCCCCTCCTCCCAAGGTTTCGCCTCCTCTTTGGTAGAAGTTTTTTCTTTTTCTCCGTGGTTGAAGGTTTTTCCTTTTTTTTTTTTCGATCCCCTTCTGATGTCGCGGAGCCACCCCTTAGTTTTTTTTTTTATCGGGGCTTTCTTCCACTTGGATATTTTCTCTTTGGCATAGCCCTGTGATCGTGTTTTTCCCCCGAATCCCTCTCAGGACCTTCGTCTCCCCCTTGACAGTTTTCATTTTTTACCGTTGTCAGACGAGGATCTTTCGAGTCTCATTCTTTTCCCCCACAGTTTTTACGTGATAGTACCCCCATCCCCCGACCGATTCTTCCTGATGCGATAGGCCTTCTTTGGATTCCTTCAATGGACGTGTTCAGACATGGGAGTTTTTTTTTTTTTTTCCCCCGGTTCCTTCCTGATAGAGAAACTTTCTTCGAGTCTCCCCCTCTGTAAGTCTTCTTCCTTTTTTCAGACCTCCCTCCTATGTCAGGGTATGGGTAAAGTTTTCCATCCCTTTTTTCCCGACGGTTTCACCAGATTATTTTCCCGGTAAGACCCCCCCCCCCCCCCCCAAAGAGGCTTCCTAAGATTATCTCGAACTCTTCCCCCCCCCCCTTTGGCCGAGTGAGGCGCGTTTTTATTTTTCCTTTATTTCCCTTGCGTGCCCTTTCCACTGATGTACTCTTCTTTCTTTTTTTAGTTTTCTGGGGAGCGGTTGTTCTGTACGGTTCGTACCCAGTTTTTTTTGGTTGGCATTTGACATTTCTAGTCGGCCACGCGGGGATCTGCTCTATCTTTTTCTCCCCCCTTGCGGGTGCTTCCCCTCCACCGATTACCTCCCTTGTCTGGGGCTTTTTTCCTTTTTCTCCGAGCCCTTTCTGCGATAAAGCGTCTTTGTCAGAAGGTTTGGCCTTTTAGACGTCCCCTTACCTGCAAAAAGTTTTCTCTTTTTCGTCCAGGATCTCTACCCATAGTGGAAATGTGACCGATCATTCCCTTTATCGTTTTTCATTATTGACCTTTTTTTCTTTATGTTTTACAGATTCTTCCCAACCGGGTGGGGCCTTGCCGTGGCCCCTTTTTTTTTTAGTTCTTCTTCGGATCCCTTCAATCTTCTAAGTTCTTCTGGGTTCCTTCTTCCTTGAGGTCCCTCCTTTTTTCACAAGAAGTTTCCCCTTTCCTTGAGGGGGTCTGGAACAGCATTGGTTTCCCAATCCTTCGGTCATCGTCAAGCCCCCCTTCCCCCTTTCTTTTGACGAGGTCCCACGGTTTTTGCGCTTCTCTGAAGGCGTCGATCGTATTTCTCTATTTTTTTGGTGATCTCAAATCCCTCCCCTTCAAGGCACCCTCTTTTGAAACCTACTTCTCCCTTCCCCCCTGAGTTCCTCTTTTTTTCTTTTTAGATTTCGATTTTTTCTTCAGATTTTTTTCTTCCTTACGTCGGTTCTGTCCTAGCGGTCTTCTGACCAGAGAGTCCGTTCCGTGGTTTCTTCTTCTACCCCCCTGCCTTTTGATAAGCCAACATTCGGATCCAGTGACACTTTTCCTGAAGAGCTTCCTTTCTTTATTGAGTTTTTCCAGAAGAAGACCCCCTTGGTAGTGGACCCCCCCTTACCCTTTTTTTTGTTAACCTTTTCTCGTAATCTTTTCCCTCTATTTCTGAATTTTTTTTCCCCTTGAAATGTCTCCTCCTTTTCGATTTCTGATCCGGACTCCTCCCCTTTTGACTTCCCTCCCCGCCCCTTTTTGAATTCCTTTTTAAGGCCTTTTTCCTTTCTCGGACCCCCTTTCCCCAAAACCCTCATCCGATCTTCTTCTTCTCCTGGATCTTCCTTCGTTCAAGGACTTTTTCTGATTCGGGAGTGTGGTTGTAGGCCTCTTTTCTAAGCCTCTTTTTTCCTTGTCTTCTCTTCCCCACAACTTTCCCCTTCGGTTCCCCCCTGGTAAGACTCTCAACGGCCCACGTCCCCTTTTTTACCTACGCCCCTTTCCCACCGGTTTTCTCCTCCCTAACCCCTTCCTTTTCAGGGTCGTAGTTCCTTCCCCTGGTCCCCTGACCTGATTTTTTTTCTATATCCCCTTCCCCCTTGCAATTTCCAGAGCAACAATCGACAAGATTTTTAGCTCTTAGTCCGCTAGCCCCCCTTCCTGATGTCCGGAATTTTTTCCGTTCCTAAGCTTTCCCTTTGGCGATCCCCTTTTGTTTTTTTTTTCTTGCTATTCCCCCCAACCGCTGCCCCCTCTGGGTTCGTAGACCAAGCTTGGCCGTTCCCTTTTTTTTTTGTCATTTTTTTTCATTCTTTTTTTTGGGTTGGTTTTTATTATTTATCTTGTCTCCTTCCCAGACTTTTCCCCTGAAATATTCTTTTTGGATCCTTTTCTTTGAATTTTCTTCTCTTTCTTTCAAAGTCCCTCCATAGACTTTCTTCCCTTCTGATAGAGCATTTCCCTTTACCTTTAGCAAGAATTCCGAAGCTGCTTTAGCGCGACCTTCCCTCCAAGTCCCCCATGAGGGGCTTCGTCGAGGGTGAAGTTATTCCCCCTTTTTTTTAGGTTTTGCCGGACCCCTTTCTCTCAAGGCATTCTCCCCCCAGAGCCTTTCTTGTTCCCGGATACCCCTCTCCCCCCCCTATACAAGCCACCACCGTGTCCCCTGTTCCTCTTCGTGCTCCTTGTCCTCTCCCTTTAAAAATTCTCCAAAAACCCCTGCGACACAGAGGTTTTTGGGTCGACCTTGGTCTTGCCCACCAGAGTCCCTCCGGATTCTCGTGGAATCTTCTTCCCTTGAACTCTTCTGCGCGTTCAAAGGCTCCGAAAAAAACTACCCCCCAGCAACCCCTTTTTTTTTCCTGTTTTTTTTCTAAACTCTTCCCTGGAAACCTCCTCAACACCAGAGTTCTTCCCTGCTGCCTTGACGACCCAAGCCCGATCCCACGTCCTTCCCATTTTTTTTTTCCGAAGCATCATCCCCGCTTTCCCTTTCTGACTTCTTCGGGTCTTTGAACACCGCCCTTTTCCATGGACCGAATCGGCCCTCTGTGTTCGATCCTTTCGACCCTTCCTGGTTTCTCTTTGTTTTTTTTTTTTTTTTCCTCACAGGAAACCTTTTAAGAAGCGGGATCAAACGCCAAACCTGTTTCCAACCCGGTGGTCCCCTTTTTTTTCCAATGGGCGTTTTCCCTCACTTTTTTTTTCCCCTCTAGACCTTGCTTGACCCTGGAGGATTTCTTTTTTTTACTGTTCTGCACTTTTGAGCCTAGAATCTTCCCGGACGTTATCCTTCGAGCACCCTCTCCTCCTTCCTGTGTTGTCTAGGATCTCCCTTCTTCGGGGAGGTTCCCCTCCTGATCTCGCTCTCTTTCTGAACCTTTTTTTGACGCTTCCTCCTCGCCCCTTTTCCCCCTCTGAGTGCCGTTGAATTTCTCTTTACTTTTCCTTTTTTCTGCGGGTTCCCCCGCTCTTTTTCCCTTTCTTTTCCTTGGGCTTTTTTCCGCTGAGCGCTTTTTTTTCAAAGTCTTTTCCTCTTGTGGGTACTGGAAACGTTGTTTTGTTGCCAGTTTTTTTCCTAGGTTTCTGCTTTGCGGTTTTTTTTTCCTTTCCTGGTGCGACTCTTTGCGAATCCCGCTTATTTGTGGGCCGTGTCTTTGCAGCTTTTTTTTTCCCCCCCTAGTTTTTTTTTCTTCTACGTGTTTGTTTGTAGGTCTTTTACCTGCGTCCAAGATACCCCCCTTTCCTTTGAAGGCCTTTCCCCCCCCCTGGCCAAGTTCCGGCGTTTTTGCCAAGCGTCTTTCCTCCACCCTTCTAACAGCCCCTCCTCGGTGTTCTTGTTGGTTTCCTGGCCGTGGGTGAACCTGCCCCCCTTCCCTTTCCTGTAGGCTCCTCCCCCGAACCATTTTTTCTTCCTCTGTTGGCGTCTTTCCCAAGTACTTGTTTTTTGCTGATTTAGCTTTTCATCAGTGTTTTCCCCCTTCTGCAACCTCCCATTTCTCAGTTTCCCTTTCCCGATAAGAGGAGGGACAGTTGTTAAACCTATTTACGGTTCTTTCTTTTTATTGGGTCCTTTTCCTCCTAAGATTGCTAGAGCCGGTCTCTTCTTGTACTGTTTTTTTCTTTTCCTGTTGATATCCCATTTGTCCGTGAAATCGTTCGGTTTGATTTTCCCTGTCTTTTTTTTCTCCTCTCCTGATCTTTCCTGAAGGTTGGGCTCTGTCCTCTTTTTCACGCTCCCTTTTCTGCTTTTTCTATGAACCTTCCTCGCGATCCCCCACCCGACTTCCACGTCACCCCTTCCCGAATTCGCAGAGGGTTTTCCAAATTTGACTTTTTTTCAAAGGCCCCCACATTTCCCCGCCGGGACAAGATCTCAAGTTCCCCTTTTTTTGAGGCCTTCCACTTTGGAAGGGTCCTCCCCCCTCTTGCTTTCATACTTACTTTTATCCTAGGAAGAGCTGGATTTTGTTCTTTTTTAGGCGTAGACGTTTGCCCCTTCTGGGGCTTTTCCCTCGGAATTCTACTCGATTGGAATGTAGGGAGGAGTCACCCCGTTTTTTGCAGGCTGACTGGGTTTTTTTCTGTTGGAATATTCTTTTTGTTTACCTTTCGTTTTTTCTTTGCAGTTTTCGGACTTATCCAGTTTTCCTTTGTTTTCCCTCCCCCCCTGGATTTATTTACCTCGGGGTCTTTTCCTCGTTTTAGAAGGGGCACTTTGCTGTCCCCTTTTTTTTTCGGTTTCCCCCTGGTGGTTTCTTTTGCTCTGCAGCTTTGAAGTCCCTGTAAGTGGACGGCCATGCTTCATGTGCCTCCTCTTACCATATCCCTTCCCCCCCCTGAAAATTTTCTGAGAGAATCTTGTTTGCCGGTTCAAGTTTCACCGCATTTTTGAATTTTTCCGACTCCAACGGTTTTTTTCCGGGAGTTCTCCCCTGGTAGGATTCCCTTCTGATCAGGACTCAGCACTTTTTTCCGATCCCTTTTTTTTTCGGCCTTTGTTTATTCCATTTTTTCATTGATTGTTTTTATTTCCACGGAGGGCGTACGATTCCACAATTTTTCCCTCTTGGTAAGAGATCTTTCTCTCAGGACTCTTCTTTTCTAGATTCTTCCTTTTTAATTTCCCTCCCCCCCCCCTCTTTCACTCGTTGTCCGATCTTTGAGCGTCTCTTTCTGTGAGCTTCCTTTGATCTTTCTCATACTTTGTTTTTTTTTTTTTTTTCTCCCGATTTTTTCCCCACACGTCATCGAAAGATCAGCCTTTTTTTTACCCTCGCATTTCTGCGTCACGACTTCCCATCGTTGGTGTGGCGGTGTGGGACCGAGCTCGATTGGCCAGGTAGTTTCCAATTTCCTTTGGGAAACCCTTCTTTGTTTGCTCGGCGTATCGGATCTTTGTTTTTTCCTTCCCTCCTTTCTTAAGTTCAAACACTGGAGGCAGTAACCTTTACTAATTCTCCCCCTCTGGCGATTCCCTGGGCCTGTTCGGATTTTTTTTACCAGGTTCCGGCCTAAAATGTTTTCCCTTCCTTCCTTCAAACCTTTCTGCTTCATCAAATCTCCTGACCTGGCTTACACGGGACCTTGCTTTTTTTCATTTCTTTTATGGTTCTCTTCAGACTCTGCACCTTTTCCTTGCGATCCCTTGCGGTCCTTAGTTGTGACCGGATTTCTTTTTTTTTTCGTCGTTTTAAAACTGAAAACCCCCCTTTTCCACACAGCAAGGGCCGAGTGGCCAAGGTTTCCTTTTTTTTTCGATCTGTCCCTAACGTTTCTGCTGCGTTGAGCTTTTTTTTAGTATTCTTCCAGCGCCGATTCGGGTTCTTCTTTTGAGAGAAACCAACAAGCCTTTCACGAGCACTTCCCCACCCAAATGGAGCCCCGTGATCCCCCCCAAAAACCCTTTCCAGTTGTAGCCGACTTTTTTCCCCCCCCCCCGACCCCCCCGTTCTTCGAGAATCTTCCTCTGACGAACAGGAACTTTGTCTCTAGTCCCTTTCCCCCCTGAATTCTTTCTTGCCCAGAGGTCTGGGCCGCATCCGAGTCTTCGATTACCTGCCTCTTTTGCCTTCTTTATGAAGGCGGTTAGGGTGGTCTTTTTTTAGCTTCTTGCTCCCTTCCTCGAACTCCTTGTGAAACTCGATAATCGTGGGTTTTTTCTTTCTTTGTTGCTTTCTTCTTTTGTGGCCCCCCCAGAAATTAGATGACGTATCTCTTTTCACTTTTTCGTGATTTCTTCTGGCTTCGCAGGTATCTTCCCTGTTTCTGGGGCTTTTTTTTTCAAAGTTATTCCTTTTCGAGTTCCTTTTCTTTTTTTACGTCTTCTCATCCTTCGGGGACCGTCCGTTTTGAACGGCCCCTTTCTTCCCCCCCGATTCCACGGACGTTTTCTTAACCTTTTTTTCGAACTCTCTCCCGCCCCGCTCTACGTCTTTTGAATCCACTCCCTAAACTTTTTGTCCCCTCTTCTTTAGAATCACGTGCAGCAGGTTTTCTTTTTTTATTAGTTTTTTTCGGCACTTTCTTTCTCTTTCTCTTTGAAAAATCCCCCACTCCCACTGCATAAATTCGCCCCCCTATCAGACCCCAAACGGGTTTGTGTTTGATTTTTTTCCTTAGTGCCTTTTTCCGCGTTCCCCCCCCAGGCCCCCCCCCCAGGCCGTAACAACCTGATGTTCTGGCCGGAATTTTTTTTTTAGTTGCCATTTTTCCGTACTTTTTTTTCCTTTGCTTGGTGGTCACCTTACACCGTTTTATCTGAGCGTTCCCCCCCCACTAATCCCTTTCGGTAGTCTTTTTTTCTTCAGAACCCCCCCCCCTGAGGGGTTTTCTCCCTGGGTTTTTAGGGACAACTGGACGCATCAGTTTTGCCTTTAGTAAATATTCAAAAGGTCTCCCCCTCCCCCCCCGACTTTTTTTTTCGAAGCCTTTCTCTTTCCCCGGTTCTGAATAGGGTCTTAAGATTTCCTAAATTTTCCCCCCCCTTCGTGACATCTTAGGCTTTCCCCCCGACGTATTTTCTTTTCTCGTTAACCTTTCCTTCCTTGTAATCTCCTTTTTTGAGAGAACAGAAACCATTTTCAAGCTTCCCCCTTCAAAACCTTCTCCACTTTTAGACTTTGCTTCCCTTCCGTTTTTGGAAGCATTCTTTTTTTCCTGAGTGGTTCCAATTTGGCGGACTCTCCGTAGCCGCCCCAAATTCTTTTTTCTGAGACCCCCGAAGATTTTTTTCCCCCTCCCGTGCCCTTTCCCTGGAGTTCCCCCTCTCTTCTTTTTTTTCCCTCCCGTTTTTTTTCTTTCTTTATTGATGACGTCTTTTACGGGGTTTTTTCCTCTTTCGAGGATCGTCGCTACAGGAAGCTTTTCCCCCGATGATTCTCTTATTCTTTCCAATTATCTCTTTCTTTTTGGGATTTTTGTGAGGCTTTTTTTTCCTTTCAGGCTTGTTGTTTCCAAAACCACGCTATACCCTTAGTACCTTTTTTTTTTTTTCTTAGAATTTCCCTTTTGAACTTTCAATGTTCTTTCCCCTCAGATTATTTTTTTTTTTTCGAATAGTCCTTCTCTCTGACGGTTGGTGTTTTTGTCTCCCTTGTCGTCGGTGGACTCGCTGGGCTTGCAGTCTTTTGCTTTTTTATCTGCGCCGGCAACTCGTGTGGTTTCCTCCCAAGACGTCTTTTTTTTTCTTTGTAATTCTTGTAAAGCGCCGTCTTCACGAACTCGACCGTTTCCTGAAAAATTTCTTCTGGACGGTGGATTTTCCTCAAAAGTGTTTCGGTTTTTCTCTCTCTTTTTGGCCTTGGGTACCGGCGAGAGCTATAGTTATCGCATTCCCCCTATTTGGCCTTCTTTCCTTCTTTGGTTTTCTTTTCTTCTGTTTTCTATGTTTTTTTTCTTCCCCCGGTTTCCAAGCTTTTTCTCGAGGAGGCACGGTTTTTTTGTCCGCGAGAAGAGGTTTTTTTTTCCCCCCGTAAGTTCCTTGGTGGAGGTTATTTTTTCCAGAGTCCTCTTTCTTCGAAGTCTTAGCACAGAGCCTGTGTCCTCAGACCTTTCCCTATTTTACGTTTTCCTTGAGTGCTTTTTTTTTCCTTGGTTTTGGGTTTTTGCGTCATCGGTTGCGATTTTTTTTCTGAGCCTTCCCCCTCCTCTTCTCCTCTCTAGCTTTCTGTCTCAGCGAGTTGAACGGTCCTCTTTAGCCGTCTCCCCGCCCTTTCGGGGATTTTTTCAAACAGATTTTTTTTTTTTCTAAAAACCCCCCCCCTTTTTGATGGACCCCCTTTCTGGACAAGGATCTGGCAAGATGTCAAGGACCGTTCTCATCCCCCGCCTCTTTTCGACGTCATGGACCTCCGGAGCCCCTTTTCTTTTCAGAGATGTAGAGTTGCTTGAACCCCCTCCTCTATTTCTCCCTTTTGAATGTTTTCTCCGACCCCCCGGGATACCGATCTGAGCCCTGGGGACTTTCTGCGACCTTTTTTTGCTTTTTTTTTTTCACCAGTGGCGTGTGATCGTTGACGTCGTTTTTTTCTTTTTTGGGTTCGGCCTCGCCTCCTTCTTCCTATTGGAGTCTCCCGACCCGAAGACATTTTGACTCTGGTTTTCTTTTTCCCCTGAGCCTTTTTTCGATTCTTTTGGCAGTCCTTTTTTGTTGGCTTTGGAGAGTCTGCTGGTTCTTTTTTTCCGGCCCAAAGCGCCTTTTCCCTTTTTTCGTCGTTCTCGGGTTTTCCTTTGAATCCGCATGTTAGTTTGCAGTAACTTGGCCCGTTTTTAATTTTCTATTGATTCCCCCTCCCCCTCGGGTGTTTTCTTCAGTTTTTTGAGATCTAAACTTCGGGCTCCCAGTAGCTCCCTCTTTAAGAAATAAGCCCCATTTTCTTTAATATCTCCCTGTTTCCGTCCAGTTCCGTGATCTTGATCCCCAAGGCATTTAAGTTTCTTGACCTCTTTCGCCCCCTTTAGTATTTTGTTCTAAGAGAGGGCAGGCCGCTTTGCCAGTCTTTTTTTCCCGTCTTTCCTGAGTCCATCGAGAAATCCACCTTTTTTTTTCATTTAAGTTCCTTTGCGACGTTTTTTTTCCTTAGTGGCCTTGTCTCTTTCGATCTTTTTTTTCCCTCCTCCTCGTTGTTGGTGACTTTTTTTAGACTTTTTTTTCCAAAACTTTTCCCTCTTTGAGCTTTTCCAACTTAGCCTTCGAGTTCACTTTTCAAGGCTTTTTGGTCTCTGATGTTTTTTCCCTTATCCTCCTTAGTGAGTGTTTCGCAGGAACCTCAGTTTTTTTTCCCAAGCCCGCCTCGGGTTCTTTGCTAGGAGACTCTCTTGACCCTCACCACCTTCTGGAAGGAAGCCCCTTAAATTGATTCTTAATCTTGGCATCTTTTCCTGTATCTCTTTGGGGGTCCGAGCCCAGGTTCTCTCACTTCAGGTTCTGAGAGTTTCTCCCCCTCACTGCTCCCCATAGGACTTTCCCGGGCTTTTCCCCTTCTCGACCCCGCAACATCTTCCTCCCGTGCGATGTTCTCCTCCAAAGGAACTTCTAAATTTTTTTTCGTAAGTCCTTACTTTTAAAGTAGAGGTTTTTCCCAGCCCCCCCTTTTCCCACTCTTTCGTTTCTTCCTTTTTTTTTCTCCTTTTTGAAGTCTCTTTTGATAGTTTTTCTGTTCGGACGCCTCTTCAAGGCAATTGACAACTTTTTTACATATTCCCCCTTTCCCCCCTTAACCACCCCCCCCCCCTGTAGATCCCCCTCCAAAAAACAGGTTTCTTAGCTTATTCTCCTGACGGATATTTCCCTCCCAGTCACGCAGCCCCTCCCCCCATGGAATTGTTAGCGAGATCAATCCTCTTTCACCATTTTTTTTTCAGAGGTGGTTTTTTTTCTTTTTATATTGTATTCCCAATAGTGGGCGCGATTTTCGGAATGAAGTATCTCCCGTATTTTTTCCCGATCTTTTTCCAGGATTTTCAATATTTTGGGGATTTTGGAGTTACTCTCCAACCCCGTGTTTCCTTATTGGAGATTTTCACTTGCCCGGTTTATTAAGGCTTTTCCTATCTCCCTGTCCACTCAGGAGATGTCTTTTTTTTCCTCTGTGGATCCTGGTTGTTCTCTTTTTCTGGGAACTTCAGAAACTTAAGAAAAGCTTTTAAGCCCTTAGAGCCCCCTTTTTCCTCGGTTTCACTGCGTTATAGAGAACACAAAAGTACCTGTTACCTTCTAATCTCCCCCCCTCTTTTAACGCTTCCACGTTGACCCCCCCCCCCCCTGCAAAACCTCTTGGGCATCGTTTTGGGGATTAAAGCCAGGTTTTATTGCCTTCTTCAGGACCCTTTTTCTAGAGGGCGATTTTTTCCCTGACTCCAAAACATCACCGTCCCCGATCCCCCAGCTGGGTGCTCGCTGACTCTTGATTATGGTCGTGGAGTTCTCTTACCCCCCTTCGATTTTTTTTTTTTTGCAACCCCTTTCTTCCCCACACGATTCTGTTCCAGTTTTCGATCTTTTCTTTTCGGGACTTTTTTCCTTGCTGGCCCCCTTTCCCCCTTTTTTTGCGTTCGTTCTCCCTTTTGCCTGTTTTACACTTCTCCTGACCTAACCCCGAAAAACGGCGTCGTTCTTTTTTTCTCAAAACACTCCTCTGGTTCCCCTCTCATTCTTCCCCAGAGTTTTTCATGACCGCCCCTCCTGTAAACTAAGACAACTTTTGGGGCATTCCCCCCTTTGAGGAGCCTCTTGAGTTTTGTCCCCCCTCCCCTGGCCTTCCTGTGGTAAGTTCTTTAAGGCTTTTTTTCTGGAGAGGAGTCCCCCTTTCTGGATTCCTTTTTCACCCTCAACATTTCCCCCCCCGTCACTTTTCAACGTTTTCCAAGGCTTTCTCACGTTTCCCTTTTCGCTGGAGACTTTTCTCGAGATTCGATCCTTTTCTTAGGTCCCTTGCGCTCGCTTTCTTCTGGAGCGACAGAGCGACTTTTCGTCAGTTAAGGGTTTCCCCTTTTTTTTTCATATCTACTCCTTTCAGTTTTCTTCTTCTGAGCTTTCTTGTGGAGTTCTCTTTCTTGTGGTTTTTTTTTCCTCTTTTCTGCATGGGACGACCGCTGAGAGCCTTTGAGTGACGCTTTTCCTGGCAGTTTTTGTGCGGACCTTTCTTTTCTTTGCCCCCACTGATCTATCTTCCTTCTTGGAATCTGTGGCTTGAGTAGACGGGCTGTAAGTCGTAATTTAAGGCTCTTTTTGGATCCCTTCGGATTTTTGGTGTTTTCCCGTTGGTTGTAGTCGGGAAAGCTAGAGGTTTTCCTTTTTTGTGTTCTTTCTCTTGAAAATTTTTCCTATCTTAGTTTTCCCTTTCCCTTTTTCGGTTTTTCGTGACCACCCTTTTTTTTCTTCACGAAAAGGGACACTTAAGGCAACTCCCCGGGGGGGGGGTTTTCCCCCCCCCCCGGGCTCCCTGAGTTTAGGTCCTTTCCCTTAAAGTGTCCCCGCAGTGTCGACGGTTTGTCGATGACTAGTCGTTTCGGGGCCCAAGTTCCATTCATTCTTCGTGATTTTTAGCCAACTTTTTTTGGTTTTCTCGGTGAGGGCCTTGTTTCTTCTTTTTTGCACCTCAGCGGTTTTTCCCCTTTTCAATTTCCCGTCCTTTTCGTATTCCCTGTCGTGGAACTTTTCCCCCCGTTATTTTTTCCTTCTTACAACGCAGGGGGTCCCTGCTTTCTTTCGCCTGAGCTTTTCTCCTCGAGGTTCCTTTTTTTCCTAGGTTTCCTGTCTCTTTTTTCCTCACGCCGCAAGATAGATTTTCTGATTTCCCCCTTTTTTGATTCTCTTTTTTTGCCGAGTCTTTACAGTCGACTTTGGTGGATTTTTTAAGTTCGGATTTCTCCTTCTTAGATCCTTTTTCCCCCCCTAATTTCCGAGTTACCCCCTTTCCTTTCCTGATGTTCCGTACCAAGAGCATGGTCACCCCCGACTTTGATATTTTTCTTTATCGCCTTTTTGGAAGCTTTTCTTTCGCAGCCCCCAGGCTTAGGGAAGCCTGACCCCCTTTAAGGACCCTTATTGGAGTTTTCTTTCCCCCTTTTCTGCCTTACGGTTTTTCTTCCCCCGAGAGTTCTGGGAGTGGTCGACGACCAATTTTTTCCCCCCCGGAACGATTTATGTGCCCTTGGGGTTTTTTTCACAGATTTTGTAAGTTTTTGCTTCCAGTGTGTTTCTTTTTCCGTTCTTTCCCTATCTTTTAGTTTTCCCTTGGATCACTTGAGCTCTGCTGGCCGACGGACCCTGACTCAGCAATTTTTTGTTGGACTTCAACCTCTTCCTCTCAGATTTTTTTCAGGAAGGTTTTTTTTTTTTTTCCCTCTGAGCGATTTTCCCTGACGGAGCCAAGTTTTTTTTTTTTTAGCTTTCTCGTTTCTAATCCCCTCTCCCAGTTTCAGCCTTCTATTGATCCTCCCTTTTTTGGTGTATGGCATTGGTTCCCAAAGTTCCCCCCGGTTTCCCCTTTAGGCCTTCTTCCTTTTTGGCTTTTCTTTCGGATCAGACAGCCTGGACTTTTTTTCCCTGGTCTTTTCAGTATTTGCGGCCGTAGTTCTCCCTTCAAACTCCCTTTTCTCCCATCGGGGGGTCGACCTTTTTTTCCTTTACGTTGCGCTTATTTTTTAATCTCCCCCTCTTGCCCCAGTGGTTTCCCAGTTTTGTCCTTATTTGATCGTGCACCTTTTTTCATAATCCCTCCCTTTTTGTTGTTGTTGAGACTTCACTTTTTTTTCCGAACCTCCCCCTTTCAGTTTCCCCCCCCAAGACTTCCTGATGAAAAAGCTCGTTGAAAGGTGTTGATTTTTTCTCCTCGAGGATATAATAGGTTGGAGGACCACCTTTTATTTCCGACTCCGTTTTCCTTGGAGCTTCCGCGTTTTACTCCGCACCCCTCAAACCCTAGGGAGGTAGGCCCCCCTCGCTCGTTGAAGTTCCCGCCCCAACCTTTTTCCCCCAGGCCTCCGGGCCCCCCAGGTTGTTTTTCCCCTCCGTATTTCCCAACAAGACCTCTTCGACTTTTTACAAGTTCCCCCCGCCGATTTCGTTCTTCCCTGGGCCGAGCTCGCGGAAAGCCACCCGCTTGACTTTCTCAGGCATTGACCCGTAGCGGCCCTTCATTTTTTTTCGTCCGCTTTTTTCTACATGGGGTTTCCCTCGTCCCTTCTTTTTGATTCGGCGGTTCGTCAGTTCCTGTATGTTTGTTCGGTTCCCTTTCCCGGCCCGGCTTACGACCCCATTCCCGCAACCTTTTTGTCGTTTTTTCCACTGTTCAAGCCCCCTTGTTCCCCCCTCAAAATTCCTTTTTTCAGCACAGATTTCCCCAGTCTTTGGGTTTCGACCCCCTTTTCCAGTTTCCCCCTTGCCTGGTTATGTCTCGTCGTTTAGTGACTGTCTCTAGTGAGTTTTTTTTTCTTCTGGATTTTCTCGGGATTCCTTTTTTTTGACTTCAAACTTGCCCGGACGTTGGTTTCTTGGGTCGTTCCCCCCCCCCCCCCCCTGGATATCTTTTGCCCCCCTAAGGTACTTCCCTGGTAACTTTGCGACGAAGTTCTTTTTGGTGCTGCTCCGTGACGATTTTTTTTTTGAGTCTGGCTGACGTCTACCCCCCTAGTTTTGAAAATTTTTCACCTCCCCCCAGCCCTAAAGTGTTTTTTTTAGGAGTTTTTTGCCTTTTCCCATGTAGTTGACTAGTAGGTCTCGTACTGGCAAAATCCCTTTCAATTTTTTTCCTGAGTCCAAGATTCCCCTTTGAAAAGTTTTTTTTTTCCAAAAATGAGGAACAGGTTGACTTTCCTCCGTCTTTTGAATTTTCTTGTTCTCCGGTTTTTTCCTCTCCCTTTTTTATTCTAGGAGAGGGCCCATCTCGCCCTCCCGGCCTTTTTTCCCAGACCCCTTCCCCCCCATTTTCGCTCTTTTCGCGATTCGTGGTCTCAGGCTTTTTCCCGTCCCCCTTTTTTTGCCAACACGTCACAACGGGTCTTTTTTTTCCTGGCGGTTTTTTTCTTTGCAGTTCCAGTTTTTTTTTTGTTTCCCCCCTGTTTGCCTTTCGTGTCTTCTTCTTCCCGGCGCCGGAAAACCCTAACCCCAAAAGGTCGATTCCCCCTTTTTGAGGTTTCTTTGTCCGTCTATCACAAAGCGCACTCATCCCCCTTCCCCCCGGGACCAGAGTCCAAGAAGACCCCCTTAGAGAACCCTCTCCGTCATCTTGGGCACCTTTCTTTTTCACAGTCTTTTTTTTCCCCTCCCATTCGGCAGTCGGGCCACACACTGATGGTAGGACCCCTTTCCCTCAAATTGAAATTTTTTTCTTTGTTTGTCCGACGTCTGTGAAATCACCCCGCGACCCGCCGGCGTGAATGGGTTTTTTCGAAAGCATGGTTAGTTCCCCTTGGAGTCTGTTTTCCGTGACGATCTCTGAAGCGAGCCTCCTCCCCCCTTTCTGGGAGGCCTTCTTCCATACAGCCTTCTGAGATGTTTTTTTCCTGCGCGTCTTTTTTCTCGTGGTTTTGGCAGTCTTTTTCGGCTTATCGCCTCTTCGCTTTTAGAAGCCCAGGATACTTTTTTTCCTTTTTGCCGATGTCCTTTTTTTTAAGGTTTTCTGTCTACACATGAATTTTTTTAGGGGGGACCCCTGAGAGACGGATTTGACCTTTTTCCGGGGGGATTTTTTTTCCCCCGATTTTTTCCCCTAGGATTGGTGGGGTGCGATTTAGGAGTGTTCTTTATGTGCTTGGGGTCCCTTTCAATTGACTATGCTACTTCCCCCTGAAGCTCCCCTCAACCTAATTTGCCTTTTTGTTAGTTTCTCAGGATTCCCCCCCCTCCTATTAATTTTTCCCCCCAAAACGCTTTTTTCAGTGTTTTTTGTCATTGTCCCCCCCCCAGCCAAGGCCGGTTGCTTTCCGCCTTTTGTGGTCTTCCGCCATCCTAAGATTGTTCCGAAGCCGTTGTCGTTTGTTTTTCCCCCCTGGAGTTCTGTGGCTCGCTCTTCTTCGTCCCTTGAGCGCTTCCACTTGTTTTTTTTTTTTTATAAGTTTGTATGTGTTTTTTTCGGGACTTTTCTTCGTTTTTTTTTTTACTCTTTTTTTCCCTTTCGGGGTTTTTGCAGGTTTATTTTTTGGTGGGGAGAGGGCATCAAGCTCTTTCTTCTCCTGGACTCAGGGTTTACCCTTTTCTTAGTTTTTTCACGGGAGGTTTTTCTTAGGTTTTCTTTTCTGATGTCCCTCTTTGTAGGCGTTTCCCATCTCCCCACACTTTTTCTCTTGTGGTATAGGAGGCTTGTGTGGTTGTTCTTTTTTCCCCTTTTTCCCTGCATGTTTTTTTTTCAATCCACGCTATGCCGGCTGAAACGTTTTTGTGCCGCCTTCACGCTTACGCCCCTGCGTAGGGAAATTTTATTTGGTTACCCCCCCCTCACCCCCCCGGAGTTTTTTTCAACCGTTGACCCCCCTCGGGAATTTTTTAACCGAGGGCTCTCAGATGACTCCTTCCCTCTAAGTCTTTGGATGAGTTTTCTTTTCGAGGTCATGCTGGCTTCCCCTTACGACAGGTCTTCGTGGCCGGACCCGTATGGTTTTCTGTTTTGAAGTCTTGACAAGTTTCTTCTTTCTTCCGAGTTTTTTATGTTGACCTGTAGTTCAAATTTTGTTTACGTCCCCTTTCTCTTCTTTTTTTGCTTTTGTTTCCCCCTCATAATCTGGACGTCCTAAGGTGGCCCTGAACCCCCTATCAGATCTTTTTTTTCTTTAGGGTTTTTCTCCCGACCTTCCTTCCCTGAAGGGCGGCGAATTGTTTCTCGAGATCGAAATGTGCGAGAATCCGTTCAGGAGCTGTCAGACTTTTTATCCTTTCTTCGGTTTTCTCCGGTTCTTTTTTTTCAACCGGGTTTTTCCGGGAGGACCAAGAATTTCCCTCGCCTAGTGAGGAAGTGTTAGGTCCCTTGGTACCGGTTGGAGTATCACCGGGCTGCTTTTCTCCCTTTTTTTGCACCGTCCCTCCCCCAATGGTTTCTGCGATTTTGCCGCCGAACTTTTTTCTTTTTTCTCCGTGGCTTTTTTCGCATCGTCCCTCTTGCACTTTGGGTCCGCGACCGTTGCCTTGCTTTTTCGCTTGATCTCTTTTTTTTTTGTTTTTCACTGATCGCCAGCTCTCAGCTGTCGTACCCCCTTCGCCTTGCCCTTCCCCGTGCATTTTTGTTTATTTCTTCCGAGTTCCCTATCTGGACCGCTTTTCAACAACCGAATTTTCACTTTTGTTGAGATTCCGCCCTGATTCCCACCCGTGCCCCGGCTAAATTATTTTAATTTACCTAGAAACCAAGTTCTCCCGGTCAAGGTTGTGAACTTCTCTGACCCAGAGCCTTCCTAGCCCCCTGGTTGATTCCACCTAGTAGCTCCCTTCGTATCTAGAGGACCCTCCACGACGTCTCTTCCCTTTTCGTACTTTTTCCGGGGACCCGGTCTTTGTTTAAAATTTTTCCCCCCTTAATTGCCAGACTACTCTCCCCTCGTATCTTTTTACGGCCGTACCTTTTCTGAATTTCGTTTTTTGTAGACTGATTTCCCATGATCAGCAAAGTGAATCACCACATTCCCCCGTCTTTGAAGCCCCCCCAATCCGAGCCTTTTTTTCACAGTCCATATTTAAGACCTTTAGAGTTCTCTCCTCCGTTACTTTTCTCAGTTCCAGAGACCGTAGATATCGAGTGGCGAGAGACGTCTTGTGGTCTTTTTACGCCGGTTCCGTTGCCGTCCAATCCATCTTTCTTCCCGTTTTGATATTTTTCTTTCTTGACCCGTCTCTTTTTTTCTGGTAGAACCCCATCAGTAACCCCGGCGCGTCCTATTTCGAATCTCCTGGTTTCCTCACCCCCCCCCCTCCTTCTGTATTTTCGTTTTTTTTTGCGTAAGGATTTTTTCTGAGAGCCTTCCCCCAGTTACCTTTTTTTCTCTTGATCTTCTGAACCTTTCTTCCCCCCATAACTTAATCAGAGGACCCCGGACCCCCCCTAATTTCCAATGGTTTTTACTACGGTGACCCTCTTCTGGTTTCCTTGAGGAAAGTATAGGGCAGCGCCAGTCCCAGTTACTAAATTGCCCAAACCCCCCCCCTCCCTTGGTTTTTTTCTCGAGAGGGTTTCTTTCTTTTTCGGGCTCTTACTCCTTTTCTTTCCCTTCGCAACCAACCGGATTCCCCTTGTTGTCGAACTTTTTCCGCTTTTCCCTCTACTCCTGGTTATTGTTCAACGTGGTCCGATTTTTTTCGTTTTTTCACCGGCCGAACGACACTTTCTTTTTTGGTCGATGGAGAACACACCCCTGGGAGTGTGCCCCCTGACCTCCTCCGGCATCTACCCTTTTCCACCGGTTTTTCGCCACCGGTGGAAACGCCGGCATCCCGCCGATTCTGAGATTAGTTTTCACAAAAGCCTTCTGCTCCTTCGTTTTTTCCACACAGTTGACAGCAAAGGATCCTCTTGCGTTTAACTTCTTTTTCCCGACCCCACCACTCCCTTTGTGTATTTGTTTTTTGAAACGTCCGGCTGAACGAACGCAAAAACAGTATGAAAGGAGACAGTCCATGATAAAGGCTTTCTTCTTGGTGTATTTCTTTCCCCAAACCCACGGAAGGTCAAAGCTATAAGATTGTCTCCCCTGGGTTTGCATATAGCGGGCTTTTGAACATTTTCTTGAGCTGACACCTGCTTTTTCCCAGCTTGGGTTATCCCATCCCCCTCGCGCCACCTGCAGGTTAGCGTCCTCCTTGACCAGGCTTCTTCTGTGATCAACGTGGTTAAAGTAGCTTTCTTCCCCTAGTTCTCCCTGCTTTAGATCTTCCGTTCCTCGATAGAGGTGGCTGCCGTTCAGTTTCTAGCGTCCTCCCTTCCACCTCGGGAGTTGGCCCCGGCGAGTCGCCTTCCCTCCCTTCCCCGCCCCCCTTATCCTTTGCAGTGGCTTCAGAACTTAAATTTCAACCCTGCTGGAGTGGTTTCTTGATCCAGTTTGTTCTCCCAGTCTTTTGAATTTTGATTGAAGTTTTATATGAAGCCCTCCAATCCTCTCTTTGGTATCCCGGCCCTTTTTTTTTAGTCCGTTTCCGATAAAGGACGAGGTTTTTACCTCCCTCCCCCCCCCTGCAAGGGAGCTTTTTTTTTCCTCTTGTCTTTTTCCAAATTCCCCCACAGTTTTCGGACAACTGAATCTCTTGTGGTATTTTGTTTGGGTTTTTTCCCCCATGAGAACTGGCTGTTCTCCTCCCTACCCCTCCCATACTCTTCGAATGAGACCCACCTTTTTTTCGATCGGGCTTTGATTTGTCTTAGTGGTGTCGTATTGTTCACATTTTCAAGTTCCATCCTCTGCCCCTTTCTTTATAGACGCATTCCTGGGGTCTTCTGGCTCTCCGACCCCCTTGAGCTCGCCCTGTTTTTCTCCGGTGGGGGAACCGTTTCCTTCGATAAGAGGCCACGCGTATAGGCCGCCCATAGGCTTCCTGTCCACACCACCTCTATGGTTTTTCCGCTCCAATGATTTTCTGACATTAGACTTTTTCTAAAAGTTCTTTCCCCCTTACTTCTTTCGTCTGCCAGCCCCCCAGCAGTTCTCCTTCATCGAAGTGGGGGATTATCTACCCTTTCAGCCCCTCAGTTCAACCGTTGATGACCTTCGGGCCTTTTTTTTTTTTGCCACCCCTCTTGTCTCTTTCTCCTTCTCTAGTCTATGTCTGAGGCGTTCGAGGTTCCTTTTTTTTTTTCTTCGGGGGCTTCCTTTGATTCTGTACCCCCCTTGACCTTTTAGGTTACAAAGATTTTGCGCTTTAGAACCTTTTTTCTTTCCTTTATAGTTCCCCTTACGGATTCGGTACACGGCTTTTTCTTTGCCCCTTCATAGCTTCTCTCTGTGGTCCCCCTTTCGACTCAGACAGGTCTTTACCCGTGTTCGGAGAAATGAGACTCTACCTTTGAAGTCTTCTTTCCTCTTCTTTCTTCTGATTTTCTTTTGCGAAATACCAATGGAAGGCCTCCCCCCGGGACTCACTTTTCTTTTTTGCTTTTTCCCCTTGATTTCTTTTGATCATGACTTTTTTGCAAATGTTTCCGATTTCTCCTTTATCTCTCTTCATTCCATTTCCCTCTGGCCCTCCCCTTCCCCTGTGTCCTGGTTCTTCAGGTTCCCCAGTTTTGGCATTTTGGCGCCTGGCCTCAGTCTTACGTCCCCCCATAAGCCCCCCCCTCACTTTTGCAGGTGTCGAAGGTGTTTTACATTTGGAATAAATGTTTCGCTTTAACTTATTTAGATTTTTTGGTTTTTTCCTTTTTCAAGAAAATTAAGTAGTGTGTTGGGTCTACCGCGAGGGTTTACCGACTCTTATTTTTTTTATCTTTTTTTTTTTTTTTTTTTCTTTTTTTTTTTGTTTTTTTTTTTTTTTTGTTTTTTGTTTTTTTCTTTTTTTTCTTTTTTTTTTTTTTTTTTCTTCTTTCTTTTTTTTAGAGTCCCTTTCCAAGTAGAGAAACTTCTTGACTAGGGGCCCCCAGAAGGTTCGTGCGTTTTGTCCATTCGCTCG
>Ga0179593_1652822_pt1 | contig 34459 bp, 63 predicted proteins | sample CZODoug2_1_08_16_FD_185931 | JGI IMG/M metagenome (GOLD analysis project Ga0179593, IMG submission 185931) | Vadose zone soil fungal communities from Angelo Coast Range Reserve, California, USA - CZODoug2_1_08_16fungal (PacBio error correction) | ecosystem: Environmental > Terrestrial > Soil >... | reverse complement strand
CCAAGCACCTCCCTACCCTTTTTCTTGGGTTTATTATTTTTCCCCGTTCGTCTTAAGCAATAGGTGAACCCGGTTTTTTCACCGTTGTGTTCCAGTTTTCCTTTGTCCCCTTTTTTTTTTCTTTTTCCCAAGTTCCTGCTGTTCTAGAATTCCCTTTTCTTTTCGCATTCGCTCCATTGCATAACATCCTTGTGGTGTCCCCTCGGCTTTTTGTCTCAGAGGATTCCCCCAGACCTTCTTGGACAACGTTACGCCCTGTGTTCCGGTTCCTACTCCTTTGTGCCTCTTTTTCTCGCCGTGTGTTTACCTGGATTTTTTCTTTTTTTCACGGATTCCCCCTTCACCCAAGGAGAAAGGTCAAAACCCTGGCTCTTTCAGGACTTCCTGCGGTGGTTGCCAGGTAATACCACCCCAGTTGAGTTCTCACCCCCCACAGCATGTTCCCCAAGTCTTTTGGGCTTTTCTTTCTTTTTTTGGTTTTTTTTCTTTACCAGGAATAGTCCCCCGAGGCCCTTTCTTATTCGTACGCTGCTCCCCCCCAGCTCTCTTCCTCTCCTCGCCCAATTTGCTGTGCTTTTTTTCAGAGTAATTCTTTGCAGGTTTTTTTCCAGGTGACCCCTAAAGGTTCCTTTTTTTTTGAATTTTTCTGTTGTTTTTTCTTGCCTGTGCCCCAGTCTTTTTTTTCCCCCTTGTTACGTCCCCCCCCCAGACCGGTTTTGAGTTTCTCCCATTCTTTTTTAGGTATTTTGTAGGGTAACCCATGCAGGCCCGCAACCTTTCCTCGTCTACGTATCATTGCCCCTTTTTTTTGCAGAGTCCCCCCTTTTTAGGTTCTCCCCTTTCGCCCGTGGACTTTTTTTTGGGCGTCCCTTTGCCGCCTTTCTGGTGGTTCCTTTGGACACTCCCAGTGTCCTTTTTTCCTTTTTTTTGCAATGTGCCTAGTGCCCCAACCCTGTTCCCTCCCTTCATGGGGGTACCGTTCCCAGGTTCCCCCGAGATTTTGAGTTCCTCGGTTTTCCTTTCTCCTTTTCCTTTCTACCAAGAGACCGGATACTCTGACGATTGTCGCTGTAACTTTAACCCTTGATTCCCTCCCATTCCTCTTTCTTAGTCAAACTTTTTTTACTGTTGCACGTCTTAAAAGTCAGCATTGTTCCCTTTTTTGTTTTTTTCAAGTGCCCTTTTTTACTTTAGTCATGCCCCCTTGTGGAACTTTTTTCTTCACCCTTCCCTTTTTGCGGCGGGATGCTTCTTCCAAAACCCCAATTCCCCCCCCAGCCTTTCTTTCCACCCTCCTGATTCCCCAAGTTCACTCTCCGCTTTCACCCTTTGGGGTTATCTTATTTAACTGGCCCTGTACCTTTCCTTTTTCGCGCCTTTTCAAATCTCTCTTTGGGGGCTTTTATCTGTCCCTGCTCGTTTCTCTTTCCTAATAATAGTTGACCGGAAGTAGTTCTTTTTTTTTCAATGTCTCTTTTTCACTTCTGGCCTTGCAGCCAGTTGTCGGGTTTTAACTGTCCTTTAAGAGTCTTCCTTTCCCCGTACTTTCAGGCTCTTTTATTTTTCGGACCGAGTCCTGCGACAACTTTTGCCTTTCCTTTTGTTTTTATCTTTTTTTTTTTTTTATGTCCCCCCCTCTTGGTAATTTTTTGGAAACAGATACCCCCCCGCTAAGCTTCTGCTCCCGCCAGTCCCTGATCCCTTTTTCCCGTTCTTCTTTGAATCCACTCCTTTTGCGGATTCTTTCCCGTCTGCTTAATTCCTCGCCGTCAACTCCCTTGTGTCCTTGGCTTTTTCTTTTTAGACGCCTCTCACGGTTGTTTTTTTTGGAAATTTTTTTTTCGGTCCTTTACAAATAGGCCTTTTCCCCTCCCCAGCTGGATCCCACAAACCGTGGTTTTTTGGTTTGGTGGTCTTTGGTTGTTTCTTCTTTTTTTCTTTTCAAGTTACTTTTTTCTTTTTGACCTCTTTTTTCTTTGTCCCTTTTCTGTTTTGAACAATTGATTCTTTTGAACCCTTTCTTTGTGGATTTTTCGATTCTTTAACCCCCCTTTTTGTTGTTTTTGCTTCTTATCTCCCCCCTGACTTCACCCTTTTTTTTTCTTGTATTTGACACCGTCCACCTCCCTTTGAATTTTTCCCATCACCTTTTCGGCAGCAACGATTCTGGTCCCGTTTCTTATACTCTGTTGGGACTCCCAGCGCCCCCAAGTCCTTTTTTAAAGGCGTTCCTTTAATCTTGTTTTTGTCTTTTTTCCTCATCCTTTCATACGTTTGACCAACTCCCCTTCATACCCCCTTGTTCCCGGGTCCCGTGTGTTTATCTCTCCGCTTCCCCCACCGTCTTCCACGCCGGTCGTTATCAATCTTCCATTCCGTCTGATGATTTTTTTGTTTTCTTGCTTTTTTTTTTTTACTTTTTGCCCTTTTTTTTTTTCCATTTTTTTTTTGATTTGTTGTACATTCCCCCAGTTTTTTTCCTATATACCTCCCCCCCCCATTATCTGTCCTGCACCTCTCTTTCGAGGTTCTTTTCCCCCCCCCATTCCCCCCCTTTTACCCCCAGACTTTCAGAGTCTACTTATGGCATCTGTCCCCTGCGTCCTGATTTCTTTTTTTTTTTGCCGCATTCCCTCTAGTTCCCGATTTTCCCCCTCCTGGTTCCCCCCCCGCATTTTCTTTTAGTTCCCGGCCCGATACCCCGTGTCTTTTTTCCCCCCTTTTTCCAACGGCCCCCCTTTCCAGTGCTGTTTTGATTGTTTGACCGTGGCCCATGGGCCCTCTTGAGGCGGCCACATGTTCTTCCCTTTCGCTCTTCCTAACATGCATTTTTTGTCCCCTTTTTCTTGCGTTCATTTTCTCTTTTATTTTTTGTTTTCTGAAACCTTTTTTGGGCATTCGTTTCTTTCTTTGGGCCAGTTCTGGTTTTTTAAGACTTCGTTTTTCCAATTCCTTTTTCCCTTCTCGCTTTCTCTCCGCCCACAGTTTCTTCTTTTGCCTTTACTACTTGTGGCCCCTGGGAGGGTTTACCCCCTTTAACTCAATTATATTGGGACCCCCATTGGGTTTTTACCTTTTGAGCCCCCTAGTCCGTCTATCGGTCGTTTCTTTTTCTTCCAGTCTCGATTTATGCTCATTGCGCATCTCGATTGCAGAGTTAAAGCTTTTCAATTTGCCCCCCCTTCCATATGTTCTCCCTCTTTCTCCAATGTGTTTACAGTCACAATCTTCTTCTTTGAGCCCTCTTTTCCCCTCTCTCCGTCTTAGCGGATTCTTATTAATTACCTTCCTGATGTCTTCGGCCCCTGGCTCACCCCCAACCGTGCCTCGCCTTTTTACCTTTTTGTTTTTTCAACCTTTGGGACCTGTTTTCCACGTTCTCCCCCTAGTGGACCACGCCTAGCCCCCCTCCCTTCTTCACCCTTTGTTTTCCCCCCCAAGTTGGAAACTCTTTTACGTCGTCTTTCGGCCCTCTTAATGCTTTCCCCAGTCAGTTGTTTTTTTTTTTCCCCAAACAGACACCCCCTGGGCCTCCTGACCCCCCCCCCCCGTTTGTTTTTACGGGCAACCCCCCACGGCCCAGTCTTCACATTTTTTTCTTTACACCACTAAGGTGTTGTTGAGTTCTCCGATTACCTTCCCCGGACTTTGCGTCTGCTGCCCCCCCTTTTTCAAAGGTCTCTGGGTGCAGGGTGTCTTATTACTTGCGAAGTTTGCATCAAGGTGGCTAGGCGGACGCCATTCCCTGGGGAAGTGTTTTTCGGCGACCCCTTCTCTTTTTCTGGAGGAACCAAACCCTAAATTTCCGCTCGGTTTTCTCACTGTTTTTCTCCGTGCTCCGTTTTAGTGTTCCCAAAACTGATCCATTTCGGCCCCTTTTGTAATTTTATTTTTTCATTTTGAGCACAGGGTGTTATTGTAGTCTCTTGCTTTTTTTGCAGTTTTCCCCCCCCTAACCCCTTTTCGATCTGGGAGGTTCCAATCCAGGTCTCCAGTTTGATTCTTTTCGTGACATTCCCAGGGTTCTTTCTGTGTTTTTTTTTCCCCTTTTTTTAGATTCATCTTCTGGGCGTCATCCTCTTCCTTGATTTTTGTCAACCTTTTTTCTCACTTTTCGTTTTCCTCCGACCAACTTTTTTTTTTTCGATCCTTCTGTTTCAATTTGGATTTTTACCTCTTTACTTTCCCCCCTTACTGCTTTTTTTATTGTCATCCTTACCCCCCCATTCCCTCAGTTGTGCATTCCACCATTCCCCAATCCCCCTTTCCTTGTCCCTTGATGGCTTTTCCCCTATAATTTTCCCCCCCCCACCTTGCGCTTGGTTGTGCATTCTTATGCCCCCCCCCGGTTTTTCCTTCCTGCCGCAACTGTCCTATTACTCCTTTGTGTGTCTTCCATTTTTTTCCCTACCCCCCCCCTGGGTTCAGGCCGAGTTCCTCTCCTTACTGACTTTTTTCCTGTACCACGGCGAAGGTGTCCTAACCTTTCTTATAAGTGGGTTTTTTTGGCATTTTTTACTTTGGCCGCCGTCCCTGACCCTTTTACACCCCTCTATTCCTGTGGCTGGCCCCCGCTTGCAACCGGTGTTTTTGAGCTTGCACTTTGGTTCGTCGATTCCCTGACTCTTGAATTTTCCCCCACTTTCTTTTTTTTTCCTCCTGCACCGTTTTTTTTTCGCCTCTTGTATTTCATGCTCCCCCTTTGAGGTTCCACTTCCAGATCGGCCTTTGTCCCAAGGATTCCTTTTCGGCTTCCCCTCTGACGTTTCCCCAAATTTTCCCCTTTGCTTTTCCCCCTCTCGCCTTCGTCGAATTTCCTTCCCTGCAACCCCTTTTTGCCCCGGTACCTTTGACCAGCACTGCTTTTTTTTTGGTATTTTGGCTCTCCCCCTTTTTTTTTTTTCCCCGTACCCATTATTGCCTTGTCCATGTCCATTCGCTTAGTTTTTCCCTGTTCTCTTTTCCCATCCCCCTCTGACTTGTGACGCTTTTCCCCGCCCCTGGTTTTTTTTCCTTTTTTCTGCCCTTGTCTTCCTCGTCTATGGTTTTCTGATTTTTTTTTTTCCCCTTCCCTTTCCCTACAGGGTTTTACTTCTTTTTTTCGCTGCTTTAACCTTTCCCCAGGTCAAAGCACGTTTTCCTACCCTGCGTCCCTTTTTGACTTTCCGATCGCTTCTTAGTACTTTCCCTGAAGTTCGTCTTTGTCCTTCCTTGTTTTTCTTCCTATCTTTTTCCCTCTTTTTTTTTTGCAGCTTTTCCCCCCCAAGTCCTTTTCCAGTTTGAAGTCTCGTTGTTGGCTTTTACCCAAAACGTCTATTTTTTCCCGGCTTCTTTTCTTACCTGGCGGTTTTCGTCCCTTAGAGGCAGGATTTTTTCGTGACTTTGCTTTTACTTTCCTTTTCGGTTTCGTTTTTTTTCTACACCTCTCCGCATGCAAAAATTTCCCTTTTTTGCATTGTCTTTTTCTTGCTTTTTGAGGTGTTCGTCTGATGAGAGTTTTCTTTTTTTCCCCTTTTTTTGCTCATTATTTCTTGCTTCTTCCCTTAACCTCCCTTTGTTATTCCATCCGGGCGCCGTTTGTACAACCCCTTTTTCTGGAGATTTTCTTATGTTCTTTCCTTACTATTTTTTTTCCCTTTTTTTTTTTTGCTCTTTTTTTGTTGACTTTTTCTCTACAATTTTCCTAGACAGGGTCCCAGTGCTTTTTTTTTTTTGGTTCTCGTTTTCACTTACCTCTCTTGATATGTTTCCCTTTTTTTTCGACTCCCTCTCCCTTGTTTAACCCCTGGGTATTTCTTAGTTCGTGGGTTCTTTTCGCCCCCCAAGGTCCTTTTTTGAAATGTTTCCTTTGTTTACCTGCTCCTCCCGTGTTTTTCCCCTTTCTTTTTTTGTCCTTTTTCATTATGAGGTTTTGCAAAAGTTTTTTTTTCACGCGTCAAGTGCACCACCCCCTTGCGCCCGTTCTCCTTCTGTCCATCTTGCACTTTCCGCGAGAGTTTTTTTTTGCAGCACTCTTTATGTTGCGTTCTTCAGTTTTCCCCCTACATCGAACAGTTGTCTTTGCCACCTTTCTTTTTTAAAGTTTTCCCCCTCGTTGCCCGTGTTTTACTCTTTAGCTTACCATGAACTATTTTCCCAGTTTTGCTTTTGGTGTCCCCTGTTTTTGAGTTTTTTTGTTTTCACGGGCTGTTTTTTCCGTCCCCTGACGTTTTCCCCCCTTTTTTACCTTTTAACAGCGTTGTCCCTTGGCACCTATTACGTTTAGTCCTCCTTTTTTTGCGCATTTTTCCCCCTTGGACGTTTCCCTTGTTCTTTTACCCCGTTGCTCTGTTGCATTTTCAACTTTTTTGTTCTTTTTGGCCTGTTTTTCCTTCCTTCCCCAGGATTTTCTTTCCCAAGAAGTACCTCTTCCCAGTTTTCCTTTTTTTCTTTGACTTTTCGCCCCACTGCCCTTTTTTTTGTTAATCTCGGGCCCTTCACCAGCGCCCTCAACCCCCTGTATATGACCCTTTTTTTTTTGGATCTTGTCTTTTTTCCTACCCAACCTTCCCTAAAAAACCCCCTCTTTTGCCCCCCTGGGTTTATGAGTTTTCTTCCCTTGTTGCTTCCCCTTCCCAGCTACCTGTGTTTTTTACCCCCCCCCCCATGACTTCCCTTTTTTTTTCTGATTCACGGGATGACCACGTCCTTTGTATATCCTTTCACCTCAAAACTTTTTTTTCAGCCCCTTTTCTTAATTTCCTTTAGATCCCTCATTTTGCCCTGTTTCGGGGTTTTGCCCCCCCCGGAACCCCAGTTTGAGTTTTCCTTGAGTTTTTGATTCCCCATCACCTTTAGTTTTTTCGTTTGTCTTATTGGGGTGCTTTCTGTTAGTTTCCGTGAACCCCTTTAGATTAGTGTCACTTTTGCCACCCTTTTCCAAGTTACCCTGATTCCATTTTTTTTTTTCTCATGACGTATTGAGTTCGATTCCTTCGTTTTCTTCAGAATCCAGTGATAGGTCTTCACCCGTCCCCACAAGTTTCGTTTGTTTCTTTCCCCCTTCTCTTTCCCCCAGTCGTCTTTCCAAGGGCTTCCCCCCTGGGTATCTCTTGACAGTTCCATTTACCCCCTCCTTTTTTTTATATTCCCTTTTTTTTTTTCTTTAGCAGAGATCTGCTCATCCGTCTTGTTTTTCTTCCCCTAGCCACCCGCCCCCTGATTTTGCTTGAACCTGCTGTTCCCCACACCCTTTTTTCCTTTTCTTCCCCTCCCTTTCCCCTTTCCGTTCTACCAGCTTTCTCTTTTTTTCCAAAAAGGTACCTTCCCCCGGTCCCTTTTTTTGTTTGGCCTGGGTTTCCCAGCCCAAAAGATTTTTCGCGCATCTGCTTGCCCCATGGTCGTTCTTGAGCTCTACACCCCCCCCCACAACCTCCCCTTAAAGGTCCCCGCCCACCACCTTTTTTGACCATTCTCGAACTAATGTTGGAGCAGGTTCCTGCAAATTCCGCTTAGCCTGTACTTTCGCTTTTTATCCCTTCCCCGCCACAAAAGGGCCAGCGTTTCCTTTGACTTTTCTTTTTTTTCACCCTTTTTTTTTTGTTGTTTGTTCATCCACCGAATATTTTTAATTTTTCCTGATGAGTTTTTCCCCTTGTATTCGTGGCCATGGTCTGCGCCCTTGACGTTTTTTCGGTTTTTTTCCTTTTCTTTCGTCCACCATTTCCCTTTTTTCCCTTGCGCTGATTGGGAGGGATTCCCCCTATGACGCCCCCTTTTTCGGAGCCTGCATCCAGTCCCCTTTTTTCTGTTTTCTTCTCATGACTTTTTTTCTTGGTCCCTTCGTCCTCCGGTTAAGACCCTTTTTCCCAAAGTCCTACGACCGGTTTTTAAGCCTTTCTTTGTGTATCCCCCCGTGGCCTTTCCTTCCCTGGTCTCTTTTCAAGCCGTAAGCTGTGTCCTTTTTTTTTCTTGGTCTTTTTGATGCCTCATCGCCTTCAGTTCTTTTCTTTAGTCCCTTCCGTCCCCCCTTCCTTCCCCGGTCCGCTGTACTTACACCCCTTTTTTCCCCTCTTGTTTTTTTTCCTTCTTTTTGTCCCCTTTTTTTTTTTACTCTTTTTTTCCCCCTTTGTCTTTCTCCATAGCGGTGCGTCTTATGTTTTTTCCCAGGTTTGTTTCTTTTTCGTTTTTTTGGGAGCCTGTTCCCAACCTCCCTGATTTTTAACCGTTCCCCTTCTTCTGTTTTGAATTCTTTCCTCTCAACGGTTGGCTCCCAGCTTTTTTTTTTTTTTTGCTTATTCATCTCCTCTTTTTTTTTTCCCTCTTCCTGGAAGTAGACTCCTTTTATCCTTTTTTTTGCTTGGACCCACCTGAGCCCCATGGTCCGTTTTGGGCCGGACTTCATTTTTTCTTTGCTCACCTCTCCCCCCCCTCCCTGTTCATTCACCCTTGGCCGGGTGATTTTTTTCTGCTTCTGTTATTTTCCCCCCCCGACATCTAAAACACGTGCCCCCCGCACTCTCACCATACCGTTCCCTGGGCTTTCCTTGTAATTTGTCCTTGTTCGTCCGATTGCGTTTGTCTGACCGTTTTTTGCAATTTTTCCCTGCGTTCGTGTAGTTCTAATTCCTTTCCTTACTCTTTTTTTGGACGACCCTTCCCCCCTCCCCGTTTTTTTTCTCCCCCGCTTTTCGTTCTTTCCCCCTCGTTTCTTCTCTGGGTGGTCTTTCTTATTCCCCTGCCCCGCCTCGTTTTCTTTTACCACCATTTCACCTCTTCCCGCCTTGTGACTTTTGCACATTATTGAGCGCCCCTTTTGCCTTTTCCTGTTCCAGGCCTCACTTTTCTCGATTTCCTGCACCGTCTTTCCCCGTTTTTAACAACCTTGGTGCCCTTCCGATTTACCTTTTTTGTTTTGTTGAGTCCCCCCCCTGTTTTTTAACTTTCCCTTTTCTCCTTTTGGCCTGTGTTCTTTTGTTTGCGGCCCCGCGCGGCTTTTTTTTTTGCAGGCTGTCCGTTCGTCCCCTTTTTTTTTTCCCCCCCCCGTTATTATTTCTTGAAGGTGTGTTCCTGTGGTCGTTTTTTTTTTTACAATTACTTGTTGGCTGTTTGTTTTTTTTTTGTTAATGTTTTTTTTTCTCCCGCAGGGGCATATGCTTTCGAGCGTTTTTATTTTCTTTGCGTTCTTCTCCTTACCCTCCAATGTTTTCTACCCCCCCCCGCCCAATTCCCCTTTCTTTAGCTCTGTTGGTTTACCTGTTCTCTGGACTCCCCTATTGTTTTTTCCTCTTTTTATCCCTTTTTACCTGGAGTATAATTTGTTCTTGATGGTGTAATCAGCTGTGTCTGGTCCCCGCCTCATTTTCCCCACCCAGCTTTTTTCGCTCATTCTTCTCGAGCTTTTTTATTTTTTTTTTTTTTTTTTTTTTTCTCCCCCTTTTTTTTTCTCTCCTTCTGTTTCGCGTGAGCTTTTTTTTCCCTCAATGTCACCCCGACCCTGAGCCTTGTACCTTGTTCTTCTCCCTGTTCAGCTTTTTTGTCTCTTTCCTTTTTCTTCCCGTTTTTTTTTTTTCCACGTGATGCCCCTTTCGCTCCCAACGTTTACGGAAGTTCCCTCAGTTGGGGTACCCTCTAGGCTACCCCTTCCACCTCTTCCAACGCCCCTTTTACGACTCCACATTTTCTACCAGTTGTTTTGGAGATATCATCCCCTTTGAAGTGCTTCTTTTTTTTTGCCCCTTGTTTTTAATTTCCCCAGGTCCCCGTCCTCAACCCCCTCCCCAGTCCTTTTTTACATCCTCACTGTTTGTTTTGCTTTTTTCCAAATCCACTTATGGTCTTTAACTGCCCCCGTTTTGGCAGTTTTTTTTTCTTTTCACGTTTCCCGTTCATTTTTCATCTTGCGGCCCGTTTTCGTCCCATGTTGACTCAACCTTTTTTTTTTCTGGGTGGATTCCCCTTGAGTACTTTCCTCGCGATCTTCATTTTTCCTCCCCTTGTGTGGGTGCCACGCTGGTTTTCAACCACAACCACCCCCTTCCTTCCCCAGGTCTCCTTATCCATTCTTGTTTTTTTTGCCTCTCTCTTCCTTTCCGTTGTCTTCTTTTTACCCAAACCGGTATTCCTTTACGGTCGCACCTTTGTCGAGTTTTTTTTTCTTCTTCCCATGGTTGGCCCCTTTTGTTTTCCGCTTGTCTGTTTTGTTGGTCCCCCCCAGACTTATTTTCCTTCTGATGCACCCTTCTACGGGCGTTTTCTTTCTTTTGCCCTTTTCGGGGGACCTCCTTCACTCTTCCCCTCTTTTTTTTTTCTCCGGGTTATTTTTCTGTGTTTATCCCCTCCCCCGTTTCCCTTTTCCTTTGCACGCTTGATTTTTCCCCCAGGAATTTTGCGCTGCTGGATTTTTTCATTTTTTTTTACCTTCTTGTCCTTTCTCCCAGTTCCCCTTTTCCTCGTGTTCATCGTTTCTTACCCTGCTTTACGCTTACCCCCTTCTGGCGGTGGGCCTTCCGGCTCATTGCATCCCGGCTTTACAATTTCAACCCCCGTACCCTTTCCTACTTTTTTTGTCCGTGTAGATGGAATTTTCCTAGGCCTTTTTTTCGCCGCGAGCCTGTTTTTCTTTTTCCTTTTCTTGTTTTTTTTTTCAGCGAGATGCGTGTTTTTCCCCCCCATTCCCACATCCCCTCCACCCCCAGGGTCCTCTTGTCCCCTTACCGCACTCTTTTCCTTAGTGCCCCTTTTTCCCCCACTCCCCCTATCATCGATGATTTGCTTTTTTAGTCCCGTGTTGCTCGTGTTCTGTGCCTTGACAACTTCAGCTTTCCCTTACAAAGTTTCACCCCGCGTCCCTCCGCCCTTTTTCGCTTCCCGTTTCAGACATTGCAACTGTTATCCATTTCTATCGACTTTCTGTAACGTTGTCTTTCTCAGAAGCCCTGGGCCTTGTTAAAGGATTTGTCCGCGCTAAGGTGAGAGTGGCGAGACTCCCCGTTTTCAATTTTTCCCGTCTTTCCTCTGAGTTGCACACATGTTTTTTTGTCCGGTGTGGATTTGCGGATTTTTTGTGGGAGAATTTGACCCCCTTTAATCGAGTCCTTTTCCCCACCCCTTTCCCTTCTCGGATCGAGAATTCCGTTTCCCCCCGGCTGACTATCCTTCGAGTTAGACTTCCTGCGGGCCACCGTTTTCCTCTTTGGGTGAGTCCCCCCCCTTTCCTTATCAAGGCTCTCCATCGCCTAAGCCGCGAGGTTATTTTTTCCCCCCGTGAATCTTTTCCCCTTTGCAGATTCCTCTTTGTCTTCCCCCGAAGGGTCTTTTGATCCCCCTCCCTTATACATTTTTTTCCCGATATTCTCCGCGCCAGCTCTGTGAACCCTCCGACTGCGGCGTTTTTGTTTGTCATTTTTTTCGAGCTTGTTCACCAGGTTTTTTTTCACACTCTTTTGTTTTCCCAATTTTTTTGTCCCCCCTTGTGGTTTTTTTTTTTTTTTCCTTTTCCCCCCTAGAAACCTTGCCGTAGTTTCTTCTGCTTTGGAGAGTCTGTATTCCCCCGTTAGTTCAGTTAAGATAGCCTGTATGTTTTCTTGTTTTTCTTTTGCCTTCTCCCATTTCGCTCCGCCCAACCCCACTGTCCTTTTTTTTTACTGGGTACCCTTTTCTGCGCTTCAGGCGGTTTAGTATCTTTTTTGCCTGTCGCAGAGGTTTTTTACCCACATCATGTGTCCTCTTTTTTTTTTGGCCGTCGGGTTTTTTTATGATCCTCCCCCACTTTCCAACCACATTCCGTTATGCAGTGGTACTCGTTTATTTTCCCTGATTCCTTTTTTTGTTTCGGTTTTTTCCCTTCGATCCACCTTTTCCCCCTGATCCCCAGGCTTTTTACGTCTTTTTGAATCCCCTTCCTTTTTTGCCCCTCTTTGATAGCGAGCGAATTTTCTTGCGCCTCTTTTCAACACTTTTGCGTCCTGTGTCCCTGCACTCTACCTCAACCCGACTTCTTGATGTTCCTGATCCCTCTCTTGTTCTAGTGTATTTTTTTGTTCTTTTGATTTTTCCAACGGGACTGCTCATTCCTTGCTGTTTTCCCCCTTGTTCCTCGTCCCCTTTTCGTTTCTTCCCGAGGCCTAGCCTTTTTCGAACTTGGTTATTCAACTCTTTTCCCCTTGCCCCTTCCGCTCGGTTCCCCGGGTCCCCCTTCTTTTTTTCAGACCTTTTCGCTTACAAACCGTGTTCACCCTCCAGCACATGTTCCCCTTCCTGTCCTTTGTTTCTTCAGTTTCCCCTTTTTTTTTTCCACTGATTGACCCCCACCCCCCCAAACTTATGTTTTTTACGTTTTCTCCCCTTCGCCCTCGTCCCTAACAACAGGGTTTTCCTAGCTTCGTCGTCCTCTTTTTTTTTTTTTCTTTCTTATATCAACTGCGGCCCTTTCCACTTTTTCCCCTGTGTACCCTTTTCCCTCATTCCCATGAAACACAGTGGACTTCCCCAATTACGATTATCTCTCTCAGCACTTTTCCCCTCGGAACTTTGCGGCAATGGCCTTTCGGGTGGCCTTCCCCCTCTTCCCGGGCTGAGTCCCTAAAGGTTCCCCCCGGCGTACCCGTTTTGTTACCATCTTCCTTTACCCCCTTTTCTTGTTGTTCAGTTTTCTTTCCTCATTCTTTTCACAACTTTTATTCGTGTCAATGCCCCCAGTTTTTTTCTCCAGTGCGCAGCTTGAACTCTTTTCCTAGGTCTGAGTTTTTCCCCCCAGATTTGCCCTTACTCCTACTGGGTGTCCCCATTCACATTAAAGCCCCCCATTTACGTCCAGTCTCCTACTTTTTCTCCAAACACGATCCCTCCTTTTTGGTCCTTTTCCTCTATTCCGGTTTTTTGTTCCAACGATTTTCCCCCCCTTCCTCCCCTGGACAGCCCCAGTTCCCTCCCTTTTGCCTCTTTTTTTCTTTAACATTCGCGAATTATTTTGAGTTCACCCCCCTTGCGTTGGCTTCTTTGGCTGTGCATTTACCTCCCCACCCCCCGGAATCTCCAACCGTTCTGGTCCCACCTCTGGATTTCTGAACTTTTTCCACTCCTTTATCCCCCATTCACCCCTTCCCTTTTGTGTTCAGGCCCATTTTCTTCCTTCTCGACTTACCCTGCTTTTGAACGTTAGCTTTTTTTTTTTTGGTCCTTTTTTTGTGGTTTCCTTCACTTTGCTCTTTTTTTACCTTTTTTATTTGCTGCTCCCCAGTTTTTTTTCTTTACTGTGTATTTCTTTTTTCTACAGTTTCCCCCTCCGGTTTATACCTTTTCCCCCCATCAGACGGACCCTTTTGCATTTTTTTTTGGGTTTTTTTGCTCTTGGTCTTCTGATTTTTTGACATCTTCCCCCAGGTTTTTTTCTGTTTCTTCTTTTTCTTTTCAATAGGAGCCGCAGCCGCTCTTTACCTCCGCCATACATTTAGTTGTTGCCTTTTACCCTTTTGATCGGAACGCCCCCCTTTACCCTCCTTTTTCGGGGAACTTTTTTGATTTCTCTTTCTATGTTTTCGTCCTTTTTTCGTAGTGTGTTTTTAGCTTCCGGGCTTCATTACTGTCTTTCCCCTTATGTTTCCCCTTTTTTGTCCCCTGTTTGCCCTTGTGTCCCCGCTTCCTGTAATTGTTGTGCCTCTATTGTCCCCTTCGTACGCTGCCTCTTGTTAGTGCTCCGGTATTGCTCCCCTTTTTTCTTTCACCTTACCCTTCCGGTCTGTTTCCCTTTTCATTTATTTTTTCTGTGGGTCTTCAGTATCCCCAACGACCATTTTATTCAGCTCCTTTCCCCATGGTTCTGCGGATGTTCTTCCAAAACCCCCATTCCCTCCACCCTCCACGATGGCTCCCCCCCCCCCCCCACTTTCCTTTCTTCAGACCAAGTCCCCTTGACCCCTTCCGATCTCCCCCCCCTGGGTTTTTCTTCTTTTTTTTCACATGCCCTCCCTCCTCCCCCGTCGGTTACTCCCCCCTCAGCGTTTAGATTTTTCTTCACCCTGTTTCCTTCACCGTTGTCTTTTTTGCCTGCCCCCCGCCCCCGCGTTTTTTTTGACCACTTCTTTAGTATTCAAACGGTTTTTTTTGTTTTTTTTTTCCTGGGTGGGCCTCCAGTTCCCTGAAGTGTTCCCGTCTGCCCACCCGAGGCGTCCTTTTTTTCCTCCCCCTTTATTTACGTTTTTTTCCACTTCTGTTTCGCAATCTTTTTTCCGTATTTGCCTTCCCCGCTTTTCCCAAATGTCCCCGTTTTTTTTTCGCGGTTTTTATTCTTTTTCCTTCCCTTAATATCCTCTAAGTTTCTTCGGGTTGCCGTCCACCCTTCAAGTTTACCCTGAAATTCCTTTTTCCTCTCTTGAATTTCCCCCCCATCTCTTTCGGCCCCTTTTTTGTTTTATTGTGATCCTTGTGTTTTGACGCCCGTTCGCCTTCTCATCCCCCGGATCGCCTTTTTTAACGTGCCAGTGGTTTTGACTGTTTGTGCCCCTCCTAACGGCTTTTTTTTTCACCCTTTCGGGAAAAGTTTTTACATTTACCTTATTGATGCCGCCTTTGAAACACGCTCCCGAGCCCTCTCTTTCCTTTCGGTCTTTTTTCCAAAACCTTGATTCCCTTTTGCGCGATGGCGTCCCGTGCTCCCCCCCTGTGTTTTGGGGGAATTTAGGTCCTATACTCCGTGTTCTGTTTCGTGGATCAGCAACCCTTTTTCCCCCCTTCACCCCCTTGCGAAAAAGTTTCAAATTCCCCTCCCCCCCCTCTCCCCCTCCCCTGTCCAAAGGTTTTCCCCCCACCGCTACATGCCCCCGATATCCCCATCCTTTTTTCGTTTTTCTCTTAAAGCGGCGTCCAGACCCCTTCTGAATTTTCCCCCTCACCCTTTTCAAACTTTGGTCGTGTCTCTTTCTTCAGGCTCTCCCCCTATAAACACGGTCTTGCCTCGTGCCCGGTTTTTCGATTTTATTCTCTGTACATCCCTTTTTTCCTAAAACTGGCTACCTCCTCCAAAATCGAACTTCCTCGGTTTCTTTTCCTTTTTAGGATCCATTTTTGTTGGTAGGCCGATGGTCTTTTTCTTTTTTTTCTTTTTTACCTGTTCGGAACGTTTTTCCCCCCTTATTCGTTGACCCCAAGTTCGGACCCCGTGGCCCCCCTCCTCCCCGTTTTTTTCGCTGGACCTCTTCCCCCCCTTTTTATTTCTAATCCCTTTTTTCAATTAACCAGTGCGACGCTGTTCTTTTCATCTTGACTCCCTGCTTCGAGTTTTTATTTCTTGCTTGACCCAGGCAGCACCGCCTGATCCGTTTTTTCGGTTCTTCACCCCCAGACGTTTCCTCCCCCGTTCGCTCACCCCCCCCGGCTCTTTTCTCACCCCTCTCTATTGTGAACCCTTCCCCGACTATCTTCTTTGGTGGTTTTTTGCCTGGACCTTTCCTCTTTTTTCTCTTTCCCCCTTTTTCTTCCCCTGTCCCCCCGTCATTTTTTTTCTCTGTTTTTTATTTCGGCGTTTTTCACGTTGTTGCCTCGGGGGGGCCTTTTTCATTCCCTTGTGCTTTTTTTTTTCCCTTGTGCCCCTTTGTTTGGTTTCTCGACCTTCCCACGTCCCCCCCTCATCCCATGACTTTTTTTTTTATCAGTGCTCTCCTGCGGCTTCCTCCTTTTTCCTGGACCAATTACAAACCCTTTGACCGGGATGGGCTCCCTGGTTTACTGGCCTCATTTGTCCCCTTGGGATACGCTCGAGCCGCTCTATCCTTGTTTTTTTTCTCTCTTCTTTTCCATACCGTTCTTTGATCTTTCCCACCCCCCCCCCCCCCCAAGTTATTTTTTTTTTTTCCTCTTTGGAAAGTGTCCCCCTTTTTCATCTTCCCTTCGATTTTCGTGTTACCGATTCCCTTCTCCCCCCCCTCTTATCCCCCCCAGGGTTTTGATTAGCGGCTTTTTTGCATGATCCAAACCCTTTGGCCTGTTTGAGGACCCTTCAGCTGTTTCCAACAGTTTTTTAGACGGCCCGTCCTTTTGCTTCGACCCCCGTGGGTTTAGTTTTGTGGTTCTCTTGTGAACCCCTTCTCAGGCTACTTTATCTTTTTAAGTGAGGACCTCTCCTTCTTTCCTAGTCCCCCGTTGTGTGATCCCCCCACTTCTGTTGAATAAACTCCTTGGGGACATTTTTAACCTCATTACCGGCTTCTCAGGTTTCCCTTCACCCACCACACCCCTACTTCCCCCAGTTAAAAGGTGCTTTTTTCGGGACAATTCATTTCCCCTACCCCTCCCCCCACGGGTGCTCCGCAAAACCTTTCCTTTTTTTTTAGTGACTCGATCTCCGGTCGATGCCCCTTTCCTCCCAGTTGGGCCCCCCCTGTGAAGGTATCCATTTATCACTTTTTTTTTCCAACGCTTCTTTTCAGGCTACCGTTTCTGGCCTCCATGGTTTGTAGCTTCTGGACCTTCCTCCAATCCCCTCTTCTCCATCCAGCGTTTTTCCACCTTTCCGGGTTTTTTCGCCTAGCTTTTGTCTTTTATACACTCTCCCGGCTCCCCCTTGTTCTTTGCACTTCCGTCCTTTTTGGCATTTTTTGGAAGTGCCTGAACTCGACTCAGACTTTCTCTTGTTTTTCCCCCCACCCTTTTTTGATGACGGGGCCCTTTTTTTGTGCTTTCAATTCTCCCGGTCTTATGAGGTCCCGGTCCGTCTTTTTTCTGAAATAATTTTTTTGCTCCTCACGGCTTCCCTCCCCTTTCGTGTCTCTTTTTTTGAAACCCCCCCCCCCTGGGACTTTTCCTGACGTGGCTCCCTGCCACCAATTACATGTCTTCTTTCCAGTAAGTCCTTTCCCTTGCGCGGGGACACTTCTTTTCCCCCCCCCTTTCCCTTCTTGAGCCCTCGGGCTTTTTATTTTTCCTCCCCTACGTTTCCTTCCAAGTTTCCCCCCACCCCTTGCCATCTGTTTTTTTTGCTGCTGATCCCTTTCTTCAACAACGATTCTTCCGGCTTTATCTGTAGGTTCGTGTTTTTTTTCCCACGTTTTAGATTGAAGTCGGTTTCCGGATGAAATTCGCTGAATTTTTCACCCCAGTTCGCGACTTTCTACTCAGATCGATTCTTTTTTTTCCCCCTCTTTTTGTTTCAAGGACCCTTTTTCGCGAGACCCCCTGTCCCTCCTTTTTCAATCCCCCTTTTTTCAGGGTTGACAGGCCCCTTTCTCCCTCAATGAATTACGTCCTTTTTGAACAGATGTGTCCCCCCTTTGTGTAGAAGCTCCTTTTTCGCTCCTTAGACCGACGGTCCTTTTTTTTAGGTCTGCATTTCACCCCCTCTTTCTTTGAATCTCCCTTGGTACCTAAATCGGCCCTGCCCTTTTTCCTTTCCTTCCAGGGTTCCCCCCTCCAAAGTGCAGTGTGGATGTCGTATTTTTCGCTTCTTCCCCCCCTCCCGAAGTGTTTTCAATTCCCCCATTTTTAGTCCCTCTCTCCCTCGGGCCCTGATCTGACTTTGTCCCCTTCCGTGCCCCGATCCCTTTCTCTTGGACCCAACCCTTGTTTTTTTTCCTTTCAACTTCATCCCCTAGTCTTTCCCCCTTTTTTAGTCTTTCCTTTGGCCCCCCCCTCGGCGGTATTGTTCTTTTCGTTTTCCCCTTTCAAGCGCAGCTGTTTTTCCCGGAATCTTTTCCCTATGCTCCTCCCATTTCTATAGTTTCTATCACTTCTTTTTCTCCCCTTCCCACTTTTTCCCGTTCGCCGGCTTGCTTTTAGTCGTGGATTCCCCCGCCTTCACTTCTCCTCTTTTCTCCCCAAATGGGTTCCCCCGACCCCCCTTCCCTCCCCTTTAAAGAACCTTCCTCACTTCCCCCAGACCCCCCTGATGCGATGCTATCCGCACGTCCGAATTCCCCCGACTCCGAAAGTTTTTTTCCCTTTTTTTCCCGTTTTGATCTTTCTTACAACCTCTTCAGTCTTTTTTACGTTCTTCGGTCCTGGGCTCTCTCGATCCTTTTTTTACGTCCCTCCCTTGTCGTGAGAGGATGCGTGTTTTCCCACCCTTTTTCTTCCCCCCTGTTCCTTTTTCTTTTTGGGACCCCCTCCTGCCCTTCGGCATGACCCCCAACTCTAGTTTTTTACGTTCAGATTCCTTTTTCCGGTTTGCCTTTTTGACATTATTTTGTCGGGTTTCCGCACTTTTTAGACCGATTATCTTTTTTTTCCCGTCAGATTTCATTCTTTTTTGCTTCAAAAATCTGCGAGTTTTTTTCCGAGCGTCTTTTTGATGGAGCTCCGATTCTCACGATCTTTTTCCTTGCTCGTCTCCTTCCCCCCTTGCAATGGACAATTTTTCTTTTATCCAGACCCTGGGTAGTCTGCTTTTCTCGATGGTTGTCTGTCCACAGCTTGATTTTCTTTCCGCCGGCCCACCAACTTCTTTTTCACCATGGACCGTCAGTTCTGTGGGTTTCCTCTTCCTAACTTGGTATTACCCCCCCCCCTGTACTGGCCCCCTCTACGGCTATACTTCTCCTTGACGTTTCGTTTTTCAGACTTTTTTGGGCCTCGTGTTCCTTTTCGTCCCCTTTGGCTTTTCTTTCTGCCTTGCCTGACTCTTTTTTGGCTGTTTCCCTTGCATCTCCCTTGCCCCCCTTTTCCAAAATTCATTTGCGAACCTTTCCATTCGTTTTTTCCCTTCAAAGTCGAGCTTTTTCGGAAGCGCCTTTTCCCTTTTTTCTTTTGGGGTGCCTCCCTATTTTTCCATCAGTTGCCCCCATACCATTTCCTCAAGTTCCGTTTTTTTCCACTACCTTACGGTCACCTGCGGCTCCGCTTTGGATCTCTTTTTTTTTTTCCCCCCCCTTCTACAACTCTTCAAAGGCTGGAACCCTTTTTTCCTTTTCACGTTCTTATGGTTTCTTTGACTGTGTTGGACCGGGCCCGTCCACTAAGCCATGTCGCGTACGCCTCTTTTACTTCAAGATGTTATTTCCAAGCAATTTTTTTTTCGCATTTGCACCCCCCCCCCAACTTCGAGTTCGATTTTGTCACCCCCCCCCTCTTTTTTTTTGATCGGCCATCTCTTCCCCCTCTTCGAGACTTTTTGTTTCCGTGCCCAGTTAGTTCCCGCGTTTTTTCCTTTTCCAGTGACCGTCCTCTACGCCAATCACTCCCTTCTTCCGTCCTTTTTTTGCCCCGATCCGGCTTTAATCTTGCCTCCCCCCTCCCGTTCCCTGTCCCCCCTTGGAGTTTTCCTGCCCCTTGCCTCTGGCCCAGATTTCCGGTGATAAATAGCCCCACCCCCTTAGATAAGAAGGGGTCCTCCTACTCCCCCCGTGAGTTCTTGCTAGGCGGCTCCCAGTTGTGCCCGACCCTACCCTGGAGTTCCCCCTTTGCATCCTTCCTGTTTGTAACGGTCCTCCCACGTACTTATCTTTCAACCATTTTTCCGGGGTGCACCTTCTGACCCTTTTGTCCGTCTCTCTGGCACTTTTGCACTGAACTTGTTCATTGCCAGTTTGCGTTGCCTTCGAAGTTCCCCCTCCAGCACTTCCGTAACCAATTTCTTTTTTGTCATGGGTTCCTTGTATGGTTTTTCTTAACTTTTCCCCTTTCACTTTTCCCCCCTGCTTCTGCCATCTGACCCTTTGAGGTTTTACACCTTGAGCCTTGTGATCCTTCTTGTTGATGGATTGCAGCAAGATCTTCACCTGTTTCCCTAGCTCCCTTCCCCCCCCCCGTCTGCAGTCCCCCCTTATGTCTTATATTCCCCCTTCAATATGTCAGTGCAACCCTTCCTCTTCCCATGGGGACTCTTGATTCCCTTTCAACACTCTTTTTTATGTTACGGACGTCCCCCTCTACGGCTATTTTGGATTTCTTTCCTCGCCCTTTCAGCCCTCCTCTTATTCCTCCCCCCCCCGTTTATTTTTCGTCCCGCCCACCCCTGTCGAGAGTTTACGTCTCTTCGTTTTTGCACAACCGCCTCTCCTCCATATGCCAATTTTTTCTTTTTTTCTTTACTGATCTACCGGTCCAAGCTCTTCCTCCCTCCCTCCTCTCAACCCTTTCCTTCCAACATCCCGTGTATGGGTCTCCTGCTTTCTTACCTTTTTTCTCCCCCCCCCCCCCGCCTACCGGTTTTTTTGTTTCCTTCGCATCGATCGGTGTCCCTTGTCTTGCCTGAATTCGTACTGGGCTTCTTCCCCACACATTCCCCTTTGACCCCGACAGCCCGTCGCGTGTCAACTTTCCCCCCTTTCCCCAAATTCCCCCCCCCCCCTTTTCCAATCTTACTGCCCCCTGGTCAGCAGGGTCTTTTTCACCCTTCCCCTTGCCCGCGTACCCTTTTGCGCCTTTTGTACACGTTCCCCCCCTCCAGACATTCTGACTTTGGAATTATTTATAGGCGTACATTTACTCCTTCCCCTTCCTCACGAGATTAGTTTTTTCTAGGGCGAGAATATTTTCCCTCGTTTTCCCCCCGGGTTGCAAGCGGGTGTCCGTGATGTCGCAAATTTCCAACTTTTTGAGGCAGCTTTTTTCGCCCCTTTTTGCCCAATTTTCTCCCCCCTTGGGTTTTTTTTTTTATTTTTTATTCCTAGTCCAGTTCTTCCCCCCCTCTTTTAACCCAATTCTTCTTTTTTGCTCCTAGGGTTGTTATACCCTGGCATCTCCCCCCTTTCTGGGTCTCGTTCGTACCCCCATTTACCTTATGACCCATCCCGACTCCCCTGTTCCCTTGATCAATCTTTGACAAATGTTTGTCCCCTTGTGTTTTTTTTTTCTTTTCCTTTGATCAAGAGCATCCCCCTCATTTTATATTGTCTGCATTTTCTTTTTTGGAGCCTTATTAGGGCCTTAACTCCCGCTTCTCGGTGCCCCCTTCCTCTTTGAAAATCTTCTCCTTCTGATTGATTCCCCCCACCCTTAAGTACTTGGGTCTCCCTTTTTGAAGGGCGGCCTGAGTTGCGCCCCACTTTTTTTTATTTTTTACCAATATCCGATTTCGGCCCCTTTTCACTTTTTGATTTTTGGTTGAACATTTTTTTTTTCCCTCCTAGTCTTTCCCCACGTTGTTTGGTAGCTCTTCTCTTCACCCCCCCCCCCGGTTCTCCCGGTACGACCCCCGCATTTAGGAAATTAGCCCAATGTGCTTCCCCCCTTTTTTGGTTCCCAGACCTTCCTTCTTGTGAAACCCTTTCTAGTGGGTCCAGGGCGTCTTTTTTTTTTTTTTCAACTCACCCTCCTCCTTTTAAACGGGGATTTCCACCGGCCGCCCCCCCCAACATTGGACTTTTTTTGACTCCCCCTTTATACGCTTTCAGAGTCAATACTCTCCCTTTGACCCCTTATTCCCCCATCGTCTGTTTTCGATCGGGGCCCTTTATTCCTTATCTGATCCCTCCCCCAAAAACCGTCAGTGATGCCCCTTTTTTCAGGCCTTCGTTTTCCATGGACCTCGATCTTGTCCGATTTCTTTTTTTCCTTTTCCAGTTTGTCTGACGTGCCCAACCCTTGACCATAGACCTTTTTTTGACCTTTTTCCCCTTTCCGCACAGGACCGCTTGCCGCACCTTTCCCTTTTTTCAGCGGGGTTTGGAGAGTTCCCTTTCCCTCAACCCTCCATTAGGTTCATAACCGAAACGTTTTTTCAACCTCATTGACGTTTCGTGAGGTCTCTTCTTTCAGTTTTTGCTGGTCGGACAAGGGCCCCCCCTTTTACCCCACCGCTGCACCTCCCTGTCCTTGCCCAAAGTGTTTGTTCTCATCTCCTCCAAGCTTCTTCCCCCCCCAAGTTACAGGTCCTTTTCCATTCCTAGGCCTGGGTTTCTTGTCAACCCCGGCTTCATTTCGAACTTTCCCTTTGAGGACATGTCCCCAAGCCTTCTACTCCCCCTTTCATTTTTTTTTTTGTTCCCCTCTGGCTGTTCTGTGGGTTTCACTTTTTCGTAATTGCTTGGTCTTGAAGTTCGTCTGTGAGTTTTTGCCCTGTTCCCCTTTTTTTTTTTTTTTTTCCCCTCGACCCCTCCCTTCGATTTGATCCACATCTTTTCCATTATGAAGTAAGTCGGGCGGTCCCCGTCCAAAGTTTTTTCTTTCTTCAGGACTTTTTTTCCCCCCCCGGACCTTCCATATTTTTTTTTCCTTCTCCTCGTGCTTTCCCAGGGAAGGAGCGATATAAGTCGATCGCGACGTTCCAACCTTTTTCTCCTATTCGCTCCCCTCCGATTCTTTTTTTTCGTGTCTTGTTAGTGGAACGATTAGTAGGAGCACTTTGTTAGTCCTTTATCATTTTTCCTCTTTTCCCCTTGGCATTGCCCACCTGTTTAACACGTTTCCCATGGCTGAGTCTATTTCCGTCCCCCTTCGACCTCCGGACCCCCCAGTTCTGACGGCCCCTCCCGTTCTCCGTCCCCCCGTTTGGTGCTTGTTCCTAGCCTTCCTACCCCCTTTAACCCCCTCGGTTCCCCAATCCCCTCGGTTTTGCAGCCCACTTTTTCAAATTTTTTTTTTTAACTTTTCTTCCCTTTGTGTTTCCCGCTTTGGCAACCCTTTACCCCCTGTTCCCACAAATTTTTTTGTCTGCCTCCGTTACTCCAGTCATACACCAACGCCCTTTTCCTTACCTTTCTGGTGTGGAATTTTTCCCCCCCCCCTGGTTCTTCAAAACTGTTTCTGCAGGTCCCCCTCACCCGGGCACTTTTCTCTTCGAGCACACCCTTTACCTGCATAATTTCCAACCCCTTTGTGATGCGCTTTGCGTGTCTTTTTAGATCAGTTGAATCCCTTTTTTTCCCAGTGAAATGGTTGTGTATTCCCTATCCACTGGCCACTCATGTGTTTTGGAACCCCCCTCCCCTTCTTGATTTTTTCTTCCTTTCAATCCTATTCGCAGACGGTGCTGTCCCCTCGGGGTGTCGTGGGTTTGGCTGACTTGTTTTAGAATTCCCCTTCAGTTAACCCGCGTCCTCTATGGTGCGAGGTATGTTTGGCCCCTTTCCTCAGGTTTTTCCATTTGTTCTTTTGTAAAAGCCCATCCGGGCAATCCCCCCCCGTCCCCTTCTTTCTGTTTTTGGAGCCCCCTTTGAAGGTTCCCATTTTTTGATTGATCATAAGTTTTTTCTTTTTTACCCTCTTTTCCCGGATTTCTTTTATTTTTTTCAGACGCTGACAAACTCCCCTGTCTGCCTTCTCCCCTTGAACCCCCCCCGTCCTTGGTTTTTTCCGTTTTTGGCGGTTCTCCTTTTCCTGCCCTCCATTAATTGCTCTATCCACTTGGCCCAGCTAACTCCTTTCTTTCCTGTCCCCCCCCCCCCTTTAACTGAGTTTCCCTCCAATTCAGTCCGGTCTTTGTGGCACCTGTGCTTTTTAAAATTCCACTCGTCTTTAGGATTCTTTTTCTTATTAATACGCCTATTTTCCTCCGCGTCTTTTCCAATGTGCGGGGATTTGACCTTTTCTTTATGCTTTTTTTTTTTTTTTTTTCTTAGGGCCTTTTTTCCCCCCCCCCTTTGGGAAGGGCCTTCTAACTCCCCCTGAACTTCTCCCACGTCTCTGTCCCTCACATCCGTTGGGACTGGTCCCCTTTTGCCCTTCATCTTTTTCTATTTCCCTATTACAGGACGAGCTTCCAGCCCCCCTCAGCCTCACCTCTTTCTTTGAAAACTGTTTTTCCTCCCAAGGTCTTTTTCCTTTCTTTCCGGCGTTTCTTTTTTTTCTTTCCTGATACCCCCTCTGTTTGAATCCTCCCCCATGTGCCCTTTCTAATATCTTTAAGTCCCTCATCTCTTCGTTCCTCCCTGTTTTTTGACTCCCCTCTTCGAGGATTCCCCGTCTTATTTCAGTGAAGCTTATTTTCTCACAATCGGTTCTTTTTTTCACCCCTCTTCCCCTTATACGTCGTGCGACTTTCCTGCTTTCCCTGCTGAAATTCCCCCCGTCCGCCAGTCGCTCCCAAGGTCGGGATAAGCCCCCCCCTGGATTCAGTTTTCTCCATCGCCCGTCTTCTGTTTCTCGTCGTGGTCTTCTTTCTTTGTCCCCTTTCTTCCTCCTGCCGATACTCTGTTGTTTTTCAGTTCTCTGTCTTTCAAGCCCTCCCCTAGCGTCCTTATCCTTACGATCCCTCACCCCCTTGTTTGTGGGGGGGTCATTCTACACTGTACATCGTTTGGCGTCAGCATATGTAGTGCCGTTGTGAAGCGTATATTCCCCACACGCCCTTTCCCTCCTTCGTAACCCCCTGGTGTTTTCCTCAACCCTCTGGCATTCCCCCCCCCTTGAATCTCCTTATTCCCTTGCAAACCGCTCGTTACTTGCGATCGCCTCCTCCCCAGACTGGCACGCTTCTTTTTTTTTCTGAGGTTTTCTCCTTCTGTTTTTTTTTTTTTTCCTGATATCCCCCCCCTGTTCTCTTTTTTTTTTCTTTTTTTTTTCACTTACCTGCCCCTTTTCATCTCTCCGGCGGTGTTTGCATGTGCTCTGATTTAAGTTTTTTGATCCCCTTTTCACCTTTTTTTTGAAGTTTCCCCTTTTTTTTTCTCCCGCTCCCCCTACACAACTTTTCCTTTTGTTTTTGTTTTCCCGGTTTTCTTCCAAACTCCGGTTTTCTTCGGCTTGCAATACTGACCTCTTTCTTTCTTTTTGTTTGGATCCTCCCCCCGTTCAAGGGCGCTTTCTTTCCGCGTCAGCTTCTCCCACTCTAACTGCCGCGGTCTTTTTCCCCTTTGAGCTTATTCTTGATTATTTTCCTGTCCTGTACGCTTCCCGTCCTGTGTTGCCGGGTGTTTCTTTCACTTTTCCTTTACCGGCATCTTTTGTTAGAGGCCGTTTTTTTCTAGACCTTCGTTGTTCTTGGATTCCCCGGCGATTCCCTTCTTCGAATTCTTTTTTTTTCTCCACACCAGTTCTTTTTCCTTTCCCCCTCAGCTCCTGTTTCTGCTTCCTTTCGTGATTCTCCCCCCAAGCCTTGAGAAACATTTATTTTTTTCCCTGTCTCCTCTCACACATTGGTCGCCGGTTCCCTTCCCCTGACTTTTAACTTCCCAGCTTGGTTCTTGGTTTCCGTCAGTTTATTTTGTTCTTTGATGTCATTTTTTTTTCACATTTTCCCCCCTTAGGCAGGATCCCCTGTTGTCACCCCCCACCTTTTTAGGCGGCTCTGTCTTTATGTTCCTTGAAAAGGAGATTCTTCTTTTTAGTTTTTTCCTTCTCTTTTTTTTCTGGTCCCTCTTGGCTCATTTCCAATAAATTACACTTTTTCCCCCTTTTCCTGTCCTTTGGAGCCTTCCCCCACACCGCCTGCCGGTGCTCCCTTGCGGTGAGTTTAGCATTTTTTTTTCCCTATCCCCCCTTTCCCGCCTTTTCTTTCTTTTGCCATGATTTTTGCTTTTTCAACCTGTTTTGCCTTCATTAGGATGTCCATTCTGTTTTTAAACCCTGGCTGAAATTTCCCCAGTCTGCCCAGGTTTTCAAACTTTCTACCTGTCCCTCACTGCTGCCCTCAATACACGTTGCTCCCAGAATTTCATTTTCCAGATCGACCCATCCTTTGCCCTCCCCGTCGGTTTTTTCCTTTCTACGGCATTTCCAACCCCAGCTTTTTTTGTTTTGTCCGCGTTTTCTTGCACACTTTCTTAGTCGGTACTTCCAATCCCTTTTCCATTACGCCAATCCCACTTTTCCCCCTTCTTCTCCTTTGGTCCCCACCAAACGCCTATGTGGTAATTCTGCACCGGATTGTATTCCCAGCTCCCCCTTTCCCAAATTTTTTCGTTGTCCCCCGCTTTTCCTAGCCGGCCTGGTGTGTCACTGTGCATGAACCCCCAACAGTATTGCAACCCCCGCCTTCCCTTCGCCACCCCCCTCGCTTTTCTTTCGGGACTACTGTGTCCAGTTTTGGCCCCCAAGGTTGGAGCCACCACCCCCAGTTTCCCCCCTTTGTGGTGCCCGGCCTTTCGCTGGCTCGTTTGCACATTGGGGCATGCTTTCTCCACTGGCCACCCTTTTTTTTTCCTGGTTTTGCAGCCACCTTGCCCGCCCGGGTTTTAGACTTTTTTTAATGTTTCCTGTCCCCTTCTTCCTTTGCGTCAAAACCCCAGGTTGTTGGACTTGTGACTCTTGAGCTGTCCCTCTTTCACACCCCGTTACATTTTTCCCCCTTTGTCCAAATGGCTGTTTCTTTTTTTTTTTTTGTGGTGTGTTAACCACTCCCAACTTCCCCCTTGTTCTTTTCCTCCACCGGATGACAGTTTACATGATTACGACTATTTTTTCTTCCAATGTTATCTTTCTTTTTTTTTTTCTCTTCCTTTCCCTACTATAAAGGTTGTTCCTTTGTCCCTTTGGCCCACCGTTCACCCCCCGGCCGCCGTTTTTTTTTTTTTGGTTTGAACACGGGAACATTTTCCGTCCCCCTTCCCCACCCCTTTTTTTGGGGACCTTTTTTTACCAATGTTTCCCCCTCTGCCAACTCGCTCATTGTTCTGTTTTTTTTTTGTTTTCAACGAGATTTTTTTACTTTCCCCTCCCCTGAGGTTTTCCGGATCTGAATGTTTTCCCCTCCGATCTATTTTTTTGCTTTTCCGGAAACTTTTTTTTGTTCCTTCTATCTCCCTTTTATGACCATCGCTTCCTTCCCCGAGCTTTTTTGAGACCCTGTTTTCGACGGATTCAGGTACCAACTAATCTTTTCTCCTTTCTTTTCTTGTTCCACCCCTCCCCTTTCTCTTTACTTCCCCTTACTAAGGTCTTGATCGAACCATTGTCCTTCTTCGGACGTATGTCGGTATCCCATTCACCTGCCCACTTGAAACTTCTTTCATTTTTCCCGCCTTTTTTTATCAGCGCTTCTACCACAGCTTTGCAACAATACTTTTTTTTCAGAAGGTAGGGGTCTCCATGACGAATGTTTTTTTCGGCGGCCTTGCTTTCCAACCCGCTACCCCCTGCCCCCTCCTATTTTTCTCATTTTTTTCTTAAGTTAACCTTGGTACTGCTCCCTGCCTTTTGTATCCCTTTTTTTATAATCACACGCTAAAATTTTTCCATTCGGCGTTGAAATAGGTATTGGTTGTCCCCCTTTGCCTGTGGAGACGTCTTAGGGCATGTCGCCCCACACAATATGTGTCCGCTTTTTCTTCAAGGTCATTCTTTTGCGGTTGGGGCCGTTTGCCTTTCCCCCTATTTCCTCCCCAGTTCCATGTTCTCTCTTACGCCTGACTCGGTTTTCTCACCTGTACTGTTTTAAATTTTGATTGGTTGTTCCCTTCCTCCTTTTTTGCCCCTCCCCCCCATACTCTCCTGCCCTTTTCTCCTTCTTCCCCCCTCATTTTGTTCCCCTTGATTCCCAAACTTGTTTGTTTTTGTCTGTATTTCTTCTCGATTTTCGGACTCATCTGAGACTCTTGTTTCCCCCCTTTCTATTTCTTTTTTCGTTCCATTCCCCCCCCTTTTTTACCTTTCATCCCCCCCTAGTGTCCCTTGGTTTTGTCCCCTCTTAAAATTAAATGTTTGCCGCTGTGAACTTTTTTTTTGTAGCGGGTCTGCGGGCGGCCTCTTGCCCCCTGTCGGGTACCCTCTCCTTTGATTTTTTCCCCGACTGGTGATTTTTTCCCGTCTTTTTCTTTCTCCGTGGTTGTAGAGGTACGTGTCTCTTTCCTTCACCCCTTTTTACCCCCCTTTTTTTTATCCCCTTTTTGGCTCTCAGTCTCATGATACCCTCTTGTAGCTACATTTGGTTCTTTCCTAACATTCTTTTCCTCTTTTCCCCCGGTTGCTCGTTGTTGCCAGCTTTTGAGGGCAAAGTCCCCTCACCAATGTCCTTTTTTTTGCATCCTGTCACTCTTTGGGCTTTTCCCAAGAGGCCTTCCTTACCTCCCCTTTCAATACAACTGTCTTTTCCCCCGGAGGATTTCTGTCCATTGCCATTCTTTTTTTTCTTTCACAGTGCCCCTGAATGTTTTCCACCGAAGGGCGATTTTCCTTGGGTTTTTCCGGCTACTGTTGTTTTCGTTTTCTACTTTGTTTTTTTAAACCCTTCTGTTCCCCTTTGACTTTTTTTTTGATTTCTTCCCCCCCCCATCGTACGTTCTGACGGATAATTTTTGCTGGCAACGACCCTCCCCCCCTTCAGATCTTTCTGCTTTCCAATTTTTTTTTCTTCCCCCCCCCTCCCCCCCCCTTTTCCCCACTCCACCATCAGGTCTGTTTTTTTGAAGCTAGCCTTGGGTCCTTTTTTTTTTTTTTCCGCGTTCCCCCCCGTTTCTGGGCGACACCCCTTTCTGGTCTGGGTCCCCCCCATCTCACTCTTTCCCTTTTTCCGTCTTTGGCCCTCTTCTTTTGTTCCTTTCTTCCTTTCCCTGTTTCCTTCCTTTCTCCCTCCCACCCCCCCCCTACTTCCCGTTCCCATCCTTTGTGTGGTTTGGTTTTTGCGGTTAACCGGTCTAATGGCCGGCGCAGCTTCGTCTGCTCCCCCCAGTCCTTTTAATTTGGGCCTGCATCGGCTGTCTGTTTCCTTTACTGATTTTTCCTGCTTTCTTCCCTTCTTTGTTTTTTGCCATGTTGTGGTGTTTTTTTTCTACGTGTATTCTCCTCCTCCCTGCCTGGCCCACCTGTTTTTTTTGCCTCGATATGCTTTCCCCTCCCCCCCGTTCTTATTGTCCTTGACGGGCCCCCCCGGGGGGCCACCCCCAACCCCCACCTTTTTCCTTCTTCTTGGGTCTACCCCCTGCAGTTCCCTGACCTGATGGCCTCTATCGTTTTTGAGTTCCGTTTTATGTCAGACTTCTTTTCTTTTCTTTTTTTCACATTTTTTTTTCCCCCCCCCCCCCCCTTTTCCTCTGTCTTCCTTATCCTCCGCTCGTGGGTCTTCCTTGACACTCCAAACGATTCGTTTTTGTTTTTTTTTTGCCCCTTTTTTTTCCTTATTTTACCCTCCCCCTCCTAACAGTATTTTGCCGTCTGTTACCCCAACCCCCTTTACCCCACCCTCCATTGTGAGCGTACGCTCCCCCCCCTTTGTACTCCTAGTCGTGCCGAGTCCATTCGTTCCGGCGGCGGTCCCTGGCCCCCTTTTACGGGTATGAAGTTCTTTCCCCGATGTTTTTCATCCCTGACCCTTTTTACGCCCCCGCCTCCTGGTTCAGTTGTAGCTACCTTAGTACGCCCCACCACCCTTTTTCGTTTGTCCCCCCCTCAAACGTCGTACAAGTTGTATTTACGGACTTTTCCCGATGACACTCCCTCCTTTTTTACCCACCTCCGACCTACACGTACCCAGAACTTTTGGTACGGTTGTTCCCCCCCTTTCCCCCCACCCCCGCCTTCACCCAACAGTTTTCCTCGTCCCCTCCACTTGGCACTTTTTTCCTCCATCCTCCCCCTTTCCCTCACCCCCCTCCCTTTTTGCACCCCGGGGTTTTGGGGGGTGAAGAGCCTTTTTTTTTTTTCCGTGTTTCTGATTACCCTTCCCCCACCAGAGGGTCGTGCGTTCAGAAAGTGTATTCCAGTTGTCTTTTTTTTTTTCACCTTTTTTCCCCCCCCTTTTTGTTATTTGATGGTCCCCCCTTTATTTTCCCCCGCCCGGACCCCGGTGGATTTCTACCTGCTGTGTTTGTTTTATACTTTTTTTTTAACCAATTTTTTTTCCTAATCTGCCTTCCCCCCCTTTTGTTTGGTCGCGCGACCAGGGAGACTTTTCCCCCCTTTATTTTCTTTCATTTTCCAATACGGGCCCTCCTTTCCCCCCGGATGGCCCCCCCCCCAGACGGGACGTTTTTGGTTTTTTTCTTCCTTTTTCATTTTTCGTCTTCACCCTCTTTTTCCATCTATCTGCCGGTGCCTCCCTGCACCCAACAACTCGGTGGCACGACTTTGTGCCCCCTGCTAACCCGTCCATTGTCAACCCCGTTTTTTTGGAGTTTGGTTTCCGCACAGCCCCGATCGTAAACGGTACGACCTCTGTACTTTCCGTCTTCTGGGTTTTTCTTTTTCCACCCCCCTTTCTTGGCCTTGCGTTTTTCCCCATTTTGTTACGTCCCCCCCCCCCGTTGCCCCTTCCCTGTACCTTTTCCCCTAGGTTTACCCTGGCGGCTTTTGACTATTCCGCATTTTTTTTTTGTTCCGGTTTTAATTTTTATTTTCCTGGGAGCTACGTCCACCAATTTTTGTTATTTTGTACTTTTTTTCACTGTACCACCTTCTTGGTGCTTCCACTCCCCCTTCCCCTCCACCTGCCCCTCTCTTTTTTTGCCCCCCCCCTGCCCCCACAAAACCATCAATATTCGGCTTTTCCCCCCAGCAAGTGATGTTCGCCTTGCGGTGCGGTTCACCCCCATCCCCCTTACTTTTTATTCTTTTTTTTTCCCCCCGTTGCCCTTCCGTGCCCCTTCACCGACCATCCCCCGGGTTCGTGCCTGGAACACGTTTTTGTCCTGCCCGTTTTTTTTCACTGTTGTTTTTGGTCCTCAGTCCTTTTCCCGGGTCTTGCTTTCTCTTTCCCGCCCGGTGCCGGTCCGGGCCCTGTCGGTCTTCCACGTTTTTCCCCACCCCTCCCCCTTTTTTCATATCAAAGGTCCAATTCGAAGCCGTGTCCTCCTCTTTTTCACTGGGGCTATCAGGCCCCGTGAACCCAAGCGACATCTTCATTTTCGATCTCCCTGTGTTGTCCCCCCCAAATTTTTTGCCGGACCCGCTTATCGGAATCGATCAAGGATTGTTACATCTTTGAACAGTCACGTTTTGATCGATCCAGGCCTGGACGCGTTTCTATTTTTCTTTTTTCATATCAGGCTCACTCCTTTTTTTTCTTTTTTCCGATCCGTCTTCCCCCCCCTGTCGTTGTTTCTTCTCCTCGTTTTTTCTTAGATGCTTTTCTAATCTTCTTTTTGTTTTGTGTTTTGGATTTTCTTTTGAGACCCAGAAAGCATCCCGTGAAAAATATTCTTCCGCCCCTTTCCCTTTTTTTTTTCCCCATTCTCGCATCTCCTGGGCGGCTGCCTTCTGCCCCTGGCTGTTTCAGGTTTACGGAACCCCCAGCCCGGCACTTAACCCCCCCATGCTGTACCCTTGTGCCTGTCTCATCCCTTCCCTTCCCTCGCACAGTTGGTCCCCAACCTACGGATCGATGGATTATTTCTCGAGTCCCCCGTACTTCACCCCCCCACTCAGTCACTGCCCCTTTTTTTTCTTGTTCCTCCCGTTTGGGTGTTTAGATATCTCGCCCCACTTTTCCTTTCTATCTTTTCATTCTCGTGACCTTCTCCATATCGCCGCTCCGGATGATTTCTTTTTTATGGCCTAGTTCTTGTTGTCTGCCAAACCCTACCATGGACTCTGTGAAATTTTTTGTGTGTTTTCCCTCCGCTCTGACACCCTCCCCCCGAGCCGCAGCGTACCTCTATGGCTTTTGTGGGCTTCATCTTGGCCGATTATTTCCAGGGGTCTCAGAGTCTCGTTACCCCTTTTCTACCTCCCCCGCGTCATGTTTTTTTCCAACGGTCCCCCGCGCCTTGAAGTTTCCGCGCGTGATCGTTTGCTGGAGAGTCGATAGCTGGCCCTTACAAGCTCCTGTTTGCTGTCAGTGTCTCTCGTGATTTCGGCCTTCACACTCTGATTCGCCGAGTTTTCTGTCGCAGTTTTTTTGTGGAGTCACTTTTTTCCCGCTCTTCCTTGACACACCCCTCTGATCTGTGCCCTGAGCTCTGTTTTTTCGTTCGACTAGCCGATCTTTCACCGCCTTCAGTATTCCAACCAGATTGTTCCTGCATCTCCGCTCCCCTTTCGCAGGTGCACTCGCAGCCCTTTTTTGACCCGTTTTTCCACATTTTCTTTTCCGATTCTGCCGGTTGACTGCGGCCACTGGACGGTTTTCCTTCAGATTTCCCCCCAATTCCAAAAATCGTCGGCGCCCTTTATGTGCTGGCCAAGGTCCACTCCCTTTTTGCTGTAGGAAGACCCCTCCTCTTTTTGATTGGTTTGAATTTCCCTCCCCTTTCCCCTTCACTATTCGTTCTGACCCCCCCGCCCCAGTACCGTTTTGGATTCTTTTTTTGGTGCCGATGCTCTCCCAGCAAATCAGCAGCTCCATTTTCCCCCCCCCCGGTGATTTGCCCCTTTAACAGGGGGAGTGGCACGCCTGTTGGACTTCTTTCCCTTCGGTTTGTGTCAAGGAACGTTTTTTCAACCGCTGCCACGTTATGATTTCTTCCTTCACGCCGTTCGGGCGCTCAACTCCATTGTGCCCTTTTGAATGCAAACTTTTTTTTTACGTGCTTTTCGCATTTTTCTCCCGTGTCTGACTCCGGCTTCTTTTTTTTTCTTTCCTCCTCCGTTGTTCCCCCCCTGACATAAAGCCCTTGTCCCCGCGGCAGGGTTTTTCAATCCCCCCCTTCCAGTCTGATATCTTTGCCATCCACTTAAACCTAGCCCTGCCCCCCATTGCCGGCTTTTGACGATTTTTTGGCCCCCCTTTCTGGTATTTCGGTTTTCCCCCCCAAAACCCTATATAACCCCCCTTGCAGGTAGTGCCCCATCCCGTCATGTGCTGTTTTGCTTTCATATGAGGGGATCCCCGTTGGTCCTGCCACAGCGAGTTGTGACCCCCAGTTCCTTTCTGCTGGATCGCTCCGGGATTCTGTCATTGGTCCCCCATTTTTTCTTCCCTTCCACCCCCCTTGGTACCTTCAGAAAAACTGTTTGCCCGTCCAGGGGCGTTTTTCTTACGGAAAGCATAATTGCGCGGGTCCCCTCCCCACACGATTTTTTGCGTTTCCGTTTGGACTTCGCCACGCAACCGAGTTTTTATGAAGCTTCCCGTCTTTCTTCCTATGTATCAATGGTTGTTTTGCTTTGTAGTACCCGCAAACTTTTCGGTCTTTTTTTAACTCCCCCCGCAAGTCGTATCAACTTGGCTTCTTTAGCGTAGCTCTTTGAGTGCCACTAAGATACATCCCATTTTTCCGGGTACATATTCGTCACCCACACGTTTGCCGCCTGTACGGGCTTCTTTTCCCCTGTTTATTTTAGAAAACGGTGACCACCGGAAGGGGTGTACCTGGGGGCCAAATTTACCCTTGCAACTCGCCGCTGTACGAGATGAGTAGATACCCCCCCCCTCCCCCCCCCCCCCCTCCCCCCCCCCCCCCCCCCCCCCCCCCCCCCCCCCCCCCCCCCCCCCCCCCCCCCCCCCCCCCCCCCCCCCCCCCCCCCCCCCCCCCCCCCACCCCCCCCCCCCCCCCCCCGCCCCCTTTTCTAAGGGGATCCCCCCCTTTTTTTCAATAGTTGCCGGCATGCAGTTATGCCACTTTTTCTTTTTTTCAGTCGTGCTCTCATGGCCAGAAGGGTTTTTTTTTTTTTTTTTTTTTTTTTTTTGGACCCATAGGTTTTTGTCACCCCCCCGCGATCTTTTTGCCTTCTCCCCCCGTAAGAGCTTTCAAGACCAGTCATCGGCTCGGTACAACCAGTTCGTTTTTTTTTTTCTTTTTTTGTTTTTTTCCTCCCTTTTTTCCCACTTGTTTTTTTTTTCCCGTCCAGTACTTCACGCCCAACGCCCGTTTTTGAGAGCATCTCCCTAGGCATGTTCTTTTTTGGAGGCGTATAACCAGATTCACCTGCACCCCCTCTCCATTGACCCTTCCCCTCCTCTCCCTCTACAGCCCTTGTTCCACAGACTCCTCACCTCTTTCTACCCCCAACACCTGGGGAGTGTTTGAGGGGGCTAACCTCCCGCCTGCGTGTGTATTGCTGCCAGGTTCTTCCCCGCCGCCACCATTCAGTTCTGTTAGATTTTTTTTGACCTTTACCCGTTTGTCTTTGCGTCAACCTCTTTTTATCGGGCCCCGTCCTAAATCACCGTTTTTTGGCCGGGACTCGGCGACTCTTTTTTGAAACTTTCTGGGGCTTTTTCGGGCGCTGCCCTTTGGCCCGCCCGTCAAGGCGCTTCGGCAAACTGATTCTCCCCTTGCTTCTTAGCCCCTTTCTTAAGGTTGTCAGGTAGTCGTGTGCTTTTTGAAGGTCCCGCTCCCCAGCTGTCTCCCCTGTCGAGTTTTGCCATCCGGGGTTGTCTACTCTCGACACCTTGGAACTTTTCTACCATCACGTCTGGTCCGCCGGTTTTCAACATCTTTTGAACTGGTCCCCCCGATCGGCGATACCCGCCCCCTTGATCACCTTTCTGCTGGAAATGTGACTCCGGTGCGTGGCTGTGGCCGTTCGTTTTCCCGGTATACCTTGATCACCGAGCCTTTTTTTTTTCTCATGATTTTGTCCTGCCCTTTTTGGGGTATTGATTTTTAGGATCCTACCCCCCCCCGTTGTCCAGGATAGGCTCCCGCTAGTCTTTTTTTTGCAACGGAATTTACCCGACTGTGTTTTCGTTCCCCTTCTTTCCCACACTGATGCAATCTTGGGGAGCTCCTTGACGGCCGGCCAACCTTGTGCAAATATTCTTCCTCGTTCCAGTTCTCCCCTGTGATGTTGCCAAGTT